>Ga0315314_1003772_pt1 | contig 11676 bp, 11 predicted proteins | sample TDP9_MG_FD_203631 | JGI IMG/M metagenome (GOLD analysis project Ga0315314, IMG submission 203631) | Freshwater sediment microbial communities from Lake Towuti, South Sulawesi, Indonesia - TDP9 | ecosystem: Environmental > Aquatic > Freshwater > Lake > Sediment | place: Indonesia: South Sulawesi...
CGCCGTTTACCCTGAGCAGGAGCTTGTTATCCTTCATTCTCGTTGACTTGCCGGCTGCTAGAATTACTAGCGATATCATCCTCTTTTGACCTCACATCTTCATTGGCACAAACTGAGCGGATCCCGGTTTAGCGATTATCTGTCCGTCCTTCATCACTACTTGGCCTCGAACTATGGTAGTTGTCGGCCATCCTTTCAAAATCCAGCCTTCATACGGAGTCCACCCGACCTTGTAGTGGAGCTCGCTAGCCTTCACTTTCCTCTCAACCGACATATCCACGATCACGAAGTCCGCGTCCGCGCCAGTTGCAATATGCCCCTTCTTCGGGTAGAGTCCGAATCTCTTGGCTGGATTCTCAGACAAGACTTTGACTGTGCGTTGCAGTGTCATGCGTTTCTTGTTGACGCCTTCGCTGAGCACGATTGGGAGCATTGTCTCTATGCTAGGGATCCCGCCCCAGGAATCCCAGATGTTCTCCCACCCAACCTCCTTCTCGTCGAGTTCTCCAGGCGCATGTTCGGATGAGATCATCTCAACCGTTCCGTCAGCCAATCCATGCCATAGCGCTTGTGCATCAGCCTCTGTCTTCAGCGGCGGGCTCATCTTGAGGTAGGGTCCCAGCTTCAAGACATCTGCCCTCGTCAGTACTAGGTAGTGCGGACATGTCTCAGCGGAGACACCCACTCTGTCCCGTTTCGCCGCAGCGACTAGTCGCACGCCTTCGCTCGTAGACATGTGCGAAATATGCAGCCTTGCTCCTGCGCTCCGGGCGAGTTCTATCGCTTCGTTGATGGCTTTCTCTTCCACGACGTTTGGCTTCGATTCGTTATGCGCGATCGGATCAACGCGGCGCGCTCTCTTCAGCTCTGTTATGAGCCGCTGACTCAACTCCTCATCTTCCGCATGAACGTTCGTGATCGCCTCGAATTTCGCCGTCTCCTTCATCAATGTCAGAAGAGTTGCTCGATCGACATAGTATGGAGCGCACATGAAGGCCTTGAACGAGCACACTCCTAGCTTCGCCAGGGCTCCCGTGTTTGCGATGTTCGCAGAGTTCATCATGCCAGCATGAATAGCGAAATCCACGATGCCTTGCTGGGTGCCTCTGCTGATCTTCTCTTGCACGGCTTCTGCGTTGTCGACTGGGGTCTTGAGCACCATATCCACAAATGTCGTGACTCCACCGCCAGCCGCCGACTGCGTTCCGCTGACGAAATCCTCTCGCCGCGTGAATTCAGGGTCGCCTATGTGAGCGTGAACATCCACGACGCCAGGAAGTACGAACTTTCCTCGTGCATCCACCACTTCGTCAGTCTTTGACGTGATCTTCTTGGCGATCCTTGTCACCTTTCCATCTTCGGCCAGAATGTCCGCTCGGAGGATGCCTTTCTCAAGTACAACGGTTCCATTCTTGATGAGAAGCGATGACATTTCCGCCCACCAACTACAGCTCTATCTGGGCCGGTTTTGGACGTTAGATATGACGATGGCCCCTTACTGTTAGAAGTGCGTGTTTACGCTTGTTAAGGTTAAGATCATTAGCATGAGCCCGAAAGGAGTCCCTGGATGGTTGCCATGACGTCGATTCTCGTGAAGGGCGGAATAGTTGTCACAATGGATTCGACACGGAGAATCCTCTCCGACTATTCGATACTAATCGAAGAGGGAAAGTTCAGAACAATCGGAAAGACTGACGAAGTGGTGAGAGACTGGAAGGCGGATGAGGTCATTGATGCGACAGGCTGCATTGTGATGCCTGGGCTCATCTGCAGTCACACTCACCTCTACGGTATGCTTCTGCGAGGAGCAAACCTCAACATTCCGGCGCCGACTGACTTCACGCAAATCCTGCAGCGCGTCTGGTGGCCAGTTGATGAGAGCCTTACCTTAGAGGATGCTTACGCAAGCGCTCTCGTCGGATGCCTAGAGTTCCTGAAAACAGGAACGACCAGCTTTGCCGACACCTACTCTGGACCCAACTCAATAGACGGTGTCTTGGACAGAATCGCGAAAGCAGTCAATGAAGTCGGAATCCGCGGCCTCCTCGCATTTGAGGCGACGGAGAGACACTCCGCAGAGGAGGGAGAAAGAGGCATGCGCGAGAATGCACGTTTTGCGGCCAAGGTGAAGGGCGAGAAGGGATCGAAGGCTATGCCCCTCTTCAGTCTGCACGCATCCTTCACAGTCACAGACGAGCTCATTCAGTCAGCCCGACGGCTCGCGAGCGAATACAATGTTCCGATTACGATTCATACCTGCGAGGGTCTCGGAGATCTCCTCCACAACATCGAACGATATGGTAAACGCACGCTTGAACGACTTCGAGACACGGGCTTCCTGGGCCAGGAAGCCGTCCTCGCTCATTGCGTCCAAGTGAACGAGAACGATTTGGACATTATTGCGAAGCACGGGGCTAGGGTTGCTCACAACCCCATGAGTAACATGCTGAACGCCGTCGGAACCGCTCCCGTACCTGCCATGCTTAGAAGAGGAATCTCCGTTGGATTAGGAAACGACGGCTACATCTTCGACGGATTCGAAAACATGCGAGCAGCATACCTCATTCACCGCGCCGTGTCTAGAGACCCAAACGCAATCGACGCACACAGAGTCCTCGAGATGGCGACGATCAGAGGCGCCGAGCTGTACGGTCTGGCTGAACAGTTGGGCTCGATCGAGCCTGTGAAGAAGGCAGACCTGATCGTGATCAAACCAGACACTCTGCCAACCCCCCTCAATCCAGACACTGTAGTGGGGCACCTGATCAACTCCGTGGAAGGAGGGGATGTTGCCACGACGATCGTCGATGGAAAGATCGTCATGAGAGATCGCGTAGTCACCACCGTCGACCCAGCGGAGGTTCAGAGGAACGCGCAGGAGGCTGCGGCTGGGTTGTGGCAGCGCTTGGCAACAGTGAAACCTCAAGTAGATCTAGTTCGATGAAGCCGCTGAGAGACTGCGGTGAACGTGGCGGTGTACGACGTAATTGTGATCGGCTCCGGTCCGGCGGGGCTTACCGCTGCCATCTACTGCGGCCGCGCAATGCTGAAAACGATGGTGATCGCCGGCGCAATACCTGGCGGTCAACTCATGTTGACGACTGAGGTCGAGAATTTTCCAGGTTTCGAGGAGCCCATCCTTGGTCCCGATCTGATTCAACGTATCAGGAAACAGACCGAGCGGCTTGGAGCAGAGTTTCTACAAGAAGACGCGGCGGGAGTCAACTTCAAGACCCGACCGCTGAAAGTCAGTACCGTGAGCCGGACGTATGAGGCAAACGCCGTAATCATCGCAACCGGCGCTTCTGCGAAATGGCTCGGACTTGAGTCTGAGACCCGCCTTCGGGGTCGAGGTGTGTCCAGCTGCGCGACATGTGACGGGTTCTTCTTCCGAGGCAAGGACACAGTCACAGTCGGCGGTGGAGATGTGGCACTTGAAGATACTATCTTTCTCACAAGGTTCGTGAACCATGCAACGATAGTCCACCGGCGTGACCAGCTTCGGGCAAGCAAGATCCTTCAGGATAGAGCCTTCAAGAACCCGAAGATCTCCTTCGTTTGGGACTCGATTGTCGAGGAGGTTCTGGGGCAGCAGAAGGTTGAGGGGGTTCGAATCAGAAACGTGAAGACCGGCAAGGAGAACGTGATCAAGTGTGACGGGGTCTTCATCGCCATAGGGCACGAACCCAACACCTCGATATTCCAAGGCCAGATCGAGCTGGACCAGAAAGGATACGTTGTCTTAGGAAAGGGAAGCGCTGCGAGCGTCGAAGGCGTCTTCGCGGCTGGAGACGTACGCGACTTCCACTATAGACAAGCGGTGACGGCGGCCTCAGATGGCTGCCGCGCGGCCATGGATGCGGAAGACTATCTAGAGGAGAAAGGGCTCCACGTCCAGTAGGTCATGAAGCCCTCTTCCATGGAACCGCTGTGTGTTACGGCTACATTGATAATGCATTTATCGTCTGACGCCGGACTCCCAACCTAGGTCAGAGGATGTTCCCAAGAATTCTGGACCAAATCGAGGAGATCATGAACAAACAGGTCGCCACAGCGAAACCTGACGACCAGTTAGTGACTGCAGCGAAAACGATGCTTGAGAGAAAGATCGGCTGCGTCGTAGTAGTCGACCAACAGAAAGTTGTGGGCATAGTGACTGAAAGCGATATGGTCAAGTGCGCCGCGTCCGGCCACGACCCAAACCACACGCTGGTCAGAGATATTATGAAGAGCCCGGCGGTGACTTGCACTCCACAGGCGCCTATAGAGGAAGCGTATGCTCACATGCGACAAAACAACATACGCCATCTGCCGATCGTCGACAAGGACGACGCTCTGCTCGGTATCGTAACAATGAAAGATCTGATCTCATTCGGAAAGCTAATCCTCTAACCGTCGTCGCGCTCCGCAAACAGCATCGCCAATCTTCTCGTCAATTTGAGCAGACCACTATCTGCGCTCAGTCTTGCCACTCACCGAGAACGGATATCAAGAAAAATGAGAGAGGAGTAGTCCGGTCCTACCAGCTGCGATTTCTAGAATCCCAAACCGCCAAGTCCGATGATAGCTGCCACGCCCAGCAACGCGAGCACGAATGCTACGATTACTAGGACGACTATTGCCACTATGCCGATCAGCATGGCCTTGCCCCAGCTTGCGTCGAAGAAGTGTTTGATCAGAGCCACCCAGACAATTAGAGTTACTATGAATCCGAGCGCGCCGGAAAGGAAAGCTCCGAGGACGGTGTTTATGATGACTCCTAGCACGACTATCCAGATGGCGTCCATGAACCGTGCTTTGGCTCCGCCAACCATTGCTCGACCAACAAGCCAGAGAATCGGAGACACTATGATCACGCCGGCGATGATTTGTATTATCAAGGACGTTAGATCACCCATCACTGCCATGGTTTTTCCCTGTCCCGTTGATGCCTCCAAATGTCTGTATAGACTTATGGGTAAACGAACACTATTCTGACGGACAGAAACCTTCACCACAACAAATGAAATCATCTCGAATCGAGTAGTGTTCGTGTCCCGGTGTCGCACCCTCACCTGTATTCTCTGCAGTTGTTGCAGTACAACCTGCCGTCCTGTTTGGCGTATGTCGGACATGACTAGTTGAGCTTCACATAGCCATGGAAGAACATCTGGCCGTTGAGTCATTGTGTAAGCGCCCGGGGTGGGATTTGAACCCACGCGGCCCAGAGGACCAACAGCTTACTTGGTCCAATCCTTTGCGATCTCGAGGTTCAACGCCCAGCGCTCCGGAGCGCACGGGCTCTGTCGCCGTACCTGGCTCGGCAACCCGGGCTGAACGACCCGGACGCTTGCCTCGCATAAATATCGTTCCCCGAAGGTCATCCGCCCGATGTTTGCGTCGCGGCTCAAGTACCGCGCTTTCAACAGTCAAGCATGCTTCCCATTCAGTTTCTTTGAGAAGGTGTACTGGTTCGTGTGACATTTCTTGACCCTAAAGTAGAGATGAATGAAGATGTCACGATCACATAGCACAGTGTGAGCGCCGGCTTCAGATCTTCATCCGAAACTGAATGCTCATCTCAAGTCATGTTACCGTTTGAATAGGCTTAAGACACACCTGTCATCTTAGCCAGCAAATCCGATCAAAGACGAGAGATCCCTGATGACCTACACGGTCTGCGTGGTCTGTGGAAAAGAGATTCCTTACGCGTTCGGTAGACCACGTCGCGTCTGCTCCCACGAGTGCTACCTGATGTGGAAGCGCAGGCGATATTACCGGGAAAAGTTCCTTAAACGCATCGTTAGAATCTCAAGCGCCGATCTGGAGTTCGAGCGAGCAACTTGCGAGTGCGGCTCAGAAAAGCTGGCATGGACGCTGGAAGGGGTCTTCTGCATGCGGTGCGGCCTTGAAAGCCGAACCCATGGACTTGATACGTGGATCCCAGCAGAATTCGTACCGACTCCTGCATGTAGATGCTCGCACTGCAAACGGGAAGCACCCTACTTACTCTGGCTGCACGCTTAGTAGGGACTTTCTGCCCAACGTAATGGGTATTATTGAACGCGTTCTGACTAGTTTTCGCCGCACATACCGTTAGAAGATGGTCCGCACGATCGGTTCTATATCGAGCCTCTACAAGACACGCCAGAGAGCACTATGAGCGAGCGTATCACCAAGGCACGCTACGTGTACACCGGAAGACTGCTGAAACTTCGAGTTGCAAGAGTCAGACTACCAAATGGTGTCGAGACGACTCGGGAGATCGTCGAACACCCAGGCGCCGTTGCGATCCTCCCTATCTTGGACCGGAACAAGATCCTAGTCACGAAGCAGTACAGAATCGCAGCACGCAGACATCTAATGGAGATTCCAGCTGGAACACTGGAACCGGACGAAAGCCCTCGCTCGTGCGCAAAGAGAGAGCTAATCGAAGAAACGGGATATGCCGCCAAACGCATGCGCAAGGTCTTTTCTTGTTACTTGGCGCCAGGATACAGTACGGAAGAGATCCACTTCTTCGTCGCTACCAAACTCGTTCCGAGCAAGCCGACACAGGTCGAAGATGAGGTGATTACTGTTCAAGCGATAGACCTGCATGAAGCCCTCAGGGCGATCGAGACTGGAGAGATCCAAGATGCCAAGACGATCTGCGGATTGTATTTTCTGGCTACGCATAGAAGGCCCAAATGACAAAGAAGACCGCTATGCTCAACTAGCGCGTGACCGCAAGATCGGCAATGTCAACGTTTGTTCCGGCCATGGCCTTGAGAGCTGAGATAGCAGTGGCCAATCGATCGATGGTTTCAGGCTTTGCGTTGACCAATCCTCGCTCCGCGGTCCTAATGCTCGCGTTGGCCTCGCCGAAGAGGTTGGTCACCTGCTGCGCAAGAGCAAGATTTCTCGTAAAGACCGATTCTACCGCGTCTTTGTGCATGCGATTCAGAATGTCGCCGGCTTTCTCGATGCTTCGCATGGTTCCCTCCATGTCTTTGCCTTTCGAGCGGGCCCATGTATTCTCCGCTACATCGGTCGCATAGTCCGCGAAGTTCTCAACGAAGCTCGCGAGAATCCTGTAGTCAAGGCAATCAATCGGAGTGGCTGAAAGCTTCTCAGCAATGGATGGATCCGTCAACGCTGCTCTAACGACTCTCACAAGCAAGAAGTAGAGCCTGTCCACGTCCTCGTCGCGTTCAACAACAGTGTTTGCGAGCTTCGCATCGCCATTCGCAAAGGAGGAGATGGCGTCCTTCTGCATGGCCAATGTGATCAAGTGAAGCCTTCGCAAGATTCTGTCAGGGAAAAGTAGGGACGGCTCGATGAGACATTGTACGGTTATCTTCTTCGCGTCTTCTTCCACAATCTCCAGACCTACAAGGCGTCTGACAATTTTCCTAACCATCTCTCTTGTGTCTGGCTGAATGATTTGCTGGGAGACGATCTCGAATACGTCGTATCCGAGCAGATACTTCTCTTCAATCTCTCGCTGCAGCAACGGGCTGGGCGTCAGCGTAACTGTAACTATCTTCCGCTCTTGCTCGCCGTATGGCTCAGCAAGGATCTTTCCGTCCTTCCGCTCAGTGAAACTCAGGATGGCGCCTCTGTCAAGGTTGTTCCTGACGACCCAAGTTTTCGGAATGGTAACAAAGAACGTTCCGTCCGACGTTTTCTGGAGTCGGCGCAGATCCAAACCTGCCTCAACACCACTCCTTGGTTGGATGGTCGCCCAGATTAATCAAGTGATGAGAAGAGTCGCCATCCTTGGGGGCATCAATCCCTACCACTCCACTTAACATATTGCCGACATGCTATACAGACTACACGAGTTTCTTCAGCCTCAAGAGGTTGCTATCCTATGCAGGTTCAAGATGGAGTAAGGCGAGTCATCGAACGCCTTGTCTCTGCAGGGTGGCAACTCAATGCTGAAGCCTTCGAACTCCTGATGACTTCGGCTAGCCAACTGGATCAGGATGAGCTCTCGGATAGTCTGCTGGCGGCGGCGCAGAAGCAACCGACTGAACATCGCCTCATTGACCGGAGCGTTGTAGAAGAGGTACTCGAACGCTTGGTTCCGCCGCCAGAGAGGACCGAGGTACCAGAATCCGTCAGAGCAAGAATCCCATTTGCGGCCGAGATTGACAGCGACATTAGAGTTCGAAGAGACCCATGGAGCGCTTCGATGTTTGGCGGATCTGTGGAGGAATTCAGTCTTCACTTCCGAGATAGGTTCACGAAGCTACGTGAGATCTTGCAGAGAAGAACCGATACACGTGACGCGGGCACGATCGCAAACGCCCTCACGGCACAGACGAATCAGAAGGTCAAGCTAATCGCCATGATAATGGAAAAACGCGAGCGAGAGGGCAGACTGTTCCTCACGGTGGACGATCTGGAGGACACGGCGACCATTCTTGTTCAAACCGATCGTGATCGGCAACTCTACGAGATGGCGAGGCGAGCTCCCCTCGACCAAGTGGTCTGCATCGAGGCGGCGAAAAGCCGAGGCGATCTCCTAGTCGCGGAAAGGATTACGCTCCCGGACATTCCAGAGAGGAGGCCGAGAGGGGCAAAGGAGGAGGTCTATGCCGTCCTCCTCTCGGACATACATGTTGGCAGCAGAAAGTTCCTAGAAGACGCTTTCAGTCGAATGGTTGCTTGGTTGAACGGCAAGATCGGAAACGATCAGCAAACATACGTGGCCGAGCGAACAAAGTACGTGATTATCGCAGGAGACCTTGTAGATGGAGTCGGCGTATATCCAAGGCAGGAGGACGAGCTCAGCATTCGCGACATCTACGAGCAGTACAGATCAGCAGCACGGCTCATCGACAAAATCCCAGACTACATGGAAGTAGTCATCATTCCTGGCGACCATGATGCTACGAGGCAAGCGCTTCCTCAGCCTCCCATTCTGAAAGAGTTCGCTGAGCCGCTCTACGAGGCACGAAAGGTCACTTCGCTCGGCAACCCATGCGAAGTTGAGATTCACGGTGTACGATTCCTGCTACATCACGGCCGAAGCCTTGTTGACTTGGTGACAAGCGCCCCTGGCATGAGCTTCAAGCATCCAGACAAAGCGATGGAACTTCAATTGCGCTGCAGACACCTTGCGCCAGAGTATGGTAACCGAAGCTCCATTGCGCCATCGCGAACGGATTACTTGGTGATTGAGGACCCCCCGGACGTCTTTCACTCTGGACATATCCACGTGTTCGGACAAGAGAACTATCGAGGAACTCTCGTGGTGAACTCCGGAGCGTGGCAGGGCCAGACCGAGTACCAGCAGCGGCTCGGTCTTGAACCCACGCCAGCCTTGCTCCCGGTTGTGGACCTTCACACGCTCAAGCTAAACGTGAAAGACTTCAGGTCAACGCCTGTCTAGCCGAGTTCAGTCAGAGCCAGTCCTTTGGCTACAATCCCGGCGACACGAATGGGCTCAGGCACTCTCGACGTAACACAATATGCTCGAATCGTCTTTTTCGCTGCCAGAGCGGAAATCCCAACTGCCTCAAAATGCAAGGGCTGCTCGGATGCATTGGGCGCGAATTTGTGAATTCTACCTAGTCCGCGTATGAGTTCCCAGCGAATATTCCAATCCGGAAAATGCTTCTTGAGCGCTCGCTTCACAGAAGCGTTATCGGGTTTCTCGCGGGACACAACTATCACGGGCCCGCCGACCGTCTTGTGAAGCCGTCTTGAGTCGACGATATTGAATCCTGCAAAAGATGCTCCTGAAAGAAAGACTAGGTCAGTGCGTGTCCCGGAAAGGAGTCGGAGGATAACGTCAGTGGAGTCTAGCGCATCTACCTCTAGGACACCAACGCGGATGTTGTCCACGACGAGGCCCTTGAACCAGACCGCCACTATGGATGCGAAACGTCCGCGCGAGTGTGTGGTTTGACCGGGGGCGGATGGACCGTCGTCTAGACCAACAGCTCTAGGCGCTCGACGCGACCCTTTGAAGGGATCTGGGCATCTGGCGGAACAGTCGTCCGACGATACTATCCTCCGAATAGGTTTCAACTATGACCCTAGGTGAAACTCCAAGTCTTATCTTCTTGGTTCTTCCGTATCGGCCGAAGCTCACGACTCGCGCGTTCAGTATCCCCATGACATCAAGCTCGTTAACCAAGCCGCTGACGCGCCTCTGAGTAAGGGGATCCAAACCTGCGGCCGAACATAGTTCATGGTAGACCTCGTAGATGTCCCCGGTGATGACACCCTCAGGCGCATGATTGCCCGCTAGGTAGGCGCAGACCAACACGACCTTCGAATGCACGGGAAGGGACTTGAGGACCTCCGCGACCCTGTCGTGCTCTATCTTGTGTTGTGCGCGTTTGACGTGATCCTCCTCGATCTTACCGGCACCTTCGCGTTCCGCTAGCTCTCCTGCCACACGTAGCAGATCTAGGGCCCTTCTTGCATCTCCATGCTCGCCGGCGGCTAAACCGGCACAGAGTCGCAACGGGGCTTCAGACAAGACATCGTTGGCGAAAGCAAGCCTAGCTCTGTCAAGGAGTATGTCAAACAGCTCGTTTGCCAAGTATGGCCTGAAGACGACTTCTTCTTCGCTCAGTGAACTCAGCACGCGTGGATCTAGAAACTCCTTGAAGTGAAGGTCGTTGGAGACCCCAACTATTCCGATCCAGCTCTGGATAAGATCCTCGTTGATTCTCGTCAACTCGTACAGGATAGAGTCGTCCTGGCGGCCCAGGACCAAGGCATCTATCTCATCCAAGACGACGATAAGCGCCATTCTATCCGAGTTGAGGCCGTTCTTGAATCTGTCAATGACTTCTCCCAACGCTAACCCTGTGAAAGGAATCTCGACTCCAACGCATCTACACAGATCAGCTAGGACTCGGTAGTTGCTTCCAGCCATGCGGCAGTTGACATAGGAGATGCGAACTGGCGCGCCGACCTCTTCGGCTTTCTTCTTCAACCTTTCCAGAACAAACTTCGCTACGATCGTCTTGCCGGTTCCAGTCTTGCCGTACACGAAGAGATTGGAGATCTTTGAGCCGCTAAGGGCTGGTGCAAGGATCGCGCCCAGTCTTTGAATATGTTCGGCGCGATGAGGAAGAGTAGTCGGTATGTAGTCGCTCCTCAAGACATCTCGATTTGAAAAGAGTTGAGGTCCAGAGAGGAAGTTGTCAAAGATGCCCTCAAGAACATCTCTGGACTCCATGCGTACGTCTCCAGTGGTAACGCCTGTGTTTCTATTTGAACTCGTAATAACCATCGTTGTCGAGAGAAGAGGACTACTCGCAACAGAAAAGTTGAGGTAGGAAAAAGGATGGGGGGAAAATTGGGCCTGAGATGGTTGGGTTCCCGGGCACCCCTCACCTTCCGATGGAGAGGTAGCCCTAGGAGAGAGGGGTGAGTTAGTGGGAATCAGCGCCCTAGTGTGTTATCGCAAGTTTTGTGGAATAAGCAAGCTTGTTTGTTTGATTGTAGTGCCAGCACGAATGGAACACTGCACAGAAGACATGATGAAGTATCGTCTCCACTGGAAAGCAAGGGGTTAGGGAGACATGTCGGGAGTGAATGATCGTGAAACGCCAAGATTTGGTCGCCACTCTATGGGCTGCATGGGACGTTCGCCCGGAAAAAGCCTCACATTTAGTGAACATCATCAGACCCCTCCATTTCCGCTGGAATGCTCAAGGTTTCCACTGGACTGTATCGCACGAGACA
>Ga0315314_1003773_pt1 | contig 11676 bp, 13 predicted proteins | sample TDP9_MG_FD_203631 | JGI IMG/M metagenome (GOLD analysis project Ga0315314, IMG submission 203631) | Freshwater sediment microbial communities from Lake Towuti, South Sulawesi, Indonesia - TDP9 | ecosystem: Environmental > Aquatic > Freshwater > Lake > Sediment | place: Indonesia: South Sulawesi...
CGCCAGATCCTCATCCAGACCCTGAGCCGATGCATCATCCAACCGGAGATCAAGGGGATACATGCAGCATTCGGACGAAGGAGAAGACAGATAGGAGTGGAGGTTACCGTTTTCACCTCTCACGAAAGCCGGCACTCCACCGTGCAGGCTCTCTCCTTCGACGCGGCACAACGGCTGGTGGAGTTAGTGGGAGGAGAGTGGAGAGGAGTCAGCATGGGCCAGGAGCAATATCGTCCCCACTTTCTGCTGCCCACGTCCGAGCCTCGGATGCTCTTGGCCATAGAGGACAACCCCGCCGCAGTCAAACTCCTCCAGCGGTACCTAGCCCGGCAGGACTACCAGGTGGTAAGCGCCTCAAATGGCGAGGATGCGCTACAATTGGCTCAGGAGTTGGAACCTGATGTGATTACTCTGGATGTGATGATGCCCAATCAGGATGGCTGGGAGATCCTGGAGACCCTAAAAAAAGACCCTGCCACACAGGAAATCCCCATTCTCATCTGTTCCGTCCTCGACGAACCCGACGTGGCTTTGGCCCTGGGGGCCACTGCCTACCTGAAGAAACCTTTCTCCCAGGCCCAATTGCTGGATGTGTTGAGCCGTCTGTGTAACGGCTGAAATCGGCCCAAGAATCGGTAGAGCAGGTTTACAGCGGGTGAGCAACATAAGCAACCTGACGGAAACCTCCTGTCAGGCTGAGCCCACCCGAGTACAGACCATCCAGCGACTGTGTGCCGTTTCACTTGTCAGCACAAGTGGACAATTGGACTCCTTTGTTGGCTGGACAAAAGGACGGCTCGGCTGAGTTCACCGAAGACTGGCCGCGACATGAGATCAAACGCTCTCCAATGGGTTTTGCTTCTCCACGGCGGCCAACCTGCGTCCCAGCTCAGCCATTCGCCCATTAGGGCAGCGATCCCGAAGATACGATCGCTGAGCGAGGCGTGGTCGTGAGATCACACTTCGTCAAAAGGCAAGTTAAGTCGCTTGAGCAGCGGTCATAAGCCCCACCGAGCACAAGGTCTGCAGGGTGCTCCTCAGATAGATCATTGCTTCCTCATTGGAGAAACCCCTTTGGCGCGCGATGCCAATCAGCCGGCCTCCCAACTGCTGGCTGTCCTCAAAGGTGTATCCTTTGGCCGTCACCACGATCACCGGAATGTCGCGCAGCGCCTCCTTCTGCCGCATCCTCTCCAGGATCATGTAGCCATCCACCTCAGGCATGATCAGATCCAGTACCACTAAGTGGGGTTGCCCCTCCAGCTTTGCCCAGGCATCCCGTCCGGTGTAGGCTCGCGATACCTCATACTCCCGCCCTGCCGAGCGCATCATGCGTGCCAGCAATCTCACCACTCTTGGATCATCATCCACGATCAGCACTCGACGTACACTATCTCCAAGTCGTTCCAGAGCCGACAGGAAGGCATCACGGCTGATGGGCTTCACCAAGTAATCCCTGACTCCCAGAGATGAGGCCAGGCGCTCCTGTCCACCCAGAGGACAGAGGATCACTGGCACATCTCGGCCAGCGAGCTCGGACTGCAAGCGCTGAAGTTGCTGCCTCTCTTCCGCAGGGCTGGGGCTCAGGATCACCGCCAAAGGACGAAGCTCCTCGCATAAGGCGGGAAGCTGCTTCATCTCCTTCAAGGCCACTACCTGGAAGCCATCTAGTGCACGCTCCAACAGATGGGAGATGCTGGCATCCTCGCTAATTGCAACCACTGTGTACACCGGCCCACCGGGGGGCGGAGGCTGCAGCCGCCAGCCGTCCACGGGCATGACCGTGCCACCTTCCCCCTGAGCGAGGGGCAGGGTGAAGGAGAAGGTGCTGCCCCTATCTGGAATACCCTCGCTTTCCACCCATATCCGGCCCCCGTGCATCTCCACGAATTCCTTACTGATCGCCAGCCCCAACCCGACGCCATCATGTTGCCGGGCCAATGAGCCATCCAATTGCCGAAACTCCTCGAAGATCTTCCCCTGATTCTCCGGTGTGATCCCGATACCGGTGTCTGACACACTCACCTGCACCTGGCTGTCGTGTCGCCACGCCCGTAGGGTAACCTTGCCCTGCTCGGTGAACCGCCGGGCGTTGTTGAGCAGGTTCAAGAGCACCTGTCGCACCCGGGTGGGGTCAATGTAGAGCGTCGGAAGAGGGTCCTGGAGCTCCACCTGCAAGCTCAGCCCTTTGCCTTCAATTAGAGGCCTAATGGTGTCCACAGCTTCGCAGATCACCTTCTGCAGATCGGTCTCCTCCCGTGAGAGGCACATCTTCCCCGCAGTGATCTGAGCGAGATCCAGGATATCGTCAATGAGGTTGAGCACATGCTGGCTGCTCCGGTATATCTCCCGCACATCGCCTAGGTACTCCTGCGGGAGGGCTACGTCGTAGCTCTCGGGTGAAAGGTATATCATTTCGCTGAAGCCGGCAATGAGTGCCAGGGGAGTGCGCAGCTCGTGGCTGACGTTGGTCACGAACTGCTGCTTCAGTTGCCGCATCTCCTCAGCGACGTCACGGGCCCGGGCCAAATGGTAGTTCATGCTCCGAATACGATAGGAGGCCTCATCCAGGGCCTTTAGAGCGCGCTGCAGCTCCGCCTGGCGATCGCGGGCCAGCTTTGCTGCCTGCCAGGCCTGGGCCTGGCTATTCCAGGCCCAGCGAAGCGCAACGCGCAGATTTCTAGAGGAGAGCCAGGAGGCGATAGCAGCAAGGAGGATCACCAGGGTGGGATAGGCCACCAGCGCGGCGAGCTCGTGCCCACTATGGTTCATAGCCCCGATAGCTATCACGGAACCGGCAGTGGCGGCTGCGGTGGCAAACATGCCGGACGGATCCAACTGTAGCCCAGCCAGAAAGATAGGCAGGATGAACAGATAGGGCGCTATCTGGAAGCCGTGGTACCATACCTCGTAGCTATTGGCCAGGATCAGGGCCAAGATGAGGGCGACGCTTGCCAGGCGGTGGCGATCTCGACTCCACATGTAGGCCAGGGCAAGCCCCAAGACAAGGGGCACTGCGGCCCACCAGGCCCCGGTGAAATCCCCTCCAGTCAAGAACAGAAAGCCCATCCACCCATAGGTGGACAGGCTCAGGAATACGAGCAGGAATCTCAGCGATTCCTGCCGCAGGTCATTCAGATCACTGCCCTCAGCGATTGCTCTGTATTCCATCCTGCATCCTCCGTTCCACCCAATCCGCTTTCCATTCCGCCACCTCTTCCTTGGGCAATTCAGGCAACTCCTCGACCCGCCCCTCAGAGTCAAGCAGCACTATCTGAGTCCCTTCGCCTTCTATTGCTTCTCGCACGTCACTGGCTGCGATGAGATTCAGCTTCTTGCCGGTCACCTTGGCCTGAGGGTTGGGGATCAGGTCCTCGGTCTGCGCCGCGAGACCCACCTTGATGAGCCCCTCGCTTCAGGCAACTGCCCGGACGGTGGCAATACTGCTATTCATGATGGTTCCCGCGAGCTTGCACAGTGAATCTAGTGATCTGCCGCCTGCCCTAGGTCCACCAACACACTACAGGGGAACTATCCAAAGGCTGACATGCCCGATGACTAGTCATCAAGCGAGATTGGGGCCGAGAAGCAAAAAAACGCCGACAACACTCCACGCACTACCAGGGAAGACGATCAGCATACAGCGAAGTAATACCGCGATCTGCTGGTGGAACGTGTTGTGCGATGAGTGTGTCTTGGTTCTCGTCCACATTATACTCCCCTTTCGCTTCCCGTCCAACCATCTTCATGCGCCCAATCATCCGCTCCAATTCGCCAAGAGAAGATCTATTGCCCTCAGAGTATCCTGCTGTCTTCCCAAGATAATGACCCACTTAGGGCAAACAAGCGCCGCAATTCCCCCGACACAGTGCTAACCAAGAGATCACCCTCTTAGGCCTATGAGCAAAAGACCCCCAAGGGCTGGCTGGTCATTTACCTCCGCAGGCGGAAACCTTTTCATGCTGTGTAGTCAAGGCTAGACTGTAATGAACATGGATATTGGGGAGAAGATTCGATATCTAGCGGAGGTGGTATGGAGCCATGCCTCAGATAACCCCAACCATCAGCAGAATGAAGGCCACTGAAGCGACACAGCATTTTGGCAAGGTCATCCAACGTTCCTACATCGGCAATGAGCGCCTTGTCGCGGAAAAGAATAATCTTTCCGTGGTGGTCATTCTGTCCGTCCAAGACCGTGAAAGGATGCGCCAGGCAGCAGCCCTGCACGACCCGGAGGGGTTGAACCGAGCTATAAGCAGAGAGGCGAAGGCTCAAGGCTTAGCTCCTGAGATCCTTGACAAGGAGGTCGAGGACCCCAAGAGCAGAGTTTTTGAAGAGCTTTGTGGATAATCTCCCCTTCACGAACAGGCCTGGGGTAATGCGCGAGCAGAGCAAGACGTCAGCGTGGTGGGGCGAGGCTTCCTTCAGGATGCCCAGACGCTCCACATCGTAACGTGGTGTGAGCAGCTGCAGGATCTCAATGTCGTAGCCATTGCACCCGCCGCTGTTGAAGCTCAGTATCAAAGGTGACTTGCGCCGCGCCCAGCGAACTAAAGTGTCCAGCATATCTCTCCCATTTGTCATTCCTTGCCGCTGTACCTATAATGTCGATATGACGGGCGAAAGGCATAGAAATGTCGCTGCCCGAATCCATATTACACTTGAGCCGGAACGCGTTAATGCGGAGGTGAGAAAATGGATGATAACGCACTTCCCCAGCTTCCTCCACAGGAGTACTGGGATGATGTCAAATGGGCTGAAGAGCACTACGACGAGCTGGCACGTCAGTATCCCAACCAATGGGTGGCTATTGTTGACCAAAGAGTCGTTTCTGCTGGGAGGAACCTGAGACAGGTGCTCGATGAGGCGAAGGCTCGCACAGACCGTCAGGAGTTTCCACATCTATTCATCGAGCGAGGCGTCCATGTCTACCGATGCCAGCACTGAACACATTAACCTCAGGCTCTACGAGATTCTTGACCCGGATCTTCTTGATGAAGGGGTTCGTCTCCGACTTATCAGGTTGATTTGCCACCTCAGGTTCACTGCTCCTGCGGGCTGGTCGGAGGTGGAAAGGGCGATCATTGACACAGGGGCACCAGTAGCGATGATCCCTTGGTCTATATGGAACCACATTGCTGTTCGCCTTCTCTCCGGCAGGGTGGTGAACATCTACGGCATCTCTGCTAATGGCCAGGAATATTCCTTCGTTCCGGCGCGGCTGGGTGAAGTGACGTGCGTTCTCCTTGACCAGACCCGTGTCTCTCCCCCGCTTAGACTCAAAGCTTACCTAATGCCTGACGATGCGACTCCCCTGGTGTTAGGCTTCGAGGATTTGCTGACAAGTTACGAGCTTCTCTGTGGCTATGTCCGCAACGTGGCTTGCCTCAGATTGCCCCTTCAAATCCCCTGATCGCTCTCTCTACTGGTGCGTCTCCCCCCTTTGTTAAGGCGAACACGCTGATGGCGATGCCCACCAAGTAGGCCACCGCTATGCGGTGCGACGCACCACCGGGCGGCACTGTCGAGCCGACCGACGCCGCTCGATGTAACACAGCGAAGAGCAGCACCAGCCGGAAGAAAGCATGGTAGGTCAGTTGCGCCTCCGGGGACAGCAGCCCACCTTGGAGGCCAGATTCGCCACCTAGAGGCCGATGCCAAAGATGATCAGCTTGGGCTCATGTAGACCCCGGAGTGAAAGGGTTGGAGAGTGTCACAGATCATATGGCCCCTGTGACACGAACTTGACTAGAGCTGCTCAGGCCGCGCCGCCAGTACCACCGCGACCGTCATCTCCTCCCCGTCTCGGATGAGGGTCACTTCCACCTTGTCTTCCACCTGCGTCTCCGCCTCCAGATAGACGGTCAGCTCCTGGAAGCTGGCGATGGGCTGGCCGTTGATGGCGATGATGATGTCGCCGCCCACAGGGACGCGTGTATTGCCGATGGCTACAACCCGATCCCCAGCATGGATATCGGCCTTGGCTGCTGGGCTGCCTGCTACGACCTCAGCGACCAACAGCCCCTTGTCCACAGGAATCTCCATCCCGGCCTCCCGTAGGAGCCGCGCACCCTCGGCGTCGAAGGCAGGAGGGATACCCCTAGCCAGGGGTGAGGGTAGTGGCCCTGGGTGATCAACTGGGGTACCACTCGGTGCACGGTGTTGGAGGAGACGGCAAAGCCGATCCCTGCCCAGGTCCCCGCCGGGCTGATGATCTGAGCATTTACCCCGATGACCTTCCCTTCCAGATCCAGAAGCGGCCCGCCGGAGTTGCCGGGATTGATGGCTGCGTCGGTTTGGATGGCCTCGCCGATGAAGCGGCCATCGGGGCTCTGGATGACCCGGCTCAGGGCACTGATGACCCCCACCGTCAGTGTGCGTTCGAGCCCAAAGGGGTTACCGAGGGCGACGACGAACTGTCCCACCCGCAGTTGGTTCGAGTCCCCCAGGGGGATGGGGTCCGGCAGCTCCTCCGTCTCGATGCGGATCACTGCCAGATCGTTGGAAGGGTCCGTTCCCACGATCGTCGCTGTGTAGACCTTCCCACTGGCTAGTGCCACTGACACCGACTCAGCTTCCGCCACTACGTGGTAGTTGGTGATAATGTGGCCCTCGGTATCATAGACAAAGCCGGACCCGGTTCCCGTCTCGGGGACGGGCTGCATGAAGAAGTCGTAGGCGATGACACGGCTGATGATGTTGACAACCGCCGGGGCGGCCTCGTCGTAGACCGCTTCCACCTGAGCCTCCAGCGTGTTGGCCGGCTGCGCCAGCGCCACAGGGGTCGCTTGGGGTGGGGCGGTCGTTGGCGTCGGTGGCGTTGTGGCCGTCGGTGCGGGGGTTGCTCGGGGTAGGGTAACTGTCAGCCCGGTACAGGCCGGCGACGATGCGACCAACACCATAGCGGCCAGCACTAGGGCAACATGACTTCTGCGCATTGCAGACCTCCTTACATTTGAACTCTGCTATAGAAGACCTTCTTCGCCAGTTCCGACGAGGCGACGTAAAGCATAGCGACGCCTCCAAGGCCTAAGAGAAGCGATATCGGCAATGGGCTAAATCGCAAGAGCCCCCTTAGTGCGGTCTAGGACGGAATCAGCGTGATCCCGGCGACGATCAGGGCGCAGCCGGTGGTGCTGCGCACGTTGGTTCCTACAAAGACCCAGTTGGTACGCGCTGCCAAGCTAGCCTGCGCCGCCACCGGAGCCTCTCCTGAGCCTGCCGAAGGCCCGGGGGTCCTCTCCACCGGAAAGGTCCGCCCCGTCAGGACTGCCCGCTTGACATAGAAATCCGTGGCGTCCAACGGAATGGCGTCGGCAGGCACCAGCTTGCCGGCCGAGAGCAACACCGTCTCGGCGGGCACCACGTCTTCGGCGGGGATGAACCGCGGGTGGCCGTCGCGCAACTTGGCACGCGCACCTCGCTTCCAGCAGCGCCTGCAAATCCCATCACGGCTGCAGGACATCCTCACTGCAGCCCTCCACCGAAATAACCACCTCCTGTACGGTGGGGAACTGCTTCAGGGTGCGGACAATCTGTTGGCGGAGACACATCACTCGCGCCGAGCCCCCGCCGTGGGCCTCCATCTCCCCCGAGAAGTCCACGTAGGCCACGTCATCCACGATGCGGAGAGAGTTAAGCCGTACCCGGTCGCCCCCATGTCCCACTCGTTCGCGGAAGGCCGCCACCTGGTCCGGGCCAGGAATGGCGCTCCAAAAGCCTGCCTCCTGCTCATCTAGCGTGGGACCCCTAAGCAGCTCTTCAATGGCCGCCCGGCCCACGGCCAGCGTGTACGCAATGGTGCGAGTGACCGGCTTGACACAGGTGGCCTCGTTGGCCAGCGAGGTGTGGGCAAAGTAGACCTGGATGTCTATCGTTGGTTCGAATTTCAGGGTCTCGGCGATTTGACGGATGTGGTCCTGGTCTGCATGGAGAACGAAGTATCGGTACCGTTCCCCTGAGATGGTAACGGGCTGCGGGTATAGGATGATCAACTCAGCCTCCCCTCTCATATCCTGCGGCTGATCTGCGGAGGGCAGGATGAGGCGCGCTGGCTGGCCCTGCACCTGCAGGCTCTCGATTGTTGGCTGAGAACCATAGGGCTGCAGGTGGTGGTAGGCTGCTCGTTGGGCGACCTCCTCGAGCGGGACTTCCCCGCCGGAGACTGCGTTGAGGCCGACGAGGCCATCTTCTCCTCCGAAGCTTTCTCCGTATCCCGGCCTAGGCTCCCAGCGGGCAGGATATCGGAGAGTCACGTGGAAGTCCGAGCTGGTGTAGGTCTGCCAGCCAGCGAGAATTGGGCTGATAGTAGGGGTAGGGGTCGGGACCGCCACCGCGGCCTTGGGCTGCACCTGCTGCACGGCCGGTCCGCGCCACCAGTCGAAGAGCTGGTCCCATTCCACGTAACCGTAGTAGCCCCACCACCCCGGTGCTGGGCCTGGCAAAGGGGTCAGTTCGTCCACCACCCGGTGGGGGTCTCCGCCCCCGGTGGAGATGAGCCACAGCGAGGCCCGGTCCTGGACGTCCATCCTGGCGAAAAGGAGGTAGTTCCCGTCGGCCGACCAGAGCGGGCGCTCGTCCCGGTAGGCCGGGTCACTGGTGAGCTGCTGAGGTTGGGCCCTGCCCTCGGCCTCTGCCACCCAGATATGACGCTCCATCATCCCTAGCCGGGCATCCTCCCCACCCACTAGGTCACCCTGGTCAGGCATAGCTGCGTAACCTACGTGGACGCCATCCGGGGACCAGGTTGGTGAAAAGGCAGCCGCGCTTTCATCCGTAAGCCAGGTGAGTTCGTCACCATCTGCCTTGATCACGGCTACGCGCTTATTCGTCCACGTGGCCCGATAGCTGCCGGCCGTCACTGCCAGCGAGTCACCTTGCGGGGCTGAGGCTAGAAAGTCATCGTGCACGAGCGCGGTGTCCACCAGTTTGATGGGCTCGCCTCCACCAGCCGGCAGGCTGTAGAAGGCCACTCCGTCAGCCAGCATCGAGGCAGAGAGCACATCCCCTTGCCAGAAGAGGATACGTTGACCGTCGAGAGACCAACCGGCCAGGATAGCCTCGCCCTTTTGGGGCGCGCCGCTGCGGTAGAGTTCGATCGGTTTGCCACCATTGGCCGCCACCTTCCACAACCCCTGGTAAGTGAGCGGCCCTTCCGGCTCCTTTTCATACCACTCATAGGCGATCCAGGTGCCATCGGCGCTCCAGGCGGTGCGTCCCACCGTGTTCTCCTTGAGCGGTGGCGGGGTCGGGGGCGTCACAGACGGGCCAGCCACCAGCGTTGCCGGATCGGTGCCGTCGGCGTTGGCTACCTTCAGCCTGTCACCGTCTGCATAGATCAGCCGATCCGCTACAGGCGACCAGGCAAAGGCCGCGTTAGGGGGCGTTTGCAGGGATCGGGCGTCGCTGCCATCGGCGTGCATCACCCACACCTGTCCGTATTCCCCTTTCCGAAAGGCGATCCATCTACCAGAGGGCGACCAGCGGGGTGTGCTGTTGCGACCATCGGTGGTGAGGCGAAGGGGCTTTCCATCGGGCAGGGTCTTGACCCAGATGTCGCCGCCCTGCACATAGGCCAACTTCCCCAGGCTGGGCGCTGGCGTGGATGTAGAGACGGCGAGTGTCGCCACCTGGGTGGCTAGGCGGGCGTTCTCGGTGGCCAGGGCGCACACTGTGGCCATAGCGGCCTGGTCCGGCGTGGGGGTGCGCTCGACGCCAATCTCCAGGGTGCCGCAGGCCGTCAGCGCCGAAGAGAGCAGGGCAACGGCTAGCCAAGCGGCAATCACCCTGCTGACCTTTGCGGTATTCATAGAGCACCTCCACAACGTTGATGGCCGTCAGTTCTCCCACCACACCCTCACTATATCGCACTCGTGTAGCGAGGATCTTTCAGACCTGTCACCATCCCGAAACATCATGTAACAATCTCGTTGCATACCGCCGCCTCACCGAGCGCGACAGGAGCCAATGTCAATCTACCACCAAGTGCAGGGTGAAGACAGTCCCCTCCCCCCCGCGGCTGCGCACGGTCACCGTCCCCCCATGCCGTTCCACTATTGCCGTGACCAGGGCCAGCCCCAGCCCACTCCCTTCGGTGCCTCGTGCACCCTGGCCCCGGTATAGCTCCTCAAAAACGTGGGGCAGCTCGTCCTCGGGGATGCCCAGCCCCGTGTCGGCCACCTCCACCCTGATCATCCGGCCATCCTCTATGGCCCGCACCTCGATCGTATCGCCGGGACGCGTGAATTTCAGGGCATTGTCCAGAAGGTTGTAGAGGGCCAGGAACAGCAGGTCACGGTCTCCCAGCACCCGGGGCAGAGGCCAGGGGGCCTGCGGCAGAGTGAGGGCTATTTCGCGCTCCTCGCCCTCAAGTCGCTCTCGCACCAGGGCCACCACATCGCTCAAAAGCTCGTTCAGGTCCACCGGTGCCCGCTCCAGCGGTCGGGTCTCCAGGTCGGCCAGCTTGCGCAAGTCGCTGGTGAGTTTGCTTAGCCTGCTCACCTGGCCTTCGACGCCGACCACGGTTTCATCCCACCTCTCCCCCGGCGGCGTCCCCCTCAGATTGGCCAGCCCGACACGGATGGCAGTCAGCGGATTCTTCAGCTCGTGATCCAGCCGACGCAGGAAGCGGCGATGGGCCTCAGCCTGAGCTTGACGCGCCTGAGTCAATGCGCGATCCAGACGGCGCCCGCCCACAGCCCACACCACGACGCCTGTCAGAGCCAGCAGGCTCACAAGCCCGCCCAGCAAGGCAAGCCAGATCCCAAGGTCAGCCCGCAGACGGATGATCGGCAAGGGGTCCGCGGTCGCCTGGAGCAGCAGGGAAACGGCCAACCCCAGGGCGAACGGGATCAGAGCCAGAATAAGGGCACACCGGGTGGCGTTCATCCTGGCAGGATTCATGGCACAACCTCCACAGTTCCCACAGAACGGTAGCCCTGGCCCGGTCTCGACATAACGTAACGGGGCTAGATCACCCCCAGAGCCCCACACAGTTCCGCCATGCGGGTGTCCACAGCCCGGATGGCGGTTGGGCAGTCCCAGCCCCAGAAGGCATCCAACAGCCGGTCCTGGCTGAGCAATTCATGGAGTGAGTCATGAGGTACTCAAGCAGGACTACGGCTTGGGGGGTGAGTGTCCGTTCTTGAGATCCCAGCCCCACCCGGCGCTCGTCAGCGGGGGGGGGGGGCGGCCTCGAAGAACTGCACCCACCTGACACGACCAACAGTCCTATTTCTACGCTGACCACAAAGAGGGTAAACAGCTCCGCTTTCATTTGACATCGCTTCTCGCGACTTCTGCGCAGTGGAGACTAAGGCACGTCCGTCCTCCGTTCCCAGCCAGAGCTGGCTGGCGTACACGCTGTGGATGGCCTGCGATAGCGGTTGCAGCCCGCGAATCCACTGATCAGCCCTTCGGCAAAGTTCAGGGTGATATTGGAGCATTCGAGGAGGCCATTGCCCTCTAACGAGCTGAGCACCCACTCAGTGCCGTCGAGGATGGCCTCCTCGTCCACACGTTCGCTCCCCTTCCTTTCTGCCTGCGGCTCGACAAACGCGCGGAATCTGCCCCACGCTGTGATCACAGCCACCGGCGACAGTGCGATCAGCGTTGCAAGCGCCTGCTCACCATTTAGCACATTTCTCCTGTTGATGCCCCTCTAGCATAACCTGTGCC
>Ga0315314_1003774_pt1 | contig 11673 bp, 14 predicted proteins | sample TDP9_MG_FD_203631 | JGI IMG/M metagenome (GOLD analysis project Ga0315314, IMG submission 203631) | Freshwater sediment microbial communities from Lake Towuti, South Sulawesi, Indonesia - TDP9 | ecosystem: Environmental > Aquatic > Freshwater > Lake > Sediment | place: Indonesia: South Sulawesi...
GTCTGCCTGGGCAGTTGGGAACGCTTGTCGAAATAATAGGGTAGCCCTTCCACTAACCAAATTTGAAAAAGCCATTAAAACAGCCGCAAATCCAGCGCAAAAGCCTCTCAAAGTTCTGCTAACATGAAAAAACTTAAATAATGAAAATAAAATTTCAATTTTCAATTAAAAATCTCATGATATTTCTAAAAAAGTATTTTAAAAATTTAGCGATTAACGGCAAAATTTTTTGATCATAATTTTATTTTGTTCTTTTATTGACTGAATTTTTGCAAATCTTCATTCAATTTTACGTGTTTTTGATGGAAATTCTTCAATAAATGGGCTTGTGCCGGGAGTTCATTTATAAAATCTTGAAGCTGGAGAACTGGCACGATTGGCACGTTGTTGTAGAATTTATAGGGTCCAAGCGTTAGTGACATTACCAGTGGGAGGAGTGTGGCGGTTTCCCATTCTTCAAGTTTGGCTTTTTGGTAGTAGTTAGGGAGAGCTTTAGCAAAGGCTTCAGTTCGCTCAACTTGAGCCTCAACCGCCTTCACCGTTGCGGCTTTTTGCCAACCGCGTTTCCAATGCTTGCAGTCCACGCAGAGGATTAAGGGTTTTTTGAAGCCTATAACATCAATTTCCCATCTTCTTGAGGCTTGTTTAAACCGGAAGTTTCTCACCACTCGGTAACCGTTAGCCTCAAACGCTTGAGCCGCAATGCTCTCGAACTCGGTCCAGGAAAGCAGATTGCACACTCGCTCCAAGTCTGCAGCCAACCTTAAAGCCTGCACAGCCATTTTGACGCGTTGACTCGGAGAAGCCTCAATTATGCCTTCATGTTCATGAAAGAGATCGCTCTTGGAAAGTTTTATCAGTACTTGGTTGGTTGTTTGTGTGGGAGTCTTTGCGTTTTTTGCGAGCAATTCTTTGCGCACTGCTCCATTGCGTGTCAGTCTTAGCAGAGATAAGAGAACATCTTTCTCCACGGTCATTTGTGGTCGCCAAAACTCTGATGAAAAGAGAACCTAATTAGCGTGATGGCATGTCGCCCTTAGAAAAATTTTGATAACTATTGCAATGATGTGTACTACCCTCTCTAAGTTTCAATACTCCACGAGTATTCGGCGCCAAATATGACAATTGGTGTGCCAAAATTTTACACAAAGCCTGCAAGCGCCGTCTTGATTGACCTAAAAGGTTGAAATAAATGATAAAAGGTTGAAGAACAAACCGTGTTTTTCATAATTTGCTTGGATATTCGAGAATATTATAAACGCTTAAACTCAATGCTGCTTCAATAAAAAGGTTTGAAACGAGTTCAATCTTTCAAGATGATCAGTATGAGCGAAATTGGGAAATCTATGCATGAGTCTTTGTTGGGACCGCCAAAAACGCAGAGAGGAAAATGCAGGAACTGTGGTTCACAGCTGGAACTCTATGAACTTGACTTTAAAAGAAGCTCAAAAATCATGAAATGCATACGCTGCGGCATGTTGCACGTTTACAAGAAAGACATAATCGGCAAGTGGAGACTCTTCAAGGCTCAAAAGCCCGATGTACCGCCAAGGTAAGTGAATAAACCCCCCGATAATGAAGCGCCTTCTGATGTTTTGAGCCGTTAGGCTTTAAAATTGCTTGTTCTTAACCTAGAGTGAACGGAGAGTTTTCGATTTGGCTGAGCGTTATTTGTCTACGACCCCAAAGTCGAAGAAATTGTATGAGCGGGCTAAGCGGTTTCTTCCAGCTGGGGTTTCCTATTTTCTGCGTTTCATGGAGCCTTACCCCTTTTACACAAGGAGGGCTAAGGGAAGCAAACTGTACGATGTGGATGGAAATGAATACATTGATTTTTGGATAGGACACTACGCCCTCATTTTGGGGCACAGTCCGCCTAAGGTAATGCGTGAAGTTAAGCGCCAACTCGACAACGGTACACACTATGGCACGGCTCACGAATTGGAAATAGCCCTAGCCGAACAAGTTGTAAAGATGGTTCCCAGCGCCGAAATGGTTCGCTTCTCGAATTCAGGCACCGAAGCCATGATGTACGCTACAAGACTGGCAAGGACAGTGACACAACGAGACCGAATTAGCAAGTTTGAGGGAGGCTGGCACGGCGGTTACGATGCGTTACACGTTGCTGTGAAACAACCCTTCAATGTTCCAGAATCCAACGGTCTAACTCAAGGCGCACTCAAGGACACTGTAGTGTTGCCCTTCCACAAAATTGAACCTATAAGAAAAGTCTTAAAAAAGGAGAAGTTGGCGGCAATCTTCATTGAACCTCTACTCGGAGCAGGCGGAGGCATCTCAGTCCAAAAAAACTTTCTAAAAGAGCTTAGAGAACTCTGCACAGAAAACGCCACACTCTTAGTGTTTGATGAAGTAATCACGGGCTTCCGGCTGGCACCCGGCGGAGCCCAACAATTCTTCGGCGTCAAACCCGATATCACTGTTTTGGGCAAAGTATTGGGCGGAGGCTTTCCAATAGGCGCTGTTACCGCTTCAAGAGAAATAATGGAGCACATGAACCCACTTCTTTACGAGCGCCCAAAGTTCTCTTTCCACGGCGGCACCTTCTGCGCCAACCCCATAACCATGACAGCTGGTTTGGCAACCTTGAACATTCTCCAAGATGGAAAATTAATCAATCGATTAAATCGAGAGGGCGAGAACCTGCGAAGGCAACTAAAGGATGTTTTTGAGCGCAAAAATCTTGACGTTCAAGTTACTGGTTTAGGCTCGCTTTGGCACACGCATTTCACCAAAGAGAAAATCAACGACAGCAACGCTGCGGCTCGTGCTGATAAAGAAAAACTAACCAAATATCACATGCACCTGATTGAAAACGGAGTGTTCCTCTCTCCAGGAAAAATGGGTGTACTTAGCACTGCGCACACGAGGGCAGACTTGGAAAAACTAGTTCTTGAAACAGAGAGCTGCAATTTCTAAAATAACCTAGAATGGGAACTGTTCGATTTCTTTCTTTTCTCCGCATTTGGTGCACACGAGTTCAATGTGAGTTTTCATGTGTGCCTCGCCTACTGCCTTCCAGTCGTGTTCGCATCGAGGCTTCTCTTGTTTTTTGCTTTCATCTTCAATCTCGGTCAAGGTGCTTCCTTCTTTTCACTTTCCCCTTGTCACGGTTATAACCCACTTATCTTCGGCTTCCTTCTGCGTTTCGTAGTGAAATCCTCTCTTCGCCAACTCTGGGTATAGTGGACGAGGTTCATGGTCATTTATGAAAGTGAAGCTTTCTCCAGCGTCAAGTTTCATCAGCTTGTCGAAGAGAACCGTGTGCCTTTCGAATATGCTCACCTTTCTCAAGTCAACTGGTTCAGTCATCTACATCCCTCCTTTATTTTTTCACCGTTAAGACTCCTGTGACCTTGAAACTAGCCCAAAGCGCGCTTCTTATCGTTAATTATGCCTTTGCATTTGTCAGCGAATTCGCACCAATCTAAGCATGACTTTTCTTTAACAGCCTTGGAGATTCTTTTTCGCAGTTGATGCAGATTCCTGTGTCTTCGTCGCTCCATATCTCTACCTTTCCGCCACAATACGGACATGGAAAGTATCCTGGAACGGGTCGAATGAACTTGGATATACCTGGACATGTTTCTGGATTCTTGCCGCTCACCTCTTCCTTTCACCTCCATCTAGGGCTCGAATTGTCTGCTTCAACAATTTTCTCCGAACAACTGACCCTAGAGTGACAAAAAACATTCTGAAATCGTCGTTGAGATGTTTTCTGTACTCTTTTAGACCGTTTTCTCCCCATTTAATCTGAACATATTTTGAATACGTCTTAAATCTGAAGTGCCTCTGGAGCCGCTGCGAAAGTGACACTCGGTCTCCATCTAACCACTCGTTTAATTCACGGTAACCTTCGCCAGTTCGTTCTTCACTGCGTCTAACATGCTCAGTAAAGGAAGGCATCTGCTTAATCCCCTTCGGGCATAGTTATTTTTGTGCATTTTGCTTTAGGGCAGTAGGTGTCTGTGTGTTTCTCAACGATCTTAAACAATGGCTTCATGGTTCTTTCATTAAGAGTGTATATGCGTTCTTTCCATTTCCTCCCCACAAGCACAAAACCGCATCTGACTAGAGGCTTTAAATTGTGAGAAATCATGCTCTGTTCTTGGTTGAGAACATCGGCAATTTCAGTGACATTCTTCGACCCATTTCTTAAAAGCTCCAAAATTGCTAATCTTGTTGGATTCGCCAACGTTGAAAAGAAAAGGTAACACGACTCGCTTAAATCACGCTTCATCGCGCTCACCGAGCCTGTCTCGTCATATGAATTATTCTTCATATAAGCAAGCACATAAGCCTTGCGGTGTCTTAGCATGCAAAACTTATTTACCTATGGAGCGAATTCTACTCCAAAAGTTGTTTTCAAAGGAGGATTTGCACATGGAAAAGAAATGCCCAAAATGTGGAGGCAACATGGCTGAAGGACATCCGTTCGCCGGCTTTCCAATAGAAGAAATGGTAAAATCGTACATTTGCACCAAATGCCACTACATAGAAATGTACCAAAAATGATTGGACAAGTGCTCTAGTCTTTCAGCCAGCCCAAAATTTTCCGCATATTGTTTGCGAAAAGTAGCACTCCCACAGCTAGAACAAAAACGAATGTCGCGGACAATATTTTGTATGGAAACGCGGCGGTCTCAGCCGCTTCTGCTCCCATTATTGCAGTCACATAGCCTTCGCCCACCAAGCCCATAATATATCCTGCCACTCCGACCGTTGAGAGCCAGAAACTGAGACGAGCCAACCTTTCATTGTACATTTCAGTTAGCACCGTTGGAACCTTTTTTGACTTGGCGTGTAACTCCACCACAGCTAACATTGGTATAATAGAGTACATTGAGCCCATGATGGTTAATGAGACAAATCCTATGACGGACAAGAGTCCGTGCCCCAAAATTATGGTGTTTGCCTCCGCGAATTCGTATCCAGGCTTAGTCTTGAGCCACACACCGAAAATCCCGGTTAGTGCGAAGTAAAATAGCGCCGCGATGTAGAACTTCATTGAAATGTTGAGTTCCCTTCTTTTTCGGGTCATTACTGTCCATGCCATAATGTAAACGAATGCAAAAGCACCTAGTCCAGCAAATATCACACCAACTGTTTGAAGCACACTTAGCGGAGACACTTCGACTCCCTCAAATATTATCCTCTTAGCCCCTAGGAGGCCGGCGACGCCTGTGAACACTATGCCGAAGTTAAGAGCCCAGAACTGAAACTTAGCCAGTTTTAAATTAGGAACTTTTGAGATGGTGAACATTGGCAATAAGTGATACATGGCGCCCATAATGGTCATGGTCATCCATCCTAAAGTTGTGAATGGCGCAACCCACAAGACGTTAGCAAATTTCAAGGGAGAAAACACATCGGTGGTAAAGCCCAGAACTGCTAAAGTGGCAATTACTATCGATAGCACGAAATACGCGATGGAGGCTCGATAGAAGTCTAAGCTTAATCCAATGCTAGGGTCACTAAGCTTCTCTGTCCTCAACCCAATAGTTCTATAGAGATTGTATGCAAAAATCACACAGCTCACAACTATAAAGGATACAAAAAGAAAGCTAATGTTCGGATAAAACCAAGGCAAAACAAACCCGTAAATATCCGAAGAAAAGCCTTCAAAAAGGAGTGACCCAGAGTATCCGATTATTCCTATGTTCATGAACCAATACGTTATTTCACCCCAGTCCTCGCTGTAGAGGTCTCTGCTAATCATGGTTGGAACCATCTTACTCATAGCACCCATTATTGTCATGGTAACCCAGCCAAAAAACATCAAAACAATATGTCCAGAAACAATGGTAGTTCCATGAGTGTAATGATGCACTGCCTCGTAAGAGAAGAGAAAACCGAGGAATCCACCGACAAGCAGGTAAACAACTGCGGCCCTGAAGAATCGAAAATGAAGAGGCAACTTAGCCAAATTCACTCACTTTTAGCAGGTCACTCAGGTGGGTTCACAGACTTGTTGATGTTTTCTTCCATGGCGTGTCCACGACAATAGACCCTTGCCGAACGCACACCTTCAGCTTCCAGAGTCTTTTTCTTGATCTGCGAAGCCAAATAGAACGCGATAGGGCACACTGGACTGGACGGAATAAACTCAACCGTGGCGTTTCCACTCTTGTCAAGTGTGGCAGATTTAATCAATCCCATATCCACCAGGCTTTCTCCGAGTTCTGGGTCAATCACTTCCTTAAGTTTCTCCATCAATTTCGGGTCTTTTTCTTCAGCCAATTGATTTCACCTCGAGAATTACTCAATAGAAGGACATGTGTCAAATAAAGATTTCATTTTTATGTTTTCTTTGATAGCATAAATAGTCTTTTCGCTATTTTTGCTTTTATTTTTTCTTTCAGTTTGGCGTCGGCTACTACGTATAGAACATTTTCTTCTCTGAAGATGTGGCTTCTCACCAATGCGCCAAATTGAGTTATAGACCCAGAAATTTCGTTATTTTTTTCATTTTCAATTGCCCGTTCTAAGTTTTGTATCATCATCCGCATGGATTTGTGTTCAAGAAGCATAACGTTCACTGGTCCACCTTTCGGACGAATATCTTTGTCTATTTTCTTTAATGCTCGTTCAAAATGGCGGTTCAAAACTGGAAATATGATTTCCTCTTCCTTTCTGAAGTGGCTGTTCATTTCTTCTTTCATGGTATCAAGCAGATACTTAGCTTTTTTCAGATTTGAGCCTGTTTGATAATTTTCTAAATAGTTCTCTAATCTTCTCAATCCTTTGAGAACCAACTTGTGGTCTGCGCTCAAATGTTTGATTAGGTCGAATTCTTTCTTAGGCTTAGGCATAGCTCATCCCGTCGAAGGACGTTAGAAAAACTTAATAGACTTTATTAGCGTTTTCATTTAACTCTAATGAGGTGAAAGCTTTGCATTCAACTTCTGCGACTGCGACTGGAAGCTTGAAAGAGGAGCACGAAATCATAGAGCGAATGTTAAAAATATTGGATGCCGCCTGCGAAAAATTAGAGCGAGGAGAGGAGGTTTCGCCAGAAATCTTCAAGAAGGCAATAGATTTCATCAGAACCTTTGCAGATCGTTGCCACCATGGTAAGGAAGAAGAGTGCTTGTTTCCCATGGTTGAGGCACGCGGCATCCCAAGGCAAGGCGGTCCAACAGGAATAATGTTAATAGAGCACGACCAAGGACGAGGATTTATTCGAGCCTTCGCTGAAGCTGTTGAAAAGTATGAAAAGGGCGACAAATCCGCTAAGCAAGCCTTAATAACTAATGCTCGAGGCTATATTTCGCTTCTCTCCCAGCATATTCCAAAGGAAAACGACATTCTCTATCCCTTGGCTGACAGAATGCTTGGACCGAATGAACAGAAGGAACTGCTAGAAAAGTTTGAAAAGATTGAAAACGAAAGGATTGGAGCAGGTAAACACCACGAATACCTACATCTCGTGATGGAGCTGGAAAAAGAACTAAACATCAGGTGTGGACTAGAAATTACCCAAGTGGATGTCTCATGAGCGATAAAAACTCAAACCAAATCGCGCTTGGAATCTTCTGGGTCGGGGTGGAAGACTGGAACCGCCGATACTTCGATGCGCTCATTCCTCTGCCACAAGGAACATCCTACAACGCCTATCTTATTGTTGGTAAAGAAAAAGTTGTCCTTGTCGACACGGTTCACAAGTCTTTTCAAGAAGAGCTTATCGAGAAAATCGAGAAAATAGTCAACCCAGAAAAAATCGATTACGTTGTTATGAACCATGCGGAACCAGACCATGCGAGCAGTATACCACGAGTCTTGGACATCGCTAAAGATGCTAAACTGATTGTCACCAAAATTGGAGTTGAGATGGCGAGGATATTCTATGAAGTGCCGCCGGAACGTACCATTATGGTTAAAAACAGCGACACGCTAAATTTGGGCGGCAAGACGCTGAAATTTATCGAGGCGCCTTGGCTACACTGGCCCGAAACCATGTTCACATACTGCGTTGAAGATGGAGTTCTGTTTTCCTGCGACTTCTTTGGTGCCCATGCCGCCAAGAGTAGGCTCTTCGACGACGAGTTCGGTGAAGGCCTCTTGCCAGAAGCCAAAAAGTATTACGCTGAGATAATGATGCCTTTTCCAATAGCTATACAACGGGCTTTAGATAAAATAAAAATCCTCAACGTAAAAATGATAGGTCCAAGTCACGGTCCCATATACCGAAATCCAAGACGTATTTTAGACGCCTATGAAGGCTGGGCTCGTGGTCCTCTTCAACCAAGGGTGATTATGATTTATGTGACCATGTGGGGAGCAACTGAGGCTTTAGAAAAAGTGGTTGCAGAGGCGATTTCAAGCGAAGGCGTGGAGGTCGTGCCCTACAACCTGTTAGTGTCTGATTTGTCACATGTTATGCGAGACATAGTGGACGCCAGCGCCTTAGTCATCGGGGCGCCCACGGTTCTCAACAATGCTCATCCTCTTACAATTTTGGCAACCGAAATCATTAGAGAACTTAAACCAAGAGCCAAACTAGCCGCTGCGTTCGGCTCGTACGGTTGGGGTCGAGCAGCTGCAAAGGTGATTGCAGACCGCCTGCAACAATCTGGCTTTGAAATTGTCGAAACACTCGAAGTTCGTGGACCGCCCAGAGAAGAAGACCTTGAAAAAGCAGTTAACTTGGGTAAACATGTGGCGCAGAGGGTTAAAGAAAGCCTAAAGACTTGATTGAATGCTAAATAAAGAGGTCTTTTCTTCGTTTTCTAACTAGCATTTTTGCGCTTGCCTTCTCAGACTTGGGATAAGGATAACCGCGGATAATTGCCACGGGTATTCCTTCTTTTGCTTGTCCAATGACCAGTTCGGCAGCAGAGGCCAACTCATCAGCTATCGCCGTTTGTTTCACTCTTAAAACGTATCCGAAAAGGTCAGTTTCTCCTCTTCTGTCCCGTATCGGAGTTAAGCCCGCAACGCCTACAGCTATGTTGATTTCACCTTCTCTGAAGGGACGACCATGCGTGTCAGAGATGATGACCGCCACGTCCTTTCCTGTTAACTTCTTTATCCTACGCCGTATTAGCCGTGCAGAACGGTCTGGGTTTTTAGGTAATGGTGCAACGATTCTTTCGCCTGGAACGTTAGATTGGTCGACTCCAGCGTTAGCGCACACAAGCCCGCCTTTGGTTTCGACGATTAGGTGTCCGTCACCCATGCGCCTTATACCTTTTGATTCTCGCAGCACAACTTCCACCAGCGCTGGGTCTTTGTCAAGTTGTTTGGCAACAGTTTTCGCAAACTCGGAGGGAACAACCTCATCAAGGTTGAAGACATTTCCTTCAGCCCTCGACACCACAACATGTGTGACTACAATTACATCGCCGTCTTGCAATGGAGTTCGCTGCTGCTTTGCCGCTTTGCAGATGAGACGGGCTAGGTCATCGCCCTCTTTAATTATTGGCAAACCCTTGACTCCAATCACTCGAACCATGCTCATACATACACCACGCCAGCAACGCATCAAAATGTAATCTTCAAATATATAACAAAAACTACCCAGAGATAACAGAACTTGGTCTTTTCTTAGCCAAAGGAGAGGTGTTAACTACCATTACTTTTCTTTCTCTATTGGGAGCCAAATATTCGTTGAATATCGAAACCTAGAAGGGAGGAGCTAGTCTCTATACTCAAAAAAGCCTATTCAAAAACCCAATCGCATATTTGGAACTTATCAGAGGATTCCATTTCATCACAAACACCGTGCACTTGCGTGTTCAACAACTTTTGAAAGAAGAAGGCATAAGTGAATTGCCCCCTTCTTCTTTTGAAATTTACTTCACAGCCCCACGCCCTACAATGTAGCATGATGATACTAACAGTTCAAAACTAACACGCACACAATCTCTCTCCGCCAAACCACAAAGTAGTCGTCGCAGAACACTACAAGCCACGACGACATCCACACAGCCACAGCCCAAAACTCTGTCCCTATCTGGACTTATTCAATATGGACTCTGCTTTTCTCCAATCTTCAACCGTGTTGATGTTGAAAAACGTGGTCAACTTTTCATCATACTGCTGCAAAACCAACGTAGAAACATAACGTATTCGACGCAGATGCGCAATCAACGCCGTCATCTCACGCTTTCCCTCACTCAACGCCGTTCTCGCAGCATCGCTACCAAGCTTCACGTTGTATGCCGCTTGCAGAGGCTCAATGTAACCGTTAGGCCAACGAGGAACAACCGCACCCCTATCAACACACAAATCCAAGAGCAAAGCCGCGATCTCCGGAGACACAAAGGCTGCATCGCATGGAAGCAGCAAGGCGCACTCAGCCCGCACAGTTTCAAAACCTGTCAAAGCACCAACTATGGGGCTATGATCCATATACTTGTCCACAACAACATGGGCATTTAATTGCCTTAAACGTGAAAGGGCATTCTGCTGAGCCTCTGAACCGACTACGATTACTCGCTCATCTGCAACATTTGAAACTCGACTGAGCACATGAGCAATAAGCGGTTTGCCCGCCAACTCTTTTAAGCACTTGTCTTGACCAAACCTCTTGGAGAGACCACCAGCAAGAATTATCACAGCCTTACTCAAAACAACGCCTCAACAACAATTAATGTTTGTAAATTGTTCGTTCCAGAAAATTTTCTTTCAGGTCTTAGGGTGTCTTCTAGTCGCCGTCATCGCCGCATACACTGCTCCAACTATGATTATTATCCCAAGCGTGACGAAAAAGAAAGCCCAAACAGCTTCCAATCTAAGCGAAGCGGTCACAATGAGGTAGAAAATGAAGCCCACGAACAACAGGAATAAGCCACCGATGAGCGGGCCTAAATACCCATATTCTCGTCTCTCGTATTTTTCTTCCTTCTCCCTTTTTTCATGCCTCTCTTCCTTCTCTTCTTTTTCAGGTTTCTCAGCTTTTTCAGCCCTATAAGGCGCCGGCGACACCTCTTCAGCAGGACGTTGTTCAATTTTTAAGGAGGCGCCACACTTTGGGCAGAAGCTCATTTCTTCACGAACTTTCGTGCCGCACTTAGGGCAATATGACATTCTATTTCACCTTGTCAATCTCACTTTCTTCTAGTTGAACACTTGATATTTAAAACGTGCAGTCAAAAGCATTAAAAAGAAACGTTATATGCCTATATCATGTGAATACTGGAATTAAGGTGAACCAATTGAGCGAGAGCTACGAAGGGTTTCCAAAGAGATATAGGGAAGGTCTTTTTGGCGCCATTTCTGCAGGGTTTTTCTTCCTTCTGGTTGGCGTAATTTTTGTCACCACACCTAATCTTTTTGACAGAATATTAGCCTTCTTTCGCGACTTCGACGTCGTGCCTATTCCCAACACAGACATCAGCTTCTTTGCTCCCACACGCCCCTGGGCTCATTCAGTGGTCTACGTGGCTGCACAACAATTCTGTTTAGCCCTTGGACTTTTTCAACTCGTTGTTTTGGCGCTCAGATTTGCTGCTCGCTCACCTTTGGGTAAAAAGGCAGAGACTATGTCAAACCTTGTCTTCTGGCTGGGAGCAGGCTTTCTTATTCGAACGTTCCTTAATGAAACGATAACTAGGACTATATGGTTTACATTCTGGGCAGCCATAATAATGCTCCTCGGTTTGTCCCTCATTGTTAGGGCTATTGTTCTTGCTACTGCCTCTGTAAGACGAG
>Ga0315314_1003775_pt1 | contig 11673 bp, 17 predicted proteins | sample TDP9_MG_FD_203631 | JGI IMG/M metagenome (GOLD analysis project Ga0315314, IMG submission 203631) | Freshwater sediment microbial communities from Lake Towuti, South Sulawesi, Indonesia - TDP9 | ecosystem: Environmental > Aquatic > Freshwater > Lake > Sediment | place: Indonesia: South Sulawesi...
TTTCCTTTTGGCGTGCCCTCTCGAAAACCTGTCTTGGAGTTTTGGGAGCTTGACATAAAATGATGGTTGAACTCATCTTCCACAGAAACATGCTTGAATTGGACGCGGGCGAAACACAGAAAAGAATTGAAACTGCTCTCTCGAAGATTCAGGGTATATGCCCTTTCAAAGCAACCGTTGAATCAGTCACAATAATGAGTAGATGGCTTGTTGTTCTGGTAAATTTCAACATTCCTGAACCCAAATTTGAAAGTCCAGTTCCAAATTACAAAGAAAACTTTCAAAGGCTTGCTTTTGACACCCTTGCTGGCTCAATCGTTTGTGAACTTCAGGACTACGCTGTCCGCTACAGAAATTTCGAGATACACGGAGAAGGAGAATCGCTCATCTTCAAGAAAAACTGGAGAAGGACAAATGAATAAGACAATAGCCAGACAAATCAAGTGTTTGCGGTTGGGCGACCTTGTTCGAGTGGAATGGTTTGACGCAAGCATAGGTTCAAGCAGAGCTGGAGCCATAGACGTTCCCGTGGACAGCTGGGGCGTTTTCATAGGCGTCTTAGGTGAAAGAAACAAGCACATCATTTTGGCACAGAACAACTTCAAGTATTCAGATGGTCTCTCAGATGTGGATTACACTGCCATTCCGCTAACCTGGACCGTAACGATAAAAGTTGTGAGTCAAAGCGAACTATCGGATAAAGAAGCAAAATCCTTGCTGGAGTCTTTTCTGGCGGGGCGAAAACGCACATTAAAAAGGCGAATGAAAAACCATGAATAACTTCATTAGAAAAGCATTAACGAGAACAATTTTCGTAAGAGCAAGCAGAGGTAAAACACGACAAGTTGAAGTGTCTCCAAGCGAGAAACTTGTTTATGGTATGTACTTCGCTATCACAGCTCTAGTGTGCTTAACGGCATTGGAAGCGACGTACATCTTAATCCTCGATAATTTCTCAAGCGAGATCTTCGCAGCCATAACACTTGTCATAGGCACTATCCTCGGTGCTTTCTTTGGACAGAAGGCATGATGAAATTGGTGCAGAAAAAAAATATATTTTTTTTCACACGGGAAACATATCGTGTTTTCCATCGCATAGCTAAGAAACTTCAGAAAAAAGACTTTGTTAACGCTGAATCCTTTGCAGCCCGGGATAAGATCTGTCGAGTGTTTGCGGCTGAATGTTTTGAGTTAGCTCAGAAGTTTGCGAAGCAAGGAGAAGAAAAGCTGAGTTTACAGTATACGAAACTTGCAGCGAAATTGTTGGGTCTGTCGCTACGACCTAAGAAGTTACAGGATATCGAGGCGATTAAGAAGGCTTTGGCGGAGTTGAAGGCTGAGGAGCCGGAAGAGGCTGAATGATTTGTCTTGGCGAGGGTTGCCTGATAGTCCATCGAGTCTTTGGCGTGAACTTGAGAGGCTAAAAAGGCAGCGTGAAAAAGCAATCGGCATAAAGATTCCTAAGGACTCAGTTGAATTTTTTGAGAAAATACTACGTATAAAGCCCTTCCCATATCAGGCTGAGTTTCTTAGGGATGTTAGTCCGCTTAAGGTCCTTCGTTGGTGTCGACGTGCTGGCAAAACAACCGTGATGAGCGGATCGGATATCCACTTTGCTGCGACTGTGCCTAACTCCACCATTCTCGTAATCATGCCCAAGCATCAGCAGATCAAAGAGATTTATTTTCAAGGCGAAGGCGGTCTACATGAACATCTTGCAAGGATGGATCGCAAAGTGTACAAAGCCATTATCCTGGAGCAGCTACAAACGATTATTCGATTTAGGAATGGCTCTAAGATTTTAGCGGAGGTCCCTGAGCCTTTTACGATCAGGGGACACGGACCCAGAAAAGTTAGCATTGACGAAATGAATTTTATTCGGAAGGATAAGGATTTGTGGCTTAGCGCCCTCTTACCCATGACTCTTACTCGAATAGTTTACATTAACGTTGCTAGCACGCCCTGGAATAAAGACAGTATCTTTTGGAAGATGTGTTATGACAAAGGCTTCAAGATGTTCAGTGGCAACGTCAACGAACACGATCCACCGAGGTATTTGCGGACATGGGAAAACGTTCTGAAACCTAAGGGTCCACTGGACCCTCAACAGGTCGATACCATGCGAGAGCAATACGCTGGCGAAACCTGGCGCTGGAAACGTGAGATGGAATGCAGTTTCGTGGATGATGAAACCGCCTTCTTGCCCAGTAGCCTAATTATCAAATGCCAAAATGAGGATTTGAACTTCGCCCAGTTTGAAGACAACATTAGCGGCGAATTTTATGTTGGCTGGGACCTAGGCAGAGAAAGAGATCCCGGCGTAGTTGCTGTGGTCGATAAAAAGGATGATGTTTTGGTTTTGATACACTGTAAGCAATTCCCGCTTGGCACGCCTTATGTCACTCAGATGGCTTACATAAAATCGTTGTGTGATCGCTGGAAAGACGTGGACGCTGTTTACTACGATCACACTGGAACATTCGGAATGGATGAGGAGATTAAACGAAGTGGTTTTCCAAATGTGAAAGGCATTGATTTCTCCTTGCCCTCAAAGCACGGTTTGGCTAGTTTCTTGAAGCAGAAGATGATGGCTGTGAGAGAAAGCGATAAAACATCGCTGCCTGAAGAGGCTCGACGTCAGTTTGAACTTCCTTTCGATATGGATGTCCAAGCTGAATTAAACGCAGAACAATGGGAGCAGAGACCCGGAACAGAGATTTACAGTTTCTCCCATCCACAAGGAACCCATGATGACCGTTTTTGGGCAATTGCCTTAGCCTGTGTTGCCTCAACCGGAGCTGAACCTGAACCGTTCCTTGAGGTGATTCCAATAAGATGACAAGGCGCCGAGAGTTCTTCCGCATCACGAAATACGCCCGCAGATACGACAAGCGAGAAGGCAAATTCATAATTGACATAGCATATGAAACTGCTGCTCCTAAGCCTACGGATCGTGTGGTGGCTGTTGCCGAAGGCTTCGGGTTGGGGCTTGACCAATGGGAAAAATTTGTGGTTTACGATAATGTGGAGTTGCAGATAGGACCCACAGACATCGTGTATATTACAGGCGATTCCGGGTCAGGCAAGTCCGTCTTGCTTAAGGCTCTTGAAAAAGACATCAAACAAGATTTAGGGTTGAACTGCATCAACATTGCCAATATTTCCCCAGACTGTGGTAAACCTCTCATTGAGACTGTTGGCAAAACCTTTGAGGAAGGCTTAGAGCTTCTCAGTAAAGTCGGCTTAAGCGACGCATTTCTCTTTTTGCGCTCCTATGAGCAGTTAAGCGATGGACAAAAATACCGATACCGTATAGCAAAAATGATTGAAAGCAAGGCTCAGTTTTGGGTTATGGACGAATTCTGTGCAACATTAGACAGAGACACAGCTAAAATTGTAGCCTACAATCTGCAGAAGCTTGCAAGACAAGAGGGAAAGGCAGTTCTGGCAACCACAACACACACCGACCTCTTTGAAGATTTGAAGCCTTCAGTTCACGTTCACAAGCGATTCGGGAAAGAAATTGAAGTGCGCTACTATCCAAATGAGCCACCCAAGGAAAGCAGCCTAACAAAAGAAATTCGCATAGAAGAAGGCACAAGATCAGACTATGCACTACTGGCGAGTTTTCATTACCGTAGTCACCAAATTGGAATTGTGCGCAAGATTTTTCGTGCAGTTCGGGGCGATGAGGTTGCTGGCGTCATAGTTTACTGTTATCCAGGAATGACCGTTGCTGGACGCCTCAAGGTTCTGCCAAAGATGAGCGTGAAAGACTTGAACCAGAAGCTAAGTGTCATTATGCTGGTCGTTGTTCACCCCAAATATCGCACTATAGGTTTGGGTCAACGACTTGTAAGAGAAACCTTGCCTCTTGTGGACACGCCTTATGTTGAAACAATCGCAGTTATGGCCAAATATAATCCGTTTTTCCAGCGTGCAGGAATGCAGAAGATCATGGAGCAGTCTCCACCTAAGCATGCTTTAGCGATTCGAGATGTGCTTTCAAATCTAGGCTTCAATATAGTCCTGTTAGGCAGCCAAAAATACGTTCTCAACAAACTCCGAAGCCTATCAGACGAACAAGTCTTAGAGATCCGTCATGCTTTCATGAAGAATGTGCATGTACGTTTTCTGAAAGAATTTTTCTACCATGAACCGTATGGAAAACGGGAGTTATATAGGCAGAGGGTAGAGACTGCAACGTTAGAGAAATTTGCGAAACTTATTCAGGTCACGGCTTTGCTGTTGCAAACAAAAGTTTACCTGTTCTGGAAAGACAACTAATAGTTTTCCTTCTTTCTTTTCCTTTTCAATAATGAAGGTTCGCTTACAGCCTTTACGGAGAAACCTCTTTTTTCCTCTAGCATATCCTCTTTTTACTACCTCTATTCTGTCTTCTTTTCCTAAAAGAAACTCTTTGAGGTTAGAATTTGGAAATAGGTTTAGAATAAAGAATATGGTTAACCATGAATCTTGAGAACCGTTGTTTTATGTTGTTTACATTTCTGTTAACGGAATAGAAATCCATTGAGATTGAGGTAGTGACACTTGAATGTTGCCTCGATAAAGATTTTTGTCTACATCTCTAACCTCGATTTCGACATTCAATCTTGAGATTCCGCTGAAAGTATTGATGCGCCCTATGTCAATGCCTATTTGTTTGCGAGTTCCTATGTTGTATGCTTCAGAAACAAAATTCCCTATCTGAGCTACTGTTGCTATAGCATCACATCCAGAATTCGCTAAACTTAAGTAATAATGTCTGTTGTCGAATATCCAGAATTGAAAACCCCCTACCTCTACTCTAATCGAAAGTCGAGGCTTTATAGATTCTTTTCTTTTTCTTTTTTCTGCCTCTGCTTTGATGGTAGCTTCCTTTGAAGCCAACTCGCTTGTTCCAATAGCTTCTTGAACTTCCTTCATAACTTTCGTGAGAGTATTAATTCCATTGGAAACAGTCTTTAATTCTGAACAAACCATTTGAATATTTTCAACAAAAGCTTTGATTTGTTTCTCGGTAATCTCTTTAAGCTCAATGTTACTTGTTTCCATGACTAAATAGACTATAGCTATAGAAAGTAGGGTAACACCTACTTGAAGAAAATATGCATCTCTGTAATAGTAAGAGGCTATTATGAAAGCAAAAAGAGTTAGAATATAAAGATACCACTTTCTTTTTAAGGTGATTTGATTTCTAAACTTGCTTGGAATCCTCACGGAACAAGCCTCTTACAATATTATTTCAATGGGCTCATTAAACTTTTAGCTTCACGATTCGGATTTGTTCTTTCCAAAAGAGATTTAAACCTTGAAGTGATAACTTATATGAAGAAACAAGGCGTGATTATGAGAAAAATTGTCTTTTTCGTTCTAGTTTTTCTGGTATCGTCAATTATTATTACTCCATCAGCCTATGGTTTTTTCGGAATACATAAAACATGCCCTCGATGTAGTGGCATAGGGCGAGACCCAGCTACTCTATTCCTTACTTCCTGTCCTACTTGTGGTGGAGATGGCGAAGTAGGTGTCTTCATGAACGATGAGAATCTGGAAGATGGTCTGTCTTTCCTTGGTGTTGGAGTTATCATAATCGCAATAGTTGTTAGTGCTGTTAAGGGTATTGTTGTTGTGGCTAAGGAAACTGCTAAAGGAAAGTAGAGAAACAAAAGTTTTATCAAGTTTAACTTGAAACATATCATAGGGAATTGTGAAGAAGACAAGAAGGGCTTGAATGAAGAGAAAGAATCCATGGATTGCAGCCATACTAAATTTCTTATTTCAGGGGATAGGTTTCATTTATTTAGAGACGACTCCCTTCATCGTGATAGGCTCCGTTTTATTCCTTTATACGCTGATAGGAACCGCGATAACTTGGTCGACGCTTCTCAATCCCTTAACTGTAGTATCAACTTTTGTTTCTGCTTTTATTTGGGCAGCCTTAGGGTATGTATGTGCAGAATATGTTAACAAATGTGCGCTCCAACCGCCACCATCTGTGCCCTCAGAGCACATGCCACCACCTGCACCACCACCTCCAGCACCTACTCCGTCACCCAAGATACATTGTGTCTACTGTGGAGCAGAGAATTCGACCGTTGCCATCTTTTGTCAAAAATGTGGAAAAAAAATTGTAAAACCCACCTAGCATGCCCCCTAAAAGACTACTTTAGCAAGCCCTCTGGTATTACAATCAGCATTATGGATAAGAGGTTTTAGTTCTTCCGTAAGCTGTCAAATCTTAGTTGTCTTAATTGGTTTACACTCTCCTTTTATTTTAGAAATGAGAATTAAGATACCTATTCTTTCTAATAATGCTAAACATGTAGTTATCTGGAAGAGAAATGAGAAAAAAGAAGAGAAGATGGATTAGGTTAAGTCCACGAAACGGTGACCCTTTCAACCTTCTTCAGCCAAGGAATCCTCGCCGGTTCTTTTGAAAGTTCGCTCATTATCTCTTTCTCAATCTCTCGATTCGGCTTCTCAGTACTTTCCTCTACGAGAGAAACCACAATCACAGCCTTCTTGCCCATTTCAGCTCACCTCTTTACCTTCTTTCGTCACGAGTAGTCCTTCAGGCGTCTGTCGCAAAGTTACTCTTTCGCCCTTCTGAAAACCAAGAGCCGCAAGGATCTCTTTACTCAAGTAGAGGAAGCCATACTTGCTGATCGAAGTCATTGTTGGAAGCGTTTGCTTATTTTCTTTTGTCATGCGTTCACCTCCATAGTTGTCAAGAACCCTCTACGCTGACGTTCTATTAAAAATCTGTTAAAAAAGGGCTTGTAACGCCAAAGAACCTCTATTTCGAGGTGGTTCCCCAAAGCAGCCGACAACTGAGTAATAAGATCACAAGTCAAGCATGCTTAACCAGAAACCAAAAACCTCTCCGAAGGATATGCACCTGATGTCATTTCTTATTTGTAAAATTATTAATAGGTTTTAACTTGACATTTGTCTTCTCTGACGACTCGACTTCTTTATCTCGTTTTTTAGATACTTTAGTCCGCTATAAGTATTGCTGAATGTCCCTTCCTTATATATATCGTAAGGACGCGCCTTACGTGGCTTCTTTTTCATTCTCTGTTCCTTTTCTACTTCGTCAATGATGATTTTGATCTTTTCTTCTCCTTTTTTATATGGATATCCCATTAATAGAAGACATACTGGCAAGTATTCTTTTTTAATCTTGAAGGTTTTTTGAATCTTCTCTCCGTTTATGTGACCTATCCAACACACGCCTATCCCTAGAGCATGAGCTTGCAATGTCATATTGTGGGCGGCTAGATCTGCATCGTTAATTGAAAACATGTCGCCAATTTTCAACTCTCGCAACGCAGATTCTCCTCCGAAGAGTCGTTCTCCATATGCTTTCCTATATTTAGATATGTTTGTGCTCACTATTATCATAATGCTTGCATTGCGAAGATAATCCTTAGAGATGTCGTTTTCAAGGATTGCATTAATAATATCCGACTTAATATATCCGGAATTTTTGGAAAGCACTTCCTTAATTTTTTCTTTGTCGGAAATAAGTAAAACGTTTATCCAGTGGAGGCCACCAGCAGATGGAGCCCAATATGCAACTTCCAAAATTTTAAGTATTTTTTCATTCTCTATCTCAACATCACGGAAACTCCGCACAGATTTTCGAAGTCTTATGCATTCAGAAACTGAATCCCTTTCCAAAATCTCTTCCCCCCAAATTTGTCAGTCTACGGTGGAGTTACTTTGACGAATAGTAGTGCTATGGAGTAACCTATTGAAAATACCAGTGCCCCTGCTAGTGATCCCATACCAGCACCGTGCAAAATGACCTCAAGAATATTCTCACTACGTGACCACACGGCTGCACCCCAGGCGCCACCTACAAGCGATGCAATACCCGTTATAATGTTTATGGCTAAAGAGTTACGTAATAGTTTGTGAAGGGCTTCCTTCCAAAGGGACATGCCTGGCTTAGCCCTGCCTGGGAGAGCCGTACTCGAAGCAAATAGAGTAAGCGCAAACGAGCTAGGTAAGTCTTCTTCTGTCAGTTCTTCTTTACGAGACTTCTTGGTCACTTTTCTTCACCTCTCAGCCGACTGACAATCTCACCATTACGGACTAGTTCTTCTCCTGTGCTCAAAGCTAAAGTGGGCTTTGAGATGGCAGCATGGATATGTATACTTGGTTTTGAGGGGTCAGTTGGATATATTTTGCCTCCGATATGATCGTTTCTTCCTAATGCAATAGTTACGCTTCCACGAGCAACATAAAATTCCATAGGTTCTATACTATCCCTATCTCCTTGAGGATTGAATCCAATGACTACCTCACTTATGTGCCTGCATTCTTCCATCCCAAACATTTCGTTGATGAGCGTTTTGACATGAGAAGGAGAGGTGTCTGCTAACTCGAAATGGCTAATTTTGTGAGTTCCGGGATCCACTCGTAATCGTAGTGGACACCCCTTAAGAGAGCCAATTCCGTAAATAGGTCCATCCAGCGTTGCAGTCCCAAACGTTCCAATAGCCTGAACGGGAGCAAAAACGACCCCTGACGGCAAAAAATGCCATTCTTTAGGTTTATATATTAAGCCAGTCCCAAGGTCAACTTTCTCTTCATGAATATATAATTTGAGGTTTGTGCCGTTGGATTTCACGGTTAAAAACGGAGACGCACGCATCTTCTCTCTAATCAACTTTAGTTCTCTTAAGACTTGGCTGTGATCAAAACACATTGCACCATCTTTTACAAAACTGCTCCTCGATACCAAATGCATATCTGCGCCTCTTGCAGCGCTTTTTTTGCGGATTTCATCCCTGAAACTGAAGCGGGGTTCACGTGATTTTTTGGTTGGAGGCAGTTGATCCAATCCAAAGAGAGTCAAATCTATGATAACATCAGCCTCTCTCATAGTTTTCAAAAGTTTTTTGGCTAACCCTATGGATTTCCAGTTGAAATTGGCATCTAGCATGGTAGATGTATCGATTGTGCGAGAAAATACTGTACAACCCTTCTCTTCTGCAGATACTTTCAAGGCGTTTTCTATGTCTGAACGATCTTTCATTAGCTTACGAAGTGAGGCTTCACAATCTAAACTTATTGAATGCAAAGGTTTGCACCACCAGAGAATACTGCTAACAGCCATGATGTCATCCACAGAAATGTCAAACGGAGATTTGGCAATAAGTATCTTTTCATCAGGCTGTGCATTGAGAGACTTGCAAAGGGTAGCCGTCGCTCCGTTAAGGCATTCTTGATAGGATGCAGCTTCCATGCGGTTCACTTCAAGCTATTATCCAATCATTAAAGATATATCCTTTGCTTAATGCATCACCCACCTTCTAGCTATTAATAAATCAATTCATATACAATAACCGAGAGAAAGATTTTGTTTTGTATGTAGTTCCTAAGGTACCAAAGGAAATTGACGAATAAGAAATAGCAATAACGCGAATTGAGTCAAGCTCAAACCTTAAATCCTTATGAAAAGAGCAAAAGCCCAACTAAGTGGTCGCTTTTCCGGAATTTCCCGTATATCTGCACGTAGGCTTTACGCGCCTTTCTTAAACAGGAACTTTTTTATATATTTCGGGTCAACAACTGAATTCATGAAAATCCGTATAAAATCCGGGCTGTACGGGGCAAGAACGGCAACTGGAACATGCGTAATCATCGATGTTTTCAGAGCAAGTTCCACTATAACTGTGATTCTTGCGATGGGAGCAAAACACATACTTCCTGTGAAATATTTAAATGATGCCCGTCAGCTGAAAAAAGAAAATCCTAATTATTTGTTGATAGGGGAGAGACGAGGTCTTAGACCTAAAGATTTTGATTGCGGAAACTCTCCCCATGAAGTATCCACGCTTCGTTTGAAAGATAGAATTGTCATTTTCAGATCCTCGGCGGGATCGCATGCAATAATTGAAGCTCAAAGATCAACCTCAGATGAATTATTAATAGGTAGCTTTATGAACGCCAAGGGCGTAGCTGATTACATTAAAAAGAAAGAGCCAAACGATGTTAACTTAGTTGCAGTAGGCACAATGGAACTATGGCACTATAGAAAAGCTCTTGAAGACGAATTATGTGCACAGTACATTAAGGGTTTGCTAGAAGCAAAAGAACTGGATTTTTCACAAATTCGGGAGGCGATCCTAATGGCCGAAGGTGCCGAAAGACTAAGTAAGCTCGATCAAAAGAAGGATCTAGAAATCTGCTTGAAACTTAACTTATACAATAGTGTTATCCCAAAGGTAGTCACAGAACAAAATATGGTTAAAATCAAACCCAGTTCCCGATGAACAACATCCGAAACCCTCAAAGTCTTCATACTTAAGACCACACTCGAAGTTAAGTTTGCTGTAGTCGTTTCTTGGTTTTCATTGTGTGCATGTCTATTAGGGCTCTGGTTGCGATTGCGTTTACGCCTGATGAGAAGGCTACTAAGATTAGAAGCGTGTCGTGTATGTTTTGTATCCAGCCCTGCCAGATAACCATACTGCAGATTGTAAAGCCAATTATGACTATCCCAAAAGCCCACAACAATACCTATGATTAGCTAGTTAGTGTACAAGTGTTTCGTCCGTCAAGAACGCTTTTTCATGTCTTTTGTCATATACAAACAAATATTTGTTAAGCATATCTCTCCCCAGAATGCTTGGAAGCCTCATAATCCTCTCATCCAAAACAGCGTGCTTCAAAACGTAAATCCTTTCAAAACCTTCAGTATGACTCCTCTCATCTTCCCTGCGAAAAATGAGTCTAACATCCCTTAGAATATAAGCGTTAACAATACCGCCTACTCCAAGCATGCCATCACTAAATCTTTCCAAACGATTATAATCTATGCCTAGCTTTATCGCATCCTTATCACAAATTGTAGTCCTTGAAGCACCAGTATCGACCAAAAACTCCACGGTTTCATGTAAGCCAAGAAAATCGGATTCCAAAACAGCCACAACATAAGCTGCCTCAAACGGTCCAGCCTTAAAAAAGCACGGAATCCTCAAAAAACCGCCCATCTCACAAGATTAACTCTATCTCTCTAGACGTAACATATTCCACAGCAATCTCGCTATAGGCATCCGGGTACTTCTTACGCAGCCTTGCCACAAGCTTAGCCAACTCACGGTCATGATCAACCACAGCCTTATTCAAGACAGCAACCCACTCATCCTTATACTTCATCTTCAACCTGTCATAGCGGCTGCTAAGCCACCTAACATTATCCTCGTAACGAGAAAGAACCACAACAGCAGACTCCATCTTTCAACCACCAACACACAACTACAACGTACTCAACAAACCTTAAATCATTTTCTACCGTAGAGATTACTTTTACTCATATTTGTTTAAGACTATAGTTTCAGAAATTCACGCATTTTCCTATCCAGCAATATTTTCAGTGGGGATAATGTTATGCAGATGTATATCCAACTATTACTTTCACTCTCGTCTCTCCACTTTATGCGATGTTGTTAGGTCAAACGTTTTAAAAGGATGCAGATGCGACCGCTTAAACGGTGTGCTTTATCCATGAAGATGGAGCAAAATTTTACAGCGTTAAGGAGGGTTCATATTGGAACTAGAGCAGATTGAAGGAGTAGGCAAAGCCGTAGCCGATAGGCTTATGAAAGCTGGTTTTCCAAACGTTGAAACCCTAGCTGTTACTCCAGCAAGAGAATT
>Ga0315314_1003776_pt1 | contig 11673 bp, 15 predicted proteins | sample TDP9_MG_FD_203631 | JGI IMG/M metagenome (GOLD analysis project Ga0315314, IMG submission 203631) | Freshwater sediment microbial communities from Lake Towuti, South Sulawesi, Indonesia - TDP9 | ecosystem: Environmental > Aquatic > Freshwater > Lake > Sediment | place: Indonesia: South Sulawesi...
GCTTTGCAGGCTTCGCCGGATGTCCGACCTGAAATCCAGAAATCCTCGGCGGTAGATCTTGTCATCCAGGACGGTGTGACCGGGAGACCGTTGCTCCATGAACTCGGTGAACACGCCGGCCTCATACGCTGCTTTCCACTCCTCCGTCATTTCTCGGAAGATGAGCTCGCGCATGGACTTACCCTTCCAGAAAGGGATGATCTTCTCGGCATACACCTTTCGGGCTTGCTCACTGACAGCAAAGGGTATCTTCTCTCGCGAATGGAGAATGTGCAGGTCTTCCAGGCTATGGCAGCACAGCTCCGGGTAGGTCGGTGTCGCCTTGGGGGCAGGGCCCTTTTCGCCCACGAGCAGTTCACCTTCGTTGATACAGATCGTCTTGTGTTCCATCAGATACTCAAAGGCCAGCGCGCGGTGCATGGGCGCAGACATCGGCCCTCTGTTCTGCTCGTAGAATTCGGTCAGCAGTTCTGCTCTCTCAGTCGAGATGGTAGGCCTCGCATCTAGGCTTTGCTGCCTCAGGCGGGCAACTCTTTCACTCATAGGCATGGTATCAAGATCCTTGCATAGAATGTCTCTAGCTCGCGCGGCGAGAGAGCTTCGCGGCCCTTGACAGGCCTACGCAACCATGATATACTGGTCGAGCGCGGCCCTATGATAGCATGGAACCGTGGTGAGGGCAACACACAGTCAGGCAGGGTCGAGCGAAGGGATCCGGAAATGGACTTCTGGGAGGTGGTCAACCGCCGACGGAGTGTCCGGGCCTATGAGGCTGACCGGCCTGTGTCCCAGGAGGTTGTTGACCGACTGCTGGAGGCTGCCATTCGTGCTCCCTCTGCCGGGAACCGGCAGCCTTGGCATTTCCTTGTGGTGCGCGACGGGACCACAAAGGCACAACTGGCCTCGGCAGCCTACGGGCAGGACTTCGTGGCCCAGGCGCCCGTAGTCGTTGTGGTGTGCGTCGATCCAGGGCGCTCGGCCGAGCGTTACCGGGCTCGAGGCCGCGAACTCTACTGTCTGCAGGACACAGCCGCGGCCACTGAGAATCTGCTCCTGGCAGCGGTGGCCCTTGGTCTGGGCGCTTGTTGGGTGGGGGCTTTCGACGAGCGGGCGGCCGCCTACGTGCTGAGACTGGAACCCCACCTACGTCCTGTGGCGCTGATCCCCATCGGCTATCCGTCCGAGCGGGCAGTGTACCCTCCTTCTCGACGCGGCCTGCGCGAGGTGGTGTCCTACATCTAGGCAGGTCGGCATTTCCGGCTGGCGGTGCACTCGGCCTGCCATCTTGAGGGAATACGCGCGGCGTGTTGTGCATCCTTCCGGGAGAGGCTCGTATGCGCTTGGACGGTGGAATCCCTAGCGAATCGAAGTGAGAGATCAGAGAACTTGGGACGGGGAGCAAGACAGGGCATGGACTATACGGAACTGGTGATGGAGCACTTCATGAATCCCCGTAATGTGGGGGTGATTGAAGACCCGGATGGGGTCGGCAAGGTGGGCAACCCCATCTGTGGTGATTTGATGGAGATGATGATCAAGGTGCACGATGGCCGCATCGCCGACATCAAGTTTCGGACCTTTGGCTGCGGTGCGGCCATCGCCACCAGCTCCATCGCCACGGAAATGGTGATGGGACAAAGCCTGGAAGAGGCGGGCAGGCTCACTCGCCAACAGGTGGCCGAGGCGCTGGGAGGGCTGCCGCCTCAGAAGATGCACTGTTCAAACCTGGCTGCCGAGGCCCTCCACGCAGCGTTGGAGGATTACTACTCCAAGCATCCTGAGGCCCGGCCAGGCAAGAGATGAGCGCGGCTTCGGCAAGCGGCTATGGCTGAAGGGAGCCTTCTATGCAGATACCCGCACTGGGGGTAGGAGAGGTGCTGATCATTCTTTTCCTGTTGGGGATGGCTGCTTTCTTGCCGCTGTTGATCGTCGCGGGGGCAGCCCTGTTACTGGTCTGGGCTCCGCACTGGTTGGAGGAGCAGCATTGGCGGTGGCATGCCGAACATCCCCACACGAATAAGGAAGGCGAATGAAGTGAGGGGTCGGGTCGTGGTGGCCATGAGCGGCGGGGTCGATAGTTCTACCGCCGCCCTTTTGTTGGCCGAACAGGGTTACGAGGTGATTGGGCTGATGATGCGCCTCTGGGTTGAGCCGAAGGCTGAGGGCATGGCCGCATACAACCGCTGCTGCTCCCCCGAGAGCGAGGAGGATGCGCGGCGGGTAGCCGATCAGTTGGATGTCCCCTTCTACTTAGTCAACTATGTGCGGGCCTTCAAAGAGGAGGTTGTGGACTACTTTGTGCAGGAGTACGCGCGGGGGCGAACACCCAACCCATGCCTGAGATGCAATGGCCGCATCAAGTTCGGGCGGCTGCTGGCCCAGGCTCGCTCCCTCGGAGCGGACTACCTGGCCACGGGACACTACGCGCGCATTCGTCGTGCACAGGACCATTTTGAGGTTCTTCGGGGCCGCAATAGCCAAAAGGACCAGTCCTACGCCCTGTACATGCTAGGACAGTACGAACTCGGGCACATTCTCTTCCCAGTTGGGGAGTACACCAAGGAGCAGGTTCGTGCCTTGGCGCTGGAGCGAGGCTTAGTTGCGGCTGACCGGGCCGAGAGCCAAGACTTGTGTTTTCTGGCCGACGGCGACTACCGACGCTTTCTGAAGGAACATGCGCCACAGGCGCTGCGCCCGGGGCCAATCGTGGATCGCACTGGGCAGGTACTGGGGTGGCACCAAGGGCTGGCTCTGTACACGGTTGGTCAACGGCGGGGGATAGGCATCAGCGCACCTGAACCGCTCTACGTGCTGGAGTTGGACGCTGAGTGCGGGACCGTGGTGGTGGGAACTGCCGACGAGCTAGGCCAACGAGAACTGCTAGCTCAGGAGGTTTCGTACGTTGCAGGCGAACCACCGACGGAACCTCTTCATGTCGTGGCCAAGATCCGCTACCAGGCGTGTGAGGCCCCTGCAGAGTGGATTCCCCTAGGTGACAGGCAAGCTCGTGTTGTCTTCGATCATCCTCAGAGGGACATTAGCCCAGGCCAGGGGGTCGTGGCCTACAGGGAGGAAGTCCTAGTAGGGGGAGGCATCATTGCCTGAAGTGCAGCCTTCACCCGCACTTGTGCTTTCGGCAATACTGGCTGGCATGTATGCATGTGGTTTTCACTTCTGGCTGGGGAAGAGTGTGCAGGAACTCGTGCTCTACCTGGTGGCCAGTGGCCTGGGCTTTGCCCTGGGGCAAATAGTAGGCGATCGTGTGGGCTCTGAGTGGCTGCGGCTGGGGGAGGTGCATCTGCTGGAGGCCACAATTGGCGCCACAATGCTACTCCTGTTGGCCCGCTGGTTGAGAATCCACTCTCGATGATGACCACAGCGGAGATTCTAGACTTTCCACTCGTGAGAATACCGCAGTAGCTTCGGGCGACACGGATTCTCCACAGGGCGCACCTGACGGGAAGGCGGCATGCACATCGGATAGCAGCCGGTGCGCCGTGGCTTGAGTCATTGTTGTAACCCCTGATAGCATCAATGCCGCAAGTGGCTTGGTACCGCGCGTGACAGGAACTACAGGCGCAAGACGCGCGATTCGGCAAGGGGTCGCTGCGCCCAATGGCCCTGAACACCGGCTGCTTGCTTCCCGTAGCTTTCTCTTCTCATCGTTGTCGCGCGACCCAGAACGCACTAGGGTTACCGTCCTTGGGCACGGATGTAGTTCAGCAGACCCCCTGCCAGCAGGATGAACCGCTGACGCTCGGTCAATTCGGAGGCGGTCAGGAAAGCGCGGCCAGTAGTCAGGTTCCTCACCGTCAACTTCTCGCCCCTTCGCGCCTTTTCCCGGACTCCGGCTATCTCCCATTCGTCTCCCTGCTGCGCCGCCTCGTGGTCACTTTCCTCTAGGATGCACAGAGGCAGGATGCCGTAGTTGACCAGGTTGGCCTGATGGATGCGAGCGAAGCTCCTGGCCACCACCGCTTTCACTCCCAGGTACATGGGGGCCAGCGCAGCGTGCTCGCGAGAGGAGCCCTGACCATAGTTGGCCCCAGCGACCACGAACCCGCCTCCTGCCCCTTGCGCACGGCGCGCGAAGGTCGGATCGACCCCCTGAAAGAGGTGACGACTGATGGCGGGGATGTTGGATCGCAAGGGCAGAATCTCCGGCCCCGCGGGCATGATGTGATCGGTGGTGACGTCGTCCCCCACTTTGAGCAACACGCGTCCTCGCAGAACATCCTCCAGAGGCCCTCGCATGGGGAGAGGCTGGATGTTGGGTCCCCGCACCAGTTCCACGCAGGAGCCGTCGGCCGGAGGGAAGACAAGTAGGCTGTCATCTGCCGGGTAGCGCTCTGGCTCGGCAATGGAGGGCACCTCGCTCAGGCGACGCGGGTCGGTGATCTGGCCAAAGAGAGCGGTGGCAGCGCAGACTTTAGGGCTAGCCAGGTACACCCGGTCGCCCACCGTGCCGCTGCGGGCAGGGAAGTTGCGATTAAAGGAGCGCATCGACACCGCCCCCGTGGGCGGCGCCTGACCCATGCCGATGCAGGGGCCACAACCAACCTCCAAGACCCGAGCTCCCGCGGTGATGAGATCCACAAGACTGCCGTTGTGCGCGATGAGAAGGTATACCCGCCGGGAGCCAGGGGACACGGTGAGGCTCACCTGAGAATGCACCCTCTTCCCCTTCAATATTGCGGCCACGGTCATGAGGTCCTGAGCAGAGGAGTTGGTGCAGCTACCCACGCAGACCTGAGCCACAGGTGTGCCTTCCACCTCTCGCACGGAGACCACATTCGCCGGACTGGAAGGTTGGGCGACGAGCGGCTCCAACTCTGAGAGATTGACCTCCATCACCTCGTCATATCCTGCCGCCGGATCAGCGGCCAGAGGGCGCCAGTCCTCTGCACGCCCCTGAGCACGCAGGAAAGCCAGTGTCATTTCATCAGAGGGAAAGATGGAGCTTGTGGCACCAGTCTCGGCCCCCATGTTGGCTATTGTAGCTCGCTGCGGAACACTCAGCCCGCCTAGGCCGGGTCCCAGGTACTCAAGGATCTTTCCCACGCCACCCTTGACACCCAGACGCCTCAGTACCTCCAGTATCACATCCTTCGCCGAGACGCAGGGGGGCAGCTCTCCGATCAGCCTCACCCCAACCACGTGGGGCATGGTGAGGTAGAACGGCATTCCAGCCATCGCTGCGGCCACATCCAGCCCCCCGGCGCCGATACCCAGTGCGCCCAACCCGCCGTCGGTGGGGGTGTGGCTGTCAGAACCGAGGAGTGTCTTGCCCGGGACGCCAAACCTCTCCAGGTGTACCTGATGGCAGATGCCATTGCCGGGGCGGGAGAAGATCACGCCGTATCTGCCTGCCGCCGATTGGAGATACCGGTGGTCGTCAGCGTTGCGGAAGTCGGTCTGAAGCAGGTTGTGGTCCACATAGCTCACAGAGAGCTCGGTCCGCACCCGGGGCACCCCCATGGCCTCCAGTTGCAGGTATGCCAAGGTACCCGTAGCGTCCTGAGTGAGGGCCTGGTCAATACGGATGGAGATTTCCTCGCCGGGCACCATCCTGCCCGAGACGAGATGGTCGCTGATGATCCTCTCTACGATGTTCTGGGCCATTCGCTTCACCAGCTTTCAGCAGTCAGCCTTTGGTTTCCCTCCCAAGGCTGATGGCTGACCGCTTGCTTTCAGGCTATCCTGATCCCCGTCTGTTTGATCTCCCACGCTAGCGGATTTTCCTCTCGGAACTGCTCTGGGCGGAACCGCACCGGCTCTATGCGCACGTCGCTCTGCAATCGCGCCACGGCAACCTTGTGCTGGTCCTCCAGCCAATCCCCAGTGAAGTCGCTTGATATGACAGCCACGTCAATGTCGCTGTCGCGATGGGCCGTGCCCGTGGCGTGGGAGCCATAGAGATACACAGCGTCCACCCGCAAGCCGGAGCGTCTCAGCCGCTCCACAAAGTGTGAGACGGCCTCTAGAACTTCGCTGTTTCTCGGATCCATCCAGTCAACCCCTCAATGCGCGACAGCTCGCTCCTGCAGAATTGCTGAGTCCACTGGGGCCTGAATTCCAGCCTCTCGTCCGGATAGCGAGCTTCAATGTTGTAGTCAGTCACACGGACGAGCAGTAGTCTCTGCTCCTTCGTCAGCGGCAGGCCGCGCTCCTCTGCCAGGCGCAGCAGACTGTGGGTAAAGGGGGCGTGCGCCCCGGTGCGCCTGACTACCAATGCCTTGAGGATTTTCTCCAGATACAGGTGGCCGAAGAAGAGGGCGTAGGGATAGTCCTTGCTCTGGAACAGGTGCTGAGCCACCCTCCAATCCTCGTCCGCTGTGGTCAGCCAGTATTGTATCACTTCCTCAAGGTTCACGTATGCACCTCACCACTCCCCGGCGCCTGAGCAGTCGCTCACCCTCACGGCCCCCGAATGCCATCACTCAATCGGTTACTTCAAAAGCAGCATTTTCACCCGTACGCCTGGCTGCGGTGGACGATGAGAACAACGGTGATGATCTGTTGATCCTCGTCCACGCGGTACACCACACGCCAGTCCCCCACCCTATGGCGCAAGTAGCCGGCCAGCGGGCGCCTGAGTCCCTTGATGTTGGGATGCTCATAGGGATTGCGCTGCAGTTGTTGAAAGCAGCGGTGCAACCTTCTGACCAACGGCTCGTCGGCGGCCTGATAGAACTTCTCCGCGTCGCGGGTCAGCCAAACCTCATACATCGCGGCGGATATCCTCGAAGCGCACTGCATGACCGCTGTCAGCTTGCTCAACGGCGTGCATAAAGGCCGCCTCGAAGCTGGGGATGCTCAACAGCTCGGCGGTCGCCTCGTTCTCCTCCCGTTCTTGTAGGTAAGCCAGAAAGTCATTGGCCACCCGCAGCCGCTGAGAAGATAGACTGCGGAGTCGACGCTCAGCCTCGCTGAGTAGTGCACTTATGCTCACCCCTTCTCTTTCCTCCATTACCATGATCTCCGTCCTAATGCTATCATGAAAGCAGTCGAGGGTTTTCATGGACACGCCGCCGAACGATGCACTACCCAGTTGAAGCGCTTGTCGAAAGCTTCCTGTGCAGTTCTGACAGCTATGCCCTGAAGGGCTCACAGTGGGCAACAGGCTCGTTCCATCGAGCGCGGTCTCGTAGAAAGCGGCACCAGCCGGCAAAGTGCTTAGCCCATCTGGGGAGCCGCTGCGGGTGTTCACCCTCATCGTAGGGACTACTCAGATACGACGAATTGCTGATCTGACTGCTCGCCGCCAAGGCCATGGATCCGATCAGGGTAGGTTCCAGGCGTGGATAGTGCTCCACTTTGCCTGTTCAGATCATGAACGTGTGCACCTGCGCCAGCGGCATCGGTTTCACCCACAGCACCTCCTGGCCCTCTTCGCCGTCGCATGTAACTGCCACCAACGGCTCCTCCCTGCCGTCGCTGTAGCGGGCGGTGATGCGGGCAATGATCCGCTTGTCCTCCTCAGAAGGCGCGCCCTCTACCAGCGTCACGGGCCCCAGGTGGTCGCGGGCTTCCACTCGGGCGCGCGGTCCACGTGCCTCATCGAGATAGCGATTCTCCGCCTCGTCCCTGCCTACGATGCATTTGGCCTGCTCGGACACCCGGAAATGGCGGCCCATCGCCAGCAGCGCCATGTCATCGGGTGTTAAGGAGTCCGGATCTGTGTGGGCCACCAAATCGCGAAACCGGCGGGCGTAGTTCTCATCGGTGAGCAGACATCCCCCCGCTGGCTGGGGATACTCGCTCAGGCCCATTTGCTGTGCCAGCCGCATCTGTGGCTTTCGGCTCCGGCCCTGAAATGCGTAGAGCTTGTCCCGATCCACCCATCCCTCCTCCTCGGGGATGGAAGGAGAGAGCAGCTTGGCTGAGAGCGGACGGAGCAGCAGTCCCTCCAGTCCGCTCTCCCTCTCCAGCAGTCGGAGTGCATTGCCGTACTGAGACATGGGCCGCTGGCCCAGCACTTCGCCGGTGACGACGAAATCAGCCCCTACGTGTGCCATGTATTGCCGAGCCTTCCGCAACATAAACAAGTGGCAGTCGAGACATGGATTCACGCCGGCTCCATAGCCGTATCGGGGATGAAGGACCACCTCCAAGTGTTCCCTCGAGGCATCAATGATGCGCAACGGCACCCCGAGTCGGTCAGCACTGGCCCGTATGACATGTTGATAGGCACCGTGCTCCTGTCCCACACGACGACGGCGCTCCACCACGCTGAAGACTGTGTAGTAGTGGAGCGCCACGACCTCAATCCCCTGTCGTCTAATCGCCGCTATAGCCAGCAGACTATCCAGCCCACCCGACAGGAGCGCTATCGCTTTTCGCTCTCTAGAAAGCATACACCTTATCTGTTCTCGTCCCGGCTAGGACACGCCCTTCACACGGCGCGACCTCTTCCGAGCGCACTCGACGCAGACCGTAGTGTGCGGGAGGATAGCCAATCGCTCCTCCGAGATGGGTTCACCACACTCCTTGCAGATGCCATATCCCCCTTCTTCCACCTTGCGCAATGCGGCCTCGATGGAACGGGCCTTGTTCTCCAGACTCTGCTTGAGTGCCAGGTTGAATTCCCACTCGTATATCGTTGAGCCGCCCTTGCCGATTCCGTAGTCCGCCTTGTCCTCCAGCTTCTGTTCCAAGTGCTGAATTTCGGCCAAGGTCTGCTTCAGCTCCTGCTGCAGCTTCTCCCGCGTTGATGGCATCTGTGAGGTTACCTCCGGCGCCATTTGCATGGCGCTGCACATTCCTCCGTGATAAGCTCGTCTATCTCTACACCGCAACCCCGATATGCCTGCCATTTCACCGATGACAGCAAACGCGATCGCTCCCATGCCTCTCTAGCTTGTAATTATATACGTTTGACGCCGATTTGTCAATCGCTGTCCTGTCCTTTCCCTAGCCACTCCTCGACGATGGCCGCCGCCTGACCCGTCGCCCCGGGCCCCTGGTCGATCCAGTGGATCCGAGGGTCATCGAGTCGGAACCAATTGTACTGATGACGGATGAAGCGGCGGGTATTGGCCTTGATGAGACGGACGGCCTCCTGCAGGCTGATCTCACCCCTCAGATACCTCCCCACCTCCGCGTACCCGATCCCCGACATGGCCATCAGCCAAGGCCCATAGCCTCGATCAAAGAGCTCCTGCACCTCGGCCACCAGACCACTCTGGATCATGCCATCAATACGTCCATCGGACCACTCGTAGAGGGCCTCGCGCTCCATGGCCAGCCCCAACTGGAGGATACGATAGGGGGGCGGGCATTTCTTCTGCAACTCCGAGATAGGCTGCCCGGCGACTTCATACACTTCCAGAGCTCGTATCACTCGCCGCACATTTCGCGGGTCTATGCACGCTGCCGCAGCTGGGTCCACCTCTGCCAGCCGGGAGTGGAGCATCTCTTGGCCCCGAACACGTGCCTCTTGATACATGCGTCGTCTGAAATCAGGCTGAGGTGGCACCCGCGGCACGGACCACCCCTCAACGACAGCTCGTATGTACTGCCCGGTGCCTCCTACCAAAAAGGGGATCTTGCCCTGCGAGTGGATTTCGGCGATGGCCTTGTAGGCCAGCTCTTGGTACTCAGCCAAAGGCAGTTGTTTGTCAGGGGTAGTGACATCGATCAGGTAGTGCGGCACCCGTGCCCGCTCCTCAGTTGTGGGCTTCCCCGTGCCAATGTCCAGCCCCCGATAGAGCTGTCGCGAATCGGCGGAAACAATGGCTCCGTCGAAACGTTCGCATAAGCGGAGGGCCAGAGCGCTCTTCCCCACCGCTGTTGGGCCGACTATGACGATCAAAGGCCCACTGTGCACGGACTCACTCCAGCCGCTCTTCTGTTACAGCGTCGAAGAAGTACACCCTCTGAGGATCGAACTCCAAGCGCACCTTATCACCGGGAACCACTGGGAGATCCTGCCCGATCTTGAGCACACATGGCTCTTGGCCCATGTTCGTATGTACGATTTGTGCGCGCCGGCTGATCAGTGGCTCCACCACTTCCACCACAGCCGAGATGCCTTCCTTCTCCCCAATGGTTATGTGCTCTGGGCGAATGCCCAGCACTAGGTGTTGGCCAGAATTGACCCGCGAGCGCAACACCTGCGGCAAGGGCCACTCGAAGTCTGCGAAGCAAGCCTGCCCATCAGTCACCTCGCCGCTGTAGAAGTTCATGGTCGGCGAGCCGATGAAGCCTGCCACAAAGGTATTGGCTGGCGCGCCGTAGATCTGTTGGTAGGTACCTACCTGGGATATCCGCCCTTCCTTCATCACTGCCAGGCGGTCACCGAGAGCGATCGCCTCTGTCTGGTCATGGGTCACGTAGATGGAGGTGATGGCGAAGCGGTGCAAGAGGCGCTTGATTTCCACCCGTGTCTGCGAGCGCAGCTTGGCGTCCAGGCTGGCCAGCGGCTCATCGAACAGGAATAGGGACGGATCGCGCACGATGCAGCGCGCGATGGCCACTCGTTGCTGTTCTCCACCCGAAAGGGTGGGAGGCTTCCGTGATAGCAGCGCCTCGAAGCCCACTCCCATGATCTCTGAAGTGACTCGAACCCGGTCAGGGATCTCCGCCTCCCGGTCGCGGACGCGGAAGGTGAAGGCGAGATTGTCAAAAGAAGGCATGTGGGGGTAGAGAGCGTAGTTCTGAAAGACCATGCCAATACCCCGGTCTTTGGCCGCCACACCGATCATTGGCTGGCCATCGAAGTATACCTGCCCCTCGTCGGGGTCCAGCAGTCCGGCCACCACCCGTAGTAGAGTCGTCTTGCCGCAGCCCGAGGGGCCCACAAGGCTCATGGTCTCCCCATTTCGGATCAGGAGGTCAACTCCGTCCATAGCTTTCACGTAGCCCGCTGACTCAGGCACGCCGAGGCTGTCCCCCGGTTCAGTATCTGAAACTTGTCGCAGGTAGTCAGAGTACCCGTGCGGGTGGAGCATCGCCTTGATCTGTCCCCACAGCCCCGTGCTTGTAGCCTGAGGCATCTGCCAGAAGACCTTGGTTACGTTTTCTAGTCGAATCTCGGCCATATCATCCTCTCGCCACTATTGCGTGGTCCATTGCCCTGGCAGCCCTTCTTTCATTGGCCCATCACCGCGCTACGGATGAGGTTGATGCGAGGCGGCAAACCGGGCCGCAGCTCCACTGCCACCACATCGATCCGCCAATCGCTCTCCAGCTCCGGGTGTTCCTGCAGGTAGATCTGGGCCAGTTCCACGAGCCTAGCCTGCTTGGCCACGGTCACCGATTCCTCAGGGGCACCGTACCGGCGGCTCCGTCGAGTGCGCACCTCGACGAAAACCAGGCACTCTCCTTCCCAGGCGATCAGGTCTAGCTCTCCTGCCGCACATCGCCAGTTCTGCTCGACGATCTCGTACCCCCTGGCCTGCAAGTAGTCTGCCGCCTTCTCCTCTCCCCAGTTTCCGACTTGCTGGCGCGAATCAGACATTCTCCTGTGTCACCACCCTAAGGCCTCACGTCCTGAGACGCACAGAAGACCCGAAAGTCTTTGCCGCTCTGCTATTGATTGGCTTCGCAAGCCGTTTTGACAATTGACAATACCGTTATCACTGCACAATGTTATCATATTCCGCTTCGCAGTGCAACATTCCTTCTCGTTTGTCAATCCTACTGCTGTCTTGTACAATACTCGCCAGGAAG
>Ga0315314_1003777_pt1 | contig 11665 bp, 5 predicted proteins | sample TDP9_MG_FD_203631 | JGI IMG/M metagenome (GOLD analysis project Ga0315314, IMG submission 203631) | Freshwater sediment microbial communities from Lake Towuti, South Sulawesi, Indonesia - TDP9 | ecosystem: Environmental > Aquatic > Freshwater > Lake > Sediment | place: Indonesia: South Sulawesi...
TCTTGCGTCCATTATTCGGGTCTCAGTCCATGGCATAATCTGCCTCCTTTCGGAGGCAATCATAAACCAAAAACTGTTACCCATGTAGCCGGTTTATTCTGTAACCTATCTTACCGGTTTGTACCATTGTTTAGCCCCCAGCTCCGCCGGGGGTTCTCACTTTTGATTTAGCCCCCGCCCCGCGTGGCGGGGGTTTTTTACTTTTGATTTACCCGACCCCGCACAGTCGCGGTCTTATTTTTTCTTCCACAGATTCACAAACCGAGGGTCTCCCTCGCCGCCAAGCCTGTTCTGAGCGAGGCCGAAGGGCACAGCTTGGGGATGGTTGAATTTCTTTCAAAATTCGTAAAAAAATGTTCTTGCAGAAGCAGCTACTTTATATTAAAATTCCGCTTGGATTCAAATTCTATTGGAGGATATTCAAATGAGAAAGCCAAGAGGGACCAGTCTGATTGTGCTATTCGCACTGCTATTATGCCCTATTAAAAGCCCGGCTCAAGAGCATGTTCTTACCGTAGCGAACGAACATCTTCGCTTTACAGCCCAGCCGGAAGCTGGGTATGTGCTGAAAACACGGGACGCAGCAGCGTCGTTTGAGGCTCTAAGTGGGATTTTGAAGAATGTTGAAAATGTAGATATCAGGCCGATTCGTAGATTAGGACGCAAAGGCATCTCGGTTGTCTATAGCGGGCGTTCAGCCGTTGAAAACGAAAAAACAATCAAAGCCCTCGCGAGGCGTGCAGAGGTTCAATATGTAGCGCCGCTATTTTCATCCAATGGCCAGACCGTAGCCGTCATTCCTGAGATTGTTATTCGCGTTCATCCTAAAGTCGATGAAAGGCAGGTTCATTTCCTTTGCCAGTCTATGGGCCTTGCTGTAATCAAGCCGATGGAGTTCACGACACAGGAGTATCTGCTGCAAGTCCTCGGCCCCGATGCTGAAGCTGTTTTCAAAGCACTCAAGCAGCTCAACGAAGTTGATTGGCTCGAATGGGCAGCCCCGAACACTGCCTCTCAGCCGAAGCTCAGTGACCAAGCTGAGTCGGGCCGCGCTTCCGGTGAACAATTACGGCTCGCTTCGGCTGGACAAGATGCCAACAGCCCCGGCGTGTTCCCGAACGATGAGTACTTCCCCATGCAGTGGCATCTGCACAACACCGGCCAATCCGGCGGCACACCCGGCGCCGATATTCGCGCTCCCGAAGCCTGGGAGATTACGACAGGGGACCCGAATATTGTTGTCGCCGTGTGTGACACCGGAGTGGACACAAAGCATCCCGACCTTATCAACAATCTGGTGCCGGGATATGACTTCCTCAACAATGACGATCAGCCGGACCCGGCTCTTGACAATTGGTTCAATGGCCATGGCACCTGCTGTGCGGGGCTTATAGCAGCACAGGGCAACAACGGAATTGGGATTAGCGGAGTGACATGGAACTGCAAACTGATGCCTATTCGAAGAGCAGGTGTGCGCGCAGACGGGGGAGGCTATAGTACCACGTTAGCAGACACTGCGACGGCCTTCCGTTGGGTGTCCGCCCACGGGGCCGACATCTTCAGCGATAGCTGGTCCGCGTACTCCTCACCCCAGCCAATAATCCAATCGGCCATAGCGGATGTTACGAAGTTGGGTGGCATAGGGCGTAAGGGAAAAGGGTGCGTTTTCCTTGCGGCTGTGGGCAATGATTCCAGTCCTATCGCAAAATATCCCGAAGTGATTGTCGTTGGGGCCACGGACCACAACGATGTGCGTTGCTCGTACAGCAACTACGGGCCTGCCCTGGCTATCATGGCGCCGGGTGCCCCGAGCCTCGACTGGGCGCGTACGCAAGGCAGAGGATGGATCTGGACAACCGATATAGCGGGGATGGCGGGGTACTTTCCATATCCCCCGTACCTCGATATCTCGGATTATACATTATTTGCTGGCACATCGGCGGCTTGCCCGATTGCCGCGGGTGTGGCGTCCCTGATCCTCTCGATCGAACCCAATCTGACCAGTGAGGAGGTTCGGCATTTCCTCGAGCGGTCTGCAAAAGACCTCGGCGAGCCCGGCAGGGACGATTACTACGGCTGGGGCCGGGTCGATGCACGTGCGGCGCTGGATATGGTCCTGGCCAAACGCTGCGACCTGAACAATGATTGGAAAGTGGGTCTGGAGGACCTGTTAATACTCATTGAATTCTGGGGGGCTGAGGAACCATCAGCAGACATCGCTCCCGCAACACGACGCGATGGCATCGTGGATGTCCAGGACCTTGAGCTTATGATGCAATACTGGCAGACAGAAATTCCGGAACTGGGCCTTTTTGCATACTGGAAGCTCAATGAGACAGAGGGTGAAACGGCTTATGAGAGAATCAATCACCGCAACGGCACTTTACAAGGAGGTCCTATCTGGCAGCCGACAGCAGGTGTATTAGGTGGCGCTCTGCAGCTTGACGGCATCAACGATTATGTCATCACACCCTTTATTTTGAATCCAAATTCCGGTCCTTTCAGTGTATTTGCATGGGTAAAATGCAGTGCTCCAGAGCAAGTCATCATATCGCAGAAAAATGGTGCAAATTGGCTTTTAACTGATTCCAGTGGGAAACTTATGACAGAACTAAAGGGTCCTGGCCGGGGCGCCACCATACTGATGTCACAAGTAGTTATCACCGATGACAACTGGCACCGTGTTGGTCTTGTGTGGGATGGTGCCAACAGAGTGTTGTACGTTGACGACGCCGAGGTAGCCAAAGACACACAGACCGCTTTGACAGATTCAACTGGCGGGTTGCATATTGGCGCTGGAAAGAGTCTTGAAGCTGGCAGTTTCTGGTCAGGCCTGATTGATGATGTCCGTATATATAACCGGGCGGTCACGCCTTAGACAAAACAATTCATATTCTCTGCCTTAAGGGCGGAAAGGAAGGCGTAACATTAAACAGTTAAATGGTTACAGAAACAGGTTAGTATTATTTGGATTTGTGGCCACTGTTGTGCTCGTCGACGCCGGGAGAGCGAAGGCCGATTTCACCTTCGGCCGGCCCGTCAATCTCGGGCCGAACATCAACAGTTCGTCAACCGAGGCTGGCCCAAGCATCTCGGCGGACGGTTTGGAACTCTTCTTCGAGTCCCGCAGACCTGGCGCGCAGGGAGGTGCTGATATCTACGTGTCGAGACGGGCAAGTAGAGATGACCCCTGGGGACCTTGCATAAATATCGGAGCGCCGGTCAACACGCAGTATTTGGACCAAGCTCCGACTATCTCATCTGACGGTCTAACCCTTTTCTTCTCGTCCTACAATCGGCCTGGCGGGTGCGGCAGCGACGACATTTGGGTAACGACACGAGCAAGCGCCTTGGATCCCTGGGGACCACCCGTGAATCTTGGAGCGACCGTCAACACCTCGACCTATGACTGGATGCCGAACATCTCAGCCGATGGGTTAGTCCTTTTCTTCATGTCTGGCCGGCCTGGCGGGTTCGGCGGTGACGATCTATGGTTTACGGCCAGAGCAACGAAGAATGATCCCTGGGGCAGTCCGGTGAATTTAGGGGCCCCAATAAACAGTTCTCTCAACGAGGCTTGCCCGGCCGTCTCTGCCGACGGCCGTATGTTATTCTTCAGCGACCACATGCTTGGGCCGTTTCGGCCCGGCGGTTATGGGGGGCAGGACATATGGGTTGCGGCAAGGGCAACAACAAATGATCCCTGGGGAGAACCGATGAATCTCGGACCTGTTATCAATACCTCGGATTGGGAGTTCGCGCCGAACGTCTCGGCCGATGGTTCTACCCTCTGCTTCTGTTCCGGGCCGCCGATAAGTGGGGCAGTTGGAAACTATGATTCCGATATATGGCAGGCACCGATTCTTCCAATCGTTGACTTCAACGGCGACGAAATCGTGGATATCCAAGACCTTCTGAGACTCATCGAATCGTGGGGCAAGGATGACCCATCGGTGGATATAGGCCCTATGCCCTGGGGCGACGGCAAGATTGATGCCGCCGACTTAGAGGTCCTGATGAGCTACTGGCAGCAGGAAATTCTGCCGCCTGAATTGGTTGCGTACTGGAAGCTGGACGAGATAGAAGGCAGCATCGCCGAAGATGCCGCCGGCGACAATGAAGGCGTTCTTCATGGCGAGCCGCTCTGGCAACCTGAGAGCGGCAAGAAAGCCGGCGCCCTGGCCTTCGACGGTATCAATGACTACATCAGTACAGATTTTGTCCTGAATCCGGCGGATGGTCCGTTCAGCGTCTTTGCCTGGATCAAAGATGGAGCACCTGGTAATGTAATTATCTCTCAGACAGACGGAACTGGCAGCGGCGAAATATGGCTCGGCGCCGAAGCTGTAAGTGGAAAACTGATGACCCAATTAGTGGCTCCCCCTGCCGGAAGGAATGTTCCACAACCGCTGGTCTCGGAATCAGTCATCACCGATGGCCAGTGGCATCATATCGGCTTTGTCTGGGATGGCGCCTACCGGTCTCTATATGTGGACGGCGTAGAAGTCGCCAAGGATACGGCGGCTCATAAACCGCTGCAATCCGCCACCGGCGGCCTATACATCGGCGCCGGTAAGACACTCGACGCAACAAGTTTCTTCTCCGTCCTGATCGATGATGTGCGTATCTACAACCGGGCAATAACTCCATAGGAAATTAAGGCGTTGGCACAATAGTCATTTGACTATCGCATTATCGAATCAACGTGTTCTATGTCTTAAATGGCCGTAGTCATTTGACTATTGCAACTACCGAATCAACGTGTTCTATGTCTTAAATGGTCATAGTCATTTGACTATTACATTATCGAATCAACGTGTTCTCTTTCTTAAATGGTCATAGTCATTTGACTATCATATTGGCGAATCAACGTGTTCTATTTCTTAAATAGCCATAGTCATTTGACTATTATTCTAAAGACTTTCTAAGCTGCAACCCTCGCAAAGTGCAAAATCTGTGTAATCCGTGGTTTCATTTTCGAACTTCTTCCCCCTTACGTCTTCCGTCCTCATTCGTCCTTCTTCTGTCGGCTGTCCTCTGTCGCCTTTCCTCTGTCGTCCGTCCTCTGTCGTCTGTCCTCTGTCGTCCGTCCTCTGTCGTCTGTCCTCTGTCGTCCGTCCTCTGTCGTCTGTCCTCTGTCGTCCGTCCTCTGTTCTCTGCCTTCTGCCTTCTGCTCAAGTATCCAGCATCGAGCCGATGGTTCACCTGCTATTCGTTTGTCGGGTTGTATTTAGCCCCAATTTTACTGTTGGGTGTTTTGAACATTTGGCCATTTGTATTTAAATTGTTTCGGATTTCGAGTTTAGATATTCGTACTTCTACAAGCATCGAGCATCTAAAAGCCAGCATCGAGACACCACTCACCCGCCCCAGCCACCCCTCATCCATCCCACCTTCTGTTTTTTTACCTGATACCCTGCTGTCCTGATATCCTGTGCCCTGATTTTCTGATAACCTGATAACCATTTACCGTCTTCCAATCCCCCACAAACTCAACGTCCGATAATATTTAAGACGCTAACCATCTTACAAGCATCGAGAATCCAGCATCGAAAACACCACTCACCCTCCCCAGCCACCCTGACCACCCCTCCCTCATCCCACCTTCTGTTTTTTATCTGATACCCTGCTGTCCTGATATCCTTCACCCTGATTTTCTGATAACCTGATAACCATTTACCGTCTTCCAATCCCCCACAAACTCAACGTCCGATAATATTTTAGCTACTCACCGTAGAATATCCACCGCCTTTTGGTGGACTCGCCATCTTGCGAGCATCGAAAAGCCAGCATCGAGACACCACTCACCCGCCCCAACCACCCTGAAAACCCATCCCCCATCCCGTCTAACTTTACCTCTCCCTGAATATATCACCATCACCACCAAACGCAACGTCCGATAATATTTAAGACGCTAACCATCTTACGAGCATCAAGAATCCAGCACCGATACGCCACTCACCCACCCCAGCTACCCCGAACACCCATCTCCCATCCCTTCTAACTCTACCTCTCCCTGAATATATCACCATCACCACCAAACGCAACGTCCGATAATATTTAAGACGCTAACCATCTTACAAGCATCGAGAATCCAGCATTGAGACACCACTCACCCGCCCCAACCACCCCTCATCTATCCCACCTTCTATTCTTTTACCTGATACCCTGATGTCCTGATATCCTTCACCCTGATTTTCTGATAACCTGATAACCGTTTACCGTCTTCCAAGCCCCCATAAACGCAACGTCCGATAATGTTTAAGCCGCTAACCATCTTACAAGCATCGAGAGTCGAGCCACGAGACACCACTCACCCGCCCCAGCTACCCCGAACACCCATCTCCCATCCCGTCTAACTCTACCTCTCCCTGAATATATCACCATCACCACCAAACGCAACGTCCGATAATATTTAAGACGCTAACCATCTTACAAGCATCGAGAGTCCAGCCACGACCCATCACTCACCCGCCCCAGCCACTCTGACCACCCCTCCCTCATCCCACCTTCTGTTTTTTTACCTGATACCCTGCTGTCCTGATATCCTGTGCCCTGATTTTCTGATAACCTGATAACCATTTACCGTCTTCCAAGCCCCCATAAACGCAACATCTGATAATGTTTGAATTCCCCTATCTTACCTAAACTAACAAAATGTTAATCTTTAAAAAGTGTTAATTTTAGATGAATTTATACCTAAAAAGCGCTCATTCTTTACGAATTTATGACCAAATTTATTTAAATTTATGCTCATTTTTTGACATTTTTCCCTTGCCTGTTTTGCCTATACTCCGCATATTAACATACCGACCCCCATTATTAGCCTAAAAAACAAGTATTTGCCCATAAAATCATAAAAAAACCTGAAAAATCTCAATTTCCCCCCAATTTAAAAAAATTCAGTTCTCATCTTTGTTAATCTACGCAACCTTTTCTTACACAACTCGTTTTTATTAATATTTAACGCAGCATTTCAACAACTATCTTTGCAACCTCCTCTCGTGCTTTTTTCTCAGCTAACGGCTCGGCTAAATTAATCAGCTCGCTGCTGATTCGAGTCAGCTTGTCTTTATCTTCCAAAAGCTGCTCAATACTTTCGACAATCGGCTCAATCGAGCTGAAATACGGCATGAATTCCGGCACTAATTCTTTACCGGCTAAGATATTCACAAGAGACAGATATTTGGGTTTTATCAGCCACCACCCAACCAGATACCACAAAATCCTGCTGGATTGATACATTATCACCATTGGGCAGCCGGCCGCCGTTACCTCCAGAGTAGCGCTGCCACTGGCCACAATCGCAAAGTCAATAGTATTAGCAGTGTCGCTAACCGAACCAATAGTGTACTCGCACTCAAAGCCGGGGATTTGCGCTTTTCGTAATACCTGCTCTCGTTCGGTATCTACAGCCACTGTAATAAACTTTGCTGCCGGATATTTTTCCCTTAAGCACAGTGCTATCTGCTGCATCGGCAGCCAGAGCGAGCTTATCTCAGCATCTCTCGAGCCGGGCATAATAGCGAATTTGGCGTTCTTCGGCTCAAAATTGGAATATTTTTTATGAGCGGATGAGCCAATCTCCAATTCATCGAAAAGCGGATTTCCCACAAAAACAACATCCATACCTCTTCGTCTGAACCAGTCCTGCTCGAAGGGCAGTATGCAGCAGAGCTTATCACAGCATTTGCGAAGCTTGCGAATTCGCCAGCCTGCCCAGGCCCAAAGCTGCGGAGCAACATAGAAAAGCGTTCTTATTCCTTCTTTTTTAGCGGCTTTTGCAATATGGAAGTTAAAGGCAGGGGAATCGCAGACGATAACCAAATCAACCTTACTGCTTTTTAAAAAACGAGTGATGCGTTTTATCAACCTGTAATAACGGACAACATGGCTAAAGGCATTATATATCATTACGGCTTTTCCAACGGTGGCTTCCAACACCCTGCAACCTGCATCAGCCATTTTGGGGCCGCCTACACCGACAAATTCAATATCATAACCGCTTTTCTTTAACGCAGCTATCAAGCCTGCACAGTGGACGTCAGCACTCGGCTCGGCGGCACTGAGAAAAATGCGATATTTTTTGTTTTTGTCCGCCATAGGCTTATTTGTTAACAATATTTCGAGAAAACTTCAACCGGATAATTATAATATAACCGCAAATTCAGACCAGTTATAAGGTGCTGGAACTATTATCAGAAGTGCCGGCAGACAAACGCTTAAAATACAACAAAGATAGGGTCGTTTAGAGGAGCTTCTTGAAAGTCAAAATGATTAACAAACAATACTATTGCTTTTTACATTCCTCATATCGCCCTAAAAAAAGGGGCCTATACCAAATTCCCGGCATAGGCCCCGAAGCGACCAAATGTACAATATTAACCCGATTAGATATGAAAGATACGACTTTATCTAACGGGGCCAACACAATCTTGATTGACACCTAAATCTCGGCTTACGGTGCCGGAGGATACAGACGAATGTCGTCAAAGTACATTGTGCCTGAACCGCCGACTGCCGGATTCTTCTTGTTGCCAAGACCGAGGGCAATCGTATTGACATTGGAAAGATTCACGCCCTGGTCTGCAAATACTTGCAGGTCGATATTCCATCGAGTCCAGGTGGTTACCTGTGCTGCATTAGAATTATCGTGATTGACCACTGCACTGCCATTGAGAGCAACGTACAACGTCTCAGCGGCGTTAGCCGAATCACCTCTGAACCAAATCGTCAACGTCTTGACACCATTCTCAGTCCAGTCACGCGGATAAGTCAACGTTTTCTGCGCCTCTGAATACTTTAAGACGCTGTTGTCGTAGAATAGCGGCATTGATTGGCTGCCGCCGTGAACGATTGTTTCCTCACAATAAGAACCAGTGCTTTCGTCGCCCACGGCTGCGCCTGTTCCGTTGCCGGCATAGGCCGGCTCTTTACCGTGCGCGGCATAACCAAGCCCATCTTTCCACGACCACCATATCTCATTGTTGCCGACATCATAGTCCTCAAAATCATCCACGACAAGAAAGTTTGCCGTTGTAAAGCTCCAGAGAGGACCTATCCACGGACTATCTGGGTTGGCATTATTGACCTCGTCAATACGCCAGTAGTAGGTGGCATTCCACAGGAGTTTTCCGGGTTCATAGCTTTCGGAACCAAGGTTCCTTGTGCCTTTATACTCCGGTGAGCCGGTACCGGCATTTTTCACTGCTTCTTTATCATCGCCGAAATAGACTTGATGCGAAGCGGCATAGACACTCGGGGACCAGGTAAGAGTCGGCATATGCTTTACATCCACAGCACCATTAGAGGGGTTAAGGCTCACGACGGCGCCCTGAGTGGTAAAGCTCCAGACATTGCCTTTATACGTAGCGATGGCATCAAACTCATCGACCCGCCAGTAGTAAGTCTTGGCCAATTTAAGCTTGCCGGGAGTATAGGTTGTAGTTCCCTGTGGGAGTCCGCCTTTGGCGTTGTTCACATCGTCAAAATTACTACCGAAATATACGGTGTGCAATTTCGCACCAAAACCTGCCGTCCAGCTAAGCTTCACATCCGTGGCTATAAGCTCGGCACTATCAGCCGGGTTGGGATTGTATGCAGTCTTGGGTGGAATACTGAAGCTCCAGACATCGCCCTTCCAGGGACTATTCGGGTTGGCTTCATTGACCTCATCTATTCGCCAGTAATATGTCGTGCCCGGAACAAGACCCTCCGGATAAGGAAATCCGGGAAAGCCGGCAACAAAAAATGTCGTGGCCTGATTGCCCTGGAATGTACTCTCTGCACCGGCGTTCACATCATCATAATTGTCGCCCAAATAGACATCGTGAGATACCGCAAAATGGCCCGCCCGCCAGGAAAGGCTTACCCACGTATCTATATGCAGTGCACCATCTTTCGGGTTGGGTCCCGAAGCGAGCGGTTGGTAGCCTAATCCTACCACAGTGCTTACCCAGTTGACGATGAACTCAGCACAGGTTAAACCTCTGTCTTCTAACCAGCCAGGAGGGCCACTACCAGCAGACTGGTTTATAAAAGCGACGTAACCGTCGGTCTCTGTGTTGTGAATAACAACAGGGTCGGCCTGTGTTTCTGCGGCTGCATTATCTGTACCACCCAAAGATGCGAATATCGCAGCTACTTCCCAGGGGGCTCGAACAGCACTGAGAACAATAGGTCTGTAAGTTATGACGGTGTCAGGAAGACTGGGTAGATATTCCTGACCTGTCGGTGTCACCGTCATCGAAGTATTATCAGCGGATACGATAATACCGGAGGAAAGGTCAAGGATGTTCGCGGCACCACTTGGGCCGTTTTCAGCTTGTCGAGGCCCGCCTTCATACGAGACGTATCCGAACCAGTCGCTGACATTTATGAACATGTTTCCGCCATCGAGCCACTCTTCAGCACGAGAACCATCCGGCTCAAGGTTTACGAATGGATAGAGGACACTCGGCACGCATCCGTTAAGCCAGATAATGTCCATTTTACCATCATTCGTTCTCTCATCTACCCATCTACCAAATTCATCAAACTGGGTGTCATTGAACTGCTGGACATCCTTGAACAGATGTCCGGTTTCGGCAATTATCGTCTCAACATCGGCTGTCTGCGTAGCAACATCATACCAGCCATCAATGTTAGGTGCCCCGACGTAGAACGCTATGTCAGAAGCCATAGCCATCGTGCAAAATGCAAATGCGGCTACGAATACAAACACTAAAATTTTCATTTTTTCCCCTCCTAATTTTAACTGAAAACTTATAGGAAATTTCGCTCCGGCCACACACCGAAGCATCAACAAGACAACCGCTAAGAAATTCCTCCTCTTGGAACATCCTTAATCAATATAACTTTTTGGATTCAACTTTACCTCCTTCCTCCAAAGACATATTATGGAAATATCAAAATCTCGATTCCGCGCTTGGCACGCCTCGGTGATGCGGGCATTCATAAATGTCTTGAGCTGGTCGGTCCTCCTTCAAAAAATGAATAGTAAAGGATTATGTTTTGGCCACACAAAAACACACATAATATTCAACAAGTATCAATAAATCACACCTTGAACGAATGGCGTTTCCTTCACAGAATACACTAATATCTTCAGCATCGTTGCGAATCCATTTAACCACACAAGGTAGATTCGCAATATTATCAGGCTTGCAGAGCCTCTTATCAACCACACAATCTTAATTGACACTTAAATTCCGGCTTACTGTGGCGGGGGATACAGACGAATATCATCGATGTACATCGTGCCTGAACCGCCGACTGCCGGATTCTTCTTGTTGCCAAGGCCGAGGGCAATCATATTGACATTGGCGAGGTTCACGCCCTGGTCTGCAAACGCCTGCAGGTCGATATTCCATCGAGTCCAGGTGGTTATCTGCGCTGCTTTTGGATTATCGTGAGAGATGACCGCACTGCCATTGAGAGCAACATACAAAGTCTCGGCGGCGTTAGCCGAATCGCCCCTGAACCAAATCGTCAGCGTCTTGACACCATTCTCAGTCCAGTCACGAGGATAAGTCAACGTCTTCTCGGCCTCTGAATACTTGAGGATGCTGTTATCGTAGTATAAAGGCATCGATTGGCTGCCACCGTGAACGATAGTCTCCTCACAATAAGAAGCTGTGCTTTCATCGCCCACGGCTGCGCCTGT
>Ga0315314_1003778_pt1 | contig 11663 bp, 14 predicted proteins | sample TDP9_MG_FD_203631 | JGI IMG/M metagenome (GOLD analysis project Ga0315314, IMG submission 203631) | Freshwater sediment microbial communities from Lake Towuti, South Sulawesi, Indonesia - TDP9 | ecosystem: Environmental > Aquatic > Freshwater > Lake > Sediment | place: Indonesia: South Sulawesi...
CTAAACCTTCTCCAATAGCTCAAAATATCTTTCCCGGCTCATTCCTGCAGTTACCATATTCGTCTTGATATGGGTCACAGGAACACGTCTCGGACTCGTCTTAATAATCAATGGCCTCGGAGAACCTGGTAATGAATAGGAACAATTTTCTTTTCTATCATTTTGGATTTGCTATAAAGTAACTTGCTCAACTAATAGGGGTACACGAGAAACCCATCTCTTTGGATCAGCGGGATCTGGGCTAAAACCTGATTCTCGTAACACAGCTTCAATAGTCCCCATTGACTCACATTCTTCCAAGAAAAGATCAATCGCCTCGCGAAGAGATTTTCTTGCTTCTTCTACACTGTCTCCAAAACTGGACACATTGAGTTCGGGGCATATGGCGACAAACTGCCCATCCTCCTTAAAAACCTCTGCTCGATATACAAGATGAATATCCATAAAAACCTCCTGCATAAATTTCTTTTTTTAAATACTTTCGGGATCGGGCTCCGGGGTCAGGTTTTACTTTTTGGCATTCTCCAATTCTTTTCGTTAACAGTGAATTAGGCGGCTTTTTTTAGTCCTTGTTTTCTGTAAAGGCTGGCTCTTTTATTCTGGGGCCTTTGCTCAACCTGAATACTAACCTCACCCCCTGCTACCCTGACCAAGTATACTATTGAATTTGTCCTTTGATATGTACCGCTCTGATGATAAAATCGCTCCTGACCTCCCCCGGGCAAAGGAGGTTACCAGTTAATTACTGTAAGAGACGATCTAAAACTAAGACCTGGATCCCCTCGACAGGAGGAAGGTCCACATCATTGGTCACAAATGCGTAACACTTCGCAATGAAGGCAGTAGCTAATTGGATGGCATCTGGTGTTCTCAAATGGTAATGTGCTCGAAGAAGGGCAGTCCTATCCGCTATCTCCTCGGTAAGAGGAAGAACCGACAGGTGAGGAAAATTTCGGAAGAGGACCCAATAGTGTGCAGCCAGAACGGGATCTTTCCTTTTGTAGGGCTGAACAAGGCATTCTGCCATAGTCAGAGTGCTCGTCACAGCTTCCATCTCACCCTTCTCTACTTCATGAAGGAGAGGTTTTACAAGTGATAAATAAGAAGGATGCTTCTCAAAAGCATAAATAAAGACCATGGTATCCAGAGCAACCTTATGGCCTTTAAGTTTCTTAAGGAGGGAGATCATTTCCAACCTGCCCGTTCTTTGGCAACGTATGATTTAGGGTCAATTCCTTTCCAGATCTCCTTCCCCAACCCAAGCATCAAGTCGGTATAGGAGTCTGGCTGAGGAAGTATAATGATGATTCCATTGATCTCTTCCACTAAAACTTCTTTTTGAGGAAGAAGGGGTACTTTCTTCCGAATGGCTTGGGGGATAACAACCTGATACTTCGGTCCAACTTTAACTCTCACACCCATAAGAATCCTCCTTCGTTGAGCGTTATACGATATTTTAATTTCGTTATACTATTTTGTCAAGATCCAAGACCCGAATCTTGGGGGTCTTGCTTTTTGGCATTCTCTAATGCTTCCATTAATTCTTCTGATTAGGGGGCTTTTTTTAGTCCTTGTTTTCTGTAAACGCTGGCTCTTTTATTCTGGGGCCTTTTCTCAACCTGAACATGGACCTCACCGCCTGCTGCCCTTACCAAACGCACCATCGAATCGATAGTAAAACTGATGTTCCCGCGAAGTGCGTTGGTTTTGCATGATACTTTAGGCTGCAATATATTCACGGATATCTACCTGGACACCAGCCTTTACCGCTTCTTCAGCAGCTCTGAGAAGCTCCTTAGTAATCTTCTCATCTACATATTCCTCTCCACAGTTTGCACAAATATTTGCTGGAACACTCTTGAATACTAATGTCACGCCATCCCGCTCCAGGGTTACGGTTGCCTTACCAAGTTTTGTCTCTCCCTGTTTACAAATTACACATTTCATGACTTTCTCCTTCTAAACCCCGGTTCCCACTGATCGAGGTTTGCCTCATAAACACAAGTCGTACATCGTCCTCACTGATGCGACGCTGGAACATCCTCTGAATTGCATGAACTCGAAAAACCCATCTTTCAAACATCATACCCTAAATATACTCTCCAGAAAATGAAACTTCTTTAGACAATCGCGTGCAAGAATTAAAAATACTTCTACACTGCCTCTGATGAAACCTCGTATTACACGGGCAACAGCCCTTCCAGGTTCAGATGCTTGGAAGCATCAAGAATTTGGATGCCTACAATCCTGTTGTCTTCACCCAGATCAAGAACAACGTCCTCGGAAACCCGTTTGTTAATGACCTGCTGCCTTTTGTCATCCAGCCTAATGCAAAGCAAATCTGTTTTTGTGTTATATAAAATTAGCATCTTAGGTCAGCGATTGGGAAACCTTCTATTATTTAAGAGGCTCAAACGCATTATATTCCTCTTTTAAAATCATGGCAATCAGTTCATGAAGTTCGACAGGGCCCGCCATCCTCACCTACCGGCAGGCAGGCTCAACCCCCCATTAGACGAGGGAGGGAAAGGAATTGCTCTTCCCAGAAAGGGCAGAGCAAGAATAACTCCTTTATCTTGTCATTGGGGATGGGGCTAATAAGCCTGCTAAGGCACCAACTGCAGCTGATCCTAAGGCGATTAAACCTTCCGGGATGGTTGCGGCTGTTTTGAAGTTTAAGATAAAGCCGCCAATAATGGTCAGCAGAACTGCCAGACCGAGAAATGCCACCACCAAACGGAAGATCCATCGATCGGACTGAAGAGGGCTTGATAGCTTTTGGAGATTGCTGAGGAGCTTTATCTTCTGATCTGGAGGAAGTGAAGGATCGTTGGTGACTTGTTGAATCAGCTCCTGGAGTGTATCTTTAATGTGGTTGGCCATTTTTACTCCTTTCTTTTACGGAATTACGTGACCGTGTCCCTGCCTACCGACAGGCAGGCGTGCTTCGTGTCCGTTACCAATTAATCCTCCAGTCCCTCCTTTAACAAAGGGGGATTTTATTGATTGGGAATGAACTTGATCACGATCTCAGGACGGAAGGCCCCTGTCCCAGCACCAGCCTTGCACACGGGGCGTTTGTTGGCATCAAGAATTGAGACATACCAGCGGCCTTCTTTGAAGTGTTGCTTTCGGCTATAAGTGCGCCATGTAAAGAAACCCCACCTTTTGAACTCATTCGTTATTGCCTCTGCCTGTTCTGTCCACTTCTCCTTCTTGATGCCGATATCAATCACATTTGTAACACCAGCATCGGAAGCCCAAGCATGATAGATTGGCATTGCTTGCCTTGATTCCAACATGGTTAATGCCCGCTCACCTGCTGTAATCTCCATCCAGAGGAAGACCCATTCTCCCCTCTTGATTTCAGCAACCCTCAAAAAAGGCGAAACTGGTTCGTGGCTATGAATACCCTTACAGAATGCTTCTCTTTGAACTTCAAACAGTGGCTGTGCACTGCCATAAGCGATGACAATCAAAAATGCCGTCAAAAAGGAGGCCAACTGAAGAAGGATTATCATGGCAGATTTGGATCTCAGTTTAGAACCTGGGAGGTAATCCTTTCGACCTCAAAGATATCGAGAGGTTTTTTCAGGTAATCGATCACTCCTAAGGATCTCGCCTCTTCTTCGGCCTTCTCCTGGTCAATGGCTGTGATGATCACCACTTCTACACTTTTCTGGTCTTTCTGAAGTTTCTTCAGGATATCGATTCCGTCAAGACCCGGCATTTTGATATCCAAAAACATGAGTTGCGGTGGGTCGGTCTCAAGAATTCGGAGAGCCTCGTAACCATTGTCTGCCTTCACGAGATCGTACCGGTCACCAAGGAGAACTTCGAAGGAGTCCAGGATGCCCTGATCATCATCGACCACCAGAATACGTTTAGCAAGATTTTGCATGATTCTCCTCCATGATAAGATTTTTCTGCCCTCTGTCTAAAAGGGGCAGAGAGTATAATCTATGGAGCAAATAGGATGCCAATTTCCCCCATTTTTGAGGAAAAAGAAAATCTCATAAATTTCAAAAAGTTACATTTTTGATGAGGCGAGGCGGGTTCCTGAGGAGCCTTTTTGACTGCCTATATTTATAGGCAATCTTAGGCTTTTACAACAGGGAGTCTTAAGACAAATGTGGCTCCCCTTCCCTTCTCGCTCATGACCTCAATCGTTCCCCGATGGTCTTCAATAATTTTGTGGGTGATGGCCATTCCAAGTCCAACGCCTTTGTCCTTTGTGGTAAAGAATGGATTGAAGAGGTTCTTTGATGTCTCTTCATCCATCCCGATCCCTGTATCCTTGAACGTGATTTTCACCATGAATGAAGAGGGTTCCTGTTCGGAAGAGACGGCAAGTGATCCCCCATTTGGCATTGCCTGGATTGCATTGATCACAAGATTGGAGAAGGCCCGATAGAGTCTCTCTGAGTCACCGGAGAGGAGAGGGATCGTCCTGTCCAAACGGTCCTCGAAGAGGATCTGCTTTCTCTCCATCTCTTCTCCGTGGAGATCGATGACCTGAAGGACCAGCCGGTTCACATCCAGATTGACCATGGGCCGCATCCTTCTTCGGGTCAATTCTAAAAGATCTTCCACCAGTTGGTTGATTCGGTCGATCTCCCGTGGGACTGTGACATTAAACTTCTCCATAAAAGAGGAACTCTCAAGCTTCTTGGGAAGAAGCTGGACAAAGGTCTTAATGGCAGAGAGGGGATTCTTAATCTCATGGGCCAGGCCTGCCGAGAGGGTTCCCAGGGCGGCCAGTCGGTCTGCTTGTCGGAGCTTCTCCTCAAGGGCCTTGATCTCGGTGATGTCCTGAAAAACGATCATCGCCCCCATCTTCCTTCCATCTCCATCGGCCAGCAGAGAAGTGCTTGCCATCAACCATAAGTTCGCTTCGCCTCTCTTCAACTCCAGTTCTGAATGGAATATTTCCTCTTCCTGCGATAACGTCTGGGTCATCATCCGGGTAAGGGGATGACCATCACCGAAAGCGTGATTTAATGGCAGACCAACAATTTCCTCCCTTCTCTTTTCCAAGATTTGTTCGGCCATCTCATTGAGGGTGACGACCTTCTCCTCCAGATCAATCGTCATTAGTCCATTGGTCATGGAAGAAAGGATATTATCGGTATAGGCTTTGAGGGAAGTGATCTCTCGAAGGCGATTCTCCAATTCATTTCGGTGGAGACGAATCTGCTGGATCATGTGATTGAAATTCTTTCCCAGTTCTTCAATTTCATCCCGTGTCCGAATGTCGATCATCTGATCAAAGTTTCCCTGGGCTGCGGAGATGGTTGTCTCCACTAATCTTGAAATAGGTTTGGTAATGCGTCTGGCGAAAAAGATCGACCCAAGAATGCCAAGGACAATGGCGAACACTCCTAAGAGAAGTAGGTTGAGCCGGGTTTTTAAGATCTCACCACGCATCCTCTCCAAGGAGAGACCAATCCGGATCGTTCCCCACTTCTCCTGGGACTCTTTGATATAGACAGGAATCGAGATGTCCAGTATTTGGACCTTCTTTTCTCCGTAAACGGTCGATTGGATCAATGGCTCTCTTGCTTTGACAGCCTTCTGGCTCAATTCATCGGTCAGGATCATCCCTTGTTTCTCGTCATGTTGGCTATAGGCACCTACCCGACTCTCTTTGTCGTGAATGATCACATAGACGATATCTTCCTCAAGGGCTACCTTCTCTGCATTCTGCTCGAGGACGACATAATTATAGGTGAGAAGGGGATTCGTACTTACGGCGGCCAAGTTTCTGGTAATGGCCGTTCCTCGCTTTCTTGCCTCCTCCTCAATGGTCTCGGACAGCCGCTTCTCCACAAGGATGATGACCAAAGGCATGATCAGGAGGATGACGAAGGTGGAATAGAAAATGAGTCTGGTCTGGAGACGAATGGATTTAGAATCTTTCTTAGAATCCATTTGGATTCCGGGGGTAGGAGATCTATTATTCCTTTTTTAGCCAAATTTTTTTCATCGGTATATAAGGACCGCCGAGGGCATTCACCTCAATGCCCCTCACATAAGGTTGATAGGCCTGCTGGAAGATATGGTTAATCGTGGGAACAACAACTGCATCTTCCATGATCATTTCTTCTGCCTTTCTATAAAGATCAATTCTCTTAAGGGAGTTAATTTCTTTTTTGGCAATATCAAAAATTTTGTCCACCTCTGGACGATTATAGCCTGTGAAATTGTATCTGGATTTGGAATGGAATAAAATACCGAGAAAATTATCTGGGTCTGGTATATCTGCATACCATGCATATCGAAATATAGGAGTCTTATACGAAATGAGCATCTCTTCAAATTTTTTCCAGTTGGTTTCATAATGAATTTGAAGATCGATGCCTATCTCCGCCAGATTAGCCTTTACTACTTCTAACTCCTTCTGGGTCATCTCTGCTTTTGAGGCAGACCAAAGTTCTATAGGAGGAATTCCTTTCCCTTTGGGATAACCGGCTTCCTCTAAAAGTTCTTTAGCCCGCTTTGGATTGTAAGGGTAAAGAATTTTAATAGGAGAAGAACCCGGCATTCCTAACGGGATGATCCGATCCGTTATCAAATCCATTCCCTGAAAAACTTCTCGATCGATCTGTTCTTTATTAATTGCAAAGTTAATGGCTTGTCTTAATTTTTTATTATCAAGAGGTTTTGTTTTTATTTGCATACCATAGAACCGAAGAGAAAGGATGGGCTTTCTTACAATGTAAAAATTTTTCAATTTTGTAGGATCTCTAAATTCTTTAAAAGGAATTCGGGTCTCGTCTATTTTACCCTCAAAAAAATTTTTGAAAATCTCCTCAAGAGGGTTTCCATGAAAGATCTTAAAAACAATTTTATTAAGATAAGGCCTCCCTTCAAAATAATCAGGATTGGCTTCGAGAACGATCTCTTCCCCTTCTTTCATCGATACGAATTTAAATGACCCTGTCCCAACTGGAGACCTTAAAAAATCTTTCACTGGGTTCTCAAATTCTTCTCTTGGAATAACTTTAAAATGGTTTATTCCAAGTGCTGAAATCAAAGGATAAAATGGCTCAGACAATTTTATCTCAAAGGTTAACTTATCTACGGATGTAAGCCCTTTTACATAATTTATTTTTCCTTCTTGAAATTCCTTAAACCCTAAAACTTTCTCCAGTAAATGGGCCGCCGGAGATTTATTTTTAGGGTCGACAATTCTGGTGAAAGAGTAAACGAAGTCATCAGCCGTAACTTCCCTTCCATTATGGAATTTGACACCTTGTCTTAAAAAGAAAGTGTAGGTGAGACCGTCGGGGGAAATCTTCCACGATTTGGCAACGGATGGAATGATATTAAGAGCTTTATCGAATTGAACCAGACCATCAAAGATTTGTTGTATAACCATTACCCCATAAATATCCGTAGAAAAAATAGGATCTAAAGTCTTTGGCATAAATTCGAGGGGCCTTCGATAAATTCCTCCAATAATGCTTCTTTCTTCCGAAATGCCACTTCGGGGAAATAGAATTGATGTAATAAAAAGTGAAATAAAAGCGACGATAAACAAGATTTTGTTTCTCATTGATCTAATGCTCCTTATGATAAAAGGATAATTCTTGAAAATATATTAGGAAGAAAAAATGAGGATGTCAAAGGTTATTTAAAAAGAAAAGCACAACCAACTGATTGGTTATGCTTTTTCTCTTAAATTCGGATTGGGGTGGAGATTAATCTCCGCCGCCTTGGGCCAAAACGGGCAGCACATAGGCCATCACCGTGGCTGCGATGATGAGCAGCTCGATTGCAATGCGCTTCATACGATCACCTCCTTTGCGATGGATTTACGAGTGGAAAAAGAAATGATGGAAACGTTCTTATAAGAGAGCAAGATGGATGCCAAAAAGAAAGAAGAAGGGTTCTGCCTCCTGACTTGCGTTAATTCATTGTTTTCAAAGAGATTTCCTCGGAGGTAATTTTTGAGGCCCATAGATTACCCTTTCGATTCATTGCCTATTCTAATGGGCACAGCAAAAGAGAATTGACGAAAGAGATAGGTGAACTACTTGATTTGATTGGGAGAGTTGAAACTGCACACGGTTATAGGCAATCCATGAAAAATAGAACAGTCGATCCTCTATTTTTTTATCTGAATGCCCAGCTGTTTCGCTTTCTGAATGAGGGTATTCCGATTGATCTTGAGGATCTTCGCAGTCTCTGTTTGATTCCACTGAGTGGCTTGGAGGACGTTAAGGATGATCCGTTTCTCAAGGGCTTCTCTAATCTTTATCAATCCCAGTTTCCGGATTTCAAAATCCTGGATGTCTTGACCCGAATCCATTAAGATCTCAAGAGGAATATCCTTTAAGTCAATCGGCTCATTCTTGGGTAGAAGGACCACGATCCGTTCGATGAGGTTCTCAAGTTCCCGGATATTTCCCGGCCAATAGTACTTCATGAGGCCATCCAGGGCTTTTTCGGTAAATCCAGGAATTCTCTTATGAAAGGCCGTGTTGAATTTGTTGAGGAAGTGCTTGGCCAGAAGAGGAATGTCTTCCCTCCTCTCCCGAAGAGGGGGAATGGCGATAGGAACCACATTGAGACGGAAATAGAGATCTTGACGGAATTTCCCCTGTAACACCGAATCCTCAAGGTTGGTATTGGTGGCTGAAATGACCCGGATATCGACCTTGATGGGCTTGTTCGAGCCGATCCGTTCGATCTCCCTCTCCTGAAGAACTCGAAGAAGTTTTGCCTGAAGATCAGACCTCAACACCGAGACTTCATCAAGAAAGAGCGTTCCTCCATTGGCATATTCAAACTTCCCAATCGTTCGTGTGTGGGCTCCTGTAAAGGCTCCTTTCTCGTGGCCAAACATCTCGCTCTCCATCAGTTCAGAAGGGATGGCTGCACAGTTGATGGCCACAAAGGGGCCATTCCTTCGATTTCCCTGGCGATGGATGGAGCGGGCGATGAGTTCCTTCCCCGTTCCACTTTCACCTGTGATCAGAATGTTGGTGGAGGTGAAGGCAACCTTCTTGATGAGTTGGAAGATCTCTTGCATGCTCTTGTTCTGGCTGACGATCTCGTCAAACCCACGAGACTCTTCTACCTCCCTCCGGAGAAAATCCAATTCCTTGTAAAGCTTCTGTTTGCTGATCACCCGGCTCACCGTGGAAAGGATGTCCTCCGGTTCATAGGGCTTGGTGATATAATCATAGGCGCCCAATTTGATGGCATCCACTGCTTTTCGAGCCTGATTGAGGGCAGAGACCATGACCACATCGATCTCCTCATCCTGTTCCTTAATCTTACGGAGAACAGTCAATCCATCCATATTGGGCATGTTCACATCGAGGAGGACGAGGTCGATGGGCTTCTTCTGAAGGGTTTCTAATGCCTCTTGCCCGCTTGCGGTGCTCACGACTTGATAATCATCCTCAAGAATCACCTCAAGGGATTCCCGTGCCCCGGGTTCGTCGTCCACAATCAAAATGGTGGGTTTTACCTCCATGTAGACCATTATATATAAGAAATGGATTCTCCCGTCAATGGAGCCCGATGACGAATTGACATTTCTTCTTTGGAATGTTAGGCGTAAAAGAAAGGAGAAAAAGATGCAATTTTCTGTTCAGAAGGAGTTATTCGATATCCTGCCCGACCTCACCATTGGCCTGGTCGTGGCAATAGAGATTGACAACACTCGCCCCACCAGAGAGATTGAAACTCTTCTCACTCAGTCCATAGAGGAGATGAAAAGAAACTTCATCGTTGAGAAAGCTCAGGAGCATCCAAGGATCAAACCCTGGAGAAATGCCTTCTCCAAATTGGGCATTTCTGGAAGCAAATTTCCAAGTTCCATCGAATCCATGGCCAGAAGGGTTCTCAAGGGAGATCCTTTTCCGACGATTAACCCTCTGGTCGATCTTTATAACGGTGTCTCTCTAAGATATCTGGTCCCCATGGGAGGCCACGACCTCCATACCATTAAGGGGAATATCTATCTTCGATTTGCAGAAGGTTGGGAGCCATTTACGCCGATGGGCGAGGGTGAAACGATCATCGTGCCCAAAGGAGAATTGGTCTATCGGGATGATCAAGAGGTGCTGACTCGAAATTGGGTGTGGCGTCAGTGCGAGAAAGATAAGGCGACCGAAAAGACAAAAAATGTCTTTATCCCCATCGATGTATTGGCAGAAGTCGGGAGGGAGCGTGCCGGTGAAATCATCCGGGAACTCTCCAAACTGATCCCAGGATATCTGGGCGGTACTCTTTTTTCTGGGATCCTAACCAGAGAAAAAATTTCTATTGAGTTTTCAATCTAAGAAACCAGATCCCAAAGGATCTTCAACAAACAAAAAGGGAAGAGCCGTGCTCTTCCCTTTTTAGATTTTTCTCTTTCCTCCAGAGAAAATTCCAGTTTGTTCAATGCGCGAGGATTAGTAGCCTTTCTTCTGAATTTCCGCTAAGCCCTCATCCACTGTGAAAACGGCGCCGCATTTTGGACATTTAATCTTTGCGTCTTTTGTTACACCGCACCCAAGGGAGAAAACTGATAAAATCGCCAAAGCCAAAAAGATGCTCACCCACTTCCTCATTACCCTTCACCTCCTTTCATCAATGAATGAGTATCCAAATTATTCGCGCAACTGAGATTCAGGCGGTCTTTTACAAAAGAGACGGATAACAAAAATCACCCTTGTTGTCAAGAAAAAAATAACCGTCTGTTATCGCCACGTCAGAGGACAATAATAATATTTCCAATTGAGCTCATATCTCGACAATGGTGAATTGTTCCTGGTGGAGTCCTGGTCTTCCCTTGATGATGATCTTCTTCCTCAGTTTTTGCTCCAATTCTTCGATGCCAGCCCTCTCCTCTTCATAAAGAAGATCGGCCACCTCTGGGTTGACCTCCACCATGATATTATGGCCTCCCAGCACAGAGGAAGTCCTCTCGATCTCCCGGAAGATGTCGTAACAGAGGGTGGTCTTCGATTTGATGAGACCAGCCCCCTCACAGTAAGGGCACGGTTCTCCGAGGATCCTGGAGATGTTGTCCCGTGTTCGCTTTCGAGTCATCTCCACCAAGCCCAGATCTGAGATCTTAAAGATCGTGGTCTTCTGTCGATCTTTTTTGATGGCCTCCTCCAAGGCGTGGTAAACCTTTTCCCGGTCTCCTTCCCTTTCCATGTCGATAAAATCGATGATGATGATCCCTCCGATATTCCGGAGCCTCAACTGGTAGGCGATCTCTTTTGCAGCTTCGAGATTGGTCTTGAGGATCGTATCGGCCAAATTTCTCTTTCCCACATACCTGCCGGTATTCACATCGATGGCCACGAGGGCCTCGGACATGTCGATGACAATATAACCCCCGGATTTAAGCCAAATCTTTCTGCCCAAAATCTTATCGATCTCCACCTCAATGCCGTAGGCATCAAAGATCGGCTCTTCTCTCTCATACAGAGTGATCTCGTATTTTTGCCTGGGCATATAGGTATTGATGAAAGAGACGATATTCTCATACTCTTCCTTAGAATCGACGATGATCCGGTTGACCTGTGGGGAGAGGATGTCACGGATCACCCGGAGGACCATGGTCAGGTCGCTGTGGATGAGGGAAGGGACAGCTGAGCTTTCCTTCTTCTGGATGTTATTCCAGACACGAAGAAGAAACTCCATGTCATTTC
>Ga0315314_1003779_pt1 | contig 11661 bp, 7 predicted proteins | sample TDP9_MG_FD_203631 | JGI IMG/M metagenome (GOLD analysis project Ga0315314, IMG submission 203631) | Freshwater sediment microbial communities from Lake Towuti, South Sulawesi, Indonesia - TDP9 | ecosystem: Environmental > Aquatic > Freshwater > Lake > Sediment | place: Indonesia: South Sulawesi...
ACCAACATGCTGATGTGCGTGGTGATCATCGTCATCATGCTGGAAAAGCACTGGCAACTGGCCCTGCTCTCCTTTACGGTATTGCCGCTCTTTGCCCTCAACTATCAACTCTTCATAAAGGCGATTGGGGAATACTATCGGCTGCTCCGGCAGAAATGGTCGCAGATCTATGGTGGGTTGCACGAGTCCATCGCCGGCGCGCAGGTGGTGAAGGCCTTCTCTCAGGAAAAGCACGAGGCGCGCGCTTTCTTTCACCAGATGCGGGAGTCCCATGACTACAGCGTGCAGTTGGCCCGCACCTCAACCTTGATGGGTTCCTTCGCCCAACTCCTCGGCTCTCTGGGCACCGCCCTCATCCTCTGGTATGGAGGCATGGAGGTGCTCAGGCAGCGGCTCAGCATCGGCGAGATGGTCGCCTTCTACACCTATCTCGGCATGCTTTACACGCCCATCGTAACCCTCATGCAGACGAATGATGTCCTCCAGAGGACGGTCATTTCCGCAGACCGGGTCTTTGACATCCTGGATGCCCGCTCTACGGTTGTGGAACTCCCAGATGCTCCTGCCATGCCTCCGATAGAGGGCAGGGTAGTTTTTGAAAATGTCTCCTTTGCCTACGAGCCGGAGAAACAGGTGCTCGCGGACATCAGCCTGGAGGCGCGCCCCGGCCAGATTGTTGCCCTGGTGGGGCCTTCTGGCTCCGGCAAGACCACCATCGCCAACCTGATTCCCCGCTTCTACGATCCCACGAAAGGCCGTATCCTGATTGATGGGATTGACATCCGCGGCGTCAACCTCAAGTCCCTGCGCAGCCAGATCGGGATGGTCCTCCAGGAATCATTTCTCTTTTCCGGCTCGGTGAAGGACAATCTTCGCTACGGCCGTCAGCACGCCAGTGATGAAGAGATAGTTGAGGCGGCGACCGCGGCCAATGCCCATCAGTTCATTGTTGAGGAACTCCCCGACGGCTACGATACCGAGGCGGGAGAGCGCGGCATGCGGCTTTCCGGTGGTCAGAAACAGCGCATCGCCATCGCCCGCGCCATCTTGCGAAATCCCCGCATCCTGATCCTGGACGAGGCCACCTCCTCCCTGGATTCGGAGGCGGAGGCGCTCATCCAGCAGGCGCTGGAAAGGCTGATGAAAGACCGCACCACCTTCGTTATCGCGCATCGCCTCTCCACGGTGATGAAGGCGGACTTGCTGGTGGTGCTGGAGGCAGGGCGCATCATTGAGACCGGCAATCACGAGCAACTGCTTGCTGCCGGCGGAACCTATGCCAGGCTATTCAGAAAACAGTTCAAGTTGGATGAAGACAATATTGAGAGGCTCTTTGCCGTCGCCGGCCGCTAGGCGGCCTACCAGGCTCGTGTCAAGGGGACAGGAACCTATTTCCGAAGTCATGAAATCGGTTCCTGTCCCCAATTTCGGACTTTATCACAGGGCTGCTACCGGAGCAAGATAAGGGTAATGAGCATCGCCGCCATGCCCGCGAGAACTCCCAGGGTGGATTCATGTTCCTGACCATAGTGATGGGCGAGGGGGAGCAGTTCATCCAGGGTGATGAAGACCATGATACCGGCGACCGCGGCGAGCGCCGAGGAGACCGCGGCCTCTGAGAGCAGGGGGAGCAATATCGCCGCGGCGAGGAGCGCACCGACAGGCTCGCAAAGGCCGGAAAGAAATGACCACCAGAAGGCCTTCTTGCGGCTGCCCGTGGCATAGAAAACGGGGACGGAGACGGCGATTCCCTCCGGGATGTTGTGGAGGGCGATGGCCGCGGCGAGCGTGATGCCCACGGCGGGGGCGCGGAGAGTGCCAACGAAAACCGCCGCCCCCTCGGGGAAGTTGTGCAGCCCGATGCCCAGCGCGGTCAGCAGGCCCGCCTTCAACAGGCCCCGTTCCGCACGGAAACGGGGCAGGCCGGCCTCCGCGCCGGGAGCCTGCTCAACAGGATGAAAATGGGGCAGCCAGACATCCACTGCGAACATGGCCCCGAAGCCGATGAGAAAGGCCAGCGCTGCCCAAGCGAGTCCCAGGTTCCCTGCAGCCTTGGCGAATAACTCCACAAAAGAGACGGAGAGCATTACCCCCGCGGAGAACCCCAGGGCGAGACTCAGGAAGCGACTCGTGGGACGTCGCACCGCAAATGCGATCAGGCTGCCGACGATGGTGGCAAGACCGGCAAGAAGCGAGAGACCCAGGGCCGTCAGGAGGGAAGCATTCATAGAAGCGAAAAACAGATTGCCGCCCAGGGCTGAGCGTTCATTTCCCCGCCGTGTGAAAGAGAGAGAAAAGCCAGCCTGCCCTTTTGTCCGGATTCTGGTTTATCATCTTGATGTCTCGCGCGGCTCTCCAGAACTTGTCGCCATATTCTTTCGCCACCGAATCAGTGCAATCCTGGAAAACAGGAGAAAATCGGCGTCTGTCCCCGCTTACTCCGAGTTTCCCGGGGTGCTGTAGGGCGGAGCGTCCCAACGCCCGCCACCAACCTGCTTCGGCTTGCGAACACCACTGGGACAGAGGACAGAAACGCGACAAGTGGTTTGCCTTCTGACGAGGAAAAGAAGAACTGCCTTGACGCGGAAAGGGGCAGTTTCTATAGTGGAAGTTGGCAAGGAAGAATTTTGTGAATGAGAGGGCAAATTTGGCGGCTGCAAGCGCACAGGGCCAGAGCGACATGGCTATAAAGTCAGGGGGTGGAAACATTCGCCTGCGGGTGGTTGCTGCGTGCCTGCTCTTCTCCGTGGGTTTCAGCCTTGTTTTCGTGCTCATGGGTGCCGGGGCGGGGACAGCCGGAAAGTGGCTTGTTTCCTATCGCCCAATCCTGGGCCGGGTTTCGGGTGGGATAATCCTCCTCCTGGGCCTGTTTATCTTGGGGCTGGTGAAGTTGAAGCCGCTTTACACGGAACGCAGGTTTCGCCCCCCGCGCCTGGGGGCCTTTACTGCGCCCCTGGCGGGGATGGCCTTCGCCTTTGGTTGGACTCCCTGCGTGGGGCCCTTCTTGGGGTCATTGTTGGCCCTCGCCGCGGCCAGCGGGACCGCTTCCCGGGGGGCCTTTTATCTCGCTGTCTACTCCGCCGGCCTGGCCCTGCCTTTTCTGCTCTCTGCTCTTCTCCTGACTTCTCTGCTGGGGGCCTTCGGCTGGCTGAAACGGCATTTTATAATCATCAACAGCATCGCCGGAGCCTTGCTGGTAGCAGTAGGCGCGCTGCTCCTGGCGGGCAAGTTTGACCTTCTGACGAACGCCCTTTATTATGGCCTGAAAATGCCGGATCCCTCCCTGAAGGCCTTCCGGGGCGCTTCTATCGGGATAATGACCTCTTTTGCCGCGGGCCTGCTTTCCTTTCTTTCTCCCTGTGTGCTTCCTCTTGTGCCTGGCTATCTTTCCTTTATCTCCGGGGTGGCAGTAGAAGACCTTACTCGTGCTTCGTAGCGTAGTCCGCCTCAGGCGGACGCTACTACGCAGAGTAGCATCGGCAGCGAGGGCAACTAGGATGGAGCGGGTTTACCTTGATCATGCGGGAACCACGCCGGTTCACCCCAGGGTGCTGGAGGCGATGCAGCCTTATTTTCGGGAAAGGTTCGGCAACCCGGCTTCCCTGCACGGCTTCGGCCAGGAGGCGGCGCAAGCGGTGATGCAAGCGCGGGAATTCCTCGCCGGCCTCATCGGGGCGGCCTCTCCCGACGAAATCGTCTTCACCTCCGGAGGAACGGAATCGGACAATGCCGCCATAGTGGGGACTCTTCTGGCGCGGCAGAAAAAGGGAAATCACCTCATCACCTCCGCAATAGAGCACCACGCCGTCCTCCATACCTGCCAGTTCCTACAGAAACAGGGGCTGGCGGAGGTAACCTATCTGCCCGTGGATTCCGCCGGCCTGGTTGACCCGGAAGAAGTGAAAAAGGCCATCGGAGACAAGACCATCCTGGTGAGCATCATGCACGCCAATAACGAGATTGGCACGATTGAGCCGATTGTGGAAATTGGGGCGGTCTGCCGCGAACGGCAGGTGGCCTTCCATACTGATGCAGTGCAGACCGTGGGGCATATTCCCGTTTCCGTGCAGGAAATGAATATAGATTTGCTTTCCCTCTCTGGCCACAAGTTCTATGGCCCCAAGGGAGTTGGCGCCCTGTATGTGCGCAAAGGGGTGCGCATCTCTCCGATTTTGCACGGAGGCGGCCAGGAATGGGGGCGGCGCTCCGGAACCCTGAACGTCTCCGGGATCGTGGGCCTGGGGGAGGCGGCCCGTCGCGCCCGAGAGGAAATGGAGGCGGAGGCGCCGCGACAGGCGGAAATGCGGGAGCGGCTGCTTTGCAGTCTTCTGGAAGCGATCGCGGAGTGCATCATAACGGGTCATCGCTCACAGCGGCTGCCGAACAATGCGAGTATCTGCATCCACTATGTGGAAGGGGAATCCATGCTCTTGAATCTGGATTTGCAGGGAATCGCCGCCTCCTCCGGCTCAGCCTGCACCTCTGGCTCGCTGGAGGCCTCACATGTGCTGCTCGCCATTGGCCTTTCCCATGAGACCGCCCACGGCTCCCTGCGTTTCACCTTCGGGCGGGACAATAAGCCCTCCGATGTTGACCGTGTTCTGGAGGTTTTGCCCCCGGTCGTGAAACGGCTGCGCGCCATGTCCCCGCTTGCCAATTAGCCCTTTCCCCCCCGCTGATTGCTCCCCGCCCGCAATATCCAGGGAAGGAGGGATTGGCCTCGCAACATTGACCGGTGTGCCCGCCATACTTATTGGCGGGTTTACAGTTGCCCTCAGGATATGGTAGAATCCCTGCGGAGAATCGGGAGATGTCACTCGCAAAAGAAGAAAAACAGGAAATAATGACCGATTATCGCCTGCATGATACCGATACCGGCTCACCGGAGGTGCAGGTCGCGCTCTTGACCGCGCGCATCAACCAGTTGCAGGAACACCTTCGCCAACATAAGAAAGACTTTCACTCCCGCCGCGGCATGTTGATGATGATTGGCCGGCGCCAGCGGCTGTTGGATTACTTGAGCACAGTGGATATAGACCGCTACCGGGGAATCATTCAGAAACTCGGTCTGCGGGATAAGTTTGCCCGCCACTAGGAGTTCGCATTCGTTATCCGCTTTCCGTTGACTTCGGAGCACGGACAACGGACCTCGGACTGCGACGCAAAGGCGAAGATGGGAGGCGGGAAGCGGAAAGGGCTAGGGAAAGGATGAAGGAGGAAGGAGGAAGGATGAAGTCTGAACTGCCACTTCATCCTTTCGCCTTCATCCTTCATCCCTGGTTTTTTCCGCCTCCTGCTCCCCATTTCTCCCTGTGGCGGGCGCTAGGAAATGGCCCTACGGCCACAGGAGACAAGATGGCTACTCAGATAGTTGAACTTGCCGGCCGCGGCTTGGCGCTGGAGTCCGGCATCCTTGCAAAACAGGCCCACGGAGCCGTCTGCGCCCGCCTGGGTGACACCATCGTGCTCGCCACGGTGGTCGCCGCCCAGCCCCGGGAGGGAATAGACTTCTTCCCCCTCACCGTGGAATTTGAAGCGAAAATGTATGCCGCAGGCAAGATCCCGGGCACCCGCTATGTCCGCCGCGAGGGAAGGCCCGCGGAATCCGCGGTTCTTGCGGCCCGCCGCATTGACCGCTCCCTCCGGCCCCTTTTTCCCGCTGGCTATCGCGATGAACTCCAGGTCATCGTTACCCCCCTTTCCGCCGACCCGGAGAACCCTCCCGACATCCCCGGCCTCATCGCCGCCTCCGCCGCCCTCGCTGTTTCCCCCATTCCTTTCCGGGGGCCCATCGGTGCCGTGCGGGTGGCGAAAATCGCCGATGACTTCGTTATCAATCCCACCTATCAGCAACTGGATGAGAGCCAATTGGACCTGGTCGTCGCCGCCAACCGGCAGGGAACGGTCATGCTGGAGGCGATCGCAGACGAGGTCCCCGAGGAAACCCTGGCCGCTGCCCTGGAAGCCGCCCGGCCGGCCCTGCTGGAGATAATCTCCGCCCAGGAGGCGCTCGCCGCCCAGGTGGGCCAGCCCAAACAGGCTTTTTCGCCTCCGCAAATCGCCCCGGAGACCCTCGCTGCCGTGGAGCCTTTTCTCCCCCAGTTGAAAGAAGCCCTCTTGCGCCCGGAAAAACAGGCGCGGGAAGCAGCCATGCAGGAGACGATTGCCGAAATCGCCGGCCGCCTTTCGGAGCAGTTCCCGGAGCGCAGCGGAGAAACTACAAACGCGGTTGAGGAGACTCTGGACAGAGAATTCCGCCGCCTCCTCCTGGAAGAGGGCCTCAGGCCCGATGGACGCAAGCCGGAGGAAATAAGGCCCATCTCCTGCGAGGTCGGTCTGCTCCCCAGGGCGCACGGCTCCGCCCTCTTTACCCGCGGCCAGACCCAGGTGCTTTCCACCGCCACCCTGGGCACGGTCGGAGAGGAACAATTGATTGATGACCTCGGCGTGGCGGAATCCAAACGCTACATGCATCATTACAATTTCCCTCCCTTCTCCGTGGGAGAGGTGAAGCCCATGCGCGGCCCCTCCCGCCGCGATATCGGCCACGGAGCCCTCGCCGAACGCGCCCTCCTCGCGGTGCTGCCGGAGGAGGAAGAGTTCCCCTATACCATTCGCGTCGTCTCCGATGTGCTGGAATCAAATGGTTCCTCCTCCATGGCAAGTGTCTGCGGTTCCTCCCTGGCGCTGATGGATGCGGGAGTGCCGATTCGCGCCGCGGTGGCGGGGATTTCCATCGGCCTCATCAACGGCAGCGGCGATTATCGCCTCCTCACTGATATCCAGGGGATAGAGGATCGCAATGGGGACATGGATTTCAAGATCGCCGGCACCCGCACCGGCATCACCGCCATGCAACTGGATGTCAAGTGCCGGGGCCTTTCCCCGCAAATCGTCTCCCAGGCTCTCGGCCAGGCGCGCCGGGCGCGCCTGGAAATCCTTGAAAAGATGCAGGCCTGCATCTCCGCCCCCCGCCCCGAACTGGCCCCTCACGCCCCCCGCATCTACACCATGGAGATCGCCCCGGACAAGATCGGCGCCGTCATCGGCACCGGCGGGAAGGTGATTCGCAGAATCCAGAGCGAGCATGATGTCAAGATTGATGTGGAGGATGACGGGCGGGTTTTCGTCGCCGCCACCGATGCCGCCTCCGCCCAGGCCGCCCTCAAGGAGATTGAGGCCCTCACCCGCGACATTGAAGTGGGCGAAGTCTATCTCGGCAAAGTGGTTCGCACCGCCCCCTTCGGGGCCTTCGTGGAACTCTTGCCGGGTAAGGACGGACTGCTGCATATTTCCCATGTCGCCCGCGGCCGCGTGGAACGGGTGGAGGATGTCCTCAAAGTGGGAGATACCGTAGAGGTGAGAGTATCCGAGGTTGACCCCCAGGGAAAGGTGCGGCTCATCCGCAATGACCTCCCTCCCCTCGCTCCTTCAAATCCCCACCCCAACCGGGAGCGCGGCCCCCGCCGCCGTCCTCCCGAAAATCGCCGCCGCTAGTTACTCCCCCTCCTAAAAATGCCAACTGCAAAATTCCTGAGGGGGAAGCCACCGATTTCCCCCTCAGACTCCCCCCTCGGTCTTCGGCTTTCCCTTCGCCCCTCGGGCGAAGAGGAAATCACGAAAGCGAGTGAGGGGGTCTGGGGGACGAATCGCTGGCTCGTCCCCCAGGAAGTTTGCCGTCTGGATTTTAGGATGGGTTCTAACCCGCTCGCAATCGCCAACAGGTGAAAACCCCTGCGCGGCGAACTTCCCTCTTGAGGCTGCGGCGGTGACCGGAGAAACACTGAACTGTCCGGGCTGCGGAGAGCAATGCCAGCAGGAGATGAACTTCTGCCCCACCTGTGGCACCAGGCTGAGGGCCATCAGCGGCGCCGTGGGCAAGATCATTGAGGACTATCGCAGACAACTTTCCGACAATCCCCAGGATGCCAATGCCCACTACAATCTCGCCCTCGCCTATCTGCAAGCAGGAGAGGAGCACTCCGCAGAGGCGGAACTGCGCCGCGTCCTAGAATTGGAGCCCGGCTTCGCCGATGCCCATGTGCGCCTGGCAGGCCTCTACCTGCGCCGCGGCGAGAAAGAAAAGGCGAGAAGCCAACTTCAGCAGGCACTGGAGGCGGAGCCCGATAATCTCTCGGCAAGACGCCTCTGGGAACGCTGCTAGTGCTTTCTTTCGCGTTTCCCGTCACATTTATTGACACTTATTGAATGTCGTCCAAAAGAGTTATACTCAAGCCATGGTGGCATAGGTTTCTAACCTGTGGACACAAGCCACAGGATACAATCCTGTGCCACCAGTTAGGCCATGACTGTATTAGCCGAGATTCATTATGTATTAGGGTAACAGAGAAAAATGGGCAGCAATACGAGCATTCATGCTATCCGCACACTCCACAATCATCGGTTGGCTGCCGGAAAAGTTTGGCTCTGGCTTCTTGCTGTGACACTGATTGCGCGCTATGCTTTCGGAGACCCTTGGGGAATTGAGGGAGAGAAGATGAGGACCGACAGGATAGCGATAACTGTGGCTGCGCCGGCTGGGTCGGCTCCACTGGGCCCTCCAGTTGAGACAAGTGTGTCATTTGGCCGCGGCCAAGTTAGGAACACGCAGGGTCTGGCGATAATCTCGCCCCGCGGCAGGCCGGTGTCGGCACAGATGCGGCCTGCCCTGCACTGGCCAGATGGCAGTGTGCGGTGGCTGGAGGTGATTTTTGAGGCTGCTGACGGCCCAGGTGAATACCTCCTCACACAGGGAAAAACGCCTGGCAATGGCGAGTTGTTGAGAGAGCAGGGGGAGAGCATAATCATTGCCACCGGTGAACTGACAATTGCCGTGCCGCGCGCCAGAAACGGGCTGCTGGAGAGCCTCGCGGCTCCCGGCCCCGATGGGCAAATGATTTCTCTCATAAAGGGCCAGCAGGCTGCTGAGCTTGTGATGATAAGGCACGATGGAAAGGTTTTCCGGGCCTCGCTCGCGGGCGAAACCCGCAGGGTCATCATTGAAGAGCGCGGCCCGCTGCGGGCTTCCCTCCGCATTGAGGGCAAATGCCGGGCAGAGGATGGAGAGGCGCTGTTTGATTATATCGTTCGCTGGCGGGCCTACCGCGGCCGGCCCGAGGCCTTTCTGAGCATCACCTGGGTCAATGCCACACCCCACGCCGGAGAGCAGATTCGCGATATCCGTGTCATTTTCCCCTATCAATTTCAGCCTGATCGCCTGGTGTTCGGCTGCGAAACCGGGGTTTATGACGGCCCCTTCTTGAGAAACTGGCCAGTTTACATTTTGCAGGAAGATCACAACTGCTACTGGGCCAGGACGCTGAACCCCGAGGGCCGCTGGCAGAACCTCTCCAGCGGCGGCTGCAACGGGGAGCATTTTCCCGGATGGCTGTATCTCACCCAGCAGGCAGAAAAAATCTCGCTGGGGGTCTTTCTCCCAAATTTCTGGCAGGAATATCCAAATGAGGTCTATGTGAGAGATGGAGAACTGAGCATTGGCCTGTGGCCAGAGCGGGCCGCCGATCATTTGATGTCCAAACCCCTGCTGTCCTCCAATCCTGAGGGCAATGCTCCCTATAGACACACCCGCTACCGGCCCATTATGCCACATCCCTATCTTGCCTTCTTTGATGCAAGAACGAAATGTCTGGATGTCCCCCAGGGGGTGGCGAAGACTCAGGAGATTCTGCTCAGCCCCTGGGCTGGAGATGGGGAGGCGCCGACATTTGAGAGGAAGTGGTGGGCCGGTGCCCTGAAGCCGGTGCGGGGCTTTGTTGACCCCCTCCAGGTAGCAAGAAGCCGGGCTTGCGGCCCGCTGTGGCCTCGTGATGCAAAGCATTTTCCCGAAGCCGAGAGGGTGTTTGACGAGTGCTTCGGCTGGTTTGACCGCCATGTTGACCTGTTCAGATGCTATGGCAAGTTTGATTTCGGTGATTTCAGGTATTTCGTGCCTTCCACCACCTATATGTGCCACCCGGGAACGAAGTGGGGACACATGGGTGAGATGGCCAGAGAAGGATACTGGCACAACAACGAGCGGGATGTGCTGCGCGGGCTTTTGCTTTATTATCTCCGCACTGGCAACCCGCGCGCCTGGGAACTATGCCAGGCGACGGCGCGACATTTGCTGGATGTTGACATCCGGCACTTTCCCCATTGGGGAATGTATACTCATGGCTACGGGCATTGTTACGCCGCAGAGGGGAAAGGCGGGGAGCCTGACCACTCCTGGCTGTTGGGGCTGCTGGAATGGGCGGGGGTGAGCGGAGATCCCCTGGTGTGGGAATGGATGCTCAACTGCGGCGATTATCTCGCCGGGCTTACCTGGGACTTCTCCAAGACCGATACCCGCACCACCTCCATGCAGTTGCACATGATGACCCAGTTCTATCGCTATACTGGCAAGGAGAAATATCTTCAAGCAGCAAGCGGCCCGGCCGAGGCCCTCTTGAAAAAGCAGAAGCCAGATGGAGCATGGCCCGCTTACCTCGGCAGAGCGGAGGAGGGCGAAACTGGCTTTGTGGAGCACGCTGTCATGGCCCCGGCAGATTACTATGCTGTTACTGGTGATGAGCGCTTCCTTGAGCCTTTGAAGAAGGCCCTGCAATGGGTCTTCTCTAACCAGGCCCGGCCTTTTGATGTCGCGGAAGACCCTTTGACAATGTATGCGCTCGCGCTAGTAGGAGAGAGAACTGATGAGCCAGCATATGCTGAAATGGTAAGAGAAGCCTTTCGCAGCCTTGATAAGAGGCAGAATCGCTCTCCCGATGCGATTGGCAGAGGGGACCCTTGGGCCAGTTGGGAGGTAAACAACGCCGAGTTCTCCCAGCAGACGGGTCGCCCGCCTCAGTTCTATGGACAGACTCGTCCCCTTGTTCCTGCCACAATTCTCGCCTATGCGCCCGCAAGCATATGGTTCGTCGCGCACAAGGAAAAACTTGCTTTGCCAGGAAAAATCGCGCGGACGACTCACTCCCGGTAGCGATGAACTGAAACCCTCCTTTATGACTGCCAAGGAGTTCAGGCAGGAACAGCGCGAAGGGTAAAAATGCATCCGCGGCCGGATGACAAAGCCCACCGCGCTTCACGGCAAGCAATCCCCGCCTTCATCGAGGAGGTTTACAATCCGCCTCAGGCGGACTCCCCTCGGCCCTGGGCTATCTCAGCCCGGTGGAGTTCGAGGAGGTGCTACAACCGCCGGTGGCGGAAGAAAACCCAGCCCATCAGGGGATACTTATCTTGACCCCCTAAACTGTCCACTCGGAGGGGTTCACTCCAGTCCCGAAGGGAAAAAATACTTTTTTCGGGTTGCCAGTTTGGCACTTGTATGCTATACTACTACTGCTGGGAGATCGGGAGGATGCAGCCTTTTCAAAGCCAGGTTCCCGTTTCTCCACCCCTTTCAGCCGGGGGGAATGGGGGACACTGGAGTGTCGGTCGCTCCGGTGCGAGGGTATGTTTTCTCCCGGCCCCTGGAAGGCCTTCTTTCGCTGACAGCCACGAGTTGATTCCCCGCCAGCGAGTTTGCCTGCCCGCAAGCGCAACCCCCGGGTTTTTCCATTTTCCTCGCGGCAAAACGAAGGATAATAACATAGCAGGACAGAGGATAGAGATGATCAGGCTACGCTCACCATAGATGAAGAAGAAGGTTGCCGGGTGCAA
>Ga0315314_1003780_pt1 | contig 11653 bp, 11 predicted proteins | sample TDP9_MG_FD_203631 | JGI IMG/M metagenome (GOLD analysis project Ga0315314, IMG submission 203631) | Freshwater sediment microbial communities from Lake Towuti, South Sulawesi, Indonesia - TDP9 | ecosystem: Environmental > Aquatic > Freshwater > Lake > Sediment | place: Indonesia: South Sulawesi...
GACCAAAAGAGTCGATCTTGCAGTGTTTGAAACCATAAACGCAACGATCGAAGGGACTTTTGAAGGCGGCGCCAAAGTTGGAGGTATAAAGGAAGGTTGGGTCGGAAGTTGCAGACTGCCTGAACAAGAAGATTTTTGGGAAGAAAAATACGAGTTTACACATTCAGCTCTTGAAGCAGCAGTGATAGACAAGATGGTCGAGGCCAGAGATAAGATCATTTCGGGCGAGATCACAGTGCCGAGCGGTGTCTGATAGAAAGGTTAAATCCCCGCTCTCTTTTTTTGATACGTGTGCCACCAGCAATTGAAATGCACGGCATAACCAAGTCTTTCCCGGGCGTGTTAGCCAACGATAAGATAGACTTGATTGTGGAAAAGGGGGAAGTCCACGGCTTGCTCGGCGAGAATGGAGCAGGCAAAACAGTTTTGATGAACATTCTTTACGGATTGTATAGACGCGATGAAGGAAAGATCTTCGTGGATGGAAGAGAGGCGGAAGTCGATGCCCCTCGTACCGCGATCAGACTAGGCATAGGAATGGTTCACCAACATTTCATGGTCGTTCCAAGCCTCACCGTCGCCGAAAACATAATTCTAGGCAATGAGCCCACAAAGAGTAAAGTCCTGCTGGACGCGGACAAAATCACGAATAGCGTCAAGGAGTTTTGCGACCGCTACAAGCTCGATGTGGATTTGAAAGCTCCAATTCACACTTTGCCTGTGGGCATACAGCAAAGGGTAGAAATCCTTAAGGCTCTGTACAGAGGGGCTGATATTCTCATTCTTGATGAGCCAACATCCGTGCTGACTCCCCAAGAAGCGGAGGAGCTTTTCAAAGCAATTCGAGCTCTAAAGCAGCAAGGCAAGACTGTCATCTTCATTTCCCACAAGCTGAATGAGGTTCTGGCGGTCTGTGACAGAGTGACTGTTCTTAGGAAGGGGAAAGTTGTGGGAACGGTGAAGGCAAGTGAAACCAATGTCAACGAGCTTGCTACCATGATGGTGGGAAGAGAAGTATCCTTCACGTTCACGAAAAGGCAACCCGAAACGAGGAAAGTAGTTCTGAAAGTTGAGGGTTTGAAAGCCTTCGATGACAGAAATCTTCCCGCACTCAAGGATGTCAGTTTCGAGGTTCTTGCCTACGAGATTCTGGGAGTAGCCGGAGTCGAAGGTAATGGACAAACTGAACTCGTGGAGACGCTTACTGGATTGAGAAAAGCAGCTGGCGGAAAGATCTCGTTGCTGGACATAGACATTACGCGAGCGCCTCCGCACGAAAGGATACAGCGAGGAGCTTCATGCGTGCCAGAAGACCGGCACAAGAGAGGGTTGATCATGGAGTTCTCGGTTATGGAGAACATGATCCTTGGAAGCCATGATCGACCCCCATTCGCAAAAGACTCTGTTAGGCTCAACATTAACGAAGCTTCGAATTATGCTGAAAAGCTGATTCAAGAGTTCTCGATCAAGACACCCAGCAAAGATGCACCCGCTCAACATTTGTCAGGCGGAACTCAACAAAGAGTGGTTCTAGCAAGGGAGTTCAGCAGGAATCCTAAGTTGATCATTGCTTGTCAGCCAACTCGAGGTTTGGACGTTGGCGCGACAGAATACGTTCGAAGTAAACTTGTTGACATGCGCAACAACGGTTGTGCCATTTTGCTGATTTCTGCGGATCTTGATGAGATATGGGCGTTGAGCGATAGAATAGCTGTAATATATGAAGGCAGAATAGTTGCTGTAAAAGATCCAGAGAAGACTAGCGAGTCAGAACTTGGGCTTCTGATGGCTGGTGCAAAACCTGACTGAACGATCAAAAGCACTGGTTCGAACTTTGCGTAGACTGCTCACGAGCCTCCTCACTGAACTGAAAAACGCGCTGCCTAAGATGCTGCCACAAGTCATCGCTATTCTATTAGCATTCTTGGTCGGAGCCGCTGTTCTAATCGTAACTGGTTATTCGCCAATAGACGCTTACGGAGCGATGCTTTTAGGAGCCTTCGGAGACACCTTCGGAATAGGGCAGACATTCACACAAGCAACACCGATTATCTTTACTGCACTGGCATTCTTGTTAGCATACAAATGTGGTTTGTTCAACATTGGAGCTGAAGGTCAGCTCTTGATTGGGGGATTCACCGCCGCCCTCGTTGGAATATCTTTTGAAGGGTTGCCATCCGTCATCCATGTGCCTCTAGCGCTCATTGCGGGCGCCTTAGGGGGTGCATTGTGGGGATTCGTCCCCGCAGTTCTTAAGGCAAGACTAGGCGCCCACGAAGTGATAACGACAATGATGTTAAGCTATGTTGCTCTTTACGTAACTGGTTACATGGTGAATTATCCTTTCAAGGAACCAGGCAGCTGGGTTGCCCAGACTGTATTCATCTGGCCCTCAGCTGAGCTTCCGCGCATTCTCCCACCTACACAGCTTTCTGCATCGATATTTGTGGCACTCCTACTAGCTGGACTTGCTTACTACATTCTTCAGAGAACCACCGTTGGCTATGAGATAAGAGCGATAGGACTAAACCCAAGCGCCGCTGAAGCCGGGGGCATAAGCATAGGAAAAGGCATAGTTCTGGCATTGGTGATTAGCGGGGCAATGGCCGGACTAGGAGGTGCCGGGGAAGTACTGGGCAACCACCGACGCTTCATAGAAGGCTTCTCCCCTGGCTACGGGTGGGACGGCTTGGCTGTTGCCTTAGTCGGCGGTCTCAATCCTGCAGGAGTTCTGCTCGCATCAGTATTATTCGGCGCATTAAGAAGCGGTGGCATGGCAATGACTAGGGTTTCACACGTGCCCCTCGATATCGCAACAATACTTCAGGCTTTGGTTGTCTTGTTTGTGGCAGCACCTAAGCTCATCAGATATCTTATGAAGAGAGGCGGATTAAAATGGTAGAATTCCTCGACATAGTCAACGTAGGATTATTTGCAGCAACACTCAGATTGGCGACTCCGATAGCCTACGGATCACTTGGAGGCTTGTTCTCGGAGAGAGCTGGAATAGTCAACATAGGATTAGAAGGCATGATGCTAACGGGTGCCTTCGCCGGAGTAACCGCAAACTACTTCACGGGCAGCCCATGGCTTGGAGCGCTTGTAGCCATACTCACCGGAGGATTCCTAGGACTCGTTCACGGAATCATAACAGTCAGATTCGCAGGCAACCAGGTCGTGAGCGGCACCGGCATAAACATCTTTGCTTTGGGGTTCACAGCCTATATGAGCCAAGTTTTGTGGGGATCAAGGGGCGCCTCTGAAAGCGTCTCAGGTTTTCCGCGAATATCGATTCCGCTTCTGAAGGACATACCCATCGTCGGAGATATATTCGGAACTCACACGCCTTTAGTCTACTTGATGATAATGATTACGGTCCTTTCGTACATCACTCTGTTCAAAACACCCTTCGGATTGAGGATTAGAGCCGTAGGAGAACACCCCCAAGCCGCAGACACTGCAGGAATAAACGTGTTCAAGACAAAGTATCTGTGTCTCATCATAAGCGGCATGCTAGCTGGGCTGGGCGGGGCATTCCTGTCGCTGGGGCATCTCACTCTATTCACATTTGGAATGACAAGTGGACGCGGCTTTATCGCGTTAGCTGCAATGATACTCGGGAAATGGACGCCATTCGGCGCCTTCGGAGCCAGCATACTGTTCGGTTTCGCAGACGCGCTGCAGATGAGGTTGCAGGCACTAGGACTGCTTCCCCCGCAGATTATCTTGACTATACCTTATGTAGTCACAATTGCTGTTTTAGCCGGCGTCGTTGGAAAAGCCATTCCGCCAAGCAACTACAAGCCTTATGTTAAGGAGTAACGATGGAGCAGCTTCACAGCTTCTATGGCGATTTTGATTTCATCTTGTATTGCTTTCTGCACGCGCTCGTCAAGCTCGCCTGTTTTCTGCCCGGGTTCAAACTCGCTTTTCTTAATTCCCTTTGCTAGGTTGCCATCCACAGCCAAAATAGCGCCTGCCTTCAGTTTCTTCATCCCTGCGAGTGTGAAAATGGCGGAGCATTCCATCTCAACGGACAAGACGTTCGCTTGGCTAAGTCGTAGCGTGGACGCTGGGTCGTCGCAATAGAAAGCATCGGAGCTCAAAACAACGCCTACATGAACTTTCTTCCTGAGTTTCTTAGCCGCCTGAAGCAAAGCTGACGTCACATCAAAACTCGCGACAGCAGGATACTCAACAGGCATAAACGCCTTACTGGCACCGTCAGCACGCACCGCACAAGTCGCAACGACGATGTCACCCATGTCTATGTCTCGTTGAAGAGAACCCGTGGTTCCAACCCTAATCAGAGTCTCAGCGCCGATTTTCGTCAACTCTTCAACAACAATGGCAGCAGAAGGACAACCGATCCCAGTTGAACAAGCCGAAATCCCTATTCCATCAACCTTCCCTGAATATGTCAGAAAACCTCTGTAGTCAGCTACCTTGTGTGATTCATCGAGAAAAGCAGCGATTTTTTCCACCCTTTTAGGGTCTCCTGGAAGCAGAACATACTTTTCGATGTCTCCAACACCGCACATTATGTGTGGCTGTATCCTTTTTCTCATCAAAGCCCTCCACGTGAATCTCAGAAGGGTCCCCTAAGGTTTGAAGCATAGATTGTGAACACTTGCTATTTACTTGTTTCTTTCCGCAAGACGCCTATACTCCAAGCCTCAAGTGTCAGACAGTGTAGCTAAAGCCTTGTCGCTTGATATATGAAATCGGAGAAGGGATCACCGCTGCTTCTACTTCAGTCCTAATTTCTCGTTTTTCTCCAAGATTCTGATGATCTCAGCAAGACGCCTTCTGCGTGTCTCTTCCTTCTTGGCACTGTCAACCCATCCGACATACTGTCTCTTGTATGATCGCGCCAGTTTTCTGAAGTTGCTTAGGGCTTTGTCATTTGACTGCAGAGCGTGTTCAACGTATTGGGGGACAGCGAAGTCTTTCTTGAGTTGTTGACTCTTTAGCCACTGCCCTCTGTCTTTTGCTTGGTTGATCAATACAAGTCCTGCTTCGGTCATTTTTCCATGCTCTATCATCTTATTGGCTCTTTTCTTGTTCGACTCGGACCATTTGCTGTCGGGTTTGCGAGGCGTGAACTTTCGGGCAAACTTCACATCGTCAATTCTCTTCACGATGCTGTCAATCCATCCAAAACACAGGGCTTCTTCAACTGCATCATCATAAGGGATGCTGGGTTTTTCAGTGTGCTTCTTGTAGAAAACTAGCCAGACTTCTCTCTTGGTGCTGTGGTTCTTTTCAAGCCATGCACGCCAATCATCCCTACTAACCATGTGCAGTTCGTCTATCCTCTTCACCAGGCTGCACAACCAATGCGCATTTGGGAACTCATTTCTTGAGAAGTTCGTCAAGCAGTTCGGTGAGCTTGGGTGCTTGGCGCATCAGGTCGCTGCTGGTTATGATGCCTACAAGTTCGTTGTTGTTTCTGGTAACGGCAAGCTTTTTGATGTGCTTCCTAACCATTAAGCGAGCTGCTTCTTCTATGCTGGTTTCTTCGTTTATCGTCACAACAGGTGTTGCCATTATTTCTCTGGCCGTGACCGCGTCTGGAGGAATCCGTGGCTGAACGAGTTTTGCGATTATGTCTTTATGTGTGATAATGCCGACTGGGCGCTTTTCCTCCACCACGATGATGCTACTTATGTCAAACTTGTTCATAGTTGCGACTACTTCTTGCACGTTGGTGTCGCGTCTCACTACGCGTGGCTCTTTGGTCATCACGTCTCGAACCAACATTAAACCAGCCAAAACAATTCAGGTCTCCTTCAAACAAGCTGAACAACATAAACGGAACAGCATGGCTTTAAGTCTTTTCGCAAACTCTTACTTTTGCTTCACCAGCCTCATGAGCTTCGGCATAAGCTGTGTTCCACGTTTAAGAAGCCCTAGGCTTCCCTTCTTGCATTCTTTCTCCGAAAACTTGGTTGCTTCGTCGCCTTTGATTCTGTTTCCAGCAATCAGCACTGGCACAGGGTCGTCGCTGTGGTTCCTTAGGCTGCAGGGCGTAGCGTGATCTGACGCAACGCATATGATGTGCTTTCTCAAATCAATTCTAGGTAGAAGTCTGCCGAAGAAAAACCTGTCAACATTTTCTATTAGTTGAGTCTTGAGCTTGAAGTCACCATCATGCCCAGGCTCATCCGGTCCCTTAATATGAATGTAGAAGCAATCGTAGCGCGGCAATAGCTCAAGCAGCTTCTTGACTCTGATGAAGCTGTCCTCCTTCAAGTCTCTTGACGGCGGAGGCAAGTCAACCAAATGCATCCCGGCGAGCTTGGCTATACCTCTCTCAACCGGCATGTCAGCGAGACAGACGAAGCGCGCTCGGTAGCGCTGGTTCATGTTATAGAAATCGGGCAAGAGGTGTCCAGCATCGCGAGTCAATATCAGGTTCGCCTTAAGCCTGCCCTCTGCAAAACGCTTCTTGTTTACCTCATGCCGCTGCAATATTCTATGTGACTTCTCGGTAAATTCATTGATCAAAACTGCTGAGACCTTAGCTTCCTCAGTCTCGTCTATCGGTTTACACTGCTTCAAAATCATCTCAGCCTCAGCTTTAGCCACGCCTAAGCCTTCAACTCTCTCATAAGCCGGGTCAGTGTTCGTAATCTTGCTGGAAAGCAGTTTTCCTTTACGCTTTATTACCAGCACAGCTCGATGTCCAATAGTGCTCTTGAACTCGAAACCAGCGGGGTATGATTCCAGTTTCAATTTCTTGCTGATGGCTTCGCCCAGCGCCTGCGCTTCTTTTGTGGTTAGGTCTCTGCCAGCTCGACGATCTGTTATCTTGTTTCTTCCTCCTAGAGTAGCGAAGTTACACCGTAGGGCTAGGTCGCCATTCTTTACGGATAACCCCGCGCCCACTGCCTCCAAAACGCCTCTGCCAGTTGAATATTTGAAGGGGTCGTAGCCCAAGATTGATATGACGCCTACATCGCTTTCAGGCGCTATACCTTTGCCAACAGTGTACATCAGTCCTGTTTTTCCATTCCAAGCTAAGCGGTCAAGGTTCGGCGTTTCGGCAATGCCAAGTGGAGTTTCGTTTCCAAGCTTCGGAGAAGGCAAGTCAGCAATGCCATCGATGACAACGTAAATCAACTTCAAATTCACGCTGCTCCTAGTCAGTATTCACCGTTCGTCTGAGTGTTTTCCTCATGAATATGAGTCTCTTTGACTCTTGAAACGCATGTTTTCTGAAGAAATTGACCGCTGGCTTGTTTTGCTCGTTGACTCCCAAGCTAGCTTCTTTGAATCCCTTGGAATGCACATGTTTCAAGCCTTCTGTCAAGAGCAGGGTTCCAATATTCTTTCTTCTGTGCTCTCTTATGACACCAATCCCTGCAATCTGCTCATGCACTGTGTAAACGTATCCCACAGGCTCCCCGTTTGAGTAAGCGATTTTAATGTCGTCGTAAGCAACGCGATACGTTCGCATCTGCTTCTTCAGCTCCTCAACCGTGGCAGGCTCGAAGTCGTAGTAAGAAAAAGCGTCTGAAAAAGCTTTGTTCGCAACATCAACGAAAGCTTGAAGCTGTCCTCTTTGCAGAGGCTGAACTACAACGTTTTCACTTACTGCTGCATTTTGAATATTTTTCGAGCCTCTTTTCATTATCAAGTAGATTCTGTGAACGCGATAACCTTGAGATGAAAAGAAGCTGCGGAGATGAGACTCATCATCAGAAAAGCTTGTTTCCACTTCTTTGAGTCCTTTTGTCTTGAGGTGGTCTATCGCGAGTTGATGTAGCTCCTTCTCTATGCTGGTTCCATGGTATTGTGGCAAAACATGGAACGAGCCTATGTGCCCCTTTTCAGTCTCGAAGAATGCGCCCAGAGACGCTTGGCACACACCCACCGGTTTGTCGTCAACATAGGCAAAGAAGACTCCGCTCGGGTCAAAATAGGGACTTCTCTTGAACTCTTTGATATCCTTGAGCTTGAGGGGCTTTCTTTGTGAGCCTTTCATTGAAGAGTTGACGATTTTCAGCCATTTCTTCTCGTCGCCTTCTTTGAATGTTGCCACTTTTGGTCTCACGGAAACCAGCTCCTGCGACATAACAATCTTGGAGTTTTTCCTCTCCTTGCTACTCTTGAGGGCTCTTGGTGACGATTTTTCTGATTGCTTGCTGAGTTTCATGCGGAGGCAGCGTTGTATTAACCAGATGAACATTGGTTTGTTTCAGGTATTGACGGAAGAAACCTCTTCTCAACTCAAGCTTTCTTTTGTCTGTCACCAGCTGATGTGGGTTACAGAAGTCGTAGGAAAGAAGGTAATCTAGTGCTCCCTCTCGAGTCAGTTCCGCAACCACTTTCTTGTCATTTGGATCTCTCTTCAGCAAAATTATATCCTGCATCGTCGTCATGGGGATGACGCCTCCAGCGCCAACTATCCATCGAACATTAACCACTGCTCTTCCCTGCGGGTCAAACTGCACCTTCTCAACCAGCTTTTCGTATTCGCCCCAGATCTTGCCGATATCGGCCTCGATGTAGCTGTTCTTTTCTGAACCAAATGCCAAGGGTTCACGACTTGACAGGCGCACGAAGTACCAGTCATCTGCCACAAGCCTAGCGTTTCTAAGGCGAAGCAGCCCCCAAGAATGCGTAGTCTTACCCGTTTCTGGCGGAGCAATCAGAGATACACCATGTCCTCCAACATCGATTGCTGCACCGTGAACTGAGAAAATTCTATGCTCATCCTCCAACACGTCTCCTGCCACCGCCAAGGCAAGGCTTTTCACCCATCCATAATAATCAACATTGACGAGAAACGCCGTTTTGGTGTAAGAATCATATTTGACACTTAGAGGCTGTTTGGGTTCCTCCAACACTATGAGTCTGCCATGCGACCGCACATCCTCACTCATGGTGTAGAAGTTCTCGTCCCACTGCTGCTTCACGTATTCCAAGTCCGTGAGCAATTTAATACAACATCCATAAATCGAGGCTTTCCTCGTGTACAGGAATCTCTTTTCATATCGATTGAAGAGGCGGTTGCTCTCTTGAACCTCTATCAACCGCGATTTGTAAGTGCCCTTCTTCGACAAGACTCGCACCAAATATGGCTATGGTCGTAGAGAGAAAAGCCTTGCTAATCGTAGAGTACGTCAGATTCACAACCGTTAAATCCACACTATGAGCACATGTCGAATTGGTGTACAATGTGCGCATCGGATTCTTCGTATGGGAATATCCGCCTTCACTGGTTGGCGGCTTAGGCGTATACGCCGAGTACATAACCAGAGAATACATTGAACTAGGACACGACGTCACAGTTTTCACACTTAACCCAGGCAACTTGAACACACGAGAAGTCTACAAAGGCGTTGAAGTCCACCGACCCTTAATTGCCGACGCGAGCAACGTGTTCCCAGTTTTCGTAACCGAAGACCTGCGCAGGTGGGGCACCAACATCAAATTCTTCAACGACATTTTCCTCTACAACATTCTCAGCTCAACCAAATTCGTAAACGGCTTGATAGGGAAAGAAGAGTACAAATTCGACGTTGTCTGCGTTCACGACTGGCTGAGCAGCATTGCAGGCAGCATAATCAAGAACGAAGTCAGAATTCCCGTAGTGTTTCACGTTCACAGCACTGAATGGGGCAGAAGCGGCGGCGCAGGCTCAGAAGTAGTGTCACACTTAGAAACCCAGATGGCTGAAAGAGCAGACCACATAGTCACAGTAAGCGAAGCAATGCGTGAAGACCTAGTCCGCCACGGATGGCAAGCGTCGAAAATCAGCGTTGTGTGGAACGGCGTTGATCCAGAAAAATACGACCCAGCTACAGTGAAGCCCGAGGACGTCCAAGCAGTCCGGGAACAGCACCACGTACCCAAAGACGGAAACATGATACTCTTCATAGGTAGGCTAACATGGGTCAAAGGAGTAAGGAACTTAGTTCAAGCCATGCCCTCAATAATCCATGACCATCCCAAAACCAAGCTGGTCATCTTGGGCAAAGGAGAGGAACAAAAAGACATACTCGAATTAGCCAACAGACTCGGCGTCGGAGAAAGCGTTCAATGCAACTTCGAATTCGTCCCTGAACCAGAAAGAATCGCACATTACGCAGCCGCAGATGTCTGCGTCTTTCCCTCCACATACGAACCCTTCGGCATCGTCAGCCTAGAAGCCATGTCAATGGCAAAGCCAGTTGTAGTCGGCGCCAACGGAGTCGTAGGATTCAAAGAACAAGTCGTCTCAAGTGGTCCTGAGCAGAATGGTTTACACATAAACGGCAATGACCCAACCGACATTGCGTGGGGACTCAAAGAAGTCCTGAAAGACTCTGAAAGAGCTAGACTGTGGGGCGAAAACGGTCGAAAACGAGTCCAGCAGTATTTCACATGGAGAAAAGCAGCGGAACAGACACTAGGCGTCTACGAATCGCTCTTGCCGAAACAGGAAACCCAGAAAGTCAAGAAAACTGTAAGCTAACACTGACGATCTAGCCTCTAACAGACATGGGTCATCGTCTAGGCAGTAACCTGAGGCCTTTTGATTGTTTCCAACGAAATGCAGGTGTGAATGCCCACTATTCCTGGTATGCCTCTTATCTTCGCAATGAAGGCGTTCAACGCTTTCATGTCTCCAAAAGTGGCCTTCAAAAAGACGCCGCATCTTCCGCTCAGATTGTAGGATTCCATCACTTCGTCGAAATCAACTACTTTGCTGATTATTTCGTCAGCGTGTTTGAGACTTGGGTAAACAGTTATGAACGCCGTGATAGTTCGTCCCAACGTTGCCTCATTGACCTCTATCGTGAAACGTTCAATGACTCCCTTTTCCTTAAGTCTAACAACCCGCTTGCGCGCCGTAGACTCCTCAATGCCCAGCTTCTGCCCCAGCTGTCTATACGAGATTCTGCTATCTTGCTCAAGAATCCTCAGTATCCGCTGATCTGTATCATCAATTCTCAACATTCGTTGAATGCATCCAACCTAGTTATTCACTGTTCAGACTTTCCCCACATCATCTTATAAACGTTTTCCCACTCTAGGAACGAATGTTCAGATTCAGCCAACTTCCGAAACAACTGACGTCTCATTTTTCCCAATTGCTTTAACGACAACTACGCCAGACGTAAACTCCAATATATACTGTATTTACCAAAATATTATTAGAAACGCTATAAGAATAATAAATATTAGCCATACGTTAGGAAGGAAAGACAGAGTGATTGAAGTTGAAGCCCATCGCGCACTGTCCAGCAAGTCTCGACTAGACATACTGAGGCTTCTGTACAGAGACTCACTAAGCGTAGAACAAATAGCACAAAAACTCGGACTTCAACCCATAACAGTAAGACACCACCTCGCGTCTCTCGTAGAATCAGGCTTCATCGAAGCAACAGAGGAAAGAGCCGGATCAGTGGGCAGACCAAAAATAATCTACAGACTCGTCAAAGAGCCACCGTTAATCAGTTATCCAAGACGAGGCTATCTAATGCTAAACAACTCCCTGTTGAGCACTATGCGATTGACACTAGGAGAAAACCAAGCCAAGAACATTCTCAGAAAAGCAGGCTTAGACATGGGAGAAAACACAGCTAAACGCTTAGAATCAGAATACGAAATAAAAGCTTGGACTCCAAAAATCTTCGAGCAATTCTTTGTCCGAGACTAC
>Ga0315314_1003781_pt1 | contig 11652 bp, 12 predicted proteins | sample TDP9_MG_FD_203631 | JGI IMG/M metagenome (GOLD analysis project Ga0315314, IMG submission 203631) | Freshwater sediment microbial communities from Lake Towuti, South Sulawesi, Indonesia - TDP9 | ecosystem: Environmental > Aquatic > Freshwater > Lake > Sediment | place: Indonesia: South Sulawesi...
TTCGCATATGATTCGCTGTTAAACGCTTTTATCATGTATTCCCTTGATCTATGTTTGCTCGATAGGAGAACATTTCGTATTTTATAGTATGAATGCTTCCCAGAATTATATTTTGATGCCTATCTATTTGCTCAAGCCGCGATTTCGGAGACGTTCGAGCTCCCATGTTTCAAAGTCCATGGGCGGATGTACGATCTCGTTCTCAGGTTTCCGCTGGAGCCTTGCAGCATGTGTTGGGCATCCTGTGACGCAGAGACCGCATCCAATGCAGTGGGGGTGGTCCACTACGGCTACTCCGTCTTTCATCGAGATTGCTTTCACTTGACAACGGCGCTCACAAACCCCACATCCTATACACTCATTGGCATCGATGACCGAGTAGTAGTTGGCGTGGGCTACTGAGTTCTCTATGCCGAAATCGGTTATGCCCCTTAGGACGCCGCAGCAGCATCCGCAACAGTTGCAGACGTAATATACTCCTCGGACAACGTTGCTCACCGTGTGGACGAGGCCGATCCTCTCAAACTCGTCGAGCAAGGCTAGTGCCTCCTCCTTGGAGATGTCGCCTTGGCGAGGAGGACGCTCGCGCGATGAAAAGTTCAGGCATGTTCTCACTGGGAAGTTACATCTGCGACCTATGTGATCTTGCTGAACTCGACAGATGCAATCTCTTAGATTGAAGGTTTTCATGGCTTGTAGAATCGCCTTGACATCGTCGTATGGAAGAATCCATTCCGACTTGACCGCACTCTGGGCAGGAATAACTCGGTGGAGGGAAGGCAAAGGCTTCATTATTCCCTCCACACCTCCTTCAGCGAAGTATTCCTCAACCAAATGTGCAAACTCGTGATCGATCTTCTCTAACTGGGCTTCATAGATGCCAACAACCCAAGGGGCTAGTCTGAACCAGGGCTCACCGTCGCGCGTAGCATACCGCACGAGGCCCCGCTTAGCCATCTCCATGAGCATCGACTTGGCCAGCTCGGTCGAAAGACCAACCCGCTCAGCAACAACCTTACACGTCTCATGTTCACGACCTAGATGACTGGCAACACGGGCTTCTTCAGGACTAAATATTCTTTTCAGCAACTCTATCTCGATACCTGAATCCGTTCTCGGAAAACCGTTTGGAAGCCTGTCCAAAGCTTCAGCAAGCCTAATGTAAACATCCTCTTTCAATTCATCAACACGCCTCAGATGATCATGACGAATACTTGAAAACTCTCTCTATATTTAAGTGGGATCGTCCTAATCTAGATCTATGTCTTGCAAACACAAGTTTTTACCACAATTTCGCCATTAGTCCTTCGAGTTTGAGGGGTAGGCGGTTCCCTTGTCTGAAAAGGTGGTTATACGGAGAAGGATCTGGAGGGTGATGGAGGAGTCTAGTGTTGCAAGGTTTCCGAAGCTTGTTGCGGGTAGAATTCCCAACTTCGAAGGCTCTGAGAAGGCTGCTCAAAAACTGATTGGTCTAGAGGAGTTTCAGAGGGCTAGAGTAGTTAAGGTCAATCCAGACTCTCCTCAGACCCACGTAAGGCGTGGCGTTCTTTTGAATGAAAAGATGCTGATCATGCCCACTCCCCGATTGAGGAGGGGGTTCATACTTCTAGATCCTACGAGGATTCCAAGAAACTTTTTGACGAGTTCTTCAACCATCAGAGGCGCCTTTAAATACGGAAAATTTTTTCCTCTTGGAGAGCTGCCTGAGGTTGACTTGATCGTGGCTGGCTCTGTAGCGGTGTCCCGAGACGGTGTTAGGGTCGGTAAGGGTGGAGGATACAGCGAGATAGAGTACGGAATCTTGAGGGAGCTCGGTTTGGTGGGCGAGGAGACACCGATCTTCACAACAGTTCACGACCTCCAGATCATCGGCAGTGCTCCTCGGGAAGAGCACGACTTCGTTGTAGACGCGATAATCACTCCGAACAAGATAGTCAGAACGGAGAGGAAGTATCCTCAGCCTAGGGGCATAATCTGGGAGAAACTCAGCAAAGATAACTTCACGGCTATGCCCATACTTAACGAGTTAAAAGAGATTATTCACAAATGAGATAGACCCAACGCCTTCTTTATCTTAAAGCAGACTGGCCTGCACAACCCTCTTCAGAGTTCTGGAGAGCGAGGGAACAATCTTATACGAGGAAGGATCGCTTCTCGTTTTTCGGTTGTTCAACGACAGGTATTTTCCCGAACTGTTTCTCGTACTGGTCTAGGCTTTGGGAGAGCCAGTTCAGTAGCCCTTTCGCCTGTATAGGCGTCAAGACCAGTCGGCACTCTAAGGTTCGCTTGACATTGACCTTGCTGCCGTCTGGAATGATGGAGGCTAAGGCTTCCTCCGCATTCAGCTCATCCGAGTAGCAGACCATCTCGAAGAGTCCTGCTCTGGTTCCCCCGAAGACGCCATCCACGATGATCGTCTTGAAGTCGTCAGCCCTCTTGGTCTCAACCTTCAGGTCTCTCGGCTCAATCTTGCCTTGAAACATCTCAATCCAATTGGAGAGAAGACGTAAGTTAGTTAAATAAAGCTTCTCTGTTTCACGAAGAATCCACAAGAAAAAAGGGAGTAGGAGTCACTTCCTCTTCTTCAAAGCCTCAGCAGTAGTCCTCGCCACTTCAAGCGGGGGAGGCACATCCTCAGGAATAGGCGACCTGTAAGTTCTCCCCTTGATCTTCGTCGCAAATTCTTCCTGCGCCTTCTTCAGCAGCTCAGGCTTCATCAACAAATCCAATGCAGCACCTGCGATGGTCTTCGCAGCGAAGAGAAGCGACTTGTGACCGATGCTCATCCCGCTGCAGGCTACCGACTGCCAAGAGTGCCCCGGCGTGCCGAGGACAAAGGTCGTGGTGCCAAACTCCATCGTCGGCATCTTCCAGCTCACATCGGATACGTCAGTCGAGCCGCCCATGACCATTCCCTCATCCCATGGGTCAAGCACATCCCTGACAAGGTCAATGTCAACATACCGCTCCCAGTTGGGGAAGTTACCCTTCCTCAACGAGTCCCTCTTCTGCTCGGGTGTGACAGTCTCCCCGATCTTCCTCGCAAACTCCAGTTCCTCCGCCGTGAACTCTGGAGCGCCTATCTCCCTCATGTTGGCTACGACGACGCTGCTCAGGGTCTTGTTCGGTATCAGGTTTGAGCATCCAGCGATGAACTCAACCTTGTGCGTCGTCCCCGCCATCAGGTCCGCCCCATCCGCAATTCTCAGAACCCAACTGTAGATGTGATCCAACTGATCCCGCTCAGGAGCACGCACATAGAACCAGCTCCGAGCATAGTCTGGCACAACATTGGGCTGACCGCCCCCTGCCTCCGTGACGTAGTGTATCCGTGCCTTGTCGATGACGTGCTCACGCATGTAGTTAACGCCCATGTTCATCAATTCCATCGCATCCAAGGCGCTCCGACCCTGCTCAGGAGAACCACCCGCATGAGCTGACTTACCGAAGAAATGGAACTTCACAGAGTAGACCGCATTGCTGCTTGAAAGCCTCGCAGTATTCACCTGACCAGGGTGATGGCTCAAACAGGCATCGACATCATCAAACAGACCCGCTCGAGCCATGAAGACCTTCCCATCATAGTTCTCCTCCGCAGGACACCCATAGAACCTGACAGTGCCCTGTATCCCCGTCGCCTCCATAACCGCCTTCACAGCAATAGCTCCTGCCATGCCTGACGTACCGTGGATGTTGTGACCACACCCGTGACTTGGGGCGCCTTCTTCCAACGGGTCTTTGTAGGGCACTGGCTTCTGAGAGATGCCAGGCAGGGCGTCGTACTCTCCCATCACGCCGATGACAGGATGTCCTCTACCCCAAGTAGCGACGAAAGCCGTCGGCATCCCCGCGACGCCTCGCTCAACCCTGAAGCCATTGCTTTCCAGCTCGTCTGCCAACAACTTCGAGGAACTGTACTCGACGAGTCCGAGCTCTGCGAAGCTCCAGATAGCATCACTGATCTCGGTGAGTCGAGCTTTGTTCTCTTCTATCCAATTCCAAGCCTTGTCCTTCACCATCGTATCCGCCACCCGTTACATATATTTCATATGACTGAGATATTGATAAAATAATAGTAGTCTCTGCCTCGGTTCACCTTTGAGTGACCTCATACCTGCAGTCACGGTCGCCTTCTAGAACCCAAGCCTTGCGCTTAACCTTGATGTCTGGATTGTATCCAACGTACTTCCAGACATCGACATCACAGTAGAGCTTGCATAAGTCCACAGCACCCTTCTCAAACCATACCTCGGCGAAGGGGAAACGAGACTCCCTTGTCTCACCACCCCAACCAATCTCGAGAGTATCCGCGCTTCCAAGACATGAACTATCTACCCGTAGACGAGCTCGCTCATCTGTTCGCGATCCTGTTGGCGACCTTCTTCTCCACCACGGTGAGGAAGAGATTTTCCTAGTGCTCGTTGAAGGAGAAGAGGATCTCCCTCGTCGCTGGCGACGGAATGATCTTCCCCATGTGGCAGTTGTGGACCACGTAGTCGTAGGAGTACAATCCCGTCAACGAGCCCTCACCCAGCGTCAGGTTCGCCACCTCTGTGACCAAGGTGAAACTGTAGTCGCCTTCCTTGTAGGACTCCTCTTCCCGCCACCCCTGAAGCCGAGTCATAATCTCTCCCAGAGGCGTCGGCTCAAGTCACAAAAACCTTACCTATAGTCGGCAACCCGATAGTCTTCCTCTTCTATATTTTTCTCTTATATAATATGAGCCTTTATGTTTGCTTAATTTTAAATAGATGAGAGTAAAATTAAAGTTGAAAAGTTGTCAACTTATGATCTCAGCGAAGAGACTTTTTCAACACATCAGACCATCGAAATTCTAGGAGTTAGTAGTAGGACACTTTATAGATGGATTAATGAGGATAAAATACGGTATCTAAGAACCAGTACTGGTAGATATAGAATACCAAAATCTGAAGTTGATCGCATCAAAAAAACCCAGAAGCAGAGCGTTTTAAAGAGAATGCGTGAAGTCATAATTGATACGGTAAAGAACAAAGGGGTTGCTTATCTAAGAGAAATGCAAATAACTTTGGAAGATTATCTTTTGCATGAAGATACCGATGAAGTCTTATCAGTTCTTAGTGAATCAGGAGAAATTAATACAATTACTTATGAGGGAAATAGATGGTTTTTCTCTAAAGATACTTCGTGGGAATCGATAAGAGAACTTGCTGAGCATAAGAAAAAATTGATGGATATTTACATCAGCCACCCTAGAAATTATACTAGACGTGGTGTCATATATGATGATTATTCGGAAATGTTAGTAGAAGACGCGTTAATAAAAACAGGATACGTTGTAGTTTCCAAAAACACTCATTATTTTAATGGTAAAGAGTATCATCAAGCCAGTGAACTAAGAAGGCCGGGTAGAAGGAGGGATTTAGATTATATAGCTTATTTGAAAGATAAAGATTTGTACTTTGGTATGCAGATTAAGAATAGGTTAGAGTACCCCAAATTGGAAGATGTGCATTTATTAATAGATATTTGCACTACATTAGATCTGGTCCCTTTATTAGTAACTAGGTTGTCTCATCCAAGAATATACGCACTTTTTGGTACCATACAGGGAGAAGTCATTCAAATGAAAAGATATTTGCTACAACCGCCTTTCCCAAAGGAGGCTTTTAGCGAGATAACAACTGTATTAAGAATACCTTTAGGAGTTTATCAATGGGTTCCAGATTTCTTACTTTCTAGGTTTCGTGAGCTAAGAGAAAAATTATGACATTTTGCTGGACTAGATTACTTTATAAAATTACATATTTGCGCTTTGTCCTTATATCGACCAACCCTTCAGGAGTTCGCTCTCTGCTGATTTGTCTAACATTGAGAAAATTCGATCGTCCAACAATTACTTGATGTGGGAGCTCAACATACATGTCTCAGCATGATGCAAAAAAGGGTTATGGGGTAGCTGGAATAAGCGAGGGGTCGTTAATCTACAGCCGAGTTGTTTCAGCTTGAAGTCTTTGCTTCTCTCTTCTTGTAGAACTCGTCGAGCCGTGGGTCGACGTATGACCAGTCCCTGTTCTCGGCGAAGAAGTCTTCTCTCTCCTTCTCGGTGGTGGGAACCTTTGCGAACTCGCAGTGGTCGTCGCCCACTGTCAGGCAGAGTGTGTGGCTCAGCTTCTCGTTGGGGTTGTCAGCCATGGTCTTGGCGGGGTCGATGAGGCAGTAGAGGCTGCCGATGTCTAGCTCGCCGTATTCGAGCACGATCTTGCCGAGTTCGCAGAGTTGGGGCTTTCCCTCACGGCGCTCCCAGAAACCGTACTTCGGGAGGCTCTGGTAGCCGCGCTTCGTCCGATCGGCGACCCGCAGCCCATACTCCTTTATCGCCTTCAGTATCAGAAGCTTGCCCTTCTTCCAGCCGAACTCTTCTACCAATGTCTTCGCGTAGGCTAGATGCAGCAGCGCCAGCCGTTGGGTTACCACCTTGACCTCGTTCTCCGCCTCCCTCAGAGGAACCATCTCCTCCTTCTGTTCAGCCATCTCCCATCCGCTTCTCCGTGGCTCCGCCTCTTTAGCTCTTCCTCTTCTTTATGATGGTGTCATCTAGGCTCATTCTCTGGGACTTGATAGGTGCCTCTGCGGGCCATCCGACGACGATGTGGCATCGACTGACGAAGGTCTCTGGTAGCCCAAAGTGTTGACATATCTTACGTTGGGTCTCTTCGCCGTGGGTGAGCCAGACTCCGCCGAGTCCTAGGGCGTGAGCCATGAGGAGCATGTGGTCGGCGGCGGCTGCGGCGTCGAAGTAGATGTTCTGGGGCGCCCTCTTGTCGAAGCCTAGGGTTTGGTAGACACGCATGTCTTGACAGATGAGGATCATGACGCCGTTCTCTATCGGTATGTCGCTCTGGACGAGCTTCTGCTCCTCTGGGTCTCGGAGGACGATGAATCTCGTCGAGCCGACGTTGCATCCTTGAGGCGCCATCAGCCCAGCATACAGTATCCTCCCAACCATCTCCTCGGAGACAGGTCTGGGTGCCCACTGTCGGATAGATCGCCGCTCGAACAGAAGCTTCTCAACTGTCCTCCTCTCTTCTTCTTCGAAAGGTTCAGGCAGCTTTGTCTTAAGCTTAGGAGTCTCACCTGATCGAAGAGCCTTTGCGAGACTGAGGTAGTTCAGAGCCCACCTTATGTCAGGCTCATCTGTGGGTAGTCCTCTCTTCTTCCAGATGTCGAGGAGAAACTCGGCAACGTTGCCGAAGTTCGCTGGAACCTCCATCTTGCGGGCGAGGATGCGGTAGATGAGTACCTCTATCGTGTGGTGAGTCCGCTCGTGGATAAGCGTTCTCAGAATCACAGGATCGACTTTCTTCAAATCCTCCTCTGTGAACCCGAAGACCTCTCTCGGCTTACTCAACAACAACCACCAAACCCAGTTAATTTATACCTCTTTTTAAAACGATCCACTTCTAAGTATGCTTTACGAATTTGAGTCAAAGTCATACAACAAAGAAGAGACCGAAAGAAATAAATCAGAAGTGCCTCTTCCATCTGAATGCTAACAGGTTCTTAGTAGCCAAGTTGTGAGGGTCTCGATGAAGAGGATCTTGATAGCTCTAGGCGGAAACGCGATAAAGCAGTCGGATGAGGAAGGAACGACGGAGAACCAGCTCAGAAATTGTGAGAAAACGACAAAGCTACTGGCAGAGATCATTAAGAGTATGGGGAAGGACGACCGACTTGTTATGACACATGGTAATGGTCCACAGGCTGGCAACTTGATGGTTCAGCAAGAAATAGCCAAAAACGTGGTTCCGCCTCATCCCATGGATGTAGTCGGATCAATGACACAGGGACAGATCGGATACATGTTACAACAAACACTGAGAAACCACCTGACAGAGCTAGACATCAAGATACCCGTATGCTCTGTCGTTACTCAGGTTGTTGTGGATAAGAACGACCCAGAGTTTCTTGGAGAGAGCGCATCCAAACCTGTTGGCGAGTTTTTCACTGAGGAAGAGGCAGAGCAGTTCAAAAAGAGACACCCCGAATACATAGTAAAGAAGGTCAAACCTGTTGGTGAAAAATGCTGGCGGCGGGTGGTTCCGTCACCCGATCCCATAGGTATTGTGGAAAGCGAGGCGATAAGGAAGATGGTAGACAGCGGAATCATAGTCATAGCTTGCGGCGGAGGCGGCATACCCGTCATCTCTGAGAAGGGAAGTTACGGGGGGATTGAGGCTGTGATAGACAAGGATCTGGCTGGCGAAAAACTCGCGGAGGTCGTAGACGCAAACATCTTCCTACTACTAACTGATGTGGACAAGGTCAAGCTGAACTTCGGAAAATCCGATGAAACAGATATAGACGAGATGACATTGGAGGAAGCCAAGAGGTTCATGGCCGAGGGACATTTCCTGCCGGGAAGCATGGGACCAAAAGTAAAGGCATGTATCAGGTTCTTAGAATGGGGAGGCGACAAAGCCATAATCGCATCCCTTGAAGACGCAGTAAGGGCTCTGAAATCCCAAGCAGGGACAACAATCTACAGAGTCGCGTTACCCTAGACTGAAACCTATCTTAAACATCTATATGATAAGTCTCAACACAAAAAGCTACTTTCAACTTCTGCTATATGAGACATAAACTTAAGACAGAGATTTCCTTAGAGAGAGAATCTTTGGTAGCCCCATAGTGAGGAAAGAAGGAGAATGAGAGGCTTGTGAGCAATCTCATACCCTTACAGGTCTTTTCACTGATGTTTTTGCAGGTAAGGGTCGCTTGGATAGAAATCAGGATCGCTATGGAGAAGCAAAGAGCAACAACCACCGATAACACCATAGCTTTCTTAAGGTAGCTGTTGGTTTGAGCTTCTCAATGGTTTTTCAGGAACATACTAGAGTCTGTTCCTTACCTATGCTTCTCGACATTCCTAAGAAACTAATGTCGAATTTGACCAAAAAAGCTCGGACCTATAGTTCCACCATGGACAGAGTCTCTATGAGTGTTGCTCGAGTTTCCCTCTGCAAAAGGAATCTACTTTGTAATCACCGTCCTCGTTTGGATTACTATTTGCTTTACTTTCGCTTCGTCTAGACTCACTTGCACCGATGCATGGCTCGTTTTACCTTTCTGCAGCTCGACTATCGCGCTGGTTGCCTTAGTTGTAACAGCACCATTCGCATCAACTACGGATTTGATGATCGGCATCACTCTTGTGACATTGTAACCATCAGCAAGCAGTCCCTGAACATCCGGGTCGCTTTGTGCTATACTGATCACTTTCGCCTTATAGTCCGCGCTAACCTCGATAGGACCCAATGGCCTCCATCCACGCATGTGTCCAAGTCCCCATGGGCGAATTCCTACCTTGGTTTCTTTGTTGGTTCCTGTCTCATCAACCGCATAAACTGCTAGCACGGTACTACCGACAACTGCCGCCAAAGCGACTAGTGAAAGTAGCATTACGGCGTTTCTCTTATCTACCCTCGTCACCTCCCACCTCCTTTTTGCGCATCCTATCTACCGACTCACGGCTATTAAGGAGTTTTTCAGAATTATCCTCATATCTATCCCTAATTCCCGCGCGATTCTTAACCGCAGGAAAGGGCGAATTGAATAACCGTGTGCTCTTCTCACACCTCCTCGTATTCCGAAAGTGTTTATCAGGAACAAGGATTCTTTTCGGAAACAGGCCTGTTCTAGTATCTGATACTGAGATATAGCAGTACGGAAAGTGCTATGCACGTAAAGACGTCTGGTAGCATGGCGAAGGGTCCAAGGCCGAAGGCACGGAACCCGAAAACCCACTGCATAGTTGGGTTGGAGGCAAGAGAATAGAGAAGCAAGACCGTTGAGAATATTATTAACCCGATTGTGAACTCCGACTTCGTCTTCCTGTATATATCAGTATACGTGAACAGTAGGATTACTACGAGTGTCACATTGATCGAGGAGACCACTGTTTTGGCTGTATAGAACAACTCTATGTCTCCAAGAGGAGGCAACGTAAATGGTTTGATGCCCCACTCTCTAAACTTTGCGTCCAAAGCACCGTTAATCTCGTCGCGGCTAGCTCCTTTCCTCATCATGTCTTCTGTTAACTGCTTAATGATCTTTCTCTGTTCTTCATTCAGATCCCAGCGCTCTCTCCCCTGTCGCTCTAGGGGGGAACCTAGAGGCTCACGCGTGGCCCAGAAAGTTGCCAGTACAGTTACCGCTACTATTGTTGCCAGTATAAGCGGGATCCTATTGTTTCTGTTCAACTCATGTCCCATTTGTCTTCCTCCTTTTTCTCCTTTTTCCCAAATCTTTCCCAAATCTCCTCGAACGATGCATAGTCATGTTCCATCTCCTGGGATAGAAAGTATGTGAGGCCATACCTCTCTCCAGCGGACACGATTATCTTGTTCTTCTCAAGGATTTCGAGGTGGTGCCTTATCGTTCTGTAGTCCATTCCAAGCAGGTTCGCTAACTGATTTGCATTTTGCGGAAGTTCTTTCAGAGCTCTAATTATCTGGGCGCGAGTGATGCCTCCTCTAGTGCCTGCGATGAGCCATCCAAGCACATACTTGAGGGGGCGAGCGCGATAAGACATGCAAACAGCTCCGAATACCTAATGTGCACAGTTTCACTCTGTAGTTGGATTACACTAATAGATATGTCCTATCTTTCCTTACTACACAAGCTAAAGAGTTGCATGATGGTTCCGACTTAGAACCGGCTTTGGGGAGTGCCCTGTCCGTTTAGAGAAACCATGTCTTTCACAGTTGGGATAGGTTTGATTTGGGCATAATTCTGAAAAACTCTTTTATGATGTATTTGGGATTCTCCAGATTCAAAGGATGAGGTCGATGCGTGAAATGCTCAGAAGCATAAAGAGGTAATTCTCCCGAAAATAAGGTACATAAAAACATGATGGTGGGAAACCTTGCGTGAAAAGGCAGACATAGAGAAAAGCTATCAAGGCAGTTGTATTGTAAGGAGCATTTGTAGCAGATATGAGACAAGTTTCTCTAGAAATGCTGCGATTCTCGTTCTGGTGATCCTGAGTCTTTCCTCGGCGACGTCTTCAGTTCTTTCACAGGGTCAAGTACCAGTCAGAATCCTTGGCAGAGTTATGGATGAAGATTACCATGGAATGGAAAATTTCCTGATTAAGGTGTATTCTTCAGACGGAGCTTATGTCGGAAACATTACTAGTTTAGGTCATATAGCCTCAGACGGGTATTTCGCTGCCAGCCTCCTGCCCGGGAGTTATGTTCTGCACTTCTCAAAACAGGGGTATACCAAAGTCACCAAAAGCATTTCTCTAAAATCCCAAATTGAGGTCTACAATTTCAATCTTGGAGATATAGTCCTAATTAAGACACTGAGGCTGTCCTCATCTATCTTAAGCCTGTCCGCAAGTCCTGGCGATGAATTGCTACTCTCATTCAGTGTAAGCAACACCGGTGAAGAATCGGAGATAGTGGATTTCAAGGTGTCCAAACCTGATGACTGGTCAGCCAAGATTCTCGGGCAAGTTGGCAACGAGATTAGGAAGATAGAGGTTTCTTCTGGTAAGAGCTTGAGCTTCGAGCTTGAGGTTGTAATACCGATGTCAGCTCTTGGAAGCAACAACCTGACGTTAACCGCTATCGGAAAAACAAACTCAACACTCAGCTTCACAATAGA
>Ga0315314_1003782_pt1 | contig 11652 bp, 9 predicted proteins | sample TDP9_MG_FD_203631 | JGI IMG/M metagenome (GOLD analysis project Ga0315314, IMG submission 203631) | Freshwater sediment microbial communities from Lake Towuti, South Sulawesi, Indonesia - TDP9 | ecosystem: Environmental > Aquatic > Freshwater > Lake > Sediment | place: Indonesia: South Sulawesi...
AGCGTACACCCGGGAGTTGCTAGCCATCTCAGCCTTCAGAGCCTGATGAAGGGAGCACATATCCTCTGGCTCAGTGCCCGCAACGAAGAGTTCCTCTCGACGATGAGGACAATGGAGATTGGGCAGCTTCCCTGAAAGGGCGCATATCTCCACCGCCACCAATCCTTCCGGCTCCTCGAACTCGCGGACGGGCCTTCCCTTGAGCGCCCTCTCCATCAAATCGTGCCATATGGGTGCAGCGCCCGTCAGGCCTGAGACCTGCTGCATAGGCGAGTTGTCGGCGTTCCCCGCCCACACGCCCACGACGAGGTCCGGCGTGTACCCGAGGGTCCAGTTGTCGCGCCAGTCGCTGGTAGTGCCCGTCTTGGCTGCGGCAGGACGCAACAAGTGGAGCACGCTTCCTTCTCCAAAGGCCGGCATTCGCGCCCAGTCATCTGACAGGATGTCGGTGATGAGGTAGGCGACCCGCGGATCCAGGACCTCTTGCCCCACCTCAGGCTTCCAGCGGCGAAGCACACGTCCCTGCGCGTCCTCCACCCACTGGATCGCCAGCGGTGTGACCCGTCGCCCTCCATTAGCGAAGGCGGCGTAGGCGGCTGTCAGCTCCAGCAGCCTAACCTCTCCGCCCCCCAGGGTCAGCGCCAGGCCGAAACGATCCATGTCACTGAAGGTGGTGATTCCCAGCCGACGGGCCAAGCCGGCCATCTGATCCACCCCCACTTCATCCAAGACCTTAACCGCTGGCAGGTTGTAGGAGCAGGCCAGCGCGCGGCGGGCCAGCACCGGCCCGTGATAGGTGAAATCGTAGTTCACGGGCACGTAAGGCTGCCCCTCCCTGGTCAGAAAGGCGGTGCGTACATCGGCGATGAGGGTGGCAGGGGTGTGAGGATGAGGTCGCGTAGGATCAAAGGCCGCAGCGTAGGTGAGGGGCTTAATGGAGGAGCCGGGCTGTCGCGGCATAAGGGCCACATTCACCGCACCGTCGATCGTCCGGTCGAAGTAGTCGGGACTGCCCAGCATGACGAGTATCTCACCCGTCTGCGGGTCGAGCGCGACCACGGCCGCATCGGTTAGATGAGGGTCAGGGTCGTCGCGACGACCTGCCAAGCTCTCTAGATGGCGTTGCACGATGGCTTGAGCCATCTGTTGCCAGTCCAGGTCGAGAGTGGTATAGACTCTGAGGCCACCTTGGGAGATCATGGCCTGGCCGAACTCCTGCTCCAGGAGCTCCCGCACATACATGACGAAATGAGGGGCCTGGATTGGAAAGGGGGACGCGGCGAAGCGCAGGGGCTCCGTTTCGGCCAGAGTTGCCTGGTCGGGCGTGATGTACCCCGCCTTGACCATGAGATCCAGCACCACTGCCTGCCGGTCGCGAGCTGCCTGGGGATCGACTAGTGGATTGTGAAGTGAGGGAGCCTGGGGCAGCCCGGCGATGAGGGCCGCCTCAGCCAGATCCAGTTCTGCTGCGGACTTGCCAAAATAGGCCTGGGCCGCCGCCTCCACCCCGTAGGCGAAGTTGCCGTAGTAGATCTCGCTCAAGTAGAGTTCCAGGATCTCGTCCTTGGAATGGCGCCGCGCCAGCCTCCAGGCCAATACAGATTCCCGGAGCTTGCGAACGAGCGTCCGTTCGTAGCGCTCCTCTGGGGACAGCAGGAGGTTACGGGCCAACTGTTGGGTGATCGTGCTTCCACCGGAGAGAACCTCACCTCCCCGCAGGTTAATCCACACTGCACGCAGGATGGCCCGCAGATCCACACCAGGGTTGGTGTAGAAGGAGGCATCCTCGGTGGCAATGGTCGCTTGCTGGAGGACAAGTGGGATCTCAGTCAGTGGGAGCGGTATGTGCTTGCCCCCGTGGGGATCAATCACCTCATAGAGCAGCCGGCCATGCCGGTCATAGATCTGAGTGGTCGAGGAACCCGTCCGCTGTGCCAACTCGTCGGGCAGGAGAAGGAACGGTCGGACGCCGAGTGCCGAGCCTCCCACAAGGAAGACGAGGAGTAGTATAGGGACTAGGAACCGGCAACGGCTGAGATGCCTCATAGCATGTGGCCCTGCGAAAGGAAACAGATCGAACTCAGAGTATATTATACCACACCTGGGACGCTTGCGGCAAAGGTCAATGCTGAGTTTGCTCCGCGTGAAGCGGATGCTATAATAAGTGAAGGGTTACATGAGCCGCGCTGGGGACGGTGCAGTCATGGCTCCCGCCGTTCTATGGGATTCCGTGCTTGGGGGGAGATGCCGGAGTGGACGATCGGGACGGTCTCGAAAACCGTTGTAGGCGTATGTCTACCGTGGGTTCGAATCCCACTCTCCCCGCTTGTCAAGCGGCTTCTCAGCAGGGAAGCCCCTTTGGTGTGCTGTGATCTCCACGATGCTTCGACCTCAAGGTAGGACTTCTCGCTGCCGGACTGCCCTGGAGCGTCGCTCGTGGGACAACGAAAGAATGACTGATCATGCGAGAGAAGTCGCTGGACGGAGGGAGCATTTGGATCACGAAGGACGCGAAACAACACGAAAGCCGCTGAAGAGTTTCCTGTATTTCGCGGATGTTCGCGACCTTCGTGCTCCAAATGCCCCTGACGGACCACGCCCCATCGTCGAATGGCTGGATGGCATACAGACCCAGGTGACCGAACTAGCGCGCCTACAGGTGCACTCTGCGGCGGGACTGGAGCCGATGAGCGGGAGGCTGCAGGTGTGAGCCGGTCAGGCCCGGAGGATTCAAGCTCTTGCAGCCCGTTCGCTATGGGTTGTAGATGCCCCGCAGGGTGGGCCCCGTGGACGTCTGCAAGAGCAGGCGGATTGACTTGCTGGCATGGCGGATGGTGTCAGACAGAGCTGGCCGCGCTGCTATTGGAGTCACGGAGCTCATCATGGGAACCGGCAATCATCCCCCTAAAGCTAGTGTAGAGATCTTTCCATGCAAACCCTGAAACGGCTCTTTCTCTTTCTCACACCCTATTGGAAGACCCTCGCCCTCAGCGCCCTCCTGCTCCTCGGTCGGGCGGGCCTGGAACTGATGCCCCCGCTGTTCCAAAGAGCGATTGTGGATGAGGTCATCAGTGCCCGTGACCTGAGCCGTCTGGGGGTGCTCGCTGGATCGCTGATCGGGATCTGCGCCCTGCGGGAGCTGGTCAACGTCGGCGACTCCTACATCCGGCACGCACTCGGCGCCCGGTTCATCCTGGATCTGCGCGTGCGTCTCTACGCCTATCTGCAAAGGCTGTCGCTCTCCTTCTTCGAGCACACCTCCACCGGCGAGCTGATGTCACGCGTGACGAATGATGTGGAGGCACTGGAGAACTTCGTGACCCATGGATCGGCGCTGACGGCCGTGGATCTCCTGCGGCTCGCTGGCGCAGCGGTCGTCCTCTTCCTGCTGGACTGGCGACTGGCTCTGCTCGTGCTCCTCCCGGTGCCTGCGCTGGGAGTCCTGCTCCGCTACTTCAACTCCCGTGTCCGCCCTATCTACCGCCGGGCCCGCGATAGACTGGGCGATATCACCGCCCGACTTCAGGACAACCTGTCCGGCATCCAAGTCATCCAAGCCTTTGGCCAGGAGGATAGGGAGCTGGAACGCTTCACCCTGGAGAGCGAGGACTACTATCGGGCCCGAGTGCAGAGCATTCGCTACTGGTCCACTTTCTTCCCGGCCATGCGCTTCCTGGCTTCCGCGGGCGCTGCTATCGTCCTGGGGCTGGGCGCAGTGATGGTCCTGCACGGCGAACTGTCGCTGGGGACGATGTTTGCCTTCCTCTCGTACATTGCCTCGCTGTACGAGCCTCTCAATCGCCTGACCGAGATAGACAACGTGTTCCAACAGGCCATTGCCGCTGGAGAGCGCATCTTTGAGTTGCTCGACGCGAAGTCCGACATCAGAGACGCGACGGACGCGCTAGAGCTCCGCGATGTCCGAGGTGAGGTGTCCTTCGAAAAGGTGGATTTCCGCTACACGACCGGCGACGAGGTGCTCAGAGAGGTCACTTTCCAGATGAGGCCGGGGGAGGTGATTGCCTTGGTGGGGCCCAGTGGGGCGGGTAAGACCAGCATCGCCAACTTGCTCTGCCGCTTCTACGATCCGTCGCAGGGGCAGATCGAGCTCGACGGTCACGATTTGAGAAAGGTGAAGCTCACCTCCTTGCGAAGCCACGTGGCAGTCGTGCTACAAGACGCCTTCCTGTTCAACAGCACGATCCGCGAAAACCTGCTCTATGGCAAGCCGGATGCCACGGAGGAGGAGCTGGTCGCCGCTGCCAAGGCCGCCTACGCCCACGAGTTCATCGAAGCTCTGCCCCGGAGCTATGACACGGAAATCGGCGAGCGGGGTGTCAAGTTGAGTGGCGGCCAGAAACAACGTCTGGCCCTGGCGCGGGCCATCCTGGCTGATCCGCGCATCCTCATCCTGGACGAGGCCACCTCATCGGTGGACGCCGAGGCAGAACACCTGATCCAGCAGGCGCTAGAGTCGGTCTTGAGGGGACGCACCGCGCTGGTCATCGCCCACCGGCTTAGCACCATCCGCAACGCGGACAAGATCATTGCCCTGGAGGAAGGGCACATCCGTGAGGTGGGCGATCACCATGAACTCATGCGTCGCGGAGGCCTCTACAGCCAGCTCTACCGTCGCCAGCTAGAGCTAGCCACGACGGGAGAGCAAGATCGAGGCTATCTATGACAAGAGCTGGCCGACGACTGCGCGACGGCGTACAGGTTCAGAAGCTGCAGCGCGGCCACGTGCGAATTTCAAAGGAAGGGGTGTAGTCCCGGCCCCGCCTTCCAAAACCCAAACAGGCCCTCGCATGTGCGATGGCCTGTTTCGCGTTCCTTCCTCTTTGTGAGCTCTTTCACCGCCCTAGAACCTACCAGCCCAGGATGAACTTCCCCCACTCCTCGTTCTGGGAGAGATAGCGACCGAACAGGTAGCCAGCACTGGCGTAGGGCTCCCGTGGCTTGCGCAGCAGCGACATCCCCGCCTCGCGCAGGGTTCGTCCTCCCTTCCTCAGATTGCAGGCCGGGCACGCGCTCACCAGGTTTGCCCACTCATGCTCACCACCCAGATGGCGAGGGATCACGTGATCCACCGTCAGATTGCGGCTCTCTCGACCACAATACTGACAAGTGTAGTTGTCCCGCCGGAATATCTCCCGTTTGGTAAGCCTCACCCGGGGCTGCGGTCTTTGCACCATATAGGCGAGGCGGATCACCGATGGACAGGGGAAGACGATGGAAGGGGTGCGGATAGAACCTCTGCCATTCTCCACCACCTCAGCCTTGCCCACGAACAGCAGCACCACAGCCCGCTTGAGGTTACAGACATGAATGGGCTGGTAGTTTCGGTTCAACATCAGAACTGGCTCATTCAAGCGCAGATCATCGCTCATTGCCCACCTGCCAGGAGGCCTGCCACGGCATGTACCCTCATGCACAACGCAGAATCGAGTATAGCACTATCCGGGGTTCCCGTCAACCGCGAGCCCGCCACAGTGCGCGAAGCAGACGGCAGCGCTGAAAGGTGTACCACGCCATCAGCAGGCTCAGCAAGAGCCCGTGAGCTCCATCACGGTAGCCCTGCAACGTCAGGTAGCGGCGGTGGAATTCCCGAAGTGGCTGTGAGATGAAGCTGGACCATCGGGGACGAGCGCCCTGCTCCAGAAGGGCCTGAGCCTCATATGCGACGTAGCGCCGCTGACGCTCCCTGAACTCCGCCAGTGTGCGGTAGTTGTAGTGGATCAGAGGGTGCCGGAGATACCCCGCGTCCCCATCCAGGATCACGACCTCATGCACCGGGCGGGTAGGATCGTACCGCGCGTGGCCTCGCCTTAGCAACCGAAGCTGATAGTCAGGATACCATCCGGCGTGGCGAATCACCCGTCCGAAGATGTAGTTGTCCCTCGGGACCCACCAGCCCGCCTTCGACTCGTCCGCAGTGACCTGGCGGACCTCAGCCGCCAAGTCTGGCGTGGTTCGCTCATCGGCGTCAACGAAGAACACCCAGTCGCTATCGGCCATGCTCAGGGCTGCGTTTCGCTGGTGCGCGTAGTCGCGGAAGGGGTGACAGTGCACCGTTGCCCCCATCCGCTGGGCGATCTCCCGCGTCCGATCGCTGCTCCCCGAATCCAGGACGACCACCTGGTCCGCCCACTGCACGGTGTGAATGCAGTCGGCGATATTCGCCTCCTCGTCCTTGGCAAGGATGATCACGCTGAGCAACATGAGACCCCGCACCGCTCCTTCCCACCGCATCTCTGTCCGATTATAGCACCGCGCGCCAACGGAAACAAACATCGACAAAGACGCCCTCTTGTGGTATAATCACCCCCGGTGAACCAGTGCTCGGCCACGCTGGTTTTGATGACCTGTCATTCTGAGGAGCGACGCGACGCCTGTCCTGAGCGAAGACGAAGGAAAGAATCTCGCCTGTGGTGGACAGGTGTCCTTACCATCGAAGGAACGAGATTCCCTTCGGCCGGTTCAGGGCGGGCTTCGCCTGCGCTGCGGCTCAGAATGACAACCGATCAGCTTCACTGTGGCCAGGTACTGCCTACGCTTTCTGTGGGGAGGCGACTCCATGCTAGATATGATGCGCGATGCGTTGGACACGAGTAGAGCCGACTACACCGAGATGCGCCTGGAGGAACGGTCGGCGACCAAAGTGGTCTTTCGTGGGCGGGATCTGGAAACGGCGGACATTACCATTGACCGCGGAGGGATCGTTCGAGCCTTGTGCTATGACGGAGGCTGGGGAATTGCCACCTTCAACAGTCTCGAGAACCTGCCCGCCCGGGTGGAGCAGGCGTATCAGGCGGCCAAGGCCATCCAGGGCGAGAGGATCGAACTGGCCCCCGTCCCCGCGGCCGAGGAGGAGATCATCGTCTCTCTGGAGCAAGACTTCCGTGCTGTACCTTTGAGTCGGAAGAGGGGCCTGCTGGAATCGTACAACGATCTTCTCGTGGGCTATCACGACAGGATCGTAGACTCCAGCGCCTTCTACGAGGATACCTTCAGCCGGGTCTACTATCGCAACTCGGAGGGGACATCCTTCACCGAGGAGCGGCCCTTGATAACCCTTTACTTCCGGGCCACAGCCCGGGAAGGGGACAATGTCCAGCAAGGGGTGGAGGGGATATCGGTGCCGCGGGGCTTCGAGGCTGTGGCTGACCAGGAGTGTCTGGTGGAGAAGGCAGCACAGCGAGCCGTGGACCTTCTCGCCGTGGAGACGGTGGTGGGTGGCAGGTACCCGGTGGTCTGTAACCCCCGCTTGGCTGGCGTGTTCATCCACGAGGCCTTCGGCCACCTGTCAGAGGCCGATTTTGTGTACACTAACCCCCAGGCACGGGAAATGATGGTGCCGGGGCGACGTTTCGGAGGCGATATCCTGACTGTTGTGGATGACGGGTCCCTGCCTGGTGGGCGCGGTACTCACCCCTATGACGACGAAGGCACAGCGACTCGAAGGACAGAGTTGATCAAGGATGGGATCCTCGCCGGCCGGCTCCACTCCCGTGAGACGGCAGCCAAGATGGGTGAGGCACCCACGGGGAACGCTCGGGCCACGAGTTACCGCTATCCTCCCATCGTACGTATGACCAACACTTACATCGAGCCCCGTGATGCTCGCTTTGAGGAGATGATCGCTGACGTCGAGCTCGGAGTGTACGCCTGCGATGCCTTCGGTGGCCAGACGGCTTTGGAGAACTTCTCCTTCAGCGCAGCCTATGCCTACATGATCCGCCACGGTCAGATCGCCGAGATGGTGAAGGATGTGATCCTCAGCGGCAACCTCTTCACCGCCCTGGCCAACACCGATGCCATTGGAGATGACCTAACTTGGCTGCCCAGTGGGATGTGCGGCAAGGGACAGGGAGGGCTGCCTGTGGGCATAGGCGCGCCCCACATCCGCATACAGGATGTGCTGATTGGGGGAAGGTAGCTGCAGGTCATCCCACATTAGCCCGGAAGGCGGTAGGCATGTCACGGCGACTTCTCCAAAGCATACGGTTCGCGATCCTCAGCGGTGACTACGACTTGACCCGCCACGCCATTGACGAGATGGGAGAGGATGGGCTGAGCATCCTTGACCTCGAGCACGCCCTCTTGCATGGGGAAATCACAAAGCTAGGAATGGACGAGCCACGTGGGCCGAGGTACACCATTATCGGGTTGGCGGAAGACCACAAAACGGAAGTGGGTGTAGTGGGCCGTTTCGCCGATGCAGGCATCTATCTCATCATTACTGTCTATCGGGTCACTGAACCGGAGGAGTAGCAAGATGTACGGATACAAATGCGAATACTGTGATGGCCTCGTGCAGGAGCGAGTGGTGGAACGAGAAGCCTTCAAGCACAGAGACGGCTTCGTCATTCTGGAGAATGTGCCCATTGGCGTGTGCAACAAGTGCGGCTATCGGTACTACCACTCATCTCTACTGCATCGGGTCGAAGAGATCGCCGCCCGAAGGAAAGCGCCGGAGCGAATGGAATTGGTTCCTGTTGCTGCTTTTGGGAGATGAGCCAACCCGGCCCCCTTCGGAAGGGGTCTTGAGCAAGGCGCAGGGAGGGCTGACGGTGGGCGTCGGTGCGCCCCACATCCGCATACAGGATGTGCTGGTTGGGGGAAGGTAGCGACAATCGGCGAAGGCCAGGCCCAAGGCTGCGTCGCGCTTGACCAGCAGCGCTCCACCTGGCATGGATTCGAGGGGAGACATCGGTGTGCCAGCGACAGCGGCAGCCTCATCAGCGATTCGATCACTATCTCGGGTGATCAGGTCGCCGAGAAGCCGGGAGGAAGACATAAGCCTACTTGAGAGACTCAGCCTCAGATCAGAGCAGGCGGAAGTGTTCAGCATTGACAGCGAATCGGTGCAGGTCGGGTTCGAGGCCAATGTGCTCAAATCAGCCCAGGTGGAGGAAACACGGGGTATCGCGCTGCGGGCCGTCGTGGATGGGCGCCTCGGCTTCGCCGCCTCCAGTGACCTGACTGCTGAGGAGGAGCTGGTGGAGAATGTCCTGGCCTCAGCACAGCACGGCGACCCGGTGCCCTTCGCCTTCTCCGAGCGTGCGCCTGGACCCCGGGTTGAGGTCTACGACCAAACCGTGGCAGCCCTTACCATTCCCGACCTGGCGTTCCTGGGCCGCGAGGTGATGGCCATCATATGCCAGGTGGACCCGCGGGTGCATGTGAAGCTGGATCTGAACCGCCGCGTGCGACGCGTGGGTGTCCACAACACCCGAGGCGCTCGGACTCAGGAAACGCGCACGCCTCTGAGCATGACTATCATGATCGAGCGGGTACGAGGCGACGACCTCCTGGTGCTCTACGACTACTGGAGCGCCACTCAACTGGACGAGCTGCCGCACACTTGGGCTAGAGGCATAGCCCACAAGCTGGAGCTGGCCGAGCGACTAGCGACGATACGATCGGGACGTCAGCCAGTCCTGCTCTCGCCTATGGGCGCGACCGTGCTCGGCCTGCCTCTCATGCAGGCTGTGGATGGCAAGAATGTCCACCGCCGCATCTCCCCCCTGGCTGGACGAGTGGGGGAACAGCTTTTCGATCCGCAGTTGACCCTCATAGACGACGCGACTCTGGACGGGCGGCCGGGCAGCGCGTCTCACGACGACGAGGGAGTGCCCACCCAACGCACAGTGCTCGTCGAGGAGGGTATGGTGCACGGCTTTCTGTACGACCTGAAGACAGCGGCCCAGGCGGGGACAACGAGCACAGGAAATGGCTCGCGGGGGCTGTTTAGCCCGCCTCGACCCTCCCCCTCCAACCTGATCATCGCGTCAGGCAACACGCCTTTGGCTGACATCATCGCCGGCATCGAAGAAGGGCTGCTAGTCGATTCGCCGCTCGGGCTAGGGCAGGGCAATGTGATCAGCGGCATGTTCTCCAATAGCTGGGGACTGGCTTACCGGATCGAGAAGGGAGAGATCGTGGGGCGCGTAAAGGACGTATCCATCGCCGGCAACATCTATGAGGAGCTACGCCACGTAGCCGCCATCAGCCAGGAGGCGGAGTGGGTCTACGGCGGCTTGCGCATGCCCCATATTCTGCTGGAATCGGTGAATGTGACCAGCAAGGGATGACTGGATGATGTGGAATCCAGAGCAACACTCCGCTTGGTCTTGCCGGGCGATCACACCAGGGTGCGCCAGACAAGAGGAGAGTTTCTGCAGCCTGAGTCACACGCGCGCAGAATGGTGCTGGCCCCATGTGCCGCGAGCCAGAGAAGCCCTGGGGCACTCCTGGTGGGGCCTGAACTGGCACACCACCCCCGTCTCAGCATCCTCGCCGAAGACGGGATGCGGGCGGAGGGCATTGGACAGGCCACAGAGAAACTACATCGACGAACTGGATCGCTTTCCAACCGATGTGACCTCCTACTCGGCAGGTATGAGAAGGGTTAGCCCGCAGCTTACCAGGCTCACCACTAGAGCGCCCAGAAGGGCGGGCCTAAGCCCCTCGATGTAGAAGCCTGCGCCCAGCGTACGGCCCACCCACGCCGCGAACCAGAGCATGAGGGCATTGATGACGAAGACGAAGAGGCCCAGCGTGACTATGAGCAGTGGACACGTCAGCAGCTTTATCACCGGGCGGACAAGGGCATTCACTAGGCCGAAGATGAGGGCCATGACAGCGAAGGTTGGCCAACCACCCTTGACTTCGATGCCCGGCACCAATGCCGCTGCTGCGTAGAGGGCCGCCGCATTGATGATGAGGCGCAGTACGAGTCGTCGCAAAGTGTCACCTCAGCTTCGAATGTGTACCATTCACCAGAGATCATACAGCATGGTCCAGAGAAGCGCAAATGGACACCTACTCTTGCAAGGCTGAGTTGAAGTGACCCTCGATCATGGCGCGACTGCGATGCCTAGACTGCCCGATCTGTCTGCGACAAAGGCGCAACGACTGAAGGCAGCCGCTCGACGTTCGCCTGGAGCCAATGGCATGCGTCCACAGCCATGCCGTTCCGCCAGCAGAATCCAGATCCCAGGAGTGCACGCTGTCGTAGGACAGCGACTGCTTGCTTTTGTCTCCAAACGTAGGTATCATTGACTCTGCGTAGCCCGAACGGAACGAAGGGAGGAGAGTATGATTATCGCCAGCTTTCTGAGTGGAGTCGCTGTTCTGCTTTGGCTCGGCCTGTTGGTGTACATTGGCTACATCATGGTACAGCGGACCCAGGGGCGGAGGAGCAAGGTCTCCATCCCTGTGGCCCTCGTTATCGTGATCACTGCAGCAGTGGTCAGCACCCTGAGCGCCAGCGTGGTGATCATCGATGCTGGCGAGGCGGGGGTGGTATTCAATGTCTTCGCAGGGACGCTTCCGGGCAGTCTTGGACCAGGGATGCACTTCGTCGCCCCCTATATCAACCAGGTCTTCCGCTACAGTGTCCGGGAGCAGGTCTACACCATGACTCAGAACCCGGCTGAGGGCGAGAGCGACACGCTGTGGTCGCCCACCATCGAGGGGCTGCAGGTGGGGATTGACTCCACCACTCGCTATCGCATCAACCCCGACAAAGCTGACTATGTGCACAACAGGTTTCGCGAGGACTATCCGAGGATCCTTATTCGCCCCAGCATCCGCTCCATCGTGCGCCATTATGTGTCCCAAAACATGGTAACCGACATCTATGGC
>Ga0315314_1003783_pt1 | contig 11652 bp, 7 predicted proteins | sample TDP9_MG_FD_203631 | JGI IMG/M metagenome (GOLD analysis project Ga0315314, IMG submission 203631) | Freshwater sediment microbial communities from Lake Towuti, South Sulawesi, Indonesia - TDP9 | ecosystem: Environmental > Aquatic > Freshwater > Lake > Sediment | place: Indonesia: South Sulawesi...
GGTTCCATTATGGAATACTTTTTAATGAATGTCAATATCTCGTGATTTGGCCATTTTTAAATAATCTGAAAATCTTTTTTAAGACGTAATGAGATACCTCTTCTTCTCACGACTGCCTTGTCCTGCAGCTCCTCGCCGAAAAAAGTTTGATATTTAAATATTTATTATATGCTGTGTTGGGTTTGACAAATATGAATCTAGAGAGTAATAATAATTTATTTCATTTGGGAGGAGGGAATGAAAATAGATAAAAAAATCACAAAGTCATTTTTCTTGGTGGCCATTCTGCTTCTCGTCACCTGCGCTTTTCTTTTTGCGCAGAGCCTGGAGGACAAAGTCCATATTAAAAAATTGAATAACGGCCTAACAGTTATCCTCGTCGAGCGACACGGAGCTCCGGTTTTTAGCACTCTCTATGGCTTCAAAGTAGGCAGTGTAGATGAGCAGCCAGGAATAACAGGCATTTCCCATCTTTTCGAGCACATGGCCTTTAAAGGGACGCCAAAAATCGGAACAAGCGATTTTGAGAAAGAAAAACCAATCATGGACGAGGTAAACAGAGTCGGCCGGGAATTGAGTCTTGAACTTCTCAAGAGTGACCAGGCAGACCAGGAGAAAATCAAAAAACTCAAAGAAGAGCTCGCTTCCCTCGAAAAAGAGCAGAAAAAATACATTGTCAAGGATGAAATTGACCAGATCTACAGCAACGCCGGAGGTGTTGGCCTGAATGCTGGGACTGGAACAGACCTGACCCAGTATGTGATTAGCCTGCCCTCAAACCGCCTTGAATTGTTTTGCCTGATGGAATTAGAGCGCATAAAAAATGCTGTACTCCGCGAGTTCTACACTGAGCGAAGCGTTGTCCAGGAAGAGAGAAAACAGACGACCGAAGCGGTTCCGATGAGGATGCTCAATGAGCTATTCATGGGTGCTGCTTTCATCGCCCATCCCTACAAGAATCCTGTTGTCGGCTGGTCTTCGGACATCAATTCCGTTACCCTGGAAGAAGCAGCAGCCTACAAGAAGAAGTATTACACACCCAACAATTGTGTGCTGGCCATAGTCGGCGATGTCTGGCCTGAAAAAGCCTTTCCATTGATCGAGAAATATTTCGGCGAAATTCCGCGCGGTGAAGACCCCCCGGTTTTAAGGACAGTTGAGCCGGCCCAGATTGGCGAAAGGCGCGTCAAGCTGGAGTTTGCAGCTGAACCACTGCTTCTCATGGGTTTCCATAAGCAAACTTTCCCCAATAAAGACGATGCTACAGGTTCGACCGTTGCTTATGTTTTGACTATGGGAAGGACATCCAGGCTTTACAAGGACCTAGTCCGAGATAAGCAGATTGCTGTCAGTGTTAGCGCTTACTCAGGGCCAGGAACAAGATATGATAATCTGCTCACATTTTCCGCTATGCCCCGCTTTCCGCACACCAATGAAGAAGTTGAAAAAGCCATCTGGGAGCATCTGGAAAAACTGAAATCAGAGCCAGTGACTGAGCAGGAACTCCAGAAAGTCAAGAACAACATTGAAGCCAGTTACATTCGGCAAATGAGCTCAAACATGGGCCTGGCTATGACTTTACTCCGCTACCAGCTTTTCTATGGCGATTGGAAGCTTTATTTGAAAACCAAAGAGATGTATAACGCAGTCACGCCAGACGACATCATACAGTTCGCCAAGAAATACTTCACAGTTGAGAACAGCACAGTGGCCTATCTGGTTAGAAAAGCTAAATAAGAATCCAAGGAGGAAACACCAATGAAATCATTTAAATCTTTAAAATACATAACGATTATTGTTCTAGGATTGATTCTTCTTCATGCCCTAGCTTTTGGTCAAAGGCACCCGCGGGAGCTGCCGCCGCCAGAGCCTCTGAAATTCAAGCCTCCGAAGCCAGTTGAATTTACTCTTAAGAATGGAGTTCATGTTTTTTATCTCGAAGACAGAGAACTCCCCCTGGTTTATATCACTGGGATGTTAAAATGTGGAAGCCTTTACGAGCCGGCTGAAAAAACAGGGCTGGCTTCTCTCGCTGGAACTGTGCTCCGCACGGGCGGTACAAAAACCAAGACCGGGGATGAGATCAACGAGGAACTCGAATTTTTAGGAGCAACGATTGAATCGTTTATCAGCAGCGAGTTCGCCTCGATTTCAGCCAATTGTCTGAAAAAGGATTTCAAGAAGGTTCTTGAGTTATATGCTGACATTGTCATGAATCCTGAATTCCGTCAGGATAAAATCGACCTGGCCAAAAATCAATCGAAAGAATCTATTCGCAGGCGCTGGGATATGCCCATGCAGGCAGCTTCTGTCTTATTCTATGAAAAAGCCTATGGTGCAGACCATCCTCTGGGAAGGCGTGTGACGCCCAAAAGCCTGAGCCTGATTACGCGTCAGGATCTCGTTGACTTCCATAAAAAATATTTCGCTCCGAACAGCATGTCCATCGGCATCTGCGGCGATGTTTCTCTGGTAGAAGCTAAAATAACACTGGAGAATGTGCTTAAGGCCTGGAAGAAAAAAGAAGTAAAATTTCCTGAAGTTCCGGCCTTGACCGAGAAAGCTGACGGCACGATTTATTATGCTTACAAAGACACTCCACAGGCCAATATTTACCTGGGGCATCTTGGCGTGAGAAGGCTCAACCCGGATATGTATAAAATTGATATCATGAATTACATTCTGGGCGGAGGCGGTTTTACAGCGAGACTGATGAAGGAGCTTCGCTCTAATCGAGGACTAACCTACGGAATTTATGGCGGTGTGTTTGATGGAAAAGACCGGGGCCTGTTTCTGATATCATCTCCTCTAAAAGCTGACAAAGCTGTAGAAGCGCTGGGATTGATTAAAGACATCGTCAAGGGCATTCAGGAAAATCCTGTGACTGACGAGGAAATCTCTGAGGCTAAAAATTACACTATCAATAGTTTTGTCTTTAACTACCAGACAAAAAACCAGATACTTACTCAGTATATGAGACTTAAGTTGATGGATTATCCAGGCGACTTTCTGGAAAGATACATCGATAACATCCGCAAGGTGGCTAAAGAAGATGTCCAGGCTGCGGCCAAAAAATACATGGACACAGAGAAGATGATTTTCCTGGTTGTAGGGGATGAAAAGAGGTTTGATAAGCTCCTTTCAGCTTTCGGCAAAGTGACGACAGTCGACCTGGCTAAGATTATGGCTGAGGAACGCGGCGAGCAGAAGTAGATACCCAAGATTGCTGGAAGAAGCATTAGGTTTCTTTCACTTCATTCATGCCAAAAACATTCATATCTTTAATAAATTATATTCAATGCTCGGGGGATTGTTTCAAAGCTAACTTTGTTGAAACGGGCAGGGTTGGAAAGCCCGCCTAGAATTTCGCCATCAGTCTGGATTTCAAAGGTCTGTTCTGAAGAGAGTTCAAAAGAGCAGGATTGGAAAGTCTGAACTTCTTTTGTTTCTGTATGCTTTCCTTTATTGGCCAGAATCGAAATCCGGGCAAGTTGCGTAAGAGAACATTTTTTAATCAGACAGCAATCAAGCTTACCGTCGTCTGGTTTAGCTTCAGGAGTAATCATTTTCCCCGTTGCCCAGTACCGTATATTGTTGAAAATGGCCAGGATAAATTCACCCTCGAATTTTCCTTCTTCTGATTCAACAGTTAAAAACAAAGGGATTTTCTTTGATCGATAAGAATTAATGATAGCCAGAATTCCGGCCAGCCTCTGGTGTTTGCCCAGCCAAGGCCTTCGCTCCATCAATCCAGCAACATGTTTATTGACAAAAACTCCCAGGCCAATATTAGCCTGTCCTAAGAAATAGTGCAGGTGCACATTTTTAAGGACAATGCATCCCAAATCAATTTTCTTTGTTCTCATTTTTTTCAAGGCCAGGCAAGCCTTTTCCAAAGAATCTACCTGAAATTCTTTAGTCAGGTCATTGGAGGAACCAAGGCCAATCATGCTCAGATTGACCTTTACTCCTTCTTTCATGATTTCATTTATCATGATATTGAAAGTCGAATCTCCACCAACGCCAGCTAGAATCTGGTATTTCCGGGCATTTTTCCTGGTCAGCTCTCTTAAATCTTCTTCGCTCTGGGTGATGGCCAAGTCGTAGGGAACTTCAAACTGGCGGAGAAATCTTTCCAGGATTTTTTTGTTTCTGATTGCTTTTCCCTTGCCTGCCGAAGGATTAATAAGTATCGAAACTTTTTCCATCTGTTTTTGAATGTTTATATCATAGAGAAAAGTCGGCAATTTTCAAAGTCTAAAAAGAGGAGGGGACGGTTCCGGGACGGTTCTAGAACCGTCCCGGAACCGTCCCCCCTCATTATCTTCTAGCTTGACTTGGCTCGCCTTATAGCCATATATTTCTGATGGTGGAAATATGATGTCATCCAGAACCTTTTGGCATGTAACTTGCTTATTATTCTGATGAAGAGAAGACTCAAATGATAATTTTAATATTTTAAGTAAGAAGGAGGAAAAAATGAAATCGATAATCAGGCTAGGAAGCCTTTTAGCAGCAATTCTTCTTATCTGCGGCTGCCTCGTTTATGTGCCTTATGATAGGTCTCCTTATGAACCGCGCTACAGGCCGCGTTCTTCAGAATTGGATATTTCCTATTTCTATGATTACCTCTCTCCTTATGGGATTTGGGTCTATCATCCTCCTTATGGCTATGTCTGGATTCCAGGAGGCATGAGCCGAGGTTGGCGGCCATACACTTACGGGCGTTGGATTTGGACAAATTATGGATGGACATGGATTTCCTCTTATGAATGGGGATGGATTCCTTTCCATTATGGCCGCTGGGGATGGAGCCCTGAGCTGGGATGGTTCTGGGTTCCTGATACAATTTGGGGGCCAGCCTGGGTTATCTGGCGGTGGGGCGATTTCTATCTTGGCTGGGCGCCGCTTCCTCCAAGAGTTCCGCTGGTTCCTGGAGTCGGGATTATCTCCTTGCCTTTTGAGCTTCCCGGCTATTACTGGATTTTCATCGATGGCCAGTATTTTATGTCGCCTTATCTTTACCGCTACGTCATCCCATACGAGCGCAACATAACCATCATCAATTACACAGTAATCAAGACGAATATCTATGTCCGGAATAATGTTATCATCAATGAAGGAATTGATATTGACCGGATCAGGAGAGTAACCAGAGAGGAAGTTGTCAAATACGACATTAGAGATGCAAGACGTCCTGGCCAGGCACAGTTCGAGAGAGAAGGGGTTTTTCTTTATAAACCGAATTTTATTCAAAAGGAAGGAGCAAGGCCTCGCTCATTCTTGAGCAGCGAAGAAGCAAGAGAAAAAATCAGGCAGGGTGAGATTCCGCAAGCAGAAAGGAGGTTTCGCCAGCTTGATGAGGAAAAAAGGCTGAGAGAAACTCAGAATCAAGAAAGGCAAATATTGGAAAGGACCCAGGAAAAAGATATGAGTGAGTTGAGGAAGAAATATGAGGAAGATAAAAATCGAGCTCCCGACGCATCGAAAAGAAAAGAAATTGAAAAGGAACAAAGGCAGAGAACTGAAGAATTGAGAAAAAGACACGATGAAGAGAAGAAGGAGCTTGAACAGAGACAAAAACAAGAGGAAGAACAAGTTCAGAAAAAGAAGAAAAGAAAAGACGTTTTATGAAATTAAAATTCATTTTCTTTGTTTTTTTTATTTTGATTTCTGTTGGAATTTTTTCTGAGGCCGTCCACACCAATTCCCGGGAGCAGGCTGCCCCTGCGGACACTATGTTTTCCACTCTAAAGGTCAAACCTAATGTTGAAATTAAAGCTTATCCTTTCCACCTGAAACAGGTCCGGCTGCTTGAAGGCCCTTTTAAGCAGGCCATGGAGCGAGACCTGAAATACATGCTCAGCCTTGACTCTGACCGTCTCCTCCATATGTTCCGCATTAACGCCGGCCTTCCTTCTTCTGCTCAGCCTTTGGGAGGATGGGAGAAGCCGGATGTTGAGCTCCGCGGCCACACCATGGGCCACTATCTCTCGGCCTGTGCTCTGATCTACGCCAGCACAGGGGATGAAAAAATCAAGTCTAAGGCAGATGCCCTGGTTCGAGAGCTGGCAAAATGTCAGAAGGCGCTCGGAGAGAAAGGCTATCTCAGTGCTTTCCCTGAAGAATTTTTTGACAGGGTGGAGGCGACGCGGAAAGTGTGGGCTCCCTATTACACTATTCATAAAATCATGGCTGGTCTTGTGGACATGTATGAATACTGCGGTAACAGAGAGGCGCTTGAGGTCGTTGAAAACATGGCCGGCTGGGTCAAGATGCGCACAGACCGTTCAGATGATGTGCACATGGAACGGGTTTTGAATCATACAGAGCAGGGTGGAATGAACGAAGTCCTTTCCAACCTCTATTCCATCACTGGAAAGTCAGAATATCTGAAACTTGCCCGCCGCTTTGATGAGAAACATTATACAGTTCCCCTCTCAAAGTACAGAGATCAATTAAAAGGTGAACATGTGAATTCCTTTATTCCCAATATCATTGGAACAGCCCGTGAGTATGAGATGACCGGCGACAGAGTGCTCTTCAATATAGCCACATTCTTCTGGACTCAAGTCATCTCGTCCCGTTCCTATGCTACTGGAGGGACAAGCAACGATGAAGCCTGGCGGACTGAACCTTTTGAGTTGTCAACAGAGCTCGGCCGCCACAGTCACGAGACCTGTTGCACTTATAACATGTTGAAGCTCACCCGGCATCTTTTCAGCTGGGAGCCCAGAGCGAGCTATGCAGACTATTATGAACGGGCCCTTCTAAACGGCATTCTTTCCACACAGCATCCTGAGAATGGGATGATGATGTATTACGTGCCGATGATGTCCGGGCTCTACAAGACATTCATGAAGCCTTTTGACTCTTTCTGGTGTTGCACAGGCACAGGCATGGAGAATCACGCCAAATACGGTGACAGCATATATTTTCATGACAGCCAGGGAATCTATATCAACCTTTTTATCGCTTCAGAACTCAACTGGCCAGAAAAAGGATTGCGCTTGCGGCAGGAAACGAATTTTCCTGAAAAGCAGAATACGGTTTTCATTCTTAATCTCAATAAGCCAGTAGAGCTTTCGCTGAGGATACGAATTCCTTACTGGACAGCAGAAGGTGGATATATTAGCATCAACGGCAAGAAACTCGAGACCTTTGCCTCACGCTCGAGCTTTCTTGAGTTGAACAGGGTTTGGAAAAACGGCGACAGAGTAGAAGTCTTTCTGCCTATGAATTTTCATCTGCACCGGATGCCTGATAAACCAAACCTCGTTGCTATCATGCATGGACCCCTTGTCCTTGCTGGAGAACTTGGCACAGAAGGTTTGACAGAAGATAAGACTTATGGTGAATACGGCCCTTCAGGCGACCCTGTTTCTGTCCCGAAATTTGTCACGAGCAGCGATGACCCAAACACCTGGATTAAACCAGTTGCCGGGAAATCCCTGACCTTTCAAACCGTCAATGTCGGGAAGCCTCATGACGTGACTCTTGTGCCTTTTTATAAGCTGTTTGACAAGAGGTATGCTATCTACTGGGAACTCGAGTCAACTTCCAAATAAGAATTTTGAGGCTTATTAGAATCTGACAATAAGTGAATATTCCCCATGCCCCAGGGAGCGTGGAGCGAATCACTTTTCAAAACTTGTGTTTTCCAGGGCTGGATTTACGCCCTGTTCGAAAAATAAAGACAGGGAGTTGGCTAAACAAATATTTTTCATCGTGCTTTGCTTTGAACAGCTCCTGTCATTGAGTATCGAATTAATTTTCTATAGCCAACTTTGAGATTAATCAGGAAGCATCATTTTCATCACGGAAAAAATGATGTTTACGATTAATTGCTTTATATTGAAAGAAGCTCTTTATATGGATAAAATGGAAATTTCCGAGGATTCAGAAAGGAGGATGGGATGGAGCAAAAGCCTCAAAAAAATTATCTCAGGCTGAGGATTTTTCTTGCGCTTTCTTATCTTTTTCTTTTCCTCAACAGCATAAACTGCAGCAAGGGATTAAAGGCTGATTATCCAGTCAAGCCTGTTCCCTTCACGGATGTACATTTCACGGACATATTTTGGGCTCCGCGGATTGAGACCAATCGCGCTGTGACTATTCCCTTTGCCTTTAAGCAGTGTGAGGATACAGGCCGTATTGCTAATTTCGAGATTGCCGGCAGGTTGAAACAAGGACAATTCTGCTCCAAGTATGCTTTTGATGATTCGGATGTTTATAAAATAATCGAAGGGGCCTCATATTCTCTAGCTCAGCATCCTGACCCTGCTCTCGAAAAATATCTCGATGACATTATCCTTAAAATTGCCGCTGCCCAGGAAAAAGATGGCTATCTCTACACAGCCAGAACCATAAATCCCAAATCGCCCATGGAAATGGCAGGCAACAAACGCTGGTCGAACCTGCAGTGGAGCCATGAGCTCTATAATGTAGGGCATCTCTACGAAGCTGCTTTGGCTCACTATCTGGCCACTGGGAAGAAGACTCTCCTCAATGTGGCGCTCAAAAATGCCAATTTTATTGCCAGGGAGTTTGGCCCGACCAAGCGCCGTGGAGTTCCAGGCCATCAGGAGATTGAAATCGGGCTTGTTAAGCTTTTTCGCCTGACAGGAAAAGACAAATATTTAAAGCTTGCCAAGTTTTTCTTGGATGAGCGGGGAAATGCCGAGGGCCATAAGCTTTATGACAAATACGCTCAGGACCATCTTCCAGTCGCCGAGCAAACAGAAGCTGTCGGCCACGCTGTCAGGGCAGCTTATATGTATTCGGCCATGGCTGATGTTGCAGCTCTCACCGCTGACCAGAGCTATATTCTTGCCCTTGACAGGCTCTGGGAGAATGTGGTCAATAAAAAAATTTATCTCACAGGTGGTATTGGCGCAACTGGTGCCTGGGAAGGCTTTGGCCCGGATTATGAGCTTCCCAATGAAACTGCTTATGCAGAGACATGCGCTTCCATCGCCAATGCTCTCTGGAACTGGCGCATGTTCCTCCTCCATGAGGATGCCAAGTATCTGGATGTTTTTGAACGAATTCTCTATAACGGGTTGCTCTCCGGCATTTCGCTCGAGGGCGATAGGTTTTTCTATCCCAATCCATTGGCATCTTCTGGCAAGCATGAACGAAGTCCTTGGTTCAATTGCGCCTGTTGCCCCAGCAATATCAGCCGGTTTATGCCCTCTATTCCTGGCTATGCCTACGCTCAATCCAGTAAAAAGATTTTCGTCAATCTCTATGTCCAAGGCGATGCCAGAATCGAGCTGGATAATAATGTTGTGGAGCTTGAGCAGGTTACTGAATATCCATGGAAGGGAGATATTCAAATTAAAATGAAACCTGAAAAGTCAGACTCTTTCAAGCTTTACCTCCGCGTGCCTGGCTGGGCTGAGGCCCGGCCTCTTCCTTCTGACCTTTATCGCTATACAGAAGTTTCTCAAGAGAAACCAGTTTTAAAAGTGAATGGAGAGGTTGTTCCTCTCTTGCTCGAAAAAGGTTTTGCTGTCATAGAGCGCATCTGGCAGAAAGGGGATATTATCTCTTTTTCTCTTCCCATGAACATTCATCATGTTGTTGCTCATGAACAAGTCCAGGCGGGACAAGACCGCATTGCTGTGGAAAGAGGCCCTTTTGTTTACTGCGCTGAGTGGCCGGACAATTCAGGCCATGTGTTCAATTTAATGCTTAAAGATGATGTGATTCTATCCTCAGAATTCCGTTTTGACCTTCTCAAAGGAGTGACAGTCCTCACAGGTGAGGCAATTGCTTTTCGTTCCCTGGGCAGGAGGATTAAGAGCGAAAATCAAAAATTAACCTTGATTCCCTATTATGCCTGGGCTCACAGGGGCAAAGGCGAGATGACAGTCTGGCTGGCCAGCGAAGAAAAAGCTGTCAGTCCTTTACCTGAGAATTCTTCAACCAGGGACAAGAAAGAAAATAAACCTGTAATTGGAGATAGAAGATAAAGATGCGCCCGACCGGTCCCTTTGCTTTCTTGACTAAACCCGCCCGCCCCTTAGGTCTTCTAATACTGAAGAGCTAGCCTGGCCTTCTATTGAGCGATGACTGTGCTCTCTTATCTCACATGCATGAATGAAGTCAGAGGAATTTCATCGTTCTATCGGCAAGTCTGGGATCAAATGATGGATTAAATTTGGCCGAAGGAAAGAACAGCTTCGACAATTTCGCTGTGACTGAGAGAAGTAACATCCTGGGGTGAATCGATGATGCGATAGTTGAAAAACGGGCAATTACCCTCATACCAGAGATAATTCAGAGACCTGTCTTCTGTTTTGCGCTTTTGTTTTTCTTTCTCGTTGAGAAGGGTTCCCAGTCCGCGCAGGTTGACTCCTTTCTCAGGGTCAACTCCTATAATATATCTTTTATTCCCGAAGTTAGTCATCAGAAAGCTGAAGCCTTCATGAAGTGAAGGATTGATTCTGTCGCGGCGTGCCCATTCTTTCAACAAAAAGCTTCTGGGATTAGCCACAATAAGGCCGTCTACTTTTTTCCTATCTATCTTGTCTGTTGAAGGCAGCATGATCTGAATCTTCTGGCCCCGGCTGAGGTCAGAAAGGTAACTGAAATAATCTTCCTCCACTTTTCTCATCGCCCTTTCGTAGCGCTCGATTCCTGAAAAAAGAGTTCTGTTTTCGATAATTTCAAAGCCTTCTTCTGCTTTGGAATAGAGAAATCTCATGAATTTAAGGCCTTCTCTCACCCGCTCGACATTGATTTCATCTTCGCTTTTTTTTGAGCCGGAAAAAAGAGCGCGGAGAATAGAATAAGGAGTGGCTGGAAGGTCAATTTCTTTAGGGAGAGAGGCTGAGTCAGCCTGGCGGGTATAAGCTGCTATTTTTTCCATGGAAGAATCCACTCGGCCTGTTTCCAGGAGTTTTAGAGCCAGGAAAATTGAGGCGAGGGAGTCAAAGTCCGGGAGTTTATGAGTGATAACGGTCAGAATTTGAGGTTCTGGCTTTCCTCCCTTCGAGCTTAGACTTTTAAAATGGTCAAGGACAAGATGAGGATACTTGGCGATGAGTGAGGCTGTGCATTCAGGCTCAGCTTGAGGATGGTGGTGGTCGATGACACCTGGCACAGTTTTCATCCCAACATCCAGAGCTAGGCAGTTCTCTTCAGGATTGATATTTTCGCCGTAGTTGACAAAGCGATAGGCTATGTCCATTCAGAGTTGGCCTTTTCTTTTACACAGTTTTCTATATCATTTTTCCAAACTTTTTCAAAATTGGCTGGCCTTTCGCTACCTTTTCCTCGAGCAGGATATAAAATAAAAATCGGTCAGTCAATAAATTCCCTTTTCTTTATGCTTTTTAATTTTTGAGATTCCAGGCGTTTGACCATTTTTTCCAGTTCACTTATTTTTTCCTTTAATTTTTCCTGTTCTCTCATGACGAATTGGAGCGCATCTGCGATCGGGTCAGGTAATTTGCCGTGCTCCAATTTCCTGATTTCTTCTTCAGAAAAGCCAAGGCCGATCCGTCCAGGAACACCGATCACAGTTGCATGGTCAGGAACATCCCTGACTACCACTGAACCTGCAGCAATCCTTGCATGCTGGCCGACTCTTAAAGGCCCAAGGACTATAGCTCCAGCCCCGATCTCAACGTTGTTCCCGATTGT
>Ga0315314_1003784_pt1 | contig 11651 bp, 5 predicted proteins | sample TDP9_MG_FD_203631 | JGI IMG/M metagenome (GOLD analysis project Ga0315314, IMG submission 203631) | Freshwater sediment microbial communities from Lake Towuti, South Sulawesi, Indonesia - TDP9 | ecosystem: Environmental > Aquatic > Freshwater > Lake > Sediment | place: Indonesia: South Sulawesi...
TCGAGCCTTGACATAGTCTCCATTGCGCCAATTCATGTAAGCTATATCATGATATAGGCGCGCTTTTTCGACACTCTCAGGTTCGGTTTCCAAAATCTTCAAGCACGCTTCATGGTGTTCCTTGGCTTTTTCAGCATCACCCAACTTGTCCCAAAGAACATTCGCGATTTTCCTATGCAATATCGCAGTCTTTCCTTTCTCCAGTAACTTGGTCCACAATACTAAGGCTTCATTCCAATTCTTCATGCAATCTGCATAGTCTCCGACAAGCTTTTTGATGTCTCCAAGTCTCTCGAGAATACGTCCCCTTTCTTGAAGCTCGCCCTCCTTCTCTTCCAGCAGTCTAAGAGCAGACTGGAAGTATGAAGCAGCCTCGGCATTAGCGTATATTCCCGCAGCCTTTTCTCCCGCTTTCAAGAAATAATCTAGAGCCTTGCTTTTATCCCCGCTCTCAAGGAAGTGCAAGGCAAGTTCACCAAGGTGCTCGTCAATCTTGGCAGCGTAGACCTTCTCTAAAGCACTGCCTACAACGCTATGAAGTTTCTTGCGCCTAAAGGGACTGACTTCTTCATAAACAACGTCTCTCACGATGATGTCCGCAAAAGAACACACGTCTTCCTGACGGATGACGCGATGCTTAAGCAATCCTGTCTTAAGGAGCTTCTCGATTATCTCAAGCAGTTTATCCTCCTCAGTGCCTGTGATTTCACACAAAGCAGCAAAAGTAAAGTCGTTCCCAATGAAAGAAGCCATAGTCAAAACATTCCGACATTCCTCATCTAAACGACTGATTCTCGCCTTCACAACACTCTTAACAGTCTCTGGAAACTCGATGCTGGAAACTTGTTTGAACTTCCAAGTGTTCTTTTCGCGAAAGATGACTTCTTCTTCCTTGAGAGACCTTATTACCTCTTCTAAAAAGAAGGGGTTCCCCCTCGTCTTTTCGTAGATAAGCTCGCAAAATTCTTTCGGCACATCATCTTGCTCTAGTATCTGTTTAATCATCTCAGAAGCATCTTCAAAAGACATACGCTTCAACAAAACAAACTGCAACAGGCGCTCTCTATTCAACTCCGTCAAGACCGGCGATAACGGATGTTTCTCATCAATATCAGTGTGACGATAGGCGCCCAAGAGAAGGAGAGACTCCTTGTGGGCTCCTCTAGCTAAATAATGCAGCAGCAAGAGCGAAGACTCATCCGTCCACTGCAAATCGTCAAGAATGACCAGCAACGGGTTCTCTCTGGAGATATTTGTTATAAACTGCGAGACTGCTTCAAAAAGCCGATCGCGACCTGTTTCAGGATTCAGTGGAAATGAATCGGGAAGAGTTTTAAGCATTTGCTTAAGTTCAGGAACTAGCTTGGAGACTTCGATTGGGTAGTACCCAATAACCTTGTACAATTGCTCAGGCGTGCATGCTTCCAAATAGTCTTTGACAACTTCTTTCCAGAGAATGTAAGGAGGAACACCGTCCATTCTAAACAACGCGGGACACCTACCATAGAGAACCCGCATTCCACGTAAGCGTGCATAAGCACCTAATTCTCTGGTTAACCTTGTCTTTCCAATTCCTGCCTCACCGTGTAGAAAAACAAGACCGCCCTCACTCTGAACTGCCCTGTCGACAGCTTCTTTCAGGAGTTTCATTTCTTCAACTCTGTCGATAAGCGGAATTTCCCTTGTAGCAATAGGACGAGGACTCGGAACGCGATCGCGCTCAAGAGATGCCAAGAAGACCTCTCTGCATCAACTTATCAACGAATATTATTAAATTCCACGCTCTTATTACTTGTGTCATCACCAACTTTCGTAGCTTCGAATGATTCATGCACCTACTCAACGGCACATTATCGGAATATGGGATTTCAAGGAATCATTCATCAAAATATTCCTGTTCAACAATGCCTAAGAAAAAACACTGAGAAAATACAAGGTGAAGCTAAGAAAGTTGGAGAATTCATCTCAGGAAAAGAAGTTAAAACGAAAGAATGCCATTCAATAGTTCCATTGACTCAAAGAACCCTCGAATCATTTGGACACCTCTAAAAAACGCATATTAAAGAGAAAAAAGATAGTTTTTGGGAGATTTCGCCATGATGGATAGAGTGCTAATCTCTCCCTGGCCCATCTGTTGTTCTTGTCCAGACTAGTTTTCACAAGTTTTCCTTTGATGGTTATCTCTTCTAGAAGTAGCTTCTGTAGAATTGCGTGGTAAACTATATAAAGTATAAGGAAACATTATTTAACTGTGACGAGAGAGGAGAAGATAACATGAAGATCTTACAATCTAAAGAATCAATAGCAGCAATCGCATTGCTAACGCTACTATCACTGTATGCGTTTGCAGGAATGACTTTCTTTGTTCATGGAACAGCAACTAAACCCTCAAACATTTTCATCGTAGGCAGTGGATCTTTAGTCTTAACTTGGAAAAATGGGAAGTCACAAACATATAATTCTGGTGCCTATGCGAATTTTGCTGGCTTGGCCGCTATCAGGATTATTCCCAGTCACGGTTGGCACATTGATGCGGTTCTCGTTGACGGAAATCCGCAAGCAATCTTAGATCGAGATGGGTTCAGTCTCACAAATGTCCAAGGCATAGACACGGTTTCTGTCACGTTCCTAGAAAACCCGGGGGTTGACGATGTGAAAACAGGGACTAACGTAGAGTCCTATCCAAATCCTTATGTGGGCTTGATCTTCACTGACGTGAGTGTGGGCGGATGGGCATATGCAGACCCGACCCTGATGGTGCCGCCTAATGCTACAGGTGGAACTTGGATTATCCAAACAACCGCAAGTTTCAATGGTCAAGTAACGGTTATACTGGTGTTGAATCTCGCTGACTTAGCTGGTTTTGATCCCTATAGTCTCAGATTAGTGAGAACTGAAGTTGAGCTCTGGCGTGCGGATGTTAACTCTGACGGAGTGGTGGATGGACAGGATGTCTCTACTGTAGCTTATGCTAACCCCTCGACAATCCATGATACAAGATACGATCCGAGACTCGATATGAACAATGATGGCGTAATAAACGATGTGGATGTAAACATAGTGAACAACTACAACGGACAATCGGTCTGGACAGATATTACATTACAAGTTATCGTGGCTGATGGTTTCGTCTACCTCTACGGGTCAACCGACCACTTCTCGATATTCGGTGGTCATCGTAGATAAACAAACATCACACAGGTTCAGAGCATATCCCCTTTTTCCCTTTTTTTCTTTTCTGCGCTGACTAAGACCCCGTCTAGAAGCCATTCGGCATGATTTACGCAAGTTATAAATGTAGGCACACGCATTAATGGAAGATACACTTAGATTTAAAAGGTGAAATATCTTGCCCGAAAATGTCGCAACTGGAATTCAAGGGTTAGATGAGTTAGTAAGCGGCGGCTTTCCTGAAGGAAGAACTATACTACTTGTCGGAGGACCAGGCTCTGGAAAAACCATTTTCGCAGCTCAATTTCTGTACAAAGGAATCTATGAAAACAAAGAAAATGGAATATTTGTTAGTCTAGATGAGAATAAGAAACACTTCTACTCTGAAATGAAGAAATTCGGATGGGATTTTAAGACGGCAGAGGAAGAAAAGCAATTTGCGTTCATAGATGCAACCAGAATGTCTCGAGTGGCTATGCTAAAAGAAAAACTGTACCAGGAGGAAACTAAGAGTTTGCGGGGCAAGCAACTGTCAGTCGAAAAGCTAGTGGAAGAGTTACAGGCGAAGATCCAATGGATCAATGCGAAAAGAATTGTGGTAGATACACTTGCAGCACTTTTCTATCGCTTTGTAGACCCCACGGAACGAAGAACTGCAGTTGTTGACCTGATTGAATCTTTGTCGGACTTAGGGGTCACCACCGTCATAACAACAGAGTTAGGTCACCTCGGTCTAGAACGAAGCGCTTTAGAAGAAGAGTATTTGGTTCACGGGGTTATTATGATGCAAACCCTATTCTCTGGAGGAACCACGACAAGAGCCATACAAGTTGAAAAGATGAGAGGTGTCAAGGTTAATCCGAACATTGTGCCATATTCAATAGATAAAAATGGAATTGAAGTCTTTCCGAACATGGCATTATTTGGAGAAAGGTAGGCCACTTAGACTCTAACAAATCGAGGACTTGCTGTTCAAATCTGAAACCATAAGCTTCAAACAAGTCACCCACCAAGCTGTTTACACATTGTAATAAAAAATGCAAAACCTACATTAGATAGGCCCAACGTATGCTTGTGCCGTTACCGCCTCATCCTGTGAAGCGTCTGCCGAATGAATTCATGCGTTTTCCGACAAAGCATAACGTTATGGGTCTCGCTGTTGCTTTATTATGGATGTTTACCTAAGCGTTCTTGTATATGCGCGTGTCAAAGACCCTATAATGCCAATAACAAACAGTGTGCCATGGTCGGCTCTTCTTCATCATGTCCGACCTTAACCATCTAGTACACTTTTACTTCAGGATATACGACTACTCCCTTTTCAGTTATGCTGTAGACATGTAAGTCGTTGTCGATCCCGACTCCACGCATCTTCTGGACCTCGATTGCTCTGGTGATCACTTCACTTCCTCCCCTTTCTACCTTCTCACCCCTGACTAAGCGGTGGAGCTTGATGACACCGTCGGCAAGATACTCCTCGGCGACGAATTTCGAATCGGTCAAGCCGCCTGTCTTAATCTCTGTAGTAACCAGACTTGTGCAACTAGTCTCGTTAATGCCTTTGAAAAGCTCAGAAATGTTTCGTCTCACGCTGAATTCGTCTCTAAACTGAATCTTAAAGCTAGTTATCGAGTCGATAACCAGTCTGCTTGCGTTAATCTCTTTAACGGTAGTTTTGATGGTCTCTACCAACTTTTCTGTGGAGAACTGGAAGGAGATGGAAGTTGTCATTGGAGAGAGACCATAGTCTTTAAGCAGGGCTTTGTAACGCTCCTCCCTTTCCGTGCTCAAAGGCGAGACATTAATGAACCTCACTTTATTCGAACCTATAAGGGGAGTGAAATCGAAGCCTAGGGAAGTCATATTCTTAAGAAAACGAGACGTTGTCTCCTCTAACATAACATATACGCCGTTCTCGTGTAATTTGGTCGCACCCTCATACAGAAACTGGGCGCATACAATGCTCTTCCCAGAACCTGGACCACCTGACAGCAACACTACCCAACTCTTAGGAAAACCTCCCGTGACCAGCTGATCCAGCCCTAGTACGCCGGTTGGCACTCTGGAACTCGTTTTCTCTTCCTCCTTATGAGAGCGCTATATTTGGTTTGCAATAAGTATAAAAGATTTCCCGCCTGCAACTGACTCTCATTATTCCATTCTTTCTTTTCTCAACGGTAGTTCGCCTTCGAGATATTTTTGATTATACATTTTCTTGACCTTGAGGAATTTTTCTGAACCTTTCACGGTTTCTTTCTCGTAGATGATGATTTCTCCATCGAAAATGCCTAGAATTGCATGAACTTCTTCTGAAGGATGCATATAGGGATTCATCACTGCCAGAGTTGTGAAGCCCCTTGACCTTAAGTCCTGAGCAAGTCCAGTCAACCACCTTCTAGTAGTAACAGCATGATGCTGCAGCAAAACATCTGACACGATTTCAATGCATGCTCTTCTTTGACCATGTTTTGAAGAAGCGTCTAATTTGCGAAAAGCAGAGATCATGGCGATATCAATGTTAGTCAGGTTTTCTACGCCTTGTAGTTTAAATACATTGGGTAAATTCTTGATCATTATATCTGCACGAGGATTACAGATGAAAACGTACAAGTCTGACTGAAATTCTTCAGTTAGAGTCCTTACTCCACTCGCATCGGTGGTAATATAAAATGTTGTTTGGCCGTCTTTCACTCCTTTTTCAAGAAATTTTCTAATTAATAGGTCTCGTTCGTCACACGAGGGCGAGGTTAATACAACGGCGTAGTTTTCAGGTATCCCACCATATAGCAGATTATCGAGATCTTTAGATCCTGTGGCAACGCGACCTGCGAGAACAACCTCAGATACATTGATAGCCACAGGGTCAGGTCCACGGAAAATTTGATGACCGGTTTCGTCGACGCACACAATCCTCGGCGTTATTTTAAAAGTGCCTTTTTCAAGTGACCGCAAGACAAATTCTATCTGTTCGGTCTTAAATGGATCAAGTCGTTTTCCTTTCATGTCAAGATACGCATCTTCGGACTTGCAATAGTCAGGCTTAGAAACCAGTTGGAAACCAGCAGGAATAATTTCCTCGAGTTTGGTAAGCACAATGGCTTCTTTACCAACGTTTACAATTTGCATCTCTAGTTTGAAGTCTTCGCCCACTCTGATTTCCTTCGTGTCTTGAACTAACTTGGCTTGAACGTCTGCACGTTCGAATCTTTCCAGTCCCACCGCACTTTCTTCACCTGGAGTCAACGTAGCGAAACTCACTGTTGACGACGAGACAGCTGGCATGTGCAGAACTTTGCTTAACGACACTGCGAGATCTCGCTCTTCCCGCACTTTCTCGAGAAACTGCTGAACCTGCTCTGTTTTTTCGTGGTGCCTTGCTTTCAAGTAATGTTCGGCCGACACTTGTAAGACTTTTTCAGCCATTGTGTAGTACGCTGTCTTTTTTTCTGGGTTCGCTTCAATTTTAGCATTGTCTACATAAACGTAGGCATCAAAGAGAAGTTCCGTGGCCTTCGCATATTCTGAAGCGGTCTTAAAGCCTGCTTTGAGGTAATGGTTTGCAGCTGCCTCCATGTGTTTCTTAGCCGTTAAATATATCGTCTGTTCCCTAGTGGTTTCGAATTCTGTCCCAGCTTCTAAAGCCTTACAGAAGCTGCTGTTGGCTAATGCAAGCAGACTTGTCCCTTCATCAAAAGAGTGTTCTTTTGCTTTTTTGAAGAGTTCAGCTGCTTCTCCGTATATGCCAGGTGTCGCCTTTGCTTCTGCTTGCAGCATTTTCTGCCAAGCCTGACAGAGATAAATCAGTGGTCTAAGCTCTCTGCGGCTTTGCTCGGGCCCGGCTTCTAATATTTCGTTGAAAATTTCAGCTGCAGATCCGTATCTTTCTGAGCTTGCAACATGCTCGCCTTGACTGTCAAGGATTTTTGCTTCTTCAACGGTGACTCTTCCAAGACAGTACGTCTGTCTTGTGTCAGAGGCTTGGACAAGCCTCTGAACGACGTCTCTTTCGTCCTCGTTCTCAATTCTGCTCGATTGAATTCGAAGGGTTTCTTTGGCTTCTCTAAAGAGAGTGCTTGCCTCTCGGAAGGCTTCAATTGATTCCATGCTGCTTTCTTTTCTGCTCAAGTCCTCTGCCTTTTCCAGAAACGCCCATGCAAGGAAGTTTGAAGACAAATAACGCCACAACTTCGACTCCTTTAGAAGGTTGCCTGCTTCTTCATAGTGCTTCATTGCAGCAAAGTACTCTGCATGGCTATGAGCAAATTTGGCTCTCTCGATTTCGCTCCACGCTTTCATGTAAGAAGCGTAGTCTTGGAAGAACTCAACAAAATGAGGAATTCTTTGGGCTGTAGCCTTATATTCTATGAACGCACTTTCAAAATTCCCTGCTGCCCTTTGAGACTGACCTAGTTGATCTTGGATTTCTGCAATTCTCCAGTATGACTCGGCTGCACGGCTTGGCAAATTGACTTTCTTGAAGTTTTCAGCTGCATCACTGTAAATCTCGATTGCTCTGCTTAGGATTTCTTTGTCTTCGGTTAGTAGGAAAAGTTCGTTCAGTGTTCCTCCATACGCATCTTCGAATCCTGCAACAGCAGCTATAAGTGATGGCACAGGACGAGATTCAATCCATGTTCTGCAGTGTAAGACGCCCTCTTCTATGTTCAAGGTAGCGCTTTCAAAAAAAGTTATTTTTTTCACTCGATCTGTTTCTACTTTCGCCAACTCTACTTCTATTTGTCCCTCATAATTTTTGGCAAGGCCTCGAAGCCAGTCGTTGGATGGAAAGACTGTTTCTGCAATGTTAACGTATCCTTTTCTGTGAACCAAAGCCTCTTCTAATAACTTTTTCTTCTCATCTTTTTCTGTGACTAGATTAGAATAGAAATGCAACGCTTTGCTCAACGCGTGAAGAACAGAGCCTGTTGCGTCTGGAGAGCCTGAGCGAGTTGCTTGTTCTAATCCTCTGCGTCCAATTTCAATTGCTTTTTCGAGTTTGCGGTGTTTTTCCTCTTTATCCGTTTCGATTTCTCGCGCTTGAGAGGAGTAACTTTCAGCATAAAACGAGCATGTTTGTGCAATATAGAAATCCTGCGAAGCCAGTTTAAGACAACGAATGGCTTCTTCAGCGTACCCTACAATCTTTTCGTATCCTTCCTTCTTCTTGTCGGGATCACCTTCCCTCAGAACCATCCAGTCAGTTGCAAATGCGAGGACGTATAATGCGACGCCTCTGACGAAGTTGTCTCGTAGTGCTATCGCTTCCTGCAGCATCTCTCTTGCATATTCCACTGCTGTTTCAACGTTTTCTGTGAAGAAAAGTGTGCAAAACGCTGCCGCCCATTTTGACATTGCGGCGTAATAAAGGTTGTCAACCTCTTTAGAGAGCTTCAACCCATTTTCTGAGTAACTCAAGCTTCTTTGGCCAAACGCTTCTCTTTTCTCTTCTTGTTCTGTAATTTGTGCCAAGTACCAAAATAGAAGGCTAGCCGTAAAATAAGCCCGGAGGAGTTCACTTTTGTCTCCAACTTTTGACAGAATTGAAACTGCCTTGTCGGCGCAGTCTGTTCCTTCCTGAGCAATGTTTTTCATTTCATTCCAGTCAGAAGCAACATACAACCTCTCAAGAAGACATAACAATAGGTCAGTGCACATTTTTCCACAATTGAGTTCTTCCCCAGCGTTTCTGTAAGCCTCTAAGCTTTTTCTTCCAAGAATGCAGCACTCGTCAAGCGTCTTCCTTTTTTCTACGGGATTAGACGCCAGCCAAGAGTGAACATATTTGGCGATGGCATACAACTGCGCACTTTTTCCTTGGCTTTTCAGGTCATCTTTGTTTTGGAGAAGTTTGGCAGCATTTATGTAGGCTTCGACTGCCTGTTGCCTGGTTTTCCTGAATCCGTCCAAGTCTTCAGCTTGGGCAGAAGCTCGAGTGTAGCAGTAGCCTATTTTTTCCCACGTCTCTGCGGCAAAGGAAGCATTTTGCGATTCAGGCTTCAGTGTTTGCTCATAGAATTTTGCTGCTTCGAGCCACTCGTATTTTTCTTCTTTTTCTTTGGCTTTTTTCGTTGTAGCGTTGACATCCATGTCTGGAGGCATTGTGTATCCAGTTTTAATGTGTCTTTTGGCTTGAAAAACCTTTGTAAACTGGTTTTAATTCATGAAGGCTCTGCTGTTGCATTTGAGCATGATGCCTCATTGTTTTCTTACGTATGAAACCGTTGCAATATTTCCAAGGCAGCTTCCGAATGAAGGCATTTGTCTTTAGAGAGTGAACAATAGGGCCACAGATGACAGGATCAAGAAAAACAATCCCAAAAGGAAAAATATGGCTTTGCCACTCCAAAGTTTTTTCCATGTAGGATATATGCTGTAAAAGAATATGAAAAACGCTGAAAGAAGGAACATTACGGCACCGAGCAGGAGACCAAACTTTAAGGCTGAGGGATAGGTGCCTGCGCCAAGCCTGAATGCTGTCAAGCACAAAGCGGCTAACGTTCCCGGAGATGAAGCATTTCTTATGGGTCTCATGAACTTCTCAAACTCTTCAGACAACTCAACACACCTACCTAACTGTGGTTATTCTGCAACGAATCAATGTAAATTAAAGGAAATTCGGTTTTAAAGTTTCTGCATCCAATGCACGTGGTCACCAACAGAAAACCAAAGTGTTAAAACTGATGTAACACCTTACAAATCGATTAAGAAGAGTACCTTAAATACCACAGTTGGAAATATCGAAACTGAAAAAAGAGGGAGTTTGCGGGAGATTTCGACAGGGTCGGCAGAGTGCAAATCTCTCCCGGCCCACTACAGATTCTCTGTGGTGTGAAGCCTTTTCGTGAATTGAGCGCTGGGCTGGCTATTTTCTTGGGGTTATTTTTGGTTTAAGGGTTGTTTTGCATTATTTTTTTGCACGTGGGGCTTGCGATTTCACGATGCCTCTGTGGTTCGCGTCATCTCTGGCTGAGAACATACTGTCAGCTGAAACCTTATATTTTAGGTTGCGTATCGAATTCGAGCCGTGATTGTTATGTCGGGTAAAAAAGAGGACTTGGCAGGTCCAGGCATTGGCAGCTACGAGGAATTGGAGAAGATTTTGCCAGACGATTACCATTCTATCCTGAACCCGAAGGACCACGGTGCAAGCTATGTGGAGATTCCCAAACTTCTAACTGAAACCGGCCACCAGATCATCTCCAGCTTCAAGAATGGAATTGAATGGAAACTTCTCGTTCGAAAGATGAAATGATGCTCAAACGATTACACAACACTGACAGTTCATTTTACAATATGCAGAACCACCAAAGCAACCGCCTGAGCTCGACGAGTCCAAATCTCCCAGCATGCCAACTCGTAGAGGCAACAGCTTTCACGGACTAAGTTTCAGTAGTTTGAGAAATAACCTTCTGACTAAGTTTTTCTGTATTACACTTGCGCAACAATGTATACTAAGTTTGAATGAGCCCAACACTAGACTGAGGAGTCTGACTTGATCAGCCGAGGGAAAATCATACTGGCAGTAGCTTTAGTGTTGGTTTCCGGCGCTCTGGCAGCCGGCATCCTTGGAACCGCCTTGTCATTAGTTCAGACTACAAGAACGGTCTCTAACGCAGGATCGGTGAAAGGAATCGGAGTTGGAGTTTACTGGAACTCAGCGTGCACCAACAAGACTTCATCGATCAGCTGGGGACTCATTGAACCTGGTTCAAACAAAACCGTGACTGTCTACGTCAGAAATGAAGGGAATGCCGCTGCGACGCTCTCTAAAGCTACGCAAAACTGGAACCCATCAACCGCCCCAAGCTACATTACGCTGAACTGGAACTACAATGGTCAAGCCCTAAGCGCGAATCAGGTAATCCAAATAAAACTAACGCTACTTGTCTCGTCAACTGCCTCAGGAATAACAAGCTTCAGCTTCGACTTTAGTATAACCGCCACAGGCTAGCAACAAAGCCCTCCATCCTTCTTTTTAAATGCATGCATGTCCTCTTTTGCTTATCTGTTCAACAGATTAACAAGAAAGTATTATAAATCTGGAGGCAGACAAACAGACTAGACGCATGACTCGTGTGCACCACACAATTCCGTGCACCTACACAATTCCCGCATAGAAATCGTGTGGAGAAATTATGACGCGCCTAAAGCACCGACCAGACGAAGCTAAGCCTCAACCGATACGGGTAAAATGCCTATCCTCAGATTACGATGGAACACTAAGCCCTCTCGACGTTTCAAGAACTGAATCGCGAGTTCCGTTAGAAACGCGTGTAATGCTGCGGCAGATCAGCGGTTTTCTACCCATTTCAATCATCACTATGAAAGACTTGCCGTTTATCATGCCGAGGACTCCTTTCGCTCAGGCGTGGTCTGCGATAGGCGGGTTAGAAATGCGAATCGGCAAAAGGGTTCTGAAAAGAGAGTGCTTGGACAACAAGTTAAAACGCATCTCCTTCGCGGTTGACTTTGCCAAATCA
>Ga0315314_1003785_pt1 | contig 11649 bp, 8 predicted proteins | sample TDP9_MG_FD_203631 | JGI IMG/M metagenome (GOLD analysis project Ga0315314, IMG submission 203631) | Freshwater sediment microbial communities from Lake Towuti, South Sulawesi, Indonesia - TDP9 | ecosystem: Environmental > Aquatic > Freshwater > Lake > Sediment | place: Indonesia: South Sulawesi...
TGGAGAGACCCTCAAACTCAATCTCCTTTGCCTGAAAATCTGCCTGAGAGGTTAATCCATAGGTGGTGAACCGCTTCTTCAATCTCGGGATGAGGCTCTGGACATTGGGATGATCGAGGCAGAGCACAGCCAATCCGAAAAAGGGGATCTTGTTTAAAAAACTGAGAAACGTCTCCTTGATCTCATCGATCCCTGAATAGTGGTCGAGATGTTCCGGGTCGATATTGGTCACGACTGCGATGGTGGGCATCAGCTTCACAAAAGAGCCATCGCTCTCATCAGCTTCTGCCACTAAGAAGTCACCCTGTCCGAGCCTGGCATTGCTTCCAATGCTGTTCAGCCTTCCTCCGATCACCACGGTTGGGTCGAGTCCTCCTGCAGCCAAGACCGTTGCAATCAGAGATGTGGTTGTGGTCTTCCCGTGGGTGCCAGCAATGGCAATTCCGACCTTCATCCGCATTAACTCTGCCAGCATCTCTGCCCGCGGAATCACAGGGATCAGCCTTTGCTCAGCCGCTTCGACTTCAGGGTTGCCTGGACGAATCGCAGAAGAGACCACCACCACATCGGCCTCTTTCACATTCTCCTTCCGATGGCCATAGAAGATCTCGGACCCTAAGGTTTGAAGCCTACGGGTCACCTCGCTCTCCTTGATATCGGAGCCGCTGATCTGGTAGCCCAAGTTGAGCAAGACTTCAGCAATCCCGCTCATGCCGATTCCACCGATGCCCACAAAATGGATATGCTGGATCTTTCCTTTTCGATACATTGCCCCTCAAATAATCAAATCCCAAATTCCAAACCCCAAATAATATCCAATCACCAAATTCCAATTACCAAAAGTTTCAGATATTGGATATTGGGAATTGGAATTTATTTGGATATTGGTGCTTGGGATTCGGGATTTCATCTGAACTTTCGGCTTTGACATCCCTCCACCTTCACCCTCTGATCAGGGCATAACAATGCTCGATGATCTCCTCGGCTGCCCTCGGTCGGCCCACCTGCTGAATTCTCTCTTCCATCCGGATCCGTTTCTCCGGTTGGTGATAAAGCTCGAGAATGGCCTTGGCCAGTGATGATCCGCTCAACTCCTCGTCCCGAATCATCTGCGCCCCACCAATCTCAACCAATTTCCGTGCATTGATAAACTGGTGGTTGTGGGCTGCATACGGATAGGGGATGAGGATTGCAGCCTTTCCGCAAACTGCCAATTCAGCAACGGTGGTCGCCCCTGATCTACAGATAATCAGATCAGAGAGCTGGTAATAGGTTGCCATATCCTCAAAAAAAGGCCTCACCCGTGCATCAAACCCCTTTTCCTGATAACCTTTCGAAACCCAGTCCACATCGTCTCTCCCCGTCTGATGAAAAAATCTGAGGGAGGACTTTAATTCTTGCAGAAGGTCCAAAGCCTCCATCATCGCCTGGTTGATCCGATGCGCACCTCCACTCCCTCCAAAAATAAGGACCGCAAACCGAGGCTCCTTCCTCTTCTCGATCTCTTTTGAATTCGAACCCGGCTGAAAAATCTCTTTCCTGACCGGGTTTCCTGTCACAATGCTCTTCTCACCGGGAAAGTAGCTCTTCGTCTCTTCAAAGGAGACAAAGATCCGTTGGCTGAACCACTTCAAGATGCGATTGGTCATCCCTGGGATCACATTCTGTTCATGGATAGCCCTCTTCGTCCCCAGAATGGATGCGGCGATGAGAGTCGGACCAGAGGCATATCCTCCTACACCTAGGACGAGATCTGGCTGGAATTCCCTTAAGATCGCATAAGCCTCCGATATGGCCACTGGAATAGCCCAAATCGCTTTCATCTTCCCAAGGAAGGATCTTCCCTTAAGAGGTTTTGCCTGGATCGTTCTCAAAGGGAATCTCCCTCCGGCCAATACCTTGGTCTCAATCCCTCTCTCGGTCCCGATGAAGAGCACTTCGTTTCCCATCTCCCTCTCAACGAATGCCTCTGCGATCGCCATTCCTGGGAAAAGGTGACCTCCTGTACCACCTCCGGCAATGACAAACCTCATCTCCGTTCCGTCTGTGTCGAGAGGTGAAGTAACATGCCCACCCCGACCAAGTTCATAACCAAAGACGTCCCTCCATAGCTGATCAGCGGAAGGGTTAACCCTTTCGTGGGAAGGAGTCCCAAAACCACTCCCATATTGATGACCGCTTGCAAAGAGATCATGAGAGTGATCCCCAATGCCAAATAGGCGCCAAATCGATCCTCAAGAGAAAGGGCGATGTGAATTCCTCTCAATGTAAAAATGAAGAAAAGGAGAACGACGATCATCACCCCGACCAATCCCAACTCTTCCCCGATGATCGAAAAGATGAAATCTGTGTGGGGAGCAGGGAGAAAGAAGAGCTTCTGCCTTCCCTCACCCAGTCCTAATCCGAAGACGCCTCCTGAACCAAAGGAGAGGAAGGACTGGACGATCTGAAAACTGTTTCCAGTCGGGTCTTCCCAAGGCCGGATAAAACTGATCAATCGCTTATAACGGTACCCTGCATTCATCAGAAAATAATAGGCAACCGGAGCCATCAGCGAGAAGGCACCGGCCACATAGATCAATCTGGCGCCGCTGACGAAAAGAAGGAGAAAAACCATGACCGTAAGGAAGAGGGCTGCCCCAAAATCGGGCTCCTTTGCCACCAGGCCGATGACAACGCCAGAAAGCAGGACCGTAGGTAAGAATCCAAAGGAGAAGCTCCGAATCTTCTCCTCCTTTTTTGTCAGGAAGTAGGCCAAGAAGATGATCAAACCCAGCTTCGCAAATTCTGAAGGCTGAAAAGAGAGTGACTGAATCTTCAACCAGCGCATCGATCCACCCGCTCGAATCCCAATGCCAGGAATCAATACACCAATCAAAAGAAGGACAGAGATGATGAGGGCAGGGTAAGCAAATCTCTTCAGAACCTCGTAAGGGAAGAACATCATAAGGATCATCAGGACGAAACCGATCCCTGCATAGAGGGCTTGTCTCTTCAGAAAGTAGTAGGGATCCTGGAAACGATCAGCAGCCAGAATAGCACTTGTGCTGTAGACCATCACAATCCCAATGCCAACCAAGGCCAAGGCTACAATCAATAGAACGTAGTCAAACCTTCTTTTGCCTTTCACTGTTCCGGCCCAACTTATGCTGTACAAGCGGACATTAAATCCCAAATTCCAAATCACAAATCCCTGCCTGCAGCAGGCCAAATAATCCCTAAGCACCAATTCCAAATGACCCAAAACGGCTTTGTTTGGAATTTTAAATTTGGTTCATTGGGGTTTATTCCTGAACCTGTCAGGAACAGGTTTGGAATTTGGTGCTTATCCGTGCGACTGCTTCTTTAAAAACCTTTCCTCTCTCCTTATAATCTTTGAACATGTCGAAACTCGAACAGGCCGGAGAAAGGAGGACCACATCTCCCCTGCTCGCTGATCGATAGGCCAGGAGGACTGCCTCCTCCAAGCTTTTTGCCACAGCCATCTCCGTCAATTCTCCTAATTCTCGACCCATTCTCTCCCTGGCCTCTCCGATGAGGATGAGCTGTTTGACTCGACTCCGAATCAAATCCTTGAGAGGGGACAGATCCCCTTTCTTATCCTTTCCCCCTGCGATCAAGATGATCGGTTCTGAAAAGCTCTGGAGAGATTTGACGACGGAACCCACATTGGTCGCCTTTGAATCATTGTAGAAATGAACCCCTTCGATCTCCCGCACCAATTCGAGACGATGCTCAAGGCCCTCAAAGCGAGCGAGAACAGCCTCGACCGCTTTTTTCGAACAACCAAAAATTCGAGCAGTGGTGAGGGCAGCCATCATATTCTCCACATTGTGGACCCCCTTTAAGCAAGCCCTGGCTAAGGGATAATCCTCTTCCTTTCCCCCAAGCCTCAGAAGGATGATCTGATCCCTGGAAAAGGCGCCCTCAGCGAGTTTCTCCCTCAGGCTGAAAAAGACTTTCTTGGCTTTTACCTTTTCCCCATATCTCATGACGATTGGATCATCCCTGTTGAGGATGGCCACGTCCCCAGAGTCCTGATTTGCGAAGATCCTAACCTTTGCTTCGATATAGTCTTCATATCGCGGGTAACGATCCAGATGATCTTCGGTGATGTTGAGAAGAACAGAAAATCGGGGTCGAAAATCTTCGATCGCCTCCAATTGAAAACTGGAGATCTCAGCCACCAAGACTTCCCATCGATCTCCCCCATCTGCAAAAAGAACTAACGGATCTCCTACGTTCCCTCCCACTCCCACCCTCTTTCCCTCTTCCTTTAGCATCTCGCCTATTAATAAGGTGGTCGTCGTCTTCCCATTCGTCCCTGTGACTGCGATGATGGGGACCTGAATGAAATGGTACGCCAATTCAATCTCACTGATCACCCGGATCCCCTTCTTCAATGCCTGTTGGACCGGTTCAATGCTCAGGTCAACCCCTGGGCTCACCACAATGAGATCTGGCTTGAGAAACGTCTCTGTCCGGTGGCCACCCCATTCCATGGGGATATCCATTTCTCCCAACTCCTGAGTAGCTTCGTTCATCTCCTCCTTCCGCTTCATCTCTGTCGTACTCACGATCGAACCTTTGGTTCTAAGAAACTTCACGGTGGCCACTCCGGTTCGAGCCAACCCTACCACCAAAACCTTCTTACCGTTGAGATCCATCTTCTGTGATCGCTATGCGCATAGCGCCCGCCTGCAGTAGCCTTGCGGAGCGCAGGCTAAGCGCTTAGCGTCTTTTCACCTGAGTTTCAGCGTACTGATCGCTAACAGGCCAAGAATGATCCCGATGATCCAGAATCGAACGATGATCTTCGGTTCGGCCCAACCCTTCAATTCAAAATGGTGATGAATCGGTGCCATTCGGAAGACCCGTTTCTTGCGCAACTGATAAGAGATCACCTGGATGATGACCGAAAGGACCTCGATCACAAAGATCCCGCCCACGATCACCAGGAGGAATTCCTGCTTGGTGACGACTGCGATCGTCCCCAAGGCAGCGCCCAGGGCTAGAGAACCAACATCTCCCATGAAGATCTGAGCGGGGTAGGTATTGAACCAGAGGAAACCCAGCCCAGACCCGACCAAGGCTCCGCATAAAATCGTCAGCTCTCCGCTGCCCTTGACAAAGGGGATCTGAAGATAGGTAGCAAATCGGAAGTTTCCAGCAAGATAACAGAAGAGCATAAAGGTCCCGCTTGCGATGAGCACGGGCCCGATCGCCAAACCATCTAACCCATCCGTTAGGTTGACCGCATTGGCAGAGCCCACGATGACGAGCATTGCAAAAAGGATGTACCAATCTCCTAAGTCTGGCATCACCCTTTTAAAAAATGGAAAGATCAACCTGGAATCGTGATCAAAGGTGTAAAACAGGACGAGGCTGGTGACCAGACCCATCGCCAGCTGAACAGGGAATTTGTATCGCGCCTTGATGCCAATACCTTTCTTATCCAGAACCTTCTTATAGTCATCCAAAAACCCCAGGATTCCAAATCCCAACGTAGTCAACAGAACAATCCAGACATAATGGTTCGTCAGGTCAGACCATAGCAGGGCAGGAATGAGCAGTGCGGCGAGAATCATGCTTCCGCCCATCGTTGGAGTTCCATTCTTCGCCATGTGTCGGGATGGAACATCCTCTCTCACGACCTGTTGAATCTGAAAAGCCCTCAACTTCTTGATGAGCCAGGGCCCGATGATGAATCCGATGAGAAGGGCGGTCAGAATCGCATAGATCGTCCGGAAGGTGATATAACGGAAGACATTAAAAAAGGAGTAAATGGTATGAAGAGGATAAAGTAAGTGATAAAACATTTCTCAAACCCTCCTCTCAATCAGGCCCTCAACGACCTTCTCCATCGCCATGCCTCTTGAACCCTTGACCAATATCCAGTCACCCTCCTGGGTCACCCCTCTCAATATGTCGATGGCTTCTGAATGATTCTCCACGACCCATGCCCTTTTCGATTCGAATCCATGACGGATGGCCGACTCAACGACCAGGGGCGCCTTCTCCCCCAAGGCGAGAAGGAGGTCGATCGAAAGGTCTTTCACCTTCTCCCCTAATTGTCGATGGGCTTCATCGGCAAAATCCCCTAATTCCAACATATCGCCCAGCACTGCAATGGCCCTGCCCTTTCCCCTTATCTCTGCCAGCGTCTCCAAGGCAAGTTCCATCGCTCTGGGATTGGCGTTGTATGCATCATTGATCAACGTCTTACCACCCTCGAGATGGATCACCTCCATCCTCATGGCAAAAGGTTGAAAATCCTCGAGCACCTCCCTCGCGTTCTTCACTTCGATCCCAAAGAGGCTGGCGACGCCGATGGCAGCGAGGGCATTCGAGACGAAATGCCTGCCTAATAGACGAAGCCTGACCTCGGTCTCCTCGCCCTCCAAGATCAGTTTAAAAGAGAGCCCCTCCGCACCTCTCAGCCGAATCTCTTTGGCCATCACGTCTGCGGATTTCTCGATCCCAAAGGTAATCTTCTGCCCAGAAAACTCACTGCCGAGATCGATCACGTGGGGATCGTTTTGATTCACCAAGATCGTTCCATCCCTTCTCATCCTCCGGAAGAGTTCTCCCTTCTCCTCTTTCACCCTCTCCAAACTTCCCATTCCTTCGAGGTGAACCTTTTGGATATTGGTGATCAGTCCCACATCGGGCTCTGCAATGTCAGTTAACCTCCGGACCTCACCGGGCATATTCATCCCCATCTCAAGAATCACCACCCTCTCCTTTTCTGTCAGGCTGAGGAGTGTAAGGGGAAGGCCGATGAGATTGTTCAAATTGGCCTTCGTTTTGAGAATGGGAAAGGCGGTCTCAAGGCAAGCAGCGATCATCTCTTTGGTGGTCGTCTTTCCATTGCTTCCAGTGAGTGCGACGACAGGAGTCCGGTACTTGCGTCGCCGGTCACGAGCAAGATCTCCTAAGCCTCTTAATGTATCCTTCACCACGATCACCGCCTTGGGTCGATAACCGTTCCATCGAATATCTCCGGCCCTGTCCTCCTCGATCAGCACCCCTCCTGCCTTCTTTTCCAAGGCCTTTAGGGCAAAATGGTGCCCATCGAAGTGAGGCCCTTTTAGAGCGACGAAAAGCTCTCCCTCAACCACTGTCCTTGAATCTGTGGAGATCCCTTGAATCAAGGCCTTCTCCTCTCCTTGGAGAAGTTTCCCTCCGGTAGCCCTTAATACTTCTTCGATTAGAATGATCACTCTTCCTCCAGGGCCTTCTTCGCCTCGATCCGGTCATCGAAAGGGAATTTCTGCCTTCCGATGATCTGATAATCCTCATGACCTTTGCCAGCAATGAGAACAGTGTCTGAAGGTTGAGCGAGCCGGATCGCCATTCGAATGGCTTCTCTCCGATCTGGAACTTTTAGATATCCCTTCTCAGATCTCCACGACTCGATCTCTTTTTGATGGAACTCTTTCAGAGGAAGGGAGTTCAATCCCTTCTCCACTTCAGCAATGATCGCTAATGGGTTCTCTGTCCTTGGGTTGTCCGATGTGAGAATGCTGAGATCGCTATAACTGCCTGCCACTTTTCCCATCAGAGGTCGCTTCGTCCGGTCTCGATCTCCGCCACACCCGAAGACGGTGATCACTTTTCCATCGTTCTTCTCGGAATTCCTCAAGATCGCCCTCAATCCTAAAAGGACCCGCTCCAGGGCATCGTGGGTATGGGCATAATCCACAACGACATGGATTCCTCTTTGATTCTCTATCTTCTCAAATCTTCCTGAAACGCCTTTGAGTTCCTCCACCCCGTCCTTAATGATTTCCAAAGGAATATCCATCGACATCCCTGTCGCCACAGCCGCAAGGATATTGTGAAGATTGAATTCACCCATTAACCTCGAATGAACAGAGAAATCACCTCTCGGCGTCTTAATCCGGCAGGAAAGGCCCTCGAAAGTGGACGTGACCCGATCCGCAGAGATGTCACAGGACGGGTGGAGTCCGTAGCGAACCACAGGAAGGTTCCCTATCCCCTCAACGATCTCCTCTCCTCTGGGATCATCACAGTTCGTCACTGCAAACCGTCTCTTCTTTTGGCTCTTCAGCAACGATTCTGAAAAGAGCTTCTTTTTACTCTCGAAGTACTGTTCCAGGGTCTTATGATAATCGAGATGTTCAGGCGTAAAATTCGTGAAGATCACACCATCAAATTGACACCCAAAAACCCGGTCGAGATCGAGGCCATGAGAAGAAACCTCCATGATCACATGAGACGTCCCTGTCTTCACCATCTCCCACAAGATTCTTTGGAGATCTAAAGATTCGGGAGTGGTGTTGAATGCAGGAGTCGTTTTCTGGCCGAATCGATAGTTGATTGTCCCAATGACGCCCACCGCATACCCTGCTTTTCTAAAGACCGATTCCAAAAGATAGGTGGTCGTCGTCTTCCCATTCGTTCCAGTGATACCGATCAGTCTCACCTGGGACGATGGATTTCCGTAGAAGTGTGAAGAAACTCTTGCCAAAGCCTGCCGGCTATTCGGAACGAGGATGGCCGTTTGGTTGGGAATCTGCAGCGCCTCCTCCAAGACAATTGCCTCCGCACCCCTTTCGATCGCCTCGCCGATAAATTGATGCCCATCAACCTCCGTCCCCCGAATGGCCACAAATAGAAAACCCTTTTCCACTCGATTGGAATGGTAAGCGATCCCCTCGATCTCCTTGCGAGTCTCTCCGGTAATCTTTTTGATTTCAACGCCTTCCAACAATCTCATTAATTCCATTTTCTAAACACTATGCCCTGTAGGGAACGGTTTCAAACCGTTCCCTACCATGCGAGATCCCGTTTTGTTAGTTCACGAAGGGGAATGAAATTTCAGGTAACAGATATCCCCTTTCTCAATCACTGTCCCTGCCTTAGGTGTCTGTTCAACCACCCTTCCATTCCCTGAAACCTTGATGATCAGCCCTTTCCCTTCGATACGACTCAGCGCATTACGCATCGATAATCCAGTGAGGTCCGGCATCACGACCTTCCCTACGGCCTTCCCCACCTTCATTTCCTCTCTCAAGGGTCCAGTTCCCAACGTCTCTTGATTCAACATCGCGTCGGACCCCTTCTTCACAATGAGCGTTCCCTTGGGATGGACATTGAGGTAGGGGAGCACTTTCTCCATGATGGCTTTAAATACAGGAGCAGCAACAACCCCTCCATAGTTGGATCCCTGAGGCTCATCGACCACAACTAAGAGGACAATTTTGGAATCCTCTGCGGGCGCGAATCCCATAAACCCACTGGTGAACCGGTCTTCAGAATAGCCGCCCAATGAAGGATCGGCTTTCTGTGCAGTTCCTGTCTTTCCAGCGACCTCGTATCCAACAGGGACTGCGGTTTCTCCCGTTCCCCCTTTCTCTGTCGTCGCCTTAAGCAGTGCGGTCACCTTCTTGGCGGTCTCCTCAGAAATGACTTTCCTGATAACCTCCGGTTGAAAGGATTGCTTCACCTCACCCTTCTCATCCCTAATCCTCTCCACCACATAAGGCTTCATCAGGAATCCGCCATTGGCAATGGCCGAAACGGCTGTCGCAAGCTGTACCGCAGTCACGGAAATCCCTTGGCCAAAGGAGATGGTGTCCAGGGCAACCGGAGGCCAATATCTCGGGTCGTGGACAATTCCTTTGGCTTCACCAGGAAGGTCGATCCCTGTCTTCTCTCCAAATCCAAATGCGCAAATATATCGGTACAAACGCTCCTTTCCGATCTTTTCGCCCACCTTCGATGCCCCAATATTACTGGAGAATTTGATGATCTGCTGAAAGGTGAGCCATCCGTGCTTCGAGTGATCGTGAATCGTTCGGTCGTAAACGGCATAGGATCCGTTTTCGCAAAAGAAAGAATCGGATGGACGAACCACACTCTCTTCCAAGGCAGCCGCTGCAAGAAAGGCCTTGAAAAGGGAACCCGGCTCAAAGGTATCGGAAACGGCTCGATTCCTCCAAACCTTAGATTGATATTGGAGAAACTGGTTTGGATTAAAAAAGGGATAGGACGCCATGGCCAGGACCTTTCCGGTCTGAGGATCCATCGCAATGGCCATGCCTCCCTTTGCTCGCCATTTCTGGACCGCCGAACTTAACTCGGTCTCAACCATATGCTGGATATGTTTGTCCAAGGTAAGAATGAGATTCTGATGGTGATCCTCTTTCTCAAATAGAGGGTCCCCCATCACAATCTCCCGACCGAAGGCATCCCTTCCCATCGTCCATACCAGGCTCCCTCCGTTAAGGCGTGAATCGTATTGGAATTCCACTCCCTCCAGCCCCTTGGAATCGAGACCGACGAAACCAATGATATGGGCGGCCAATTGGGAATTGGGATAGAATCGCCGATTCTCTCTTAAGAAATAGATCCCAGAGAGTTGAAGGGCTTTGATCTCATCCGCCTCTTTGGGAGAGATTTTTCTTTGAATCCATTCAAAGGATCGACGGCTCTTCAGCCTCCGTTGCAGTTCCATCCGATCCGTCTGGAGGATGGAGGCGACATCATTTGCCGTTCTTTCCACATCCCCCACTTTTCGGGGATCTGCATAGATGGAATCGACCTCGATGCTGACCGCCAGCTCATTCTCCTTTTGATCGTAGATGGTTCCTCGCTTCGGAACTAAAGGAACTTGGACGTGATGCTGTTGGGCTGCCAGTTGATAGAGTTCTTCCTTTTTCAACACCTGAAGCTGAAACATCCTCCCCACGATAAATACGAAGCAAATGAAGAGAAGGCTTGAGATGAGGATGATCCTGAATTTGAACCAGTCGATCGATTTTCTTTTCATCGGATCACGATCACCTGATCAGGTTTGGGTTTCACCATTCTCAGTTCCTCCACTGCCAATTTCTCAATCCGGGTGTACGATTTAAGTGTGGCGATCTCCAAGCGCAGTCTCTTGCCAGTCTCGACCAGCGCCCGCTCCTCCTTCAGGGCATGTGAGATTTCGTAGCCCAACTGGATCACCTGAATTCTCGACCAGACATAAAATAGGGAAGCGCCAACGAAGCAAAGCAGGAGGAGGGTGAAAATGAGGAGATTGAACTTTACAGGGATCGGAGATCTCTTCGAACTCTCCTTCGTCCAGAGGACTCGATCTCCGCCTCGGTTCACGGTTTTGGCCATCGCAAATCCTCAGATCCTCTCCGCACACCTCAGTTTTGCGCTTCGGGATCTCGGGTTTCTCCGCCGTTCTTCCCCAGAAGGCACGATCGGCTTCTTCGTAAGGATACGCATGAGCGCTCCCGGGCTTGAAGCATCGGTTCCTCCCTGCTCCAATCTTCGGAAGGTCTCTTTGACCATTCGATCTTCGAGGGAGTGAAAAGAGATGACGCACATTCGTCCTCCTTTTCTCAAGAGCCTCCATCCGGTCTCCAATATCCTTTGCAAATTCTCTAACTCGTTATTCACCTTGATACGAAAAGCCTGAAATGTCTTGGTGGCGGGGTCAATCGTCTTGGAATGAAATCGCCTTGGAATCGTACGATGAACGATCTTTCGCAGTGTCTGGCTCGTCTGAATAGGATCTCGCTCCCTCTCCCGAACGATCGCCTTCGCAATCCGCTTCGCCCATCTCTCCTCCCCATATTGAGAGAGGGTCTCCTCCAGTTCCTCAGCGGAGAGATGGCTGATCAGATC
>Ga0315314_1003786_pt1 | contig 11648 bp, 21 predicted proteins | sample TDP9_MG_FD_203631 | JGI IMG/M metagenome (GOLD analysis project Ga0315314, IMG submission 203631) | Freshwater sediment microbial communities from Lake Towuti, South Sulawesi, Indonesia - TDP9 | ecosystem: Environmental > Aquatic > Freshwater > Lake > Sediment | place: Indonesia: South Sulawesi...
CCGGAGCTCGAGATGAGACTTGAAATCTCGAAACTGGTTCTGGAGGGCCGTGAGGATCCAGGCTAAGGCTCTCTTTGATGAACTGCCGTTTTGGCAGAGATTCGGCACTTCTCGAGGTCTAAGCACTTCTCGACCGGACCGATTCTAATAAGTACCATACAATGGCTCTTAAAGCTATTCATTAAGAACCATTGGGAGATCTTCATATGTGTAAACTGAGTTGCCAGATCTCGGCCATTAGGTACCATTGGTATTTAAAGAAGGGACCTCGCATATAATGACCTCGAGAATTGGGTTCAAATCCCCTAGGGGGAATAGCGAGAAAGATGGGGTATATTCTGAATGGTTTGGTCCTCTTGATACTCGGCCTCATCCTCTGGATCCTGAGCTCAGTCGTCGAGGCTCTAATCACTTTTCCGACCGGAGGCCAGACTTGGCTGATCTATGTTATGGCCCTCGGGTTCTTCGTGATGATCGGAGGTCCTGTCGTCTTCTGGATCATTCTCCCGATCCGTAACTGGATCCGGAGACGACGAGAGCCTGTTAGCTAATCACTATTAGGACCGAGCGATCCTATCAAGCTAGGCCGCTCTCTCAGGAGTACTTGTCGCAAGGACGTATTCCTGGGGGAGCGGTCTCAGATGGGGATAGGTTCGACCGTGAATCTAGCCTTAGGAGGAACCCCATACTTGGTTATCCGATATCTGTACCTAGTAAAATCAGGTTTCTCCAGATACCCCATGAGCGTATAGATGAGCGTGCCTTGAGTGATATCCCAATAGTCGGGACCTAGCGGCTTGGTCTCTGGAGGGACCCAGCATCTTAGACCTCGAACCGTCTTCTCAGGAGGAGCTCCAGCATAACGCGGCTTTATCGTCATCATGCCTAGTTTCCAGGTCCGGACAGTAACCTCGACCGGCTCCTCAGGTTTGAGCTCAAGGATCTCATAGGGAGGCGGCAAAAGAGGAAGGGCCATCTCTCTACTCCCCCATGACCCTCCCCGTCGAAATTCTGTTGTGTTGTTCTGTTCGGCGCTTCGCAAAACTGCAAAAATTTGACGGAGGGGGGGAGTCGTATCGACCTGATAGCTTTCTCATGTCTTCTTTCACTCGTATCTAGGTACTTGCTTTAGATATGGATAAAGCCTACGAAGGTACTCGTCGATATCCTTGGTCGACCAGACGACGTTTTTCACTCCGGCCTCGTCCGCTAGCTTCGCGACTGTCGGATGGAGTATCGGGGTTAAGAGTACGGCCTCGATCGGTCGGGGTAGATATTCGGCTAGCTCAGGGGTCGCTTCTACCAGGTTCTTGTAGATCTGTACTTTGGCTAGGCCGTCGGGGTATCGCTCAGGCCTTATCTTAGCCTCTATCACTATGATCCTGTCTGACGTCACTACGACCGCGTCGGCTCTACCTCGTCTTACGGCTAGGAGCCTTCGATCCGGCTCCTCAAGCTCTTCCCCTTCCGGGGGAGGGGGCCAAGTTCCTACATACTTGCTAAGAAAGACTCTATCTCTGGGATAGAATTCATAGCAATATTCAGAGACGTACTTCATCTCTTCATGTCTCTGCCATTTCTCAGGTCCATAAGGCAATACTCCTACATCTCTGATCTGTACAAATGCACAAACCCCATTATTAGAGGTCTCCTAGCCTCATCCTGGAGATCAATATGCCAAAGATGGATCTCAGTAAATTAAGCCCTGAGGAGCAAGCGAAACTCCAGGAGCTTCTCGATAAAGCGGATCCCCCAGACCCGGATCCGGAGGTCGAGAAAGCTTCGATAGGGCCTAGACTCCCAGAGACTAAAGATTGGGTCGCATACTACTTGGAGAGAGCCGTGGCGGCCAAGGACCATTGGAAGTACAAGACGCTCCATCCGACCACGGATCCTATCGCGGCCGGAGCTACCGACGACGCAGAGGCGTCTTTCAAGAACGCTATGGATGAGGTTACGAAGACCAAGGCTCGACAGTCTTCTCTCAAGAAGATGAAGTTTGAAGACTTCGGAGCTAGCGTCGAGCTCACGGATCCAACAGACTACTCCAAAGCGATCGAGAGAAAGGTCCACAAGATGACGGCCGGGATAGAGGCTCAACACGGATTGAGGCTATACGCGGTCACGAAGTTGGACGCTATGCCTACCGCGACAGAGGACCAGAGAGACAAGAAGCTTCTAGCGGCCAAGAAGATGAATATCGTCATAGGCCGCTATCTCAAAGGGCTCATAACAGAGGCCGTGGCTAAGAGCGATATCGACAAGCTAGCCGCGTCGAGCCCGGCCAAGTAAGGAGGAGACTGAAACTTGGCGGCTCCAGCTCCCCCTTTAGTCGCTCCCACAGACTTCCGGAGAATCCGCTCGACAACTAGCCCTTTGACGATCAAGGCCAAGAGCGGATATCGACATAGGCTCCTAGATCTATTCGTCGGAACCCCAGTCGACGGAGAGTACGTCGAGGTCAACATAGCCGGAAGAGGGAAGATCCGGCTATACCAGACCTTTCTAGACTCGAAACTGGTCCAAGCTCTACCGTACGGATTCCTCCAGTACGGAGCTCTCCGATTCTTGAAGTACCTGATTCCAGACCTCCCGGATCTTAACGCGGCCCAGGACGAGGACCTAGTCATATCCGCGACCGGAGCCTTCGGATCTATAGACGCATACTACACGGAGATCAAGGAGGCCGACGTCGAGAGCTATAGCCTACCAGGAGGATCGGCCGCGGTCTTGAACCCACATATCTACTGGTTGAGCCATGCTAGCGCATGGGGAGCCGACGGAACCTTCGACTTCGACTCGGCTCTCATGCCGATCGGAGTTAGATCCCTAGTCTCGAAAGGCCAGGTCAAGGCCTCGGAGGAATTCACTCTCTACGCGATCGTCCTTGGAAACGAAGCCGCTTCGACGGATAGCCATGTCGACGCGATCAAGATCTGGGATGAGCAAACTATGCTATTCACTCCGGACGACGGCTCAGGCCTCCAAGTGGATCCGGCCCTTGGAAACGAGCTCAAATGGGATCCTCAGATACCAGTCTTCTGGAAACTCCGAGATCCCTACGTCATGGGGAGAGACCACAAGTACACGATCCAAGCCCTCTTCGACTTCATAACGACCTCGAGAGCGGCCGGACGCTACAAGCTAGGCCTAGTCGGAATACATAGGATCCTAGTGTAGGAGGCCGACTAGCTTGGTCACTAAAACGCTATTGATCGAGAAAGACGCGGTCCCGACAACCCAGACAGAGATAGGATCCGTCACGGTTCCGGCCGGAGTGAAACGTCGAGTCGTAGAGGTCACTCTCTATTTCTCCGCGGCCGGTAGAGTCTTGACGAAAAGAGATACTGAGGATCTTGATACTTGGACCTATGAATGTTGGGCTCCTCAGATCCTACCGAAGTACGTCGACGTCGAGCTAACAGGGACGAATGTCTATCACGTCTACGGCCTAGCCGCAACTGGTACAATCAATATCAAGGCCGAGATCAAGGTAGAGGAGACTCCGATCGCTTAGACTAGGAGGCTCTAGCCATCCCGATACCATTTAGAGCGATCCTCCCAGTTCCGACCCATAAGATTCAGCAAGAGTTCTCTATGGTCTTCGAGAAGGCCGGAGGGGTCGGAGCGACCTACGCGGATCTCGGATGTGACATCCTTCTCGACTTGAGCAAGTACAATAACTTGATCGCGGCCTATTTCGAGGCTTGGTTCGACTCAACCGGAACCGGAGGCGTACAGCTGTACAATAAGACGGATACCGCGGTCATAGCCGGCTCTGAGATCACGACGAAAGGATCTCGAGAGAGGACCGGGAATATCCTGGCTAATCTACCGACGGCCGCTAAGTCGATCATCGTCCAGAGTAAAGGCGATGGGACAAACGCTCCGACGGTCCGAGTCGCTAGACTCATCCTGGAGCAAGCCGTAGCTTAAGACGAATATCCCTCAGGAGTGTGCAAGGATGGCCCTTCGTAGCGAGATCGCTAGATCTCGATTCCTACAGAAGACCACGATAACGGTCATAAAGGTCGAGGATATCTCAGCCGCGGCTATCGCTCCGGTTCCATGGGAGAACCCTGAGCCGAGCCCAGAGATCATCTGTACCCCGGTCATCATCCAAGGCTATAGAAACGGCCTAGCCGATCGGATCGACATAGGAACCGAATGGAAACCTGTACCCTTCGCTCGCGAGATGGAGACGCTAGCTCTAGCTCCAGACGTAGACGCGGCCTTCGAGTTCGATGCCGAATCCTGGGAAGGAATCCTCTACGTCAAGGCCGGAGAGGTATGGAGCCACGACTTGAAATGTAAAGGATTCAAGGTCAAGACGGAGGCCGGGTCCGGGAAGCTTCGGTTTGAGGCCTTAGGATGAGCATCCCTTTCATTCCATATCTAAAGGGATTCAATGAGATCCATCCTCCGATAGAGGTCTTCTCCAAGATTGTAGGAGCCTATGAGGAGGCTTACGTAGACGTCTCCAGCTACGTCCCCAAGGAGGCTAAACGGGCCGTAATCCTAGCCGCTTTGGATCCGAGCGCCATCATAGCGGCGAATCTCCTCAATGTGAATCATAGCATCTATGATAACTTGGTTGACTACAATGTGTACGGTTCGGTATCGCTTTTGAAGCTTGCAGGAGAACCGGCCGATAACATAGTCTGTATGCCCTGGTGTCAGTACTTTGTACCGCTAAGTCCTGATAGAAGATACGCATACGATATCTCCGGAGATTTCAACGGTAACACCGTCTTCATCAGACATTGGCTTATAGGCTATCTATTCTAGGTCTTGAGCTATCCTAGGAGTATGAACCTATGCCAGGAATAAGGGTCGCGGCTATTATCCCCTACGTCAAGGGATCTCCGGAGATAGATCCGATAGAGTACTCTCTCGAGATCCCAGGCTATCAGGACGTCACCAAGTACAAGTCTGTATTCAGCCGGAAGCTAGGCGACGTCAAGGCTCAAGGATATTTCTCAGAGTCTTCGATCGAGGTCGAGGGATCGCTTTCAGAAACCGGAGGGCCCGGACCCGACTACCTATGGGTCTACGCGGCCGTCCACTCTGGAGATCATCCTCCAGGAGAGATCATCGACTCGGCTCCGACCATGCTAGCCGACTATTGCGGCCATCTCCTCATCCGATCTATCGCTAGAGGATGGACCCTCTACGTCGGGTCTGGATCCAACTGGTGGGGTTGTCCTCCAGGAGAGCTCTATCATGTTGTCTGGTTCGGAGGAGAGAACATGGCCGCTTATGACGCTTTCAGCGTCTACATCAGGAATCGGAAGACCTTTATCGATTTGCTCTCATGGTTCTAACCGGGATGGTAGACTATGGCTATGATTGAGTTCGATATCAGAGATGAGACCGAGTACACGGACATGACCGATCCTAAGAATCCTAAGCCTATGATCGCGGTCACTTTTCAACTCTTGGACGGTCGGCTCTACAAGATCGATATCGACAAGAAGATCTACACGAAGGAAGAGAGGAACCGTCGGATCCGAGACTTTATCAAGAAGCTTCCTCCGGCTCCGACTGAGCGTGTAAGGATGCCGGCTTAGATCCTTGTCGATCATAGTGACCGGTTATAGTGAACCCCATCAAACCGGATGGCCCTGGCCGCTATCCGCGGTCCAAGGATGGTTTGAGACCTTATGGAACGATGTCACGGGATGGTTTCGCGGTCTCTGGGATAAGATCTGGGGAGGCTTAGTTTGGGTAGGCGATCGTCTTAAAGAGATAGCCTCGAACATAGTCGACCGTGTCTGGGGATTCTTCATTTGGCTTAGAGACCAGATCGCCGGGATCATAGCCGGGATCCCTGGAGCTCTAGCCGGAATCGTCAAGGCCGTAAGCGACTGGATAAGTCCATTCTTCAAGACTATAGGCGACACTATATGGAACACCGGGAGATGGATCTTCGACTCGATCTCCGGAGCTCTGAGAGATCTCCCCGGCAAGATCTGGGAAGGAGCCAAATGGATAGGAGGGGAGATCTCGAAGGCTTGGGAGGACGCTAAGAAAGCGGTCTGGGGATTCTTTCAAGACCAATGGGGGAAGATTCAGAAAGCTTGGGAGGACGCGAAAAACGCTATCTGGGGATTCTTTGGAGACCTCTGGGGGAAGATTCAAAGAGGATGGGGGGAGTTTACAACAGCCTTCGACGGCGCCGTTAGGGGATTTGTCGAGTACATCTTAAAGGGAGCCGACGCGATAGCCTCAGCCATAGAGAAGTGGGCTGATAAGATAGCGAGCGGCATAGAGAAAGGGACGTCAGACCTAGCTCCAAATATCTTGAAGGCCCTGAGCGATTTCTGGAGCTTCCTAGATGAGAATGTCTTTAAGCCGATAGGGAAGGCGCTTGAGGAAGGATTCAAATGGCTGAGTAACGCGATCAAGTCGGCTATATCGGTCGTCTGGGAGACCTTGAAGTCTATGGCTCCTCGGAGCCCTGAGGGAGCGATCGACTCGGCTATCGGGGTCCTAGGGATCTTGGGGGTCTCAGGTCTCGGTATCGGAGTCATGACCGTCCTGGGAGAACTGGTCCATCCCCTCAAAGAGATGGGCCTCGGCCAGTTATCGGCCTTCATCTATGATATGGCCGGATACAAGGTCATAGCCTCGGCTCTTGTCGGAGCCTTTATCGGAGCTACGATCCGGATCCCACTAGGCTATGAGCTCAACGCATTATTCCGACCCTATATCCCGGAGCCCAAGCTAGCCGACGATATGTATTTCGAGGGAAACATCTCCGAGGAAGAATGGTATCGGATCTACGGCTATCACGGATGGAAACAACATCATGCCGAGGCCTGGTTCAAGACCATGGACCGGGAGCCCTCGACCTACGACTTGATCCGGATAGCCGACTCAACCGAGATCGACGAAACATGGAGCTACGGCCAGTTAGCTGAATCGAATTATAGGCCTACAGAGATCGAGCACTTGTTGGAGGCCATTCGACGTCGGCCGGTCATGGATGAGATCAAGATGTTCCGATCGGAGCTCATAAGGGCCTATGCTAGCGGAGACCTCAGTAAGGGAGAGCTCGTCGGAGGCCTCGCGGAGACTTTTCATAAACCGGCCGAGACCGCTATCCTCCTCAAGCTCGCGGATCTCCTCTATCGAAAAGAGCTCATAAAGAAACTGATAGCGATCCACATAGCGGCCTATCATAAAGACCAGGAGACTGAGAGTGAGCTCAGAGATAACGTCATGGGTTTACTCAAGGACCCGGATAGAGTCAACGCGATCGTGACCCTGGAGCGGCTAAAGAAGCTCAAGCTCCCTAAGGATCCTGAGGTTGAGGCGAGACGAGGGAAGTTCTCGAGTACCGTCGTATCGCTCTATGAAGACGGATATCTCGAAGAGACCGGCCTCAATGAGTACATAGCTATGCTAGATTACAATGAGGTAGAGAAAGGGAAGATAATGATCGCGGCCCAACTCGGTAGAGATCTCGAGATTAAACGCGACCAGACTACGGCCGGGAGGCTAGCCTACAGAGCCGGGGTCGTCGACGAGGAAGGCCTAGGAAATTGGCTCTTGGGGATCCCCATGACCCAGGATCGAGTCGACTCGATCGTAGAGGTCGAATACTTCCGGAAGCTAGGGAAGAAGAAACCGAAGAAAGAAGCGGCCGCATAGGTACTTATTGATGGGAATGTAAATATCCAGACCCTTCATCATAGTTTGATAGAGAGGAGACTGAAAATAATGGAGAGGCCTCCGATCCCGATTGGGGGAGATAAGCTCGCAAGAGCAACCATGGCCGCTCTACTCGCAAGTCAAAAGGGAGACTGCAATTGTAAGGCTTGTCAGATCCTACGGTCGGTAGCGGAAGAGATGACAAAGGAGTTTGTACCGACATGAAATGGTATGGACCTTTAGCGATATCCGGCCTACTATTCTTCTTGGCCGCTCAAGCCGCGAAGTATGGAGATCTAGCCGAGGATCCTCTAGTCAAGGGGATCTCATACGCGATCGCGGCCGCTCTCTATATCGGAACTTTCATAGCCGTCGGTCAAGGATGGATCATAGGTCTGAGAGACCTGGTCCTCAGGAGATGAGGTCCTTGTCTGAGAAGCTTGAGAGAGCGATCCAGAACCTTAGAAACGTAGCGACCAAGCTCATGTCTCTAGGCGAGGAACCTCCCAAGCTAGCTTGGATAGAAGGCCAGGTCTTGACCTGGGAGGATATCATAGAAGAGATGAAAAAGGGGACCCCAATAGGTCTCGATCAAATCGAGATCTGGAGTCGTCCCGAGGAGGAGATCGAGGACGAGATCAAGAAAGCGAAAGCTTCTGTTAAGTCGACCTAGATACGAGACCGCGACCAAGTACGGAAACTATTGGTACGGGGAGCTCGTCATACCTGTAGCTCGAGCTCAAGAGATCGAGGTCATAGATCTCGACGGGGAGCTCGCGAATAAAGCTGAGTTCGATCGAAGGATCCTAGACGAGGATCCTATCCTGGTATGTGGGGTCGGCCATGGAAATACTGAGAGATGGACCGGACACAAGGGGGAGACCCTACTACTCAAAGGGGACCCCCAGGACGGTAAACTCATGGCCGGTCGACATGGATCCTTTCTCTCTTGCGAGTTCGGAGCGGCCGGATCCTGGTTCGTAGCTCAAGGAGCTAAAGGGATCTACGGCTATAACCGGCTCTTCTATTTCGTGATCTCTCAATGGCCGAACCAGACCGCTAAGACATTCTTCGACAGTCACATGATGTACGAGAGGACCCTGGAGCTCGGAGGATCCCATAAAGAGGCTTGGGATGCAACTAAGAAGAGATGGAATGAGTACATAGCCAAAGGGGACCCCTACCTGGTACGCTATCAGATCCATGATCGAGACTCCATGATCTTCTCCGGAGATCTCGACGGTAAACCTTGGCCTCCAGGCCTCAAGTATCAATGTGAATGGTGTCCATTCGAGACAGATGACAAGAACGTGTACCTTGTCCACATCTGTCTAGAGCATTGTAAGAGGGAGCCCTGTAAATCCTGGATCCCCAAGTGGATCCGAGAATTGACCGGATGCCAGTACGACTAGGATATAAAGATAGTTTTCTCTATTTGGAGAAAACTTCCTTCATCTATTTAGAGCCTCCAGGACATTCTAGCGTAACTTTATGGAATCCTCCGCAACGAGGACAAGCTATCTCCATGTAGAGGAGCCTCGACTCTCTATGAGCTATCTCCGGGATGAATCGAGGTATCGTGAGCTGAGGGTTACCAGGATAGTGTTCACGGACGTATTGGAGGACCCACTCCTCGATCTTCTGACTCGCGCTAGTACCTTCCTTCTCACAGAGCTCTCGAAACTTCTTCCAGACGTCGGCCACGACATAGACGGTTGATCTCTTCTTATCCGACATAAGGATGCTCTCATCAAATCAGTTTATGTTATGTCATTATGTTATGTTATCGCGTTATAGTATAGGGTAGGGTATCCCGTTCCAGTGGAAACGGAGGTCCGGGCTCTCGCTATCGTTAGGGCTATGGCTAGAGACAACGCGGCCAGGATCCCAAGGAGGATTATCATACTCTTCTGAGGACAAGTTAAGCTCTCATGTGCGGAGTAGATCCAAGCCGAGGCCATGGTTGAGAGGCCGGCGACGAATCCCCAGAGAGACGCGAGTCTCATGGATCCTCAGCCTCCTCGATCCACTTGTCGAAGTCGATATAATTCATAGGGTCGAGGTCCAACCAACAGAGCATTAGGGCCATCCATCTCTCGATAGCTTCGTCTGTCATTCTTCCTCGACCTCTTCTTGATAGTGACTACAGTTTGCCTCATCGCACTCGAGAGGATAATGACATTCCGTTAGATGGCCATAGGGACAGAACATACAGGCCATAGGGGTCAAGGGTCCTCGAGGACATCGACCGCTCTCGATCTTCTTGAGACCTGGCTCATATTTCTCGGTCATGGCTAGTCGTAACCTCTCTGTCTCAGGTCTCGAGATCCTATCGCGATCCTGGCCTCCTGAACTTTCTCCCACTCGGCCCGACATTCAGGACCGCAAAACTGGTCTCGAGGATCCTCGGCTTGGACCGGTTTCCTACAGAATCGACATCGACCAGGCCAGAGCGTCGTTAGCCATCTCTCCAGGATGGAGCCGATCATCTGGTCCCAGTCGAGACCTCCATCCGGAGCTATCTCAGGTTGCATTTATCGCGGCCTCCTAGTCGATCTCTTTCTCAAGTAGAACTTACATCTACACCCAGACATAGCCGGGATGACGACGGGCTTGGCTATGGTCCACTTATTCGCCTGGCAACTCAATGAGTCGTCTGTCTCGATCAAGTTCATGCATCTGTAGCACCTAGCCCTAGACGATCGACGTCGACGCTTGGATCTTGTCCTGGTCATGCTACCAACTCCTAACTCGACTGACTTCCCAGGGTTCTTTTCGTCTCTTCCTTCTCTTCATGGCCCGGCCCCGAAGAGGATCTTGTCGATCTCTCGAATTCTATCCTTAATGTACTTGATGTCCTCGGTCTCCTCGCTCAGTAGTACTTCTATCGTGTCTCTCAGGATCCGGACCTCTGTACCGGAGAGCTCTATTCTGTAGCTTCTCATCTCAGGCCTCTACCTCCTTTACCCGGTCCCAGGCTGAGACTAGAGCTTGGTATCGAGTTAGGCCATGTCGTTTATGTCGATTGGATCCGGGGAAGCTCACGGTTACGTTTCTAAAGCGTTCCGAGAGACGCCGGAGCTCCTCAAGCCATTTGGCCACGTCGCATACTACTTGCTTAGAACGTACCACTATCCATACAACCTCCTTTCCTGTTTCTTTCCCCAGATCCGGTCGTACTGAGCCTTGACCTCGTCGAACTCGAAGACCAAGTATTTTTGAGTCATAGCTAGAGAGGAGTGACCTAGGAGCCTTCTTAGGGACTCGAGGTCTCCTCCGCGTCGAACCCATTGGACCGCGAAAGTATCTCGCAACCGGTGAGGCGACACATACTCGGCCCATTTGACCCCGGCCGCGATCGCATATCGCTTAACGATCTCACGGATCCGTCTGACTCGTAGGCCGATCAGCTCGCTCTTTGGATCTCGATCTTGACAATACTTCTTGAGGAGACCTAGCGTCTCCGGGTCCACTAGGACGGTTCTCTGCTTTCGACCTTTTCCACTCCAGACATAGATCATAGCGTTATCCAGGTCGACGTCCTCAACCCTCAAGCTAGCGAGCTCCGCGACTCTGAGGCCGGTTACGATTAGGAGACGGATCAATAATCTGTTTCTAGGTCGAGTCTCCTCTATCCTCTCTTGCTCGAAATTCTCGACCTTGAGGATCTTCTCGATATCAGATTCCCGTAACGCGAAGATCCTTCGCTTTAAACTCAATCTCTCCTTAAGTACCGGTTGATGGATTGAGATAGCCTCCTATAGGTTGATATCTCCGGAGCTCGAGATGAGACTTGAAATCTCGAAACTGGTTCTGGAGGGCCGTGAGGATCCAGGCTAAGGCTCTCTTTGATGAACTGCCGTTTTGGCAGAGAAAGGGCATACTACTTTACAGGAAAACTACTGTGAAATACCGAACCCGAGTCGGGGAGATCAAGAGAACCAGCCTTGAAGAAGATTGGGCGCCACCTGACTTCACGAGTAGAAATGGGA
>Ga0315314_1003787_pt1 | contig 11648 bp, 13 predicted proteins | sample TDP9_MG_FD_203631 | JGI IMG/M metagenome (GOLD analysis project Ga0315314, IMG submission 203631) | Freshwater sediment microbial communities from Lake Towuti, South Sulawesi, Indonesia - TDP9 | ecosystem: Environmental > Aquatic > Freshwater > Lake > Sediment | place: Indonesia: South Sulawesi...
AAAATGTCTCTTATTATCCTTTTTCACTATCGGAGTTCTTAGAAAAGCAGAAATTTCAGGCAAATCAATAGCTCTATCCACGAGCTTCATCATCAGGGGACGCACAAACTCCACAAAGGAAACCATTGAAGAGACAGGATTTCCCGGCAGACCAAAAACCGGCATCCCACCGATATAGCCAAAACTGATTGGCATTCCCGGTCTTATGGCCACCTTCCAGAACTGTTCCCTATATCCCAGAGAAGTTAGAGCCTCACGCACAAAATCGAAGCTCCCCATAGAAACTCCGCCAGAAACAATCATTATATCGGAATTAAGTCCGTTTTTCATCTTTCTCACCAGTTTAACGCTTTCATCGCCAGCTATTCCCAGAGGAAGGGGAATACCACCAAATTTTTCCACAAGACCGCATAAGGTAAATGTATTTATATCTCTTACCTTTCCCAGACGCAACTTCTCACCAGGTCCAATGATTTCATTGCCGGTAATTAATATAGCCACCACTGGTCTTCGAAAAACTCTCACTCTCTTCCTCCCCAGAGAAGCAAGCATTCCCAATTCAGCCGGACCCACAACTGTGCCTCTTTTTAAAACCACCTCTCCCTTTCTCACATCTTCGCCTGAATAGCGCACATTTTTCCCAGGCTCGATCTTGCGAAGTACTCTCACAATTCCTGACCCAGCTGGTTCTGTATCTTCCACAGGAATAACACTGTTACAACCTTCTGGAATCGGAGCACCGGTCGTTATAGCCATAGCCTGGCCCGGTTTTAATCTCTCCTTAACAGATTTCCCACAGGACACAATCCCCACCACCTTCAACTCCTGGGGAATGTTTTTATTAAGGTCATCTGTATTTATTGCATAGCCATCCATTGCGGAATTATCAGTATAGGGAACATTGTTCTGGGCAATTACATCCTGGGCAAGTACTCTTCTATGTGCGCGAGAGAGAGCTACCCATTCCGATTCTATCGCTTTCGTATCTTCCAGGACTATCCTCAGAGCTTGCCCAAACTTCAACATTTTATCTTTGCATCCTTTCAATTACTTTTTTCCCACTGACATTTAAAACATAATTTTGAAAACCCTCTTTAATTTTAGCAGGTTGGAAGAATCAAACCCTTAATTAACATTCGCAAGGATAAAGGAATAGTTAGAGGAGCTTCAATTCCACCAGGTTTTGCCCCAGCACTGGTGGAATTAGAGCGAGGTTCTAACCGAGCGACTCCGAAAACTATCCCACCTCTTCTCACTTCCGGGGATGAAGGGATAGTTACAGGAGCTTCAATTCCGCCAGGTTTCGCCCCAGCACTGGTGGAATTAGAGCGAGGTTCTAACCGAGCGACTCCGAAAACTATCCCTTCATCCCAACTACTCCTAATGATTTGTAACGCAAAGCTTCGCTTCGCCACTCCTTTCCATCAATGGGTTCGATGAATCGAACCCCTACATTACTCCATCCCTTTCTCCAGGGCATTATTCACTGCCTCAACCAATCCCTTACTGGAATAAGTCGCTCCACTAACCACATCCACATCCATATTCTGTTTTTCCAGTATTTCCTGGGGTATTTTCTGTTTTACCTTAGACCAGTATTCTGCTACCTCTTGTTGTTGCAAAATAGCTATCTCTACTAGGCGATGACTCTGCACGGAAACCATCACCCTAATCCACCCATTAAAACCTTTGGCTTCGCCAGTGTAACTCCCATCACGGACATATTTCAGAATCTCTATTTTCTTCAAATATTCCAAGAAGTCACCATATAAACCAAATAGTTTCTTAGCTCCCTCAAGTACTGCCCGGGAAGAAATAGTCGCTGCCGTAATTGCTTCTATTTTCCCTTTGGGATCTTCCTTTCTAAAACTCAAATGGTCGGCTTTCAATTTGATAAATTGCTTAATAAACCAATTCTCCATAATCTTAGCTCCCAATCCTGGAGTCTCACTTTGATTTAATATTTTCAGCCCTGTTATCTCTCCTTTCATATTGAATCCCATAAGCATTTCTATTGGCCCGGAATAACCTCGTGTCTTTGTCTTTATCGTCACTCCCACACGCTTTCCTCTCTTATCATATGCAATAAAGTATTCCTGTTCCCCAATATTTACTGCCTCGAACTCACTTGCCTCGGGTAGAAGTTCTTTCCGAGCTCTCTTTGCTTCCTGTTCAAGATAAGCATCTATCCTGGGCTTCGTATTCATATAAGTCACGGAAAGTGCCCAGGCTGCCAAGGAAGCCAAAACCGTTAGCAATACACTCCTCATTATAATTCTTTTCATTGGAAATCCCGCGGTAATTATGAATTATATCGTGTCCTTGTCTTTCATTGCTTACATTACCCTGTATCAGCTTTTCAACTACCGAAGACTTTTCGTTCAGTAATCTTATCAATTATAGGAGTTAACATATTCATAATCAGAATAGAGTAACAGACTCCTTCAGGAAATCCTCCCTTGAACCTAATTAATAAAGTTAGAAACCCGCAACCTACACCGAATACCAGCTTACCCTTCCTGGTTAAGGGTGAGGTAACCATATCCGTAGCCATAAAGAAAGCACCTAAAATAAGCCCACCAGCCAAAATGTTGAACAAGGGATCTCTATTAAACAGAAGACAGCCCAAACCAACCGTTCCAATATAACTTACTGGAATATGCCAGGTAATCTGCTTTTTATATAGAAGGTATGCAGCTCCCACTAACAGGGCTAAAACAGAAATTTCACCTAAACAGCCAGCTCTGTTACCTAAAAACATCTCTAAATATGATGGCAACCTCTGGTCTAACTCCATCTTCACTATTCCCAGAGGCGATGCAGTTGTTACTCCATCGAAAGGTCTACTCCAGGTAGTCATATAGACTGGCCAGGAAGCTAACAAAACAGCCCGCGCCACCAGCGCTGGATTAAATGGATTGTATCCCAACCCTCCAAAAATCTGCTTTCCCAAAATAATTGCAATAAATGCACCTATTGCCACCATCCACAGAGGGGAAGAGGGAGGCAAGACAAAAGCTAAAAGCATCCCCGTAACAACGGAACTCAGGTCTCCAATGGCAATCTTTTTCCTCCACATCCTCTGCCAGAAAAACTCGCTTGCCACAGAAAAGAAAATGCTTACTGAAACAATAAGAAGTGCCCGCCGTCCAAAAAAGATAGTGGAAGCAACTAACGCCGGAGAAAGCGCAAGGAGCACATCAAGCATTATTGCTCTGACATTCTCCCTTGCTCTGATGTGTGGGGAGACAGAAACAACTAACCTCTCAGAAATGACTTCTTCCATTTTTCCTCTATAACTACCAACTATTTCTTAATCCCTTATTTCTTCCTTCGCCCACTTAATATACTGAACCAGTGGAATCTTCGCCGGGCACACATAAGCACAAGACCCGCATTCCATACAGTCGAAGGGACTATATCTTCTTACACTCGCCCAATCCTTATGCTTCACATGCTGGGCTATTACCGTAGGCATTAGGTAAACAGGGCACACATCAATACATTTGCCGCACCGTATGCAGTCTCCTTCAGGAAGGGCTTCAGCTTCACTCAGTATTAGTATGCCTGAAGTACCCTTAATTAAGGGAACATCGAGTGTATACTGGGCTATCCCCATCATAGGACCACCAGCAATTATCTTCTCTGGATTTCCTACTAACCCGCCGCACTGGGAGATTACATCGGCAAATAGTGTTCCCAAGCGAACCCATAAATTTTGCGGTTGTTTAATGCCCGAACCAGTGACCGTAACAACCCTCTCAATTAGTGGAATCCCCCTTTTAACTGCTTGCCTTATGGCAAAGGCTGTCCCCAGATTATCCACCACTACTCCTACATCGAGGGGCAATTTACCCGGAGGAACTTTTCTCTTTAGGATAGCATCAATCAAATGTTTTTCCGCACCTTGAGGATATTTCACCTTGAGCACAGCCAACTCTATACCGGGTTCCCGCTTTATCTCCCTTTCCAAAAGAGAAATGGCATCAGTCTTATTGGCTTCTACTCCCACGATACCTCGATCGGCATCGACTATTTGCATAATTATCTTAAGTCCTTCAAGTATTTCTCGAAGGTACTCAAGCATCAACTTATGGTCACAAGTCAGATAGGGTTCACATTCACAGCCATTCAATATTATGGTATCAATCTCGCAATTTTCTGGCGGGGTGAGCTTAACATGAGTAGGAAAAGCCGCACCTCCCAGTCCCGCTATACCAGCATTCTTAATAATTTCTCTTAGCTCCTCAGGAGATAGGCGAAAATAATCTTCATGGACTACCAAATCACTTATCCATTCATCTCTTCCATCAGACTCAATTATAACCGAGAGCACAATATGCCCCAAAGGGTGAGGCCAGGGTTTAATATCGACTACTTTCCCGGAGATGCTACTATGAACAGGCAAGGAGATGAATCCATCGCTTTCACCAATGAGTTGTCCTGTCTTAACTTCATCGCCAGCTTTCACTATGGGTCTTGCCGGTTTACCTGTATGCTGAGAGAGGGGTATCACCACTTTTTTAGGCAGAGACGCCCTTCCCAAAGGCTGGCTAGAAGTAAGCTCTTTGAAGTATGGAGGGTGAACTCCTCCTTTAAAACTAAACAACCTTTTCATTTCTCCGCCTTACCTGAGCTTCCGCTTTAGTATAGCTATCGCTCTTTATCTACATTGAATCACGGGTTCGATTAGTTAAACCCCTGCATTAATTATCTATTCTTCTTTAATAATAAACTTCTTATGATAACCTGCTAACAACGCATCCGCACACGCAGGATCCAGTTGAGTCCCCTTACAAATCTCTATCTCTTCAAGCGCTGCCTTATCTGAAAGACCATTCCTGTATGAGCGCTCAGAAGTCAAAGCATCAAAGGTATCTGCCACAGCAAGTATCCTTGAAATCAAAGGAATTTCCTCACCTTTCAAACTATCGGGATAACCTTTCCCATCATACCTTTCATGGTGGTGACGGACATTGGGAATGAGTTCTTCCAGTTGTCTAATTGGCGAAATTATCTCAGCTCCCAAAACTGGATGCCGGCGAATCTGGTTCCAATCCTCATCTGTCAACTTCTCTTTCTTTCTCAGAACCAAAATGGGAACGCCAATGTTACCCACATCGTGGAGCAGCGCACACAGTTGCACATTCTTCTGGATTTTTTCGTCCAGACCTAACTCCCTGGCTATTAGCAATGAAAATCTCGTTACTCTCTCAGAGTGAGCACGAGTATAAGGATCCTTAGCATCAATAGCTGCTGCTAATGATTTTACTGTAGAAATATACATCTCTTCCAAATCTTGGTAAAGCTTCGCTCTCTCAATAGCCACAGCCGCCTGAGCGGATAGCAGTTTAAATAGAGCCTTATCCCTCTCAGTAAAAATCCTATCACCCCTTTTATTAATAACTTCCATTACCCCAATAATCCTATTCTTAACCTTAAGGGGAATGCAAATTAACGATTTAGTCTTTTGCCCTAAAGTTTCATCAACCCTTTTTGAGAAACGGGTATCCTTTGAAACATCCTCAATTAACAGAGGCTGGTCGTTCTGCACAACCCAACCGGCTACGCCTTCCCCCATATCCAGACTTAACTTCTTTATTTCCTCTTTCTTTGCCCCGCTGGCTGCCACAAACTGCAACTTTTTCCCTTTCTCATGGACCAGGAGCACAGAACAGCCCTCAGCATCCATTATCTTCATTCCCAGTTCCATAATCGTATCCAAAAGAGGGTCCAGCTCCAAAGTCAAGGTTATAGCTTCAGTGGCTTTCAACAGATTGTCTAACTCCACAACTTTTGTTTCCCGCTCGTTAAGTAGCATTGCATTCTCAATAACTATTACTATCTCATTGGAAAGAGATACAATAAGTTTTTGATCTTCTTCAGTAAAAGGTGTCACACTTTTATCACTTTCTTTCGATTCCTCAACCGATGGTTTCTTATTGAATACTTCTAAAACTCCCAAAACCCTATCTTTCCTTTTTAAGGGAACGCACAATGCATTTACCACAGAGTATCCCATAGCCTTATTTATCTCATCCGAAAATATGGGATACTCTGAAGCATCAGAAATAATCGCAGGCTCACCTACCTTCAAAATTGCGGCCATAACTCCCCTATCCAGCTTCCACTTAGGTTTTTCTCCCAATTCTTCCCTGGGACGACCGCCTATAGTAATGTGGGAAGATAATTCTCCTGTTATCTGGTCAATGAGAATAATAACCCCTGCCTGAGCATTAACCAGCTCAATTGTTAGTCTCATCACCTCGTCTAAAACTTGCTCAAGATTGCTGGCTAAATTAATTAATTGAGTAATTTTCTGCAAAGCCTCGAATCTAAAGTTCAATCTGTTTATAGTCTCTTGCATAACAGAAATTTCTTTCTCCATAGCTTTTCCCCCAATTGTTCAAGGTACGATTTATCCCAACGAAGAGCAAATCAATTTAGCTTCAAGACTAATGGCATACTAACTGCTATAGCCGTATTGAGAAACAAATCGAACATAGAAGAAAGACGAAATCGTTCTTCCTTTCTATTTTTGAAAGTGACATATCCTCCGTGAATTATCCAGATTCCAGGAATTGCAAGATAATAATACCCTTTCAGTAACATTATGCCCATTATTAGCATCCTCTCGACAACTTGAATATATCTCTGAGGCGAGGTTAAATCTGCATTTGCCGTACTGTAGAACAGATTCTTGATATAGGAGATTAAGACACCCCCACCAAATCCAATTGATATGAAGACAATTGTATATATTATTACATTATTATCATTATAAAGAGAAACCAATTTTGAAAGAACTTCTAGTGGAGTCAATTTTGCCAGGTCAAATGAAAAGAGCATACTCAGAAAACCTACATGTAGAGTTTGGTCAAGGAGAAATACCCAGATATTATCCAGGCGGTACTTTTCAAAAAGCACTACTTTCAGCAAGTCCTGTATGCCGTGAATTAGCCAGAGGAAGAATATAAATTCCCGCATTCTGGTTAAATTCCAGTAAGGCCAGACTAAAACAATCGCAAATAAACTAAAGATTGCACTGTGGAGAAAAGAGCCTAAGGGAGATCTAATTTTAAACCAATATAGGCTTGTAAATTGCAACGGAAAGTCAGCAGTTACATGAGCCAAAAGCAACCTGTAAAATATAAACATCTCACTTTAATCCTAAAACCTCATATACCCGAATTAACTCACTTTTTCCTGCGATAGCCATCGGTTCCAGAACTTTCGCCTTAACGATATCCTTCACCACTCGATACATGTTTTCATTGATTAGAATCTGGTCAGGCTTTGCCACCTCTTCCAGACGAGCAGCTAGGTTCACTGAATCGCCAATAGCAGTCTACTCCATCCGTTGCAGAGAACCGATATTCCCAATGACCGCTTCTCCGGTATTAATACCTATACCTATTTTGATTGGTTCGGTTCCTCGCTCAAGCAATTTCCTTCTCAAAAATTCCATCCTTTCTTGCATCTCCAGCGCAGTCCCCAATGCCTTCTGGGCATGATTCTCTTCCTCGACGGGAGCACCATAAATCGCCATAACTGCATCTCCTATGTATTTATCTAAAGTTCCATGATATTCAAAGATTACTTCCGTAATCATCGTAAAAAATTCGTTCAAGATACTAACCACTTCTTCTGGAGCAGACGGCTCGCCATCCTGGTAAAGTTCCGGATATCAGCAAAAAGGATAGTAACCTCCCTCCTTCTCCCACTCAGAACAACCCTATCGGGACTCGCCAATAACTCCTCCACAACCTGGGAAGAAACATATCTCTGAAAAATACTCTTTATTCTCTTCTTCTCTTTCTCCTCAGTCGCGTACTTATAAATGAGAGTAGATAGATAGCTGAAAAAGATTATAGTCCCTAGATAGACAATAGTCAAGCACAAAGACTTCTGGCTAAAGGAGTAGAAGGCGAAAAAGCAAATAGCATATTAGAAGAGAAAGGACAAAGAGCGCTCCCTTTAATGGTCTCATCCGGGGAATGGAAGTTGCCATTATTATTCCCAGGAACAAAAGGACAAGAACATTTGTTCCCTTGGGCACAGGAATCAAGAAGTTCCGGTTTAGAATACTACTTATTGTGCTCGCCAGGACTCCCACCTGGGGGTAAAGAGGAGCAAAGGGAATTGCCCTCAAGTCACTCGAGCCATTAGCAGTGAGACCAACAAGAACTATCTTGTCTTTGAAATCGGAAAGCCTGATAACAGGCTCTTGTCCGATTTCTCCCTGCTTGTATGACTGCAAGACTTGAACGAAATCGCTCGTCCAGAGACTTCCAATACCACCCGGATAATTTACTAACATCTGCCCTTCCCTGTCTATCGGTATCTCTATATTCCCCAGCCAAGAACCTTTTAACTCAATGTACCTTCCTGGTATGACTCTGATGTTACTGTTTTCCAAACCCAGGTAATCGCAAACGAGTTTCAGACTTAAGGAGGGATAAAGCCTTCCCTTATATTCCATTACCAGAGGGACTCTACGGCTAGTTCCATCCATATCGGGTCTCACATTGACAAACCCAGTCCCTTTCATATTAGCTGCCAGTTCTATTCTGGGAAGCGTTGCTTCGCTTGCCTGAAGGAAGTGGTCGTCCTTTCTTATCTGATAATTTAGGGCAAATTTATCTATGTTAACCTGAGAAGTTGTTTCACCTTCTCCTTTTTTCTCTTCTTTCATAGTAAAGAAGAAGGGGGTAATATACATTGCCTGCTTCCTTGGTTGCATTAGCAAGAAAGCGGTCATCTTCTGGAAAGTCGGAAGCAGGCTCTGTAAACAGCACATCGTAAGCAATAGCCATAGGCTCATACTTAGAGAGAGCATGAATCAAAGCCGCATGGTATCTCCTTCGCCAGGGCCACTTGCCCAAGACCTTAGTTGATTCATCTCTTATAAAAACAATCTGTATGACAGGGTTAATCTTCCTCTCACCCCTGAGCTGAAAGCGATAATTATCCCAAACAATCAGTGCGCCACCAAAGCCATCGGGAGCCATTCTCATATTTTTCTGGTTTCCATATGCCGTGCACACTGGTACACCCTGAGGATAGCTTGTCCACTTTATTCCGCCCTCAGCAAACGCTATTTCTCGGGAGGAAACAAGGAAAGCAAAAGAGATTAAAGTTGAAATTAAAATATTTTTTTCATCTCTTCAATTCATCACTTAGATACTGTCGAAAAATGGTAGCCGACGGCTTTAGCCGGCGAATATTCTTTTTATCTCTTATCATCTTTATTATGTTTCTACACAAACTAAAGCTTGTGGCTACCAGATTTAATTTCTTCAAGAATATATTTACATTACATCTTTATCGTCAAGGATATGCGATGTGTATTTCCTAACTCGCCATAGGGGACCCAGACATAGTCTATTCCCATCCTCTTCCAGACAAATCCCACTCCTGCCGAAAGTCCCGATAGAGTATTCAATTCGGAAATAGTATTAGTCTTATATCCTATCCTTCCCGCAAGCTTAATGTCTTTTATTTTCTCATAAACGAATTCGGCGCCAAAATGTCCATTGGGAACATTATCTATAGGAGCATTGACATCAAAAGCTAAATTGACCTTAGATTTGATCGACCTTAGTTCAAAAGTCTTAGCTATGCCTCCCTTTATGTTGAGAGGTAATGGGTCGCTCTCCTTAATAAACTTTATCCCTGGACCGATATTCTGCACTGCAAATCCCAGCCGTAGCCCTCTTCGTGGATCAGGCAGTCTATAAAGCAATCCCAGGTCTATTGCTCCGCTCCAAGCTGTCTCATCTTCTATCCTCTGGTGGATGAGCTTCATATTGGCACCAATGGACACTGCCTTACCAACCTCACAAGCATAGGCTCCTGCCAGAGCAATATCATATGCTCCAAAAGTTCCCTCCGGCTCTATGGTCTCAGTGGTTCTACTTTCCATACCACTCGTATAGAGACACATTACACTGACTCCAAAACCCTTACCTCCTCTCTCTGATTTGATAGGCTGAGCATATCCCAAAAATTCGTATCTTATATCCTCCAGCCACTCATTATGCATAGCAGTAATTTCTCTTTCCTCTAATTGAGCCAGTCCAGCGGGATTCCAATAAGTAGTATTGGCATCATCAGCCACAGCTACAAAGGCGCCTCCCATTGCAACAGGACGCGCACCTGCCTCAATCTTCAAGAAAGTTGCTCCAGTTGTTCCTGCCCTCTCTCGGGAAAAGATTCCTGCTGAGCCTGGAGAAACAAATAAGAGATGAGAGATAGAAAGGAAGAAAGTTAAACCGACGATTAGCTTGTTTTTCCTTTCCATTATTCCCCTGTTCCAATATAAAGTATAATACAAAAAGTACAGTTCTTCAGTGACCGAAGTCACATTTTAGATGTGATTTTAGTCACAAAAAATTAGGGCGGATTTAAAAGTTTACTACGCACCTGGCGGCATCCGCCCTTATCATATCATAGAAATTGAAAACTGTCAGTAACTAAAGTCACAAATGTATCAAAAAGGGGACAGGCTACTTTTTTACAGTAGTAGTACAACATAGAAGAACATTTAATGGACAGTGCCATTTATATTGAATATTCAAACATCAAGCTGCATAAGTAACTGGTTACTTTTCGCAAGAAATAAAGTGTATCAGGGATTTCCTGAGGAAAAAAGTAGCCTGTCCCCTTTTTACTTAGTAGAGCATTCTCTTCAATTCTTCCTTGTCAGTTATCGTTATGTGGTGCTTTTCAATCTCCATGCAATTGGTCTTCCTGAAATCGTTCAATATCCTGCTCACCACTTCCCTCGCAGTTCCTGGTGGGTTAATTCCATATTAATCTTCATACCTTTCTCTATCTGGACACGGGGGCTTTTCAGCCAAATCCAGTAGAGTAATCACTAACCTTCCAGAAACATTCTGAAAAGTAAGTGACTCAATCTGCTTATCAGCATCCCTCAGGCGAGCACAGAGAGTCCTCCATTATCTTAAACGCAACCTGTGATTACTTATAAGGCTCGCCTCAAAATTTCTCCTATTGATTACTAACATCTCAGTATCTTCTGCTGCCCGCACATTTGCCGAGCGTATCTCCCTGTCCAGTATAGCCATCTCTCCCAAAAAGTCTCCCTTTTCTAAGAGTGCCAGAGTTTTCAATCTGCCGTCAGAAGACCTCCTGAAGACTTTTACCACTCCTGAGACCACGATATATAGAGCATCTCCAGTTTCGCCTTCAGAAAAGATGTCTTCATCCTTCCTGTACTTTTTCAAACAGGAAATTTAGGCAATTTTCTCCAGTTCCTCGTCCTCAATCTTATTGAAAAGCGGTACTCTTTTCAAAATTAATTTTTTCTCCGTCTCTCCCTCCAAGTCTCTTGTAAAAAATAGGGACAAAAAATAGGGACAGCGACCATTTTTCAAATTACAAATTTCAAATTACGGGCATAAAGCCCTACCCTACCATTGACGCAGAGCTTCGCTCTGCCGCTCCTTTTCATTAACGGGTTCGATGAATCGAACCCCTACAGATCGTAGGGGCTCAATTTATTGAGCCCGTTTTCGAGAGAAGATATTGATTGCGCTTCTTATTGTGTTACAGTGGATAGCCACGGTATCGCTAACCTCATATGCATAACCGCCAGCCAAAACTATACATAGCGGGATATTTGA
>Ga0315314_1003788_pt1 | contig 11646 bp, 10 predicted proteins | sample TDP9_MG_FD_203631 | JGI IMG/M metagenome (GOLD analysis project Ga0315314, IMG submission 203631) | Freshwater sediment microbial communities from Lake Towuti, South Sulawesi, Indonesia - TDP9 | ecosystem: Environmental > Aquatic > Freshwater > Lake > Sediment | place: Indonesia: South Sulawesi...
TATTCGGGTCATTGATTCCTCCTTCATATATGAGTATTAATACTCATATTATTAGGCCATAAAAAAGCCCACAAGTCAAGAAAAATGTGGGCCCGTGACTAAAAAAGTTCTAAAACGACTAAACTGTCTATCACCCAATTTGGGGTGGGGGGACGTAGTTAAGTTGTTGACTAACCCTTCTTTTCTGCGGCCTTCCTAAAAAGCCATGCGGAGCCTGGGGCATTAGTAATAAGGTATTTGCAAAAGAGAGGGACATGCCCTCTTATCAGGGAGATATCAAGAAGGGGGGGATCGTTTCAGGCTGACTCTGCTCTCTTCTCATAAACGAGGATGGGTTTCTCTTTGTTGATGATGGTTTCCTCGCTGATGATGCACTCTTTAATGTTGGTCTGGGAGGGCAACTCGTACATGATTTCGAGCATGATAGATTCGAGAATCGAACGCAGCCCTCTGGCTCCGGCCCTACGTTTCATAGCCTCTCTGGCGATGGCCACGAGAGCTCCATCTGTGAAGCGCAGCTTTACCTTTTCGAATTCGAAGAGTTTCTGGTACTGCTTGATCAGAGCATTCTTTGGTTCCCGCAGGATGGAGACCAAGGCTCCTTCGTCCAAATCATCGAGGATGGCCATCACCGGCAGGCGCCCGATGAATTCTGGAATAAAACCAAATTTAAGGAGATCCTCGGGTTGTACTTCCGAAAGGAGATCCCCCAAACGTTTTTCCGAACGGCTCTTGATGTCCGCACCAAAACCCATAGCCTTAGGCCCGATCCGCTGCCCGACGATCTTCTCCAGGCCGACGAAGGCTCCCCCGCAAATGAAGAGAATGTTTTGGGTATTCACCTTGATGAAGTCCTGCTGGGGATGTTTGCGCCCCCCTTTGGGGGGGATATTGGCAACCGTTCCTTCGATGATTTTCAGCAGAGCCTGCTGCACGCCCTCGCCAGAGACGTCGCGGGTAATCGAGGGATTCTCCGACTTGCGGGAAATCTTGTCGATCTCGTCGATGTAAATAATCCCTCGCTGAGTTTTTGGCACGTCGAAATCGGCAGCCTGCAGAAGGTTGAGGAGGATGTTCTCCACGTCTTCTCCGACATAGCCAGCTTCTGTAAGGCTGGTTGCGTCAGCGATGGTGAAGGGAACGTTGAGAATACGGGCCATGGTTTGGGCCAGAAGGGTTTTGCCAGACCCCGTCGGCCCGATGAGGAGGATGTTGGATTTTTGCAACTCCACCCCGTCCAGCTCCAGACGGGAATCAATGCGTCTATAATGATTGTGGACGGCTACAGCCAGGATCTTCTTGGCGCGCTCCTGACCGATGACGTATTGGTCGAGAATGCTTTTGATCTCTGCGGGCTTGGGAACGCCCAATTTACGCAGGGCCGCTTCTTCTTTTTCCACTTCCTCGGCGATGATGTCTTTGCATAGAGCTACGCATTCATCGCAAATGTAAACTGCTGGCCCGGCGATGAGCTTCTTCACTTCCCCTTGGCTCTTTCCGCAAAAAGAGCAGAAGAGGGTTCCCATGCGCTCCGTTCCTTTTCGCTCCGCCATGGTTGAACCTTTGACGAATTATCCGCTTTTGGGAAGTTCTTTTTTGAAAATGACCTCGTCGATCAACCCGTACTCCTTGGCTTGTTGGCCGTTCATAAAAAAGTCTCGCTCGGAATCCTTCTCAATCTTTTCGATGGGCTGCCGGGTATGACGAGCCAGGATGTGGTTGATCTCATCCTTCATGCGCAGAATCTCTTTTGAATGGATGGCAATGTCGGTAGCCTGCCCGTGAACTCCGCCCATGAGTTGGTGAATGAGGATGCGGGAGTGGGGCAGGGCGAACCGTTTCCCTGGATCGCCAGCAGCCAAGAGCACGGCTGCCATGCTGGCAGCTTGTCCCATGCAGAGAGTAGAGATTTTGGGCTTGATATATTGCATGGTATCGTAGATGGCCAGGCCCGCGGTCACCAGGCCGCCCGGGGAGTTGAGGTAAAGGTGAATATCCTTATCCGGGTCTTCCGCCTCCAGGAAAAGAAGCTGGGCAATGACCAGATTGGCCACATAGTCATCGATGGGCGTACCCACAAAAATAATCCGATCTTTGAGGAGACGGGAATAGATGTCATAAGCCCGTTCTCCCCGGGATGTCTGTTCCACAACGATAGGGATGAGATTCATTTCCCTTCCTCCACAGGATTCCCCTGCCGGGTCTTAAGGAGCCCCCGGCCCTTCTATGATCTTAGCTCGGCTCAGGAGAAAATCGAGGGTTTTTTCCTCCAGAAGCTGAGCCCGCAGATCCTCCAGCAGGAGTTCCTTCTGGTAATAACTCTTCACCGCTTCCGCGCGCTGGTCGATTTGAGCGGCGATCTGCTCGATCTTTTTATCCAGCTCGGCTTCACTGACGGAAAGATTCTCCGCCCGAGCGATCTTCTCCAGGATCAGGCTGCCTCGAACCTCCTTCTCAGCTACGGGCAGGAAAGACTCGCGGAGCTTCTGCGGATCACGGCCGGCGTCCTCGAGCTTCATTCCTTGGCGGGCCAAGCGCTGTTCGGTCCTGGCGATAAGGGTTTGCACCTGACGCTCCACCATGCTTTTTGGGACCTGGAAGGGGTGCTTTTCTGCCAAAGTATTGAGAAGCTTCTCCTTGGCAGCCTGATTGGCCTGCGCCTGCTTCTGCTCCTCAATGGTTTGGCGCAGGTGGGCTTTGAGGTCGGCGAGGGTGCTGTAATTTCCCACATCTCTGGCAAATTCATCATCCAGGGGGGGAAGAATCTTCTCTTTGATCTCCTTGACTTTCAAATGGACATTGATCTCTTTGCCTGCCAAATCCTTTTTTGCATAGGTCTCAGGGAGAAGGAGGGAGATGTCTTTCTCCTCGTTCTGGGAGAGGCTGATCAGTTGTAGGTCCAACTCCCCCACTAATGTTTTTGACCCCACTTCCACGAGGTGATCGCGGACTGTCCATCCCTCCAGCGCCTTTGCGGAAAGGCTGCCCTCAAAGTCAAGGATGACGAAGTCTTTTTCCTGGATGGGCCGATTTTTCTCCAGGGGTTTAAGTTGGGCGTGCAGATCTTGAAGTCCCCTGAGTCGGGCTTCTACTTCTTCTTCTGTAATGCTGACCTTTGCCCTCTCTACCTCCAGCCCCAGGTATCCTTCGACTGAAACTTCTGGTTTGACCTCCACGGTCAGGGTATATTTGAAATCTTTCCCTTCTTCAAAGGTGCGGTCCAGGACCGTGGGGGCGTCGACTGGAGCCAGATGGTGCTCTTCCACCGCCTTTCCGTAGGAGTCTTTTATCAGCTTCGAAAAAACCTCTTCCTCGACCTGCTTTTTGTAGTAACGCTCTAAGATGGAGCGGGGAACCTTTCCCGGGCGGAATCCTTTAAGTTTTACGTTTCGATTCAGAGACCGATAGGTGGACTCCATCTCTCGGGAGACCACCTCGCTGGGGATCTCGAATAAGATCTTTCTTTGATAAGGGCTGGTATTTTCTATCTGTACCTTCATCAATACCTCAATGCTTCCCTTTCAGGTTTTCTGGCCGCAAAGAACACCGAGGTCCTCGCCATATGTGAATTCAGATTTCGTTTGGATTTGGGTGATCTCTTTGTCAAAAGAACAATGGACTATTTAAATAGTTTAACAAAAATATAAGGATAAGTCAACCAACAGGTCGCCATCCCGGATCTGCCGTCCGTTATTCTTTCATCGGGGGAGCAAAATGGAATTTTTCGGGGGAGGCGGAAAACCCTCGGTAGGTAAGCTGGCCTCTGATGTCTCCGTAAAAAAAGACATCCTTGGCTACGCCGGTCATCGGAATGACGTCGTTGTTGAACCATACCTCGACCTCGCCGTGCAGGGATCCAACCAGTTCCTTATCCAGGTAGACTTTGATGAAAAGATCTTTTCCCTTTTTCTCTCCCTCGGCCGCTCTTCTTCTTTGCTCTTCTTCCTCGGAAGCAACGCTTAGGCGGATCGCTTTTCTGCTCTCCTGCCGGGGAACGGTCCGAATGATAAATTCCTTTCCTGGCTCGACTCTGCCGTAAACCCCAAACCGAAAATTATAGAAAGCGGTCATCGGATCATCATAGAGGATGCCGAAGGGAATTTCCACCTCTTCCCGGGTGGTCCGCCCTTCTTTTTGGGTCTCGATGAACACTTTCCGGGCGGAATAGTCATATACAGTGACTCGTCTGCGAATCTTCTGCCCGATGATGACATCCTCCTCGAAACGCAGGGGGATGAGCCTTCTTCCATTGTTGATCGTGCCCATCGTGGAGCGATAGATGTCCCTGCGGTAGCGACTGATCCATCCCCAAAACCCGAGGGTCCGCCCTTCATGAAAGGCCGCATACTTTCCGTATCCCAGGCTGCGAAAAGTGGCTACCCCTTCCCCTACCCGATCGAATATCCAAAACCCGATGTCGTATTTTAGCACTTCCCCCCGGAAACGATCCCCAATGGGGTCCCTGCCTTGGCCGACTGAACTCTCCGGCCAAAATAAGAGCAGAAGGAATACCATGGATTTTAAAATGATCAGTCTCTTCATCTAAGGCATGGCGGATCTATAGAGTCTCATAAGGAATCGGGGGGTGGAGGGATGGTTCCAACCAGCTCTCGGCTAATTTCATCCATCGCGCGCATCATATTTATGGCCCGCAAAGCAAACCCCGCCTGAAAGAGCCCTACCACTAAGCCAATAGGATCGAAAACCACTCGCACCGTGTGGTCTCTTCGGGCATCCTGAACCTTCCAGAGAACCTCACCGTTTCTCGAGTCCACCATCTCCACGGATAACCCCACGGCCAATTGGGAATAGAGAAACCCATAATAGTAATCAAAGTGGGTCACTTGACCGAATACGAGGGCATCGGCTCCCAAGAGCTCACCCAAACGCGGCGGAGGAAATGATCTGATCTTTTCCCAGGAATTCAGTTCTTCCCTTTGCAGCATCCGGTCTATTCGTGAGAGTTTAACATGATCAAATTCTAATTGGGAGAATTGACCGAAGAAAGAACGGCGCATTTTCTCTGCCAGGGATTCGGGGTGCTCTTCTTTCCTTCCCGTCAGCGAGTTGAAGAGAGAACGGCTTCCCTCAATTCGTCCTTCTCCCACCAGACTGCGGAACGGAAGGATGGCTATGGTTCTGGGGGGTCTTTCTTTGAGGGTTTGGGACACGTAGACCTTCCCCCTGGGATCCAATTCATAGACCCGGTCCAGGGTAGTCTTGGTTCTAACGGGCTCGCAGCTGGCAAAAAATAGAAGAAATGAGATGAGGAGAAATCTTTGGAAAGATTTCATTGGAATATGAGGGATTTCCCCTTAGATTCTTGCTGGAACTTCACCCTCAGGGAGTTTTTTGGAATCCCTCGCATATAGGCTCGTGTTCCTTTCAGACAATTTTCATTTGAAATTTTATCATAGACCCTCATTAATATCGACTCTTTTAAAATAAATTCGAGATTTTCAGGAAAGAAGCTAAAGATTCCTCCTTGTTTCTTCGGAAAAAGGTCTTGACTGCTGAGTTGGGGTGGCCATAAAATTTAGTCTACGAGGGGATACGGTTGCACCCGTCAGAAGAGAATAATCAAAATTTCAGAAGGCTATGCTCTACCCCCTTCCCCGCGGATTAAGTTCCGCCACTCTACAGGGAGAGGGGTGATTGCCCCAATAAAGGTTCGGTCTTATTGGGGCTTTTTTCAAGGGGGCACGGCTCCTATGGGCGGAACGATGGCAATCCAGAAGGGGGTCAGGATGATAACCTACCTTATTGTGGGCAATGGCGTGGCTGGGAATTCGGCTGCCGAAAGCATCCGAAGAATCGATCCCCAGGGAAAGATTCTGATGTTTTCCAAGGGGAAACACTTTTTTTATTACGTGCCGGCGCTTCCCGAATACCTCGCCGGAGAAAAGGAGGTGAAGGATTTCACGATCCATAATGAAGATTGGTATAAAAAAAATAGGATTGACCTTCTCTTAGAAACCGAGATCACAAAAATTGATGCCCCACAAAAAATCGCCACTTCCCACAAGGGGGAGATATTTCCTTACGATAAACTCCTGCTGGCTTGCGGGGGCATCAGTTTCATTCCGCCAATTCCAGGTTCACAATCCGGCGGTGTATTCACCCTGCGCACGGTCGCGGACGCAGAGATCATTCGGGAAAGGGCTAAAAGATCGAAAAAGGTTGTCGTCGTAGGTGGCGGACTCTTAGGGCTGGAAGCTGGAAATGGTTTAAGGAAGCTCGGCCTGGAAGTTTCCGTTGTCGAATTTGCCGCGAGGCTTTTACCGCGGCAGATGGATGTTCCGGGAGCTGCTATCCTCCAGAAGCAGATGGAGGAGATGGGTTTTCGTTTTTATCTCGGGGCCAAGACCAGAGAAATTCTCCCGGAAAAGGATGGTCTTTGGGTCAACCTGGAAGGGGGTGGAAAATTATACGCCCACATGGTGCTGATTTCAGCGGGTGTGCGGCCAGAGCTTACCTTAGGAAGGTCTTTGAATCTACCAATCGATAAAGGAGTCAAGGTAGATGACACGATGAAAACAGGCCTGGAAGGGATTTATGCGGCTGGAGACCTCATCGAACATCGGGGACAATTCTACGGGATCTGGCCCGCGGCCATGGAGCAGGGGAGAATCGCTGGAGCCAACATGGCCGGGGTAGAGACGAAATATGAAGGGACAGTCCTATCCAACACGCTGAAGGTTGTGGGGATTGATCTGGTCGCCGCCGGAGAGATTGATGGCGAAGGGAAGATGGAGTCGATCATCACAAAGGATGAGAGAAAAAAGATCTATAGGAAGTTAGTCATCAAAGACAACGCTATCATCGGGGTGATTTTGCTGGGCGATATTCGGGGAAGCGAGGAAATTCAAAGGGCGATAAAATCGAAGAAAGAGATATCGCCTTTCAAAGGAAAGCTGGGGGATGAAAAATTTGACTTTTCCCAGTTGAGATAAGGAACCAAAATGGGCCTTAAGGGGATGGAAGATTTGCCAGGGGGTTCGCCCCTCCAGAATCTATTATCTCCCATCAAGATAAAGACGATGGAGCTTCCCAACCGGGTAGTCCTTCCACCCATGGGGACCAACCTGGGAAATACTGACGGCACGGTCAGCGAAGCCAACTTGGCCTATCTTAGGCGCATGGCGAGGGGAGGGGCCGGCCTGATCATTACAGAAGTTTCGGCTGTTCACCCCAGCGGCTCGGCCATCGGAAGCGAGCTGGGTGTTTTTGACGACCGCTTTATTCCGGGATTGAAAAGACTGGCCGATGTGGCCCATGCCGCAGGCAGCAAGATCGCCTTACAGCTCCACCATGCCGGAAGGGAAAGCCTTCATCTCTTGCAAGAAAAAAAAGCCATCGCCCCATCAGCAATCCGCAGCCTGGTTTTCGGCTTGACTCCGCGAGAGATGACCCGTGATGAAATTGAAGAGATCATCATCGCCTTTGGAGCAGCGGCGCTGCGGGCGAGGGAAGCGGGCTATGACGCTATTGAGGTCCATGGTGCGCACGGATATCTATTGACCCAGTTTCTATCATCCCTTTCGAACCAGCGCAGCGATGAGTATGGTGGCAGCCTGGCCAGTCGGAGTCGATTCATGATGGAAGTGCTAAAAGAAGTCCGCAGGCAAGTGGGTGAGGATTTCCCGATTTCTCTGCGCATTTCCGTGGAAGAGTGTATCAAAGGGGGATATACGATTGAGGATATAAATCCCATCCTGCCGGAGTTGGTCAGAGCCGGTGCGGACATCATTCATGCTTCCTTGGGAACGCACGGGAGCCCTGCCGGAATCACCAGTGCCCCGACCGAATATGAGCCCGGATTCAATGTCTGGAGAGCAAAAAAGGTGAAAGAGGTGGTGGAAGTCCCAGTTATTGCCGTTGGACGATTCACCGACCCTAACCTCGCTGATGAAGTGATCGCCCGGGGGGAGGCTGACCTGGTAGCCTTCGGACGCCAGTATTTAGCCGATCCCGATTTTCTGATCAAGGCCGGGGAAGGCCGTCACGAAGATATCCGGGTATGCATCGCTTGTAATCAGGGGTGTATAGAGCGCTTGATATTGGGGGAGGGGAGTATTCGGTGCGCCATCAATCCGGAAACCGGCCAGGAACTCATCTATCCACCGGGCCCGGGTGCCGTGCGGCGTCAAGTCTGGGTCGTTGGAGCAGGCCCCGGCGGGCTTACGGCGGCTTATGAGGCAGCCAGATTGGGGCACGAGGTTACGCTTTTTGAAAAAGAAGAAACAACGGGCGGCCAGTTGCGTTTTGCCTCCAAAGCTCCCTATAAGAGCATTTACGGAGATTGGGGAACCTGGCTTACTTCCCAGGTGAAAAAATTGGGAGTGACTCTCCATACAGGCACAGAGGTCACGGAGAGGATGGTCGAGGAGGGAAAGCCAGATGCCGTGATCTTGGCCATTGGAGGGGAGAAAATCATGCCCGATATTGCTGGGATTGGCCATCCGATGGTTTGTGATGCCTGGCAGGTTCTCAGTGAACAGGTTCCCCCCAAAGAGCACGTGGTGGTGATGGGCGGGGGCCTGATCGGCATGGAGACAGCAGACTTTTTGTTACAAAAAGGGGTACAGGTCACTCTGGTCGAGGTTCTGAAACGTTCACCAGTTCTCAAAATCACTTCCCACGGCTACATGCTCCACACCCGCCTCAGGGAAGGAAGTTGTAAACTCATTTTTAACACTTCGATAGAGAGAATCGGAGAAAATTCGATCACCATCCTTTCGGACGGAGAAGAGCAGACCTTATCTCCCGTGGACCAGGTAATCATCGCCGTCGGCCTGAAACCTCGTGATGAGCTTAAGAAATTTCTGAAGGAAAGTGGAATCCCTCATTATGTAATAGGTGATGCCCAAAAGCCCCGCCGGATTATGGAAGCGACTGAAGAAGGGGCCAGGGCCGCGTGGAATCTCTCCTAATACCCCATCTTCTTTTCCACGTCATACAGGGCCTGGTCAATGCCCTTCACCCCCTCCTCCACTTCTTTTCGGGTGATAGTCAGGGGTGGAGCAAACTCCATAGCGTTTCCTCCCATGCCCCGGATGATAACTCCATGGTTCCTTCCAGCCAGGGCTAGTTGGGAGGCAATGTTATCCTTCCCTGGAAAGGGGGCGCGGTTCTTTTTGTCCTTGACAATTTCAATGGCACACCACAGCCCGAGGCCCCGGGCCTCGCCAACGATGGGATGTCTTGTAAGCTCCTTCAGTCCTTCCAGGAAATATTTCCCCATTTCCTTGGCATTGGCCACCAAGTTCTCCTTCTCGATGATCTCGAGGCTCGCTAAGGCAGCGGCACAGCATACGGGATGGTTCCCGTAAGTATGCAGATGCAAGAAGGTGGGAATGGTTTCCGCGATTTGGCGAGTTGTGCTGGCTGCTCCCAAAGGAGCATAACCACCAGTCAGTTGCTTGGCCATGGTCATGAGGTCCGGTCGGATTCTGTAATGCTCGGCAGCGAACATTTTGCCTGTCCGGCCAAAACCCACGATCACCTCATCGATGATCAGCAGAACCCCGTACTTGTCGCAGACCTGCCGCACACGATCGAAATATCCATCCGGTGGGGGGAGGGCACCCACCCCTTGCATTACCGTTTCGGCAATGAAAGCGGCAACCAGATCCGGCCCTTCGAATTGAATCAGAGAATCCAAAGCATCGGCGCAGGCCAGGTCGCAGGCGGGGTAGGTCAGGTTTAAGGGACAGCGGTAACAATAAGGGGGGATGAGAAAAGCATGCCCAGGAACCAGTGGGGCCATTATGTTGCGTATGGGATTCAGGAAGCCCAGAGCACTCAGGGCACCCATGGTCATACCATGATAGGCATTCTGGCGGGAGATGATTTTGAAACGTCTTTGTTTGTTGGCAAAATAATGGTACTGCTTGGCGATCTTGAATGCAGCTTCCACAGCCTCTGACCCGTCGCAGACAAAGCAGGTGGTCGTCAGCCCGCCGGGGAGGATGGAGGCCAGTTTTTTGGCCAGCTCCACTGCCGGAGGAGTGATGAAAAAGGCCGGAGTGAAATAATGCATTTTTATGGCCTGGTCGTACATCGCCTGAGCCACCTCTTTTCGGCCATAGCCAATGGCGTTCGGACGGGTGTTCCCAGCCATCAGGTCCAGGTAGCGGTTTCCCTCTTCATCATAAACATAGTTCCCCTCTCCCCGGACAATCACCGGAACCTTTCCTTCCTGGATGTCCTTTTTCACGGTATTGTGCAGGAATAGGTAATTCAGCGCATCTTCTAAAGTCTTGGAAGCCATTTTCCCCTCCCCTCTCTGCAAATGGTTATGGTAAGAAACTTTTAACAGCACATTACCCGCCCTGTCAATGTTTTAATGTCATCCATTTCCCTCTTGCCAAGAAAATCATTATAACCCATATTTTTAAATCATCCCTGCCGCGAGCCGGAAGAAAGCTGACAACTTAACCTCCAACCTTCTGGAGAGGGACGTGGAAAGGGATTTTTAGATGGGCCCAACAAGAAGCCTCCATGGGGTTTTATACCTCTTGGAGGTTTTTTGTTTTTCTATCATTTGCCAGAAGACTCCATAAGGAAGGGGAAACGGGCAACCGCATTCTGCCCGAGGGGAATCGGAAAGATTTTCAAAGGAGAGCAACCATGCAGGGGATGAGACCCTTGGAATAGGGAATTCTTGGGGAGAAGAAAATGAAATGCCCGAAGGGCCAGTTTGAAAACACGGAAAGTGTAAAATTCTTGGGCGAATTTGGGGCCACATTGGAAATCATTCGCATTCAAGGGAGGGTGGCCAGAAGAGAAAGAGAGCAGAGCTGGGGTAGAGGTGGGTTTGAGGGATATGAGTTTCAGCGTATGAGTGGATTTCGGACGTTTAATCCTGGGAACCGGCTGAAATCTCTATCAGCGGTCCACAATTCGTGGATTCCATGAGTGCCACATAATGCGGCAATTCGTGCATCGTGGACTTGCGCCCCAGCGACACGACCGGCTTGGACAGCGGCCCGCAGCTCTGGCCAGTAGCCTTCCGTTTCCGACAGCAAGACCAGGCTGGGTGATTCCAACCAGGCCTCAACTTGGTCCAAGGCCGCGTCCAAAGGGGTGGGTGGAGCGTATATTCTGGGATGGGTAACAATAGCGAGAAATTCGTGAAGACAGGGCCAGAGGATGACCCAGGGCGTGCGACCCTCCGCCAGCTCAGCGATCCGAGCATAGGCGGCCTCATGCCATGGGGAATCCTCGCGGTGAGCGTAGACGAGCAGGTTTGTGTCTACGGCGATCATCCGCCTCTCCCTTCATACACGATGTCGCGGATCCGCTCCCACAAAGCGTCGGCGATATGCGGCTGCAGGCCGTTGCCCTTGAATGCGGCCCTGCGAAGGCGAAAGCTCCCCTTTTTCTTTCGCTCGGCGATGAGCCGTCGGAGACCTTCTTGGATGAGGGCTTTGACCGTGGTCCTTTCTTTGGAGGCCAGCCGGCGTGCTTCTTCTAATAGAGAGTTAGGAATCTCTACGGTTGTCTTCATATATCTAACCATATCAAATTTGCCATCAAGATGTCAAGAATTTATTTTGATTTAATTTCCTCCTTTCCAGGGAGAGAAATATGAGATGCCTCAAGTGCCAGACGGAAAATCCTGGAGGAAATCATCAGTTGAAG
>Ga0315314_1003789_pt1 | contig 11645 bp, 10 predicted proteins | sample TDP9_MG_FD_203631 | JGI IMG/M metagenome (GOLD analysis project Ga0315314, IMG submission 203631) | Freshwater sediment microbial communities from Lake Towuti, South Sulawesi, Indonesia - TDP9 | ecosystem: Environmental > Aquatic > Freshwater > Lake > Sediment | place: Indonesia: South Sulawesi...
AGGTTCTGGAAAAAGCAGGTTTCAAGAAGGAAGGAACAATGCGTAAATACCTTTTTCTCAGAGGAGAATGGAGAGATTTCTACTTGTATAGCATCCTTCGAGAAGAATGGAAAGAACCAAAAATACCCACAAAAACCCCAAAATGACAGTAACATCAGTAAAGAGAGTGCGGGTTCAACTCCCATCCCCATTTTGCTGAACCGAGAGTTTGAACGTCGTCCTGGCTTGGGTTTCATGGTAGCCCGGGAGAGATTCGAACTCTCGTCGGAGGGTCCAAAGCCCTCTATGCTTGTCCACTACACCACCGGGCTAAACGAGGCAAGTCGATCACGCCACAGAGCAGAATAATCCTTCGCGCATAAATAACCTTAACGTCACTAAAATCGGAAAAGCATTATTGCTTCTTCCTCCTACAGTTATTTTAGGTTGGTTCAAGCTTTGGGAGTCAACCTCACGCCAATAATAGTCAAAAAAACAATCACGTTGGAACACCTTAGAGGCAAAACTCTCGCGGTAGACGCCAACAACTACCTCTACCAATTCTTGGCACTGATCCGAACACCAGAAGGAACCCCACTCAAAGATTCCCAAGGCAACATTACATCCCATTTAGCTGGGCTCATGTTCCGTTCTACACGGCTGATACACGACTACGGAACCCGCCTCATTTTCGTCTTCGACGGCGAACCCCCAAAACTAAAGGAACCAGAAATCCAAAAGAGACGAGAACTTCGAGAGAAAGCTACGTTAGAATGGGGAAAGGCGTTAGAGAAGGGAGACTACGGCGCAGCTTTCTCCAAAGCGGTCATGACAAGCCGATTAACAAAATCCATGATCAACGATTCCAAGAGACTCCTTGACATGCTGGGAATACCCTATGTTCATGCGCCGGAAGAGGCTGAAGCCCAAGCCGCCTACATGGCTGTAAGAGGCGACGTTTGGGCTTCAAGCAGCAAAGACTACGACACACTCTTGTTTGGCAGTCCAAGACTCGTAAGATACCTAACAATTTATGGAAGAGAGTTTCTCCCAAGCAAAGGAACCTCCAGACCGCTAAAACCAGAACTCATAAGCTTGAACAAATTCTTGTCACAAAACAAAATAGCCAGAGAACAACTCATCGATTTAGCAATTCTCATCGGAACGGACTTTAATGAGGGCGTCAAAGGAATCGGCCCAAAAACAGCATTAAGCCTGCTGCAAAAGCACGGCAGAATAGAAAGCTTACCAAGTGCCATCGCATCAAAGATTCCCAAATACTACGAAGACATCCGCAAAATCTTCCTCAACCCAAAAACCACCAAAAACTACACCCTCAACTACACAAAACTGCAAGAAGACAAACTCTACAACTTCCTCTGCAACGAACGCGACTTTTCCAGGCAACGTGTCGAAAGAGTCGTTCAAAGAATGAAGAAAATCTATCTAAATAGAGAACAAAAAGGATTGGAGAAATGGTTTCTTAATAAGGCTTCTTAACAAAGAAAGGGTTCTTATTTACTTTCAAAGAGACAAAAACTTTAGGTTAGAAGAGTTACACTAAATCAGAGGTTTCACTTTGGAATTCGCCTTCGAAACCATGAAAAAAGAAGACATAGATAAATGTGCCAACATTATTCTCTCGTCTATGAAAAATCAATTAATCCCAACCGACCAAAACAAAGAAGCCATAAAACAGATGCTCTCCAGAACCCAAACCACCACACTGGTCGCCAAAAAGAAAGGAAACATAGTTGGACTGATTGGCGGAACCGCACCCAACGTAAATTTCGTCACAATCCTAGATGAGGAAAGCGCACGCACAGGACTCGCAAACACGCTACTCGACAAGTACGCAGAAGTCGTCAAGCAAAGCCTACCTCACACAACCCACCTCAAAGCGTCACTGTTTGCCGACCAACCAGACACCGTAGCGTTGTATTCTAGATTAGGCTTTGTAGTAGACGGATTCGCCAAAGACTTCGCCCTAGGAAGAGACATGGTTTTCATGAAAAGACGATTTCAAATAAAACCAGCAGAAATCTGAACTCATCTTTTCAGCAGACTTTTTCTTCAAGAAACATAAATTTGTCAAGGCGAATCCGTTGGCTTTTCATTAGTCAGCTTTTGCTTGGTTTTAGAACGAACTGTTGTACTTAACATTCCGCCTACTGCACCGCCGACCAAAAATCCCAGCCACATCCAAAGGAGCCCCTCAACAGTCCGAAAAATCAATAAAATAAAAAGAGTGCTCATAACAAAGGCTCCCACACCAATCAACAGCCCAACTATTACATGATTATGGGCAATTCGCCGTCCAACCATGTATCCAGCGATTATCCCACCAACCATTGTAGAAAAAACATCTGCAAAAGGTGGAACTGCCCCAATATAAACAGCAATGAAAATGAGAACCATAGCTACTCCGAACCCCAGAAAGGTTCCAGCCAAGAACTCATCGGACGAAGGAAATCCTCTGGACAAGACTCTCTCTTTTCAAAATATTTAAGACATCGTTTAATAAAGCTTCATATAAACGATGGATAATTCAGGGGGAACAGTTGGTTGGGCGGAAAAAACAGCGACAAAAAACTCAGGTTTGATCCAGAGAGTATCAGGGTTATCTTGGCGACTGATGCTGGAAGCACCACGAGTAAGGCTCGATTCTTCAAAAAATTAGGCAACGAGTACCGGTTTGTGGCGAGTGGAGAAGCCCCAACCACTGTGGAAGCCCCTTTCGAAGACGTCACCATGGGTATCCGCAACGCCATAAGAGAAGTAGAAGAACTAACCGACCATACCCTTCTGACAGAAGAAGGACTCATAACACCGACGCAAGGTGAGAAAAAAGGTGTAGACCTCTACGTGACCACGAGCAGCGCCGGAGGAGGACTCCAAATGATGGTAGCCGGAGTGGTCAGAACCATGACTGCAGAGAGTGCTGAAAGAGCTGCCCTCGGTGCAGGCGCCATCGTGATGGATGTTATGGCTATAGACGACGGAAGAAGAACGCACCAAAAAATCCAGCGTATACGATACTTACGCCCAGACATGATCCTTGTGGCAGGCGGAACAGACGGCGGAACAATCAGCCACGTAGTTGAGGTAAGCGAACTAATCAAGGCTGCAGAACCCAAACCGCGGTTAGGTGTTAGCTTTCAGCTCCCTATCGTGTATGCGGGAAACAAGGATGCCAGAAAATACATCAAATACGCTTTAGGGGAAAAATTCGCGTTGAGAACCGTAGACAATATCCGCCCTGTTCTAGAGGTTGAGAATGCCCCTCCAGCCAGAGAAGCGGTTCATGAACTCTTCATGGAACACGTCATGTCACATGCACCTGGGTATAACAAGCTAATGAAGTGGACTGATGTACCTATCATGCCTACTCCAGCAGCCGAGGGAACTATGTTTCGCACCATAGCTGAAACATACAACATGAATGTTATCGGTGTGGGTCTCGGCGGAGCCACCACCAACGTATATTCAATCTTTGAGGGAAAGTTTGTCCGAACAGTAAGCGCAAATCTGGGTATGAGTTACAGCATCTGTAACGTTCTCAAGGAGGCGGGAATAGCAAACATCTTGCGGTGGGTACCCTTTGAAATAAAAGAAGCCGATTTACGAAATAGATTGCGCAACAAAATGATTCGCCCAACCACTATTCCTCAAACCCTTCAAGAACTAATGGTTGAACATGCGGTTGCTCGAGAAGCGTTGCGATTGGCTTTTGATCACCACAAGCAGTTGGCAAGAGGCTTGCGTGGCATACAAAGGAAACGCACCATTGCCGAGGTTTTCGAGCAGACCATGGGAGAAGAAACACACATAAAAATGATGGAACTCGACTTCTTAGGAGGCACTGGTGGGCTACTTTCTCACGCTCCAAGGAGAGCACAATCTGCACTGATGCTGATTGATGGTTTTCAACCAGAAGGAGTGACAAAACTGGCACAAGACAGCGTTTTCATGATGCCGCACCTCGGAGTCTTATCCACAGTGCATCCCAAAGCTGCCATGGAGATCTTTGAGAAAGATTGCTTAGTTAGACTCGGAACCTGCATTGCCCCAGTGGGTGAAGCTAAACCAACTGGGGAGAAAACTGCTGTGAAGATAAGAGCTAAAACATCTGGCACAGAAATCACAGAGGACATCCCCTTTGGAACAATTAAAAGAATTCCTCTAAAAGAAAATGAGATAGTTGACGTTAGGATAGAACCTCACAGCAACATGGACGTAGGCGCTGGTAAGGGACACAGCTACACTGCTTCAGTCGAAGGTGGAGTAGTTGGCATCATTGTTGATGCTCGTGGAAGACCACTTATCTTATCAGGAGACCAAAATGAGCGATCAAAAAACTTAATTGCGTGGTTTAAGGCGCTGGATGCCTATCCTCAAGAGACTCTTACAAAAATGCAGGAAACGCTTTGAGAGGACGAAAATAATGGGAGAAGCTTATACTCCTGGCTTAAAGGTGAAGAAAGCTCTTGTTGTGAGAAAGACTAGGAAACTTCCTATAAGAGGAGAAATCCTTGTAAAAGTAGATGACGATGTTCGCTCTCACACTATTGTAGCGAGAACTCATGTTCCAGGCGACCTTCAAATAGTAAGAGTTGCCCAAATCTTGGGAATTGAACTTGAAGACACCGAGAAATACATGATCCATAAGGCTGGAGATCACATAGGAAAGGATGATGTAATAGCCAAGAGCACCTCGTTCTTTGGGTTGTTTAAATCTTTTGTAAGATCACCTATAGAAGGGACGATAGAACATGTTTCAAACGTGACAGGACAAGTAGTCATTAGGGAACCACCAATTCCAGTGGAGGTTAAAGCGTATGTCCCAGGCACCGTAGTCAATGTTTTTCCTGAAGAAGGAGTGACCATTGAAACTCCTGCGGCTTTCATCCAAGGTATTTTTGGCATTGGTGGCGAGACAGAAGGCAGACTATTAATGGTTGCTGACTCACCTGAAGATGCTTTAACCGCCGACCTCATCAAAACCGATCATAAAGGAAAAATTTTGATCGGTGGATCGCTAGTAACTGGTGATGCCCTGCATAAAGCCGTGAAAGTGGGCGCCCGAGGCGTTATCGTCGGAGGAATAGATGACAAAGACTTGGTTGATCTTTTAGGCTACGAAATCGGTGTAGCTATCACTGGTCATGAAGATGTGGGAATCACATTAGTTCTTACGGAAGGGTTCGGTAAAATGCCCATGTCAAGAAGAACCTGCGCATTACTGAAATCCTTTGAAGGAAAACAAGCCTCAATCAGTGGCGCAACTCAGATCAGGGCGGGTGTCATCAGACCAGAAATAATCATTCCTTTGGAAGGAAAGGAGATAAAAAGAGTTAGTGAAGAAGAAGAAATTCTTAGTAGAGGATTAGAACCCGGCACGAGGATACGGGTTATTAGGGAACCATATTTTGGGGCGTTGGGGCGAGTGGTTAGCTTACCCGTTGAACTTCAAAAAGTGGAGACCGAGTCTCATGTGAGGGTTTTGGAAGCCAAGTTGGAGACACAGCCTCCGGGCGCCAAACCCGTGGTTATTCCGAGGGCGAATGTTGAAATTATTGAGGAATAACGGTTTTAACGGTCGGAAGCACCAAAATCGGAAGGGTTTCTGTAAAAATTCGGAGTTCTGGTTCCAAAATCTTAAATATCGTTATCTCAAATATCCACTATCGACCGATCGCTAGGGAGAGACTTTGTTCGAGTCACCCTCGGAGCTTGAACTAACGCCGAAGCAGGAAGAGGAACTTATCGAAAAGCTAGCGCAGTTCATCCTAACGCATAAGATGGAGACTCCAGCCATACTATTTCTTGAAACCCTTAAGCCAGTGAGCTTTGTGAGCAGCACTTTCGCGATGATGTACGTTGCTCCGTTCCTAGACATCTATGGCTTGAATATCAATCAGTACGCTCTGCTGTTCCAGAAACGGGAAAATGTCGAACGACTACTTCAAAGAATCGAGGCGTTGATAAAAGAAAGCGATCGGTTGAAAAAAGAAAAAGAAAAAGAAAAAGGAAAAGAGAGGAAACACAAGTGGCGGTTATGGTAGAAGGGCGAATAGCCCAATTCGTCATCTTGGTCATCTTAAGTGGTGCTATCGTCTTTTTCATTGAGATGGCTAGAAGAGGAAGGGTGCCAAAGATTCGAAAACTCGCAGGTCTCGATGCCATAGAGGAAGCAGTTGGCAGAGCAACTGAGATGGGAAGACCAATCATGGCTTCTCACGGCATTGCAGGTTTCGAAGACACTTATGCGCCGCAGACAGCCGCAGGCATGAGCGTCTTAGGTTACGTTGCTAGACTATGCGCCAAATACGATACCCAACTTTTTGTTCCATGCAGATATTCAGCGTTGGTTCCAGTAGCTCAGGAGATCGTTCAACAAGCATACATCGCAGAAGGAAAGCCTGAAGCCTACAAACCCGACAACGTGATGTTCCTGTCTGACGAACAATTCGCTTATTCCATTGGGTACATGGGCTTGATGACTCGAGAAAAGGCGGCGGCAAACATCATGATAGGAGGTTTTTGGGCAGAATCATTGCAGTTAGCTGAAACCGGATTCATGGCAGGAGCCATTCAGATCGCAGGCACAGCCAACTATCACCAAATCCCATTCTTCGTGGTCTGCACAGACTACTGCCTAATCGGCGAAGAAATATTTGCAGCTGGAGCCTATCTCTCAAAGGACCCTGTCTTGACTGGAAGTCTTGCAGGACAAGATTTCGGTAGACTTGTTGCAGAGATACTGATCATACTGGGGACTATTCTTGCGACAGCTGGTATTAAGTGGCTTGCGGATATCCTTGTCTTGTAGGAGGTTTCTAGATGACATGGTATAAAAGAAGAGAAGGACCCTTGATTGTAACTTTGGTCGTCGCGCTGTTTGTTATCTTTGAATGGTACTTTGGTGAAGGAGCGCTCATTCCCGAAGCCACAGAAGCCTCTGCGGAAATACAACGATTCGTGGCTTTCATCCTCGCTTTTGTAATAGGTGTTGGAGCACTAAACGTACTAAGAATTCATTGGCATCGTATACAACGTCGAAAGCCTGGCGATTATTCTTGGCTCTACAGTTCATGGATCTACGTTCTAGTAGTCCTGTTTGTTATCACAGGCGTTCTCTTGGGGGTATATTCTGGGCTTCGCACTGAAGAGCCGAGCTACATATGGATGTTTGATTACGTATTAACTCCCCTTGACGCATCAATGTATTCGATATTGGCATTTTTCATAGCTTCCGGTGCCTATCGTGCATTCAGAGCTAGAACAGCCGAGGCAGCGCTTCTCTTGATCGCAGGAACACTAGTGATGTTGGGAAACGCCCCAATTGGAGGAGTTATATGGTCTGGTTTCATTGACATAAACACTTGGATTCAAAGAATTCCGATGATGGCTGGTATGCGAGGAATACTTATCGGTGTAGGCTTAGGAGCCATTGCTATGGGCATACGAATTTTGACTGGACGAGAGAGAGGATACTTGGGTGGAGGCGAATAGAAATGAGTCTTTGGGAAAAATTAGAACGCATCGACCGCAGAGTACTGTATGGGCTTCTTTGGATCGTAGTGCTTCCAGTCCTTTATTATCCGATCAACTTACCGGTAGTCATAAGCGATCTTACAAAAGAATACTACAATCAGATTGAGGCAATACCCGCTGGCGGCGTAGTAGTGTTAGCGTTCGATTTAGGGCCTGCAGGATGGCCGGAACTCGGTGGCATGTGTTATGCGTCGATGCAACATCTCTTCACGATGATACATGAGCGGGGTATAAAGGTGGTGATGCTGACCTACTGGGCAACCGGAGCCGCACTTATTACCAACTGCTTCGAAGGAGATTATGGACCTATGGACCAAATGGGTGCCGACTACGGTACAGACTGGGTCAATCTTGGCTACATTGCCGGTGGAGAGGTTGGCATGTCTAATTTCGCTGCCGATGCTTGGGCTGCCAAACCAACAGACTACCAAGGAACCCCTGTAAGCACACTACCCATAATGCAGAATGTGCATACGATACAAGACGTTTACATGCTAGTATCGATTGAAAGTGGAACACCCGGCTACGAGGAATACCTACGACAATGGTGGACTCGAAAAACTACACTAAGAATTCTGGTTGGAGCTTTAGGTGTCTCCATTCCAGGAGTTGAGCCCTATCGCCCTACTCGAGTTCAGTCATATCTTCCTGGTGGAAAGGGAGCCTCAGAATACATTTCTCTGGTTGGTAAAAAGGTTCCAGCGATCTTGCCAGGACAGATGGGCAAAAAAGCGGTAGGTGTCAACGACGCTTTATCGACATCCCACGTACTAGTGATCATCTTTGTCGCCCTTGGAAACATAGGCTACTTCCTCAGATCCAGGAGGAAATAACAATGATACCTGAATGGTTTGTTTTGGCCGCTGGAGCATGGGTAAGCGTCTTCCTAACCCTAGCAGTGTACAGCTTCCTATACAAAGAAAACCCGATCTTCCGCTTCGCCGAACACTCCTTCATAGCTGCTGGTGTTGGCTACTGGATAGCCTACAACGTCTATTACTGCTATGACCTAGCCATCGGAATTCCAGGAGGAGATGTCGGCCTATATGGTGGACAATGGTGGTGGATCTTTGCCTTCCTATTCGGAATCATCTATTACTTCGTTCTCACACGAAAGTACTTCTGGATATACAGATATTCACTGGCGATTATCGTTGGTGTTGGTGCTGGGTTAACTCTCAGAACAATAGTTCAAGCACAATTTCTCTCACTCGTTCTTGCAACCTTCCTGAACCTTTCGCCAACTGATGCAGCAGGCAATCTTATCATCTTCAATCCCGCAAGCCCCGCTGGCGCATCCCTCATCAACAATCTACTAATCGTGGTTCTGGTGTTTGGTTCAATCATCTACTTCTTCTTCACAAGCGAAGCTGGAGTCATAAAGAACATCGGAAGAATCGGTCGTGTAGCATTGATGACGGCCTTTGGTGCAGCCTATGGAAACACGATAATGACAAGGATGAACCTCTTCATCGGAAGAGCCCAAGATCTTCTTGGAATCAGCGGACCCTCACCACCGGACCAACAAATAGCCTTTGTCGTCATAGGCATCACGATGCTCATAGTCTTGTTCGGCTACAGTTACATGAAGAAAAAGCCCCCCGAAGCGCCTCCAGAAGAAGCACCAGCACCAAAAACAGAAACAAAGCGACCAAGAAAAAAAGAAACATCTACCTAAAATCTCCCCTTCTTTTTATTTATTTTTATATCTAACTACAGTAGCACAATCAACGTTCTTTGAACTCAAATCAACGATTCGCCATATACCAGAATGTTTTTATTTAAATATGCGTTCTGCTGAAGTTCCCATATAAACAAGCCTTAACATCTTCACAGATCAGAGGGACAGAAAAATGGCGAAAGAAGAAGTGCAAATTGGGGTGTACGTGTGCCACTGTGGGGGGAACATAAGCGACACAGTAGATGTGGAAAGGGTGAGAGAAGTCGCTTCCAAGTTTAAAGACGTGAAGGTCGCAAAAGCATACGAATACGTTTGCAGTGATCCCGGACAAGAAATGATCAAGCAGGGAATAAAAGAGCAAGGACTTGACAGAATTGTGGTTGCCTCATGTTCACCAAGGATGCACCTTGATACCTTCAGGCGAACGGTTGAGTCTGCAGGTTTGAACCCGTATTTTCTTGAGATGGCAAACATCCGGGAGCAGTGTAGTTGGGTTCATGGTGATAAGGAGACTGCCACATCCAAGACGATTGATCTTATTCGAGGAGCGGTAGGACGAGCCCGTTATCTTAAACCGCTAGAGACTAAGAGCATACCAGTGAACAGGGATGCCCTCGTAATTGGGGGCGGAATTGCGGGTATCATTACTTCCATCGAATTGGCAGATAAGGGCTATCAAGTATACCTTGTGGAAAGAAGCCCAAGCATAGGCGGGCACATGGCTCAACTCAGCAAAACCTTTCCAACCCTCGACTGCTCCCAATGCATTCTCACACCAAAAATGGTCTACGCTGGGCAACACCCCAAAATAAGAATCATAAGTATGGCTGAGTTAATGGATGTTAAGGGTTCTCCAGGCAATTACCGAGCCTTAATCAAGAAGAACCAAAGATTCGTAGACGCTTCAAAATGCACAGCCTGCGGAGAGTGTGCGAAAGTTTGTCCTGTCAAGGTTCCAAGCGAATTCGAAGCCCACTTGTTCCCCCGAAAGGCTATTTACATATCCTTTCAACAAGCAGTTCCAAAAACATACACAATTGACAAGGAGCACTGCTTATACTTCACCAAAGGGGTCTGCAGGCTTTGCGAAAGGTTCTGCAAGGGTAAAGCAGTCGATTTCGATCAAAAAGAAGAAAATATGGAACTAGATGTAGGTGCAATTATTGCTTGCACTGGATTCGAGTTAATAGACCCTAAAACCTTGGAGGAATATAGCTACGGTTTACACCCAGACATCATAACGAACTTGCAATTAGAGAGGCTTCTAGGTCGCGAAATGCGTAGACCATCAGACGAAAAAGTGGCGAAAAGAGTTGCATTCATACTTTGCGTAGGCAGCCGAATGATGAATAAAGAAACTGGAGTGGACCATTGCTGCAAGATAGGTTGTATGGCTGCCATTAAGCAGGCTATGCTGGTTCAGAAGGTTGTGCCTGACGCCGAACCCTGGATCTTCTACACCGATATTAGAGCAGACGGAAAGGGGTATGAAGAATTCTATGCCACGGCTCAAGACCACAACGTAAGATTTGTCAGAGGTCGCGTGGGAGAAGTTGTTCCATTAAAAAACAATGAAATATTGGTGAGGGGAGAAGACACTCTTGTGGGAAGTCAAGTTGAGGGAAAATTCGACTTAGTGGTACTTAGCCTAGGAGTCATCCCTAGCTTAGGCACTCAAGAGTTAGCTCGAAAGTTAGGCATTCAGATTGGTTCTGACGGCTTTCTTCTAGAAAGACATTACAAGCTTAGACCAGTGGACAGCCAAAGAGAGGGAGTTTTCGTTGCAGGCTGCGTTTTAAGCCCAAAGGACGTGAGGGAAACAACTTTAGAAGCCATGTCTACTGCTTCAAGAGTCGCCACCTTCATTGGAAAAGGTGAAATCTCCGTGTCGCCAGAGGTAGCCTACATAACCCAAGAAAAGTGCAATCTGTGCGGGGTATGTATAAGCGTATGTCCAGTGACTGCGGTGGAAAAATCTGAGGCTGGCATAGTGATCAATCCTGTTTCGTGTGTTGGATGCGGAATTTGTGTGCCCAGATGTCCTCAAGAAGCGATCGAACTGAACAACTGGACTGATGAACAAATGATTGCCCAAATAATTGGGGTGTGCGAAGGAGGAGAATCTCCGAAGATCATCGCTTTCCTCGAAAGAGAAATAGCTTACGGGTCTGCGGACTTGGCTGGACAGACCAGAGTATCCTATCCTTCCAACGTGGAGATAATTCGTGTGCCAACCACCGGACGAGTTGGCTTAAAACATGTGCTACACGCATTTGCAGCCGGAGCTGACGGCATCATATTCGTTGAGGATCATGGCAGTGTGTTCAGTGAGGAAGCCCTAAGAGAACAGGTCACCCAGTTCAAGAAGGAATTAGGAGCGTATGGTATCGAACCCCTCCGCCTAATGTCATTCACCACAACCCTCCCA
>Ga0315314_1003790_pt1 | contig 11642 bp, 13 predicted proteins | sample TDP9_MG_FD_203631 | JGI IMG/M metagenome (GOLD analysis project Ga0315314, IMG submission 203631) | Freshwater sediment microbial communities from Lake Towuti, South Sulawesi, Indonesia - TDP9 | ecosystem: Environmental > Aquatic > Freshwater > Lake > Sediment | place: Indonesia: South Sulawesi...
AGTATTAATACTCATATTATTAGGCCATAAAAAAGCCCACAAGTCAAGAAAAATGTGGGCCCGTGACTAAAAAAGTTCTAAAACGACTAAACTGTTACATGAAACGATTCATTAGCCGTAATTTCAGCCGGCCTCTCTACGATTATCGGAAAGAGTGGGAAAAGTTTAGTCGGCAAACAACCTCGGTTACTGAGATAAAGGATCTTTGTGCTGCCGTAACGAAGATGGTTTGTAGGACGCTCGAGATTCTTTCGGTGAGTATTTGGCTTGTAGATGAACCGCAGGATAAGATTAAGCTAGGTGGAACCACCGTCTTCTCAGAAGGGGAGCTCCAGGAACTCCCCTCCATAGAAGAAGATGTGCTTGAACTCATACGCATTATGCGGCGCGACAACCTTCCTTTAGATTTTGATTATTCCTCAGGGGATTGGGTGAAAGAAGGAAAGGGATCTAATGGAGACTTTTTCAGTCGAACAAGGGTCCGCCACTGCATACCATTGATCGCAAGTGGAAGGTTTCTGGGGGTAATGACGCTGGGCGATCGAGTGGGTGGAGAATCTTTCTCTTCAGAGGACTTTGATCTACTCAAGACCATTGCCGATCAGACGGCCAGTAGCCTCCTCAATCTTAAACTATCTGACCAACTAAGGCAGGCAAAAGAAATGGAGGCTTTCCAGAGCATGTCGGCCTTCTTTATCCATGACTTGAAGAACGTTGCATCCAAGCTCTCTCTGATGACGCAAAATCTACCGGTTCACTTTGACAACCCAGAATTTCGAAATGACACGGTACGAACGATCTCCCAGAGCCTGGCGAAAATCAACGGAATGTGCAGCCGCCTTTCCTCCCTGAGCCAAAAACTGGAATTTAAAAAAACAGAAACCGACTTAAATGAACTAATTGGGAAAACAATTTCCGGGCTGGACGGATGCTGTAAAATTTCTTTGCTTCAAGACCTGAAACTGATACCAAAATTATTAGTCGATTCGGAACAGATGCAGAAGGTTCTGACGAATTTAATCCTCAATGCAAATGATGCTGTTGGAAATGGCGGAGAGATTCGAATTTCCACAATTCAGAAAGACGGTTGGGTATGCATCTCGGTTCAAGATAATGGCTGTGGCATGTCCAGAGAGTTCATCGAGCAATCCCTCTTTCGCCCCTTCAAAACAACCAAAAAGCAAGGCATGGGCATCGGCCTGTACCAGAGCAAAATAATAATCGAAGCCCACCACGGAAAGATCGAGGTGGAGAGTGAAGAAGGTCGTGGAACGACCTTTAGAGTTTTCCTGCCAATAGCAGGAAAATAGTGTTGAGTGTTTAGTGTTAAGTAAGAGAAAAAGTGTTGAGGTTTGGAGTGTTCAGTGTTAAGCAGAGAGCGGAAAACGAGATACATGTCGCTTAAGACTCAAGACTGTTTTTGAGGAATGATAACTAGGAGGACTCTTTATGATAACTACGTATAGAGATCTGAAGGTTTGGAAAAAGGCGGATGAACTTGCGTTTGAAGTATTTGATCTTACAGATAAATTTCCTAAGGCCTATTTATTTGATCTCACCAGCCAACTGAGAAGGGCGGCATTGTCGATACCGACCAACATTGCGGAAGGAAGCGCAAGTTTTCATTCGGGAGAGCTTTTACAATTCCTAAATATAGCAAGAAGATCCCTAAGTGAGACTGATTATTTGCTCTTTTTCGCCTGCAGACGGAGTCTGATAAAGCAGGAGAAATTAGCGGAACTTGAATCTTTTTGTGAAGAGATTAGCAAGATGTTAAATTCCCTGATAAAATCCATCCGTCAAAAGAAAAAATAGGTTTTGTGATTTTCCACTTGCCACTTAACACTTAACACTAATCATTCGTCACTTAACACTATGGAAAAACCAAAGCTTCTCATTGTTGAGGATGATGAGTCTATTCAGACTCAAATGAAATGGGCGCTGGCGCAGGAGTATGAGGTTTTATTGGCAGAAGATCGAGCGAGTGCCCTCGAAATTGTCAAAAGAGAAAGGCCTGCTGTTGTGACTCTCGACCTGGGCCTGCCGCCCTATCCTGCGGATGTGCAGGAGGGTTTTGCTACTCTTTCAGATATCTTGGAAGAAAATAACCTGACCAAAATAATTATCATCACTGGACGCGGCGAAAAAGAGCATGCTCTGAAGGCAATTGGGCAAGGAGCTTATGATTTCTTTTATAAACCGATCGAGATCGACGAGCTAAAGGTTGTCCTGCGCCGTGCCATTTATACCTCTCAACTTGAGCAAGATTACCGGAAATTGCAGCAACGCCTGGGTGAGGTATCGTTTGAAGAAATGCTGGGAACGAGCACGCAAATTCAGGAGGTTTTTGCCGCGATTCGAAAAGTTGCAACAACTGACGTGCCAGTCTTGATCACTGGAGAAAGCGGCACTGGCAAAGAGCTGACAGCCCGGGCGATCCACCGGCAAAGCGTAAGAAAAGAAGGTCCTTTTGTGGTAATCAATTGTAGTGCCATTCCGGAGACTTTGCTGGAGAGTGAGTTATTTGGGCACGAGAAGGGTGCCTTCACGGGGGCCCACATTCAAAGGAAAGGACGCATCGAAGCAGCCCAGAGCGGGACATTGTTCTTAGATGAGATTGGCGAGCTATCCCTATCACTTCAGGTGAAGTTGCTTCGCTTCTTGCAAGAACACCAGATAGAACGGGTCGGGGGTAGGGAAAAGATCCAGGTGGATGTTCGAGTAATAGCGGCCACGAATAGGGATCTCAAGCAGAAAATTTTAGAGGGCGGCTTTCGAGAAGATTTATATTATCGGCTTGGGGTAATCACCATATCCCTGCCACCGCTCCGGGAAAGGGAAGGAGATATCCAGCTCCTGGCTAAAACCTTAATGGAAAAATATTCATCTGAGAATAACAAAAAAATTACGGGGTTTACCCAACAGGCAGTTCGTGCCATTCAGACCCATTCATGGCCAGGCAATATCCGCGAACTTGAAAATCGAATTAAGAGGGCCGTGATAATGGCTGAAGGATCAAAACTGACTTTGGCAGATCTCGAATTAGACTCAGTATATGCCAAGTATGAAAGTAAGGGGCTCAAAGAAGCACGAGAGGCATTGGAAAGGGATTTCATCAAAAAAGCTTTGTCTAAAAACAAGGGAAATGTCACCAAAGCAGCCGAAGAATTGGGTGTTAGCCGGCCCACTTTGTATGAGATGATGGAAAAACTTGGAATAAGGAAAGAGTAAAATGAGTGTCAAAGTGTTAAGTGTTAAAGTGTTAAGTGAAAAAAAAAGATTGTTCGTTCCGCGGACTGGGCGGCAAAAGAAAAAAACCTCTTTAGCATCTTTTTTCATTCACTTAACACTTGGCACTCAACACTCAACACTGAACGCCTAACACTCGCCACTTAACACTCAACACTGGACACTTAACACTACTTTGAGTGTAGGGAAAATTTACAATTTTCATTTTCCTTAGTTTTAAACAAATTTACTCGTAACCTATTGTTAATAAATGCTTTTTCCTTAACACTCAACACTTAGCACTGATCACTGTCTCTTACCGTCGGATTTCCTTACATTTTGATAGTTTCCAAAGATTTTGGCATTGCTTAGACTGAATTGAAATTCATTGAGAAATCGATATATTAGATAAAATGCAAGAAATAATGACATGGAAATTGGTCGGCATTTTATTTGCAAGCTCTAACGATTAATACAATAACGATTAATCCAATCCACTGCTTTGGCGCCGGATTGGGGAGGAAAGAAAAGTGAAGAAAGTATCTATTTTATGCGTGTTGACGGCATTATTTTTGACGAGTTCAATAGCTCTTGCTGATACACTCAAAGGAAGTACTGGGGGATGGCAAGCATGGGTTGATCCAGACTATTTTACGCCTCCTTACTGGGATGGAGATTCATATGATCCTCTTCCTGCTCCCCAAAATATTGGTGATTATCTTAAAAGAAGATATGGACCCGATATGGATAGTTGGGAATTTTGGGCAAATATTGGTGGTACAGCTGATTTGAGTCTATATTTTGAAAAAAATAGTCCTGGCCAGACCGCTGCGATGTTATTGGAAATAGCAGGTTATAAGAAGATCAATGAAATATGGTGGTTCGATTGGGAGAACCCAAGTCAAGAAGAACAGATTTTCAAAGGGATTGAAGGCCCTGGAACAATAAAAAGCTTTACACCCACTACCAATTGGAGTCTGTATATTAAAACAAAGGATGGAGTGACATACTATATGGACACCGGGAAGGGAGGGGGAGAAGATTATCAACATTTCGCTATTTTCAGGAATACGGATAGAGATCGTCAGTATTACTGGATCGGAGTCGAAGATTTACCGTACATGAGCGGAGATAAAGATTATCAAGACATGGTTTTTAAATTATCACCAGCACCAGTTCCAGAGCCAACAGCGATTTTTTTCCTTGGCTCCGGTCTCATCGGGCTCTTCGCGTTCAAGAAAAGGATGGGAAAGAATTAGGCAATCTTTGTTGAGAATAGGCAGGGCCGAAAAGGCCCTGCTTATTCAGTTGCTAAGGTTTTTCGCATTTAACACTCAACACTGGAGACTTGACACTGCCCCGGATGTCGGAAAAATTTACGGTTTCCGGATTTCTGATTTTTTAGGCGAATTTGCTTATAACTTATTGTTTGCCAAAGTTTTTTCCTCGACACTCAACACTTAACACTTTTCACTCTCTTTAGAGGTTGTGCTCTCGAGAAGGAAGAAGTTTAGAAGAAAGGAAAAGAAATAAATAATGAAGAAGTTCAAACCTGGACAAGGCGGTTTCATCTTCCTTGTCGCGTTGGCTCTCGTTCTGGCAATTCAAGCCCCGGTGTTTGCTGACAAAATATTTTTGTGGTCAGGGGTGCCGATCTCAGGAGAGGCAGGGGTAGAGTATCCGAATTTCTTTCCCTCTGGGGAGGCAGTTTTCAAGATTAATGGTTCTGTGTTAGAGCTTACCTTAACCTATACCGGCTCGTCAGAAACAATCCTTTCAATCAATCAGACCTTGACAGGCTTCCTTTGGGATATTACAGATTCCGGAGTTTCGTTGACCGCAGGCTCTGCTATTATCCCTTCCGGTTCTTCCTTAGTAAACCCGATTAGCGGACAAACAGATTTATCTGGTCAATGGGCCTTCAGAAGCGACATCAATGCAGGCTCAAGCGGTTTAGGGCCATTAGGAGCATATGGCGTCGGGACCATGGGCGATATCAACTTCGGAGCCGATACTTTTGGCAATAAGGACATCATCGATGGAGATAAAACGTTTACGCCTGCCCCAGACGGAGCGGACTTTGCCCTCGTGGGGTGGGATGTCGATTTCAATGCCGATGGATATAAGAGCCAAGGACCAATGGTCCAAAATTCCCTACTCTTTACCTTTGCCATATCCGGCAGTTTGACGGAGGATGAGATTATTAACGGACAGCCGCTATTTGGAACAGATGGAGCTCCTCTCCCTGAACCAAGCACATTGCTTCTGCTGAGTTCCGGCCTTGTGGCCCTCGGGCTTTTGGGAAGGAAGAGGTTTAAAAGAGACAGCAAATAAGAAATTAGAAACTATAATCGCGGAGGGAGGTGAGAAATCGAGGCGCTGCGTCGGATAAAAGAACCGGTTTTGACTGATCTGGAGTAGTGTTTGGATCGTAAGGGAGGAAATTAATAATGAAAAAAATAATGTTTATCGCTCTGTTATGCCTAGGTCTTGGGCTGCTGGGACTGTCCTCCGCGAGGGCCGTTGAAATAGGTTATTATGCCCAGGGAGCGATCCTTCCTAATGCACCGGACTACGATTGGTGGTATGGTTGCTCCCCTACGTCGGCAGGCATGATGATGGGCTATTACGACATCCAAGGCTATGGCGGGCTTCGCTACGACAACCTTGTGCCAGGAGGGACCGCAGAACTCGAGACCTTCGTAGGCCCTCCTACAGGCTGGAGCGCCTTGGCAAACAATGTCATTGCCAGCCAGGGTCATGTGGCCGACTTCTATGGATGGGGCTATGGAGCATCTGGAGACGACCTGCCAGCTCCGCATCACAGTTTTAACAGCCTTGCCGATTTCATGGGAACCAGCCAGGATTCTGTCGGCAATGTTAATGGAGGAACAACGTTCTACTTTTGGACTAATGGGGCCAGATTTACTTCACAAGATGCTTTGACCTACGGTGTTTGGAATAGCGACGGAATGTACGGCATGTTGGAATATATGGATTATGCCGGCTATGGAGCAAACCAATTATATACCCAACCGACGGACAATCTCGGCCTGACTTATGGATTTACCTTTGAGGACTATATGTCAGAAATCGATGCCGGCAGGGTGGTTATGATACATGTTGAAGGCCACTCCATGTTTGGATATGGGTATGCTGTCCTAAATAGTGATCAAATAGTCTATCTTCACGATACCTGGACTTTGGGCCCGCACTCAATGACCTGGGGAGGAGTTTACTCCGATTTGGGAATGTGGGGTGTCACAGTCATGGAGCCTACGGGGGGAACAGCAGTACCCGAGCCTGCCACCATGTTTCTTCTTGGAGTAGGACTGGTTGCAATGGCGGGGTTCCGCAGGTTGTTCAAGCAGTAAATCATTTTAGCAAGTATTTGTTACGAGAAGAGGGCACACCGATTGCCGGTGTGCCCTCTTTCTTTTCTGTTGAACTCGCACCTGAAATCCTACCCTGTGGGTAGGGTTCTTTCCTTATGGGGCCAATTGGAATAGAGATCTCTGAAAAAGTACACTTTGGGTCATGGCGAGGAGCGAAGCCCCGCACCGCCCCGAACCAGCATGGTTCAGGGCATCACATGGTGTTCAGGGCGAAGCGACGTGGCCATCTCGTTGATTTCTCTATGAAACAGAGATTGCTTCATCCCGCTAAAGCGGGATTCGCAATGACGAAATGGGCATTTTTCAGAGATCTCGAATAATAAAGTTGACAAGACGCTGTCATTCTCTTATCATAGTTTAATGATATCCTAGGAAGTAAAAAATCCTCTCCCCTGGCGGGAGAGGATAAAGGGGAGGGGGGGATAAACAACTTATCGAAATTTATTGATTCTTCACCCTCATCTTTACCCTGTGGAGTAGGTTCCGTTACTCCACAGGGCAAGCCCTCTCCCGTCAAGGGAGAGGGGGTATTTTTGACTTTTTATGAGTTCATCACGACATAAAAAGGGAAAAAGATGCTTCAAATGTTTCTTGCCATTTTGGTGATCGGATGTCTGATCCCGGTTATGGCCGCTGCGATCCCTCCGCCTGAGGTCATACGAAAGAGAAACCTGGAGGCGGAATTGATTGTTATCGGTGAGGTTTTAGAGGTAAAGGAGGATAATAAGACGCCGAATTTTGTTGTAAGGATCGGACATGTTATCAAAGGCCCCAAGGATATCAATAAAGGAAATCAGATCAAAGTATTTTTCCGTCCTTCCCCCCACGAAAAGGCAGAAATCGGCTCCCGCATTCAAGGCATGGATCTTGTCAGGGTCCAGGTGGGAAGTCTGGTCGTGGTCTACCTGGAACGATCCCCGTCCCATCCCGGTTTTTACAGACCCTTGCTTGAAGGATTGTCGGTAATCACGATCAGAAAGCCCCTCTCCGGCAAGGACAAATAACCACAATGCAAATTGAAAAATTGAAATTGCAGATTTCAAAATGAGGAGCAATCTCCGCTGCAATTCTCATCTTTCAATGAACTTTAGCAGTTCTTTCTCGCGAACCAGGATAATCTCGAAAGAATTGTCCCCATTTTGAATGATCCACCAGCTCCCTCTGAATTTTCCTCCCGTTCACCGGCCACCAAAAAAATCGTGATAGAAGAAAGAACCAAAAACGAAGAGATAAACCAAGGGAGTCCTAAAAAATAGGCTCTGGAATATTCTCAGTGGGCCAAACCAAAAGAGGTTGCCAACCTTACTTGGAAGGCTATCCCCCACACGGAATAAGCAGGAAACAGATGATAATTCTGAGGACCATTTTCCCAGTGAGAGAGATTCTGAGAAAAGATCAATGCCACAAAGATTAGGCTGTTCTTGTAAGAAAACCCTTGCCCCGAGGAACACGAAGCGCATACGAGGCTGCCACGTTTGGCCGAGGAGGCCAAATTTCTTCTCAAAGCCTGGTAGTCATCCGGAAGGCGTGGGAGTAAATGCGATAGGTATGGGGGGAAGGTGGGTGCGCAATACCTGAGGAGATCTGCTTCACCTGTCTTTTAGGCTGATGCCGTTGAGAGACGGTGTGATGGGTGAGTCCCGCCGGAGGAGAGATGAAGGCCTGAACTGTCATTAAATTTTCTCCTGAGATAATGTCCAAGATCACCTCAGGAACGGATGAAAAGATGGCTTTAACAGCCGATGTCTATACCGATCCCAATTCCAGGCAGGTGCTTGAAGAGGCGGTCGGATTTCCTCTTATCATCTATGTGAAAGTCTCGATTGAGGGCAAAAATCAGATTTTGCGGGGTCCTATATTCTCTCATTATGAATTCAAACAGCCCATGTCGGATTGGCTGACCGATGAGCAATGGCAAAAAATGCTGATGGAGGGGAAGGAACCTCCCTTACCCAAATGGACAAGGAGCTTTATTGCAAAATAAAATCATTCCAGGGAAATGATTATCTCAGACATTTCTTTTGCCGCCATCCTTTGAGCTTTGTCTCCGAATAGACTTCATAAGCGGTGAAATCGGGGTCGCTAATAGAGTCTTCAACAACCTCGCTGATCTCCAGATCCTTCCTAATAAAATTTAATGCGAGGGGCACATCCTATAGCGCCTCCATTTAGGTGCTCGGCAAGGGCCGATTCACTCCCCTGCGTCGCGATTGATGAGTGGTGGCTTTGAGGGATGCACAAAACAAAAAAGGCAGAGCCATTTTGACCCTGCCTTTGCTCTTAAGAAATTCTATTTACTTTTACTTATTTTTTAAACTTCCTCCTGAATCCCGCAAAGCCAATCAAAGCAGCGCCAAGAAGGAGAAGGGTGGAGGGTTCAGGGACAGCAGTGATTCCTCTTAATTCAGAGTAATCTATTATGTACCCATCACCCGAATAGGAAACGTCGATAGTTATTGATGTACTGCCAGTAAGCAGTCCTGTCAAATTAAAAGCCAGCAATCTCGTCAGGTCGTGGGATCCCCCATACGGCGTACTATATTCGGGAATGCCGGGAATGGTGCCTACCTTAACACCAGCAGCCCACACATCCGCTGACCAATCAGCGTAATCAGCAATGCCAGCAAAGTAAATCTCCAGCTCTGCAGAAACAAGGGGTTCTACTGGCAGGACATAGGTATGTGTCCAAGACTTGTCCCCAGTGTACCAATAATCGGTAAAAGGTGGATCTCCCGGACCTCTATTATCATCCCAGTATGCGCCGTACTGCGTGTAATGATAACCATCCCCAATTGGGACTCCCTTACCGAACCCATCCTTGTCTCCCAATAGATCCAGCACTAAAGCGTCTGCCGGTCCGACAAAAGGGAAAAGCATTGTTAGAGCTAAAATTGAAATTCTCATTAAATTTTTCATTTCTCCCTCCTTATATTTACCTCCTTTTTCTCTCCCTCTTTTTCTTATTTCCGCGGGTTTTTCGGCAATGACTTCAGCTAAATTTGCTTCTTTAATACGCAAATTCCATTCCAATTATTGCAGATTCCTCAATCCACTGCTTCACTTGATAAAGGGAGTAACTATAATCAGTTGATTTCATTATAAGAATTTGTCTATTTCCAGAGGTTCGAGACGGAAATAGAATCCTTGAAATTAGGGTCATTTATGGGCCTGGTTTATATCCATTTGTAAAATAATCCGACGCTCTTTTGGCAAAGCGCCAAAAACTTCAGAAAAACTGAGCGGTTACAGGCAATCTAAAAACTGTAAATATTTCGGACAACTTCGCTTTACTTTTACGACTTTTACATTTATCTTTCCTAACATATTAAATTCAATAGAAAATTTAGGTAGTATAACCCGGGTTCGACAGTCATAGGTAAACGATTATTGGATAACAGAATAATATTCGAGTATTAGCATTAGCATGCTTTCGGATTTTTGGCGTTTGCCTATGAAATTAGGGGCTTTAATCCACTCTTTGAAAAAATGAGGGAAATGAGGGGTCAAATCTTGATTAGTGATTAATTGGCTGCTATCATGTTTTTGAGGGCAGGCATTAATAAGCCGGGCTCGCACCAAGGAAACCGATCATAGGTCCAAGGCACAAGGGGCAAGGAATGAGGATTCAGGCAAGGCAAAAAAGGAAGAGCTATCTGACCTTCTTCTTACGCCTATGACGAAGTTCAATGGCAATCGATTCGATGTCGACATCTTTTAACCACAAATCTCTTTCCTTGGTGTAATCACCAGTACCCGCTTCGTACTGTTGGAGAAAACGCACCATCCCGATTGGGCCTAAGGTTTTGCATAAAGCTTCGAGGCCCAATTTCCTTAAAATTGCAGGATTTGTTTGCTGTACTTTCATCTTATGGATCCTTTCGACTTGAGCAAGCAATGAAATCTCAAGGAATCTTTTTAAATCCCATTCCGCTCTGCTCAAAATGTTCATCGCTCGTCAAAACCAATTTTATATCTAATGCCTTCATAACTGTCATGGATGTAAAATCAGTAAACGAAATCATGGGTTTGTCCACAAATCTTAAACGATGCTGTTTGGCTTCCTCGAATCTTTCCCGAGAAATCCATTCCAAGTTCAGATATCCTTTCTCAATGGATTCATCAAGAAGCGTCAGCGAGTGCTTTGCCAAAGCGAAAGGTAGGCGACGAAAGAGCAACGTCATGGTTTCATCAAGGACATAATCTGTGGTGTAGATCTCTCCTTTTTGGAGGCGGAAATTACGATAAAAACGATTCACTTCAGCATGTCTGGGCTGCCGCTTATTATGGATTACCACCCAACCCCAGGTATCAATAAAAAGCTTCTTTTTCATCATCCATATAGCTCCTGATCAATCTTTTCTGAGAAAGGTTCCACGGTGGCAATTCCCATTAGTTTTAGGATAGGGTCCCTTCTTGGCAAACATTTGGGTTTTTTAGCTGGTCTCTTATGTCGCCTTATTGTAATGAATTCAACAAAATCCGAAATTTCTTGAATGTCACTTTCAGAGACCCTTTCTAAGTTTTCTAAAACCCTTTTTTTTAATCTTACAGTATTTTTTGTAGCCTTCATATTGCTTCATCTCCTCCCATGATACGTTATAACCGACAAGACGCATGATCTCGATTACTCTTATTAACAAGTGCGTACCAGGCACTCGTATCAACGAAGATCCTACTCCTAGGCATCAGGCTCATCTTTTATATAGAGATATCGGTCGTGGTTTCTGGCAACATCAGTAGAATTACTCTTGCCAAGCCCTGCGAATTCCAGGAGGAATTTTTTTCTGAACTTCAACCGAGGATTCATCGTCTTTAGACAAAATCTCTATCCTGACTCGCTGATGGCTTTTAAGCCGGGGTTCACTTAAAGGTCTAAAGATTCCGTTTTCATCTGTCGAGGATCATGATATATCCCCCCTTTAGGAGGGGTTAGGATCATGTCATTTCCCCCCCCAGGATCACGATATTTCCCCCCCTGCCTCGGGTAGAGACAATATTCCAACCGATGTATCCTCTAGG
>Ga0315314_1003791_pt1 | contig 11642 bp, 7 predicted proteins | sample TDP9_MG_FD_203631 | JGI IMG/M metagenome (GOLD analysis project Ga0315314, IMG submission 203631) | Freshwater sediment microbial communities from Lake Towuti, South Sulawesi, Indonesia - TDP9 | ecosystem: Environmental > Aquatic > Freshwater > Lake > Sediment | place: Indonesia: South Sulawesi...
TCATAAGTTGCTGGGAGATTGATGAGGACGAAGCTGCCTTAGAAATAGCCTCGAATTTAAGCGAGAAGCAGCTCAAAGAAATCTACGAGAAGCATGTTCCACGCGAATGGGCAATATTCAGAGGTAGATACTACACTTTTGAAAATGGGGCTCTAAGGTTCGCCGGATCATGGGAAAAAATCAGGAGAAGCATCTCAGAGACTGAGAAGAAGTTCGGGAAGAACTGCGTCACCCTCTTGAAGACTATGGAGAAATCGGGCGGAATATTCGGCCTAAATGAACTCAAAGAGATGTCCAAACAAGGGATAGATCCCTATCCCATCTTGGCAAAGCTTGAACAATTGAAGGTTATCGTGACTTCCTACAGGGGTGACAAATATCGTGAATGGAGAATTTTAGAGGAATCCTTCCCGTTAATTCGAATGGAGCTAGGAATCCAGCCTGTGGAGCTTCCAACCTCCGCTGCCACCGTCCCTTTGGCCAAGACCGAGAAAGCAGACTACATAGAGGAAGAACGTCAGAACGTCGCAGCGATGGATCAAGCCCTAAGCGAATACCTCAACGATCTACTGAAGCACAGACTACGATCAACTATTGAGTTCGGGAAGACATTTTCAGTGATGAAGCTTGCAGAATACCTTCAGAAACTCTTCGGAAACATCTTGTTCTTCGACAGCTTTCTGAGCATAATTCAGCAGTACGGGCTTGCCAATGCGGAAATAGTGAATCCCCAAGCAAGAACAGGTATGAGAACAGGCTGGTCCCTCGCGCTTTTTGGGGAACCCGGGACGGGAAAGAGCTTCTCAACTAGAGACATGATCCTGGGTAGAAGCGATGGGAGAATCCAACCGCATGGAATCCCCGGAAGAAATCGTTACTGTGGTGGAATTACTCCGGCTCGATTTATCAGAATCGGACAGGCTTACACTGGGCGAACCTTCAATTTCATAGTGCCAGAATTCAACGACTGGTTCCGTTACTCAGGCATGGTGGACGTTCTTAAGGTTGCCATGGAACGCGGGGACATCAAGTATGAACTGCACAAGGAAGTTGTAGGACCATATCGCTTCGACTCCTTCTTCGCTGTGAACTACAATACGAAGGTTTTAGGAAGAGGATACGAGGTTACTATAGCCGATCCCAACTTCAACGCAATAGAGGATCGCATGATATGCCGTCTTCACAGGTTGACGAAGGAACGCTTTGTCGAGCTGGCTCAAAGTCAAATGAGACTAGCCATGGGTGAAATCGACGTTGAGAAAGACGCGCCGAACATAAGAGATCACGTCGCGCTATTATACGCCATAGAGACTGGTCATCCGCTCGTGAAGGAACGATTCCAATACAAACCCGTGATGATCACCACTGAAATGTACGATGTGGTTAAGAAGGCTAGGGAAGCAATACTAGAGCAGGTTTCAGAGGACAGCCTGAGATTCTCGGTGCGGCTAGAGGATCGCGCCATCCGATTCGCCTGCGCTGCTTCTCTCTTGAACTACTTCCATTCCGACCTAGACTATATTATCGTAAGCGAGGACGCCCTCAAATTTGCCATAAAGCTGTACGTGGAAGAAGCTTCAGTAAGATCTCGGGAAACGTTTGAACCCGCAGAAATCCTAGGGAGACTCTCTGGCAAGGCTAATCGATAGCTTTGACGTAGTCTCCCTCTAGACACTTTATTCGGTTTTCTTTTTCCAGTGAGTCCAACAATGTGTCAATTTCTTCCTTGCCGATTCCGAACTGTTCGTTAGCCAACTGACGAAGCTCTTCAATGCTTGTTTTTTCCAGCCTCTTTATCAGAGCCAACAGGTTTACACTTTTCGTCTTCTCCTCAGGTGAAACAGAGGAAAGGGGCCAGGCTCTTTCCAGCAAGAAAAGGGTTATCATCGCTTTTTCGTCGCCCTCTCGCGATAATGTAGCAAGGTATTTCCCTGGAGCTTTCCTCCCAGTTGCCTCTTCATACGATTTGACCTCGAAATCCCGAGCGATCGCGGCGGGGACTTCCTCGATGCTCCTTACTGCTTGGCGTCGAACCTTGCCATCCTCATCCGCATGTGTGACAGAGATAATATCGTAAAACAAGCCCTCAGCCGCGCTTCTTTGGAAGACCATCGTGTCCCCCTCCAACTGAGGGAATAGCTTTCCAGGAGGACACTTCACCGCCTTTACCAATCCTCTGTATAACTCTTTATCCCAACAAACCTTGAAAAGCCATTCTCCGGTTAGGGGGTCTCTCGCTCTGTAGAAACGTACTTCTCCAATCCGCAACTGCTTCAATCCGAGATCAAACCACGCATCTTCCGGTCTGTCTTCGATCAAGGTTATTCTTATCTGGTCCAAAGCGATAATCCCCCGATATTGCTAACTGCTTCGTTGTCGGTGTTCTAGATCTACTGATCGTTCCTAGCGAGAGTACAGGTTTATTCTTCGGCCATCAGCACATATTCTACTCATTCTCGTCCAGTCATTGGAGTAACTCTTCATCATCGGCCATGAACTCTCTACTAGGGCAGTCTTTAAAAGTTTTCTGGCCCCCATGACGGGAACGATTTTACAGCTCGAATCGCATAAATAAAGTCGAAGTCCGACGGATTATGAAACGCATGAATTGGCCTTTACCTCATTTTCACTTGGAAGAACGGAAGAGGCATCCTCAAATCTTCGTCCCCATATGGCGAGACAAGAGGTACGTCAAGCAACTCAGGTTCCTAGGCAACATTAGATAAAGTCGGTCAACGCCGCTTCTTTCTTCTCTTGGAACGTAATGCCCATAGGCTTGAATGTTTGATTCAGCGCCGTCTTTAGGTTCCGCTCGTAGTCTTCAACGTTGAGTTCGCGGATGTTCTTCACAAGCTCAGTCGGTTTTACGGTGAAAGTCTTCCCTCTATACATGAATGATTTCACCTTGATGAACGAGATCACATCTCCCCTTTTCGGTTGTCTGCCTAGATCGATCAGTTGAACCGCACATTGGTAGGGCTGGTGAAGCATGTCTTCTTCAGTCGTTTTTTCAGACGGATCAAAATGTAACGTGACTGTATATTCGAGATCCTTTAGCGGGACTCTGCCGGCCTTCAAATTATTGATTGACCTTTGCACGACGGTTTTCATCCTTTCCTTGGCGTTCTCAAACTCAGCCCAGTTTCTTGTTTCCTTGAGTTCCTTCACACAATCGCTGAAGACCTTCTGTATGAACATCGGAGAATTCGATTTTATGGCAACAACCCCCTTCACGTCAGCGGTTCCGTCCTTGCTGATGCCGAAGTAAGCCTTCATGGCTCGTGGCAGCACACATATGGTGTACTTCTTATCAACTGCAAGATCCAGACGTAGCTCTCTCTTCACCGCCTTGATCAGCGAATCGATCCGCTCATCATTGGGGCTGTCCAGAAACAGGGAATCAGTGTCCCCGTATAAGGGTCGGATACCAGCGCCTTCAGCCAATTTCCAACTCTCCTGTAGGGCGTATCTCCCGTATGCCGTGATAGACTCGGCTAGGGCAGGCTGAGCAAGACCGTGTATCCTAACGGTTACGCCGTAGCTAGAGACCAAGATGAGCTTGAGCAGGTTTGATGCTGCCTCAGCTAGACTTCTCTCGTCAGGCGGTGTCGACGCGTCTCGTGAGAGGGGCTTGAACCAATGTATCCGCAGATCTTTCAAAGCGCCTACCAGAACAGAGTATATGCCTCTTCTCAGTCTGCAGACGTGATGGTCTAGACCCGGAACGCTGTTGTTAAAACATTCTGTATGCTGACAATCAACTGTTTCGTAAGATAGATTATAGGCATCAATAAGGCTTGGGTACAGACTTTCAAAATCAACCACGACCGTGTTGAAGTAGATCCCACTCTTCGGTTGAAACGTGAGGGCTCCCTGAATTGCTCTTTTTGTCTCGCCTCGCCTCAATTCGCGAGATCTCGGTATCAGGATATTCCGTTTCCTGAGGTACGCATGGAAAATAGACCTAATCCAAGCGCTTACTTGTCGAGTCGAATAGGCCAACGGCAACGGAAGGTTCGTGACCCTCGACAGCATGAACAGGAGATAGTGCCTCCTCGAATCAGTCTCCTGCGCGATACCGAACTTTCTAAGTGGAATATCCGGAACCTTCTGTGAACAGAGAGCGAAGAATTTCTCTATCAACTCATACTTCGACGGATCTGTTTTCTCTAGATCCAAGAATCTTTGTTTGAATTCCCTCGCTAGATCTGTCGAGACCTCGTGAACAGGATCGATCTTTCCTTCCTCGAGACGGTAGGGGACCCCAAAGGTCAGATCATGGTCGTACAAGTATCCTAGAACATACGGGACCTCTCCTTCCCAAGACTCTTTGAAACGCCTAGGTGCCCATTCAAGGTCTGTAGGATTGTTCAATTCAACTTTGGTAACGCTCTTTGCATTGCCACTGAAGAGATCGATCTTCTCAATCACCGACGTATCGGCGCCTAGTTCCCGGACTACCTTCTCGTCTTCTGAGTCCAGTGGGTGAGGAATAAAGAAATAGGGTTTGTAAGCGACGTCTGTAACCTCGACCGGTCTATCAGTCTCCGTGTCGTAGAAGTGCAGGGTCATACCATCTGAAACTGCTTGAGCATCCAGTAAGTACAAGCCCATGGAATTACGTACCTTTCATAACTCTATGCATCATCCAGTAGTGGTTAATTATCCCCATTAAGATTTACTGTTAGTTCATCTGATTTTCGCTTTCATTTGTCCGGATCGTCTAACGCAAAGCTGTATAATGTGTGTTCACCTCTCTGGAAGAATGAGAGATCATCCTTGTGTTTTCAATTTCGGAATCGGTTTTCCGCATTGGCAACCGAGTCTTATTGCAGTTGGTGGGGTTAGAAATGGTTTTATATCGTGATGCATTTGAATCATGTGGATGATCCAATCAATCTTCTGCAGTCTCGGAGATGCCTCTGATGCCCATCAGGCAGCCTATCGTTTGTGTTCTTGGACATGTGGATACTGGAAAGACTCTTCTCTTGGACAAGATAAGAAAGAGTAGTGTTCAGGCCCGTGAAATAGGAGGCATGACTCAGCACATAGGCGCAAGTTTCTTTCCTGTAGAAGTTTTGGCAGAGATCTCCGGACCATTGCTAAAGAGGGTGGGGGGCGATGTACGCGTTCCAGGACTCCTTGTGGTGGATACTCCAGGACACGAGGTCTTCGCGAACCTGAGACGACGGGGAGGGGCGGTCGCCGATATAGCTATACTTGTGATTGACGTCTTGAAGGGCTTTGAGGCTCAGACACATGAGAGCATCGGCATATTGAAGGCTAGGAAGACTCCTTTCTTGGTGGCCGCGAACAAGATAGATCGAATCCCGGGTTGGAGACCGAAGCAGGATAGCACATTCCTAAGTTCCTATGTCAGTCAAGATAGATACGTGCAGCAGGCTTTGGACGAACAACTGTATGTGATGATGGGAAAGTTCTCGGAGATGGGCTTCAGAGCTGACCGGTTTGATAGAATAAAGGATTTCACGCGAACCGTGGCCATAGTTCCTACGAGTGCAAAAACAGGAGAAGGGATACCTGAACTCATGGCTGTCCTGACTGGGCTCACCCAACAATATTTGCAGGCACGTCTAGAGACTAGTGAAGGCCCGGCCAAAGGCACCGTCCTAGAAGTTAAAGAGGAGACGGGACTAGGAATAACGGTTAACGTGATAATCTACGACGGCGTATTGCGGAAAGGAGATACTATAGTGATCGGGGGAAAGACAAAACCCATCGTCACGAATGTTCGAGCCATACTCTTGCCCAAACCCCTCGATGAGATCAGAGATCCAAGAGATAAGTTTTCTTCCGTCGACGAAGTCTCGGCAGCAGCTGGAGTAAAGATTGCGGCACCAGATCTTGATGAAGCTTTAGCGGGGGCGCCCATTTACGTAGTTCCCTCTAGTGACAAAACCGAGGAATTCGTCGAAATGATATCTGAGGAGGTGGAGAAACTAAGAGTCACAACAGACATCGCCGGGGTAGTTTTGAAGACAGACGCCTTGGGTTCGCTCGAAGCCATAGCCGAGAGCCTAGAGAGAAATAAGATTCCGATAAGGTTGGCTGATGTGGGAGACGTCTCAAAACGCGACATAACTGAGGCCATGATCGTCAAAGAGAGAGCCCTACTCTATGGGACTGTGTTAGCTTTTAACGTCAAAGTTCTGCCTGATGCCGAGGTGGAAGCAGACAATAGGAAGGTTCCGATATTCCGGCACAACGTAATCTACCATCTCATCGATGATTACCTGAAATGGATGAGCAATGAGAAGGAGGCGCTGATGAGAAGCGAGTTCGAGCGATTAGTCAAGCCAGCTAAGATAAAGGTTATGCCAGGCTACGTATTCAGAAAGGCGAAACCCGCCATAGTAGGTATCGAAATTTTGGGCGGGAGAATTCAGCCCAGACTGAGACTTGTGACAATAGATGGGAAAGAAGTCGGTGAGATATTGCAGATCCAAGACAAGGGTGAAGCTGTACCTAGAGCCGAGACTGGGAAACAGGTTGCCATCTCAATCGATAAGCCGGTTGTTGGCCGCCACTTCAACGAGGAGGACATCCTGTATGTGAAGATTCCCGAGGAAGATGCGATGAACCTTCTCGCGAAATTTCAGGATAGGTTGACCCCTGAAGAACTCGAAGCCCTGAACGAATTCGTCATGATAATGAGGAAGTCAATCGCTTTTTGGGCCGCTTAATCGAAGTATTTCATGGTACTAAGCCGGTTTATTGCCTCAAGACAGAAATCGTCGCAAGCTAGAAGATTTGGGAACGTGAGGTTTCATCATCCTTGCGTTGCTATAATTGGTGGGGCTTACGAAATATCTGTAAGCCATTTGCGTAGACTTATGAGAGAGTTCATCAGTTGAATTCTGCAAACCACATCGAGTTTTAGGAGAGGTCGAGGAGTCGATGTCTGGCCGCCACTGCGAACATTGCGGCTCTCCTCTTGAGAGCGACCACGCCTTCTGTGGCAAGTGCGGAAAGATAACGAAGGTTGGTCTCAAAGCTCTAACTCAAAGAGAAAAAACGAGGCGTATACTGCTGCAACTAGATTTGGCTTTTGAATCAGGGCGGCTCTCCAAAAAAGCATATGAGGAAAAGAAGGCAAGGTACGTCAAGAGGCTGGCCCAGATCGAGATTGAGGAATCTGTGGCTTATGCGAATCCTCCGCATCTGCCTTGGCGGGGAATAGTCTGGTATCTCATATTGACATTCGTCCTTGTCTTTGCGTCGGTATTTCTGGTGTGGCGCGCAGTAGGGGAAGGCTACGAGACTGTATGGCTCGACCAATGGTACCTATTTTTCTTTTCTTTGACGGGACCAGCAGTCTATTTGACTTGGATGTACCGGCATGACAAATTCGAACGGGAACCTGCTTACTTTCTTGCTTCGATTCTAGGGTGGGGTGCCTTTGCCGCTTTTCTCTCCTTTCTCGGGAATAGCCTGTTCGATCGAATCGGGCTGGGAATGGCTTGGCTCTCGCCGCCGATAGTGGAAGAGTCTTTGAAGGCAATTGGAGTCTACTTTATGGCCATGAACCCGGAGTTCAACGACTCTTTAGATGGCATGGTCTACGGCTTTGCAGCAGGAGTTGGCTTTGCGTGGATTGAGAACTTCTTCTATATCGTGTACGTGTATGAAGGCGACATCATGGCAGGTCTTTTCAGAGTTTTCATTTTCAGCTTTGGACATGGAGTGTACACAGCATTTACGGGAAGAGCATTAGGCGTATCGAAAATAAAAAGAGGATATGTGAAGCCTACTGACCTCATTCCAGGTCTCATTTTGGCTATGGTGGCTCACGGCTGGTACAACAGCATGCTTATTCCGATCAATAATATTTTGTCCCTAGTGATCTGGCTTCTGGTGACGGACGGACTTTTCACTTTGCTCCTCTACACTTTCGTGAGAAAAGCCTGGAAGCAAGAGAGGCTTTGGCTCTACGATCAAGGCCTGGCACCCAAAGGGCAGTAACTGATTCAGCTAGGCAGTATCGCATTCTATTGTCTGGTTATCGGGTATCTACCGTATTTCATCGCGGTGTTGATCATCGCCAATATGTTATCCCAGGAGGTGTGGGCGGCCATGCCTCCTTCGTTGGATAAGACGAAACCCCCGTTGATCGCTCCTTCGAGAATTGCTTTTCGGGACTCCCCTTCCACGTCTGCAGCCTTCCCTCTCAGTAGCACTCCTATAGAATTGAGACCGCCGACAAGGGCCATCTTGTCACCTACTTTGTTTTTCACAGTTGCTGTGCTCATTTCTTGTCCGTAGTTGAACATGTTTGCGGCTACGTCTCTCAGTTTGTCTAGGAGGTGGGTTGTATCGCCATCGTTGTGGTAGAGAACGATGTTCCCGTTTCTCTTAAGCCTCCTGCACACATCTCTGATGCAAGGATATGAGAAAGCCTCAAACTGTCTCGGGTTTAGGAAGCAGTCAGTGTCGCCGCTTAGATAGGTGAGTAGATCAGAACCAATGGTGTCCCGTTGAGCCTCGATCCAGAGAATGGTTGTTTCGGCAGATATCCTCATCAGCTTCTGAATCGCTTCAGGACACATGTAGAGTCCGACTAGAAACCTGTCGTAACCCATAGATAGACCCGCTATATCGCTCGGTCCCAGTGCATGGGTCCATTGACCGTAACCGTGCTGGTTCCTCAGATCGCGGGAAACGTTCTTGACCATATAGGCGTAAGCCTCAAGCGCGAGTGGCATCAAACCGTCCTTTCGGGGGTCAGGAACTCTCAGCCGATCGATGTCGTCAACTTTCTTCACAACAGGTTCTGGAAAGGGCGAAGACCTTTCCGAAAATATGATATTGCAGCCCAAAGCAGACGTCTCCACAGCCGGGCCGAAGTCAGCCCATACTCCAGGCCAGATCATGACATCGGGAAAGGCTTCAAAGGCTCTGATGGTCTTCAGCTGCGCGTGAAGCTTCTTTTCGTAGTCTCTCCCCCAGTACTCAGTGGCTCTGTCTTCGGGAATCCCGGCGAACCAGAGGGCGAAATGGCCGGTGATGAAGGGAGCTGCCGGAACATGATCCGCAAACTCAAGTTGAGACGCGATTAGGAATCTATCGAGAGGGTACAACCCAACATCGACGGTCCATCTATTCTGAAACTTTTAAAGCTACCGCAGTTTCTGCAGAGGGATGCAGACAAATACTTTCGCGGATATGCGCTCGCTACACGATCAAAGTTTTAAGCATATCATCGCAGAATTATTCATTGATGACCTATGGGCCGAAGATTATCTTTTGGCGTTGATTTGGGCGGGACCAACGTTAGAATCGCATTGGGAGATGACGAGGGCAAAATCCTGGCGAGGCTCTCCGAGAAGACCGAGATCGGGATGGGGCCTGAAGGTGTGAGCAAACAGATCATGCGGATGATCCGTTCCATCAAGGTTGAAGGCAAAAGACTCGGAGAGATAGAAGGCGTCGGCATAGGTTCAGCGGGGCCACTCGACGTGAAGAGGGGAGGACTGATGGAGCCAACGAACATACCTTATGACTTCGTCCCATTGGTTAAACCTCTAGAAGAGAATCTGGGCCTGAGAACCCTGCTCCTAAACGATTGCACATCAGCAGTTGTGGCCGAGAAATTCTTCGGAGCTGGCAAAGAAACTCAGAACTTGGCTTACGTGACCATTAGCACTGGGATAGGAGGAGGCATATATGTGGATGACCATCTCCTCATAGGAAAGGACGGAAACGCCCACGAGATCGGTCACTTCACGATAGACTTCGAGGGACGTTTGGTTTGCGGATGCGGAAAGAGAGGCCACTGGGAAGCCTACTGCTCCGGGAGAAACCTACCGGACTACGTGAAACTAATTCTAGAGGAAAAAGAAGACGAAGAGATTGAAAGAAGCATCCTAGCAAAGATTCGTAGAGATGAGCGCGGGAGGATAACAGCTCGAAGCCTGTACAATGCGGCCAGAGACGGCGATGGACTGGCTGCCGAGATAGTCGACAAGATAGGGAGACTCAACGCGATAGGGTTTGCCTGCGTCAATGACGCCTATGATCCATCATTGATCACTGTGGGCGGTTCAGTGACCTTGAACAACGCGGAGCTAGTCATCGAGCCCATCGTCCAGCATCTGGGTGAACATTGTAGGAATAGGGTGCCGGAAATCAAGGTTACTCCCCTTGGGGATGACGTTGTACTTTACGGTGCCTTAGCTGCGGTTTTCCACCGGGATGAACTATAGGATTTGCCCGAGTACAGACAACGCTTCTGTTTCTTCTCTGGCGACTTCTAAGAGATTCCTCTTAGCCTCGTATGCAGCCACAGGCTTTTCAGGTATCTCTCTCATGAGTTTTGCGATGGCTGTCCATTTGCGGCCTATCTGATAGTAACGTTGGCCTACGTCCAAAAGTTCCTTGCTGTTTAATAGCTCACCGGCTTCCGTAAGGAATTCTGCGTACAGGTATCGGAAAAGTCCACCGCCTGTGCCGTCTTCCTCCATCATAATGTAGCTCACTTCATAGAGCTGTCTGGACGATTTCTTCTCCGGCGGAAACATCTTTGGCCATGTGACTATTTCATTTGCGAAGTGGTCTATGCCCTTGACACCGAGATTCTTAATGGGCGGATGAACCATCGACGCCACTGTAGTGGCAACAGCGTTTCTTAATGCCTCTTCGACTGGGGTGATCTTTTTCGGGAACTCGAACGTGAGCCACTTGTTCTCCGGCGGGAAAGGCTTAAAGGTTGAGGAACGCGCCTCTTCAAGTTCCTTCAGGGTGGCTACCTGCAAGTCTTTGAACATTGTATCAGCGATGTAGGCTATGCCCTCGTCTTCATCTATGCCAGCGACCACGATGGTGTGCGCGCCAAAATGCGCTTGCTCTGGCAATCCGAGATACCTCAGATAAGGCATGTCGACATGAATCATAACCGGAATGTTTCTGCCTATCAGTTTCTTCATGGCTTCGTAGGCTCTTGTCTTACTCGATGTTCTGTTAACTCTGACTTGAACCCCCAGGTTAGAGCATAGGTTCTCACAGAAGTTGTGTGCTCTTCCGCCTACGAACGGATAGGGCATCTGTTTGCTATGCCAATAGACGAAGCCCAAGCCGCTTCCAAGACCGAATATCATCGCCTCGGAAAACTTTAAGCCGTTGAATTCGAAAACATCCCGTAATGCAGAAGACTCGCAATGAACTCCCGGTCGATGGATGAATCCTTCTACCATCTTGCTCAACATTTCGATTCGACCTCTATTCTGCGGTTGGATAACAGGTTATTCTTATCTGGAATCAGGCTCATAAACGGAGAGCTTCTTCTGCAATCTTGAATCGAAAGTCCGAACCATGTTGCCTCGCAGAATTGATCTTTATCAGAAGGTTCTTTCTACTGTTAGAAAAAGGGCTCAACCATACTCGTTTGGAGACATCGTCATGTGCTATGAAAGAGGCCTCTCAGCCATGTACTTGGAAGAACATGACAGGGTCGCCCAGATCGAGTACATAATGCATACGGGGCTGATATCGAAACTGTCCGGCGGAGACCCCTTCATTTACCCCGAAGAAGCCCGGGCGAAGGCATACGAGAAACTCGATACTGACATGATCTTCTGGACACTTCAATCCTATAACGCATACGACCGGGCTAAGGAGAAAGGCGA
>Ga0315314_1003792_pt1 | contig 11640 bp, 12 predicted proteins | sample TDP9_MG_FD_203631 | JGI IMG/M metagenome (GOLD analysis project Ga0315314, IMG submission 203631) | Freshwater sediment microbial communities from Lake Towuti, South Sulawesi, Indonesia - TDP9 | ecosystem: Environmental > Aquatic > Freshwater > Lake > Sediment | place: Indonesia: South Sulawesi...
GAATCGCCCAAAGGAATATTCGATTACAAAGGTGCCTATGAAATCGCCAAATCAATCGTGTTAGCCAAACTTCAGAAAACCCAAGAGAAGAAGAATCCAAGCGAAGGCGCACGCAACCTTCTCCCATACTAGATTTGCCTATATGTTTTGTTTGAACTCCAAGACGAGAAGGTAGACATCGTCTTCAACAGAATATTTAATTTAACCCAATTTTTGAGAGGGCAAACATTAATAGAATCAGAATTTCAATATCGTCATCCTCCAAAACCGACACAAGCGTGGGACCATGTCAGAAACATCGATAAAGGAACGCATTTTGCTAAATGACGTGGAAATCGAGGACACATTCGCAGAAATGTTTCCCATGTGGGCTGGACGAGTATTAATCACGGCTGAAAACGAGAAGTGGGCTTTAACGGCAGCCAAAACAACTACAGGCTTCGGCACCTCAATAATCATGTCACCAGCTGAGGCTGGAATCGAAGGCTTCGTTCCGCCCGACAAAACACCAGACGGAAGAGTAGGCATGGTCATACAGATTTATCATCGTGCAAGGCTAGATTTGAAATCCCAGATGATTCTCAGAATTGGTCAATGCGTGATGACTTGTCCAACCACGGCTGCGTTCGACATGTTACCCGAGGCTAAAAGACGACTGAAAGTTGGTCGCAGCCTACGATTCTTCGGCGACGGCTTCCAAAGAAGAGACATGTTGTTTGAGCGCAAGGTGTGGCGCATTCCAGTGATGGAAGGAGAATTCATCGTGGAAGACCGCTTCGGCGCTGTCAACGCCATTGGAGGCGGAAACTTTCTAATCATGGCTGAGAATCAGAAAGCGGGTTTGCAAGCGGCTGAAGAAGCTGTGACCGCCATAAACCAACTGAACGAGAAAGTGATTCTGCCCTTCCCAGGAGGTGTCTGTCGTTCGGGTTCTAAGGCGGGTTCGCTCAAATACAAATTGAGGGCTTCGACGTTTCATCAGTTCTGTCCAAGACTGAAGAAGCTTGCGCCCGATTCAAGAGTGCCAGACAACGTTAACTGCGTTTACGAGATTGTAATCGACGGCTTGAACCTGGATGCGATTAAGCGAACTATGGCTGCGGGTGTGAAAGCCGCTGTTAAGGTTCCTAGCATCGTCAAAATCTCGGCTGGAAACTATGGCGGTAAATTAGGTCCCTACAGGGCGGATTTGAAAGAGGTCATCAGCCTACAAACAGCGTAAGGGTGTGTGTGCAATCGGAACCTTGCGTCTCGTTGTTGCCGTAACCGGCGCCAGCGGAGTAGTCTATGGCAAACGCCTACTAGAGGTTTTGAAAGAGAAAAAAGTGGAAACACACCTTATCGTGAGCAGAGCAGCCGAGAAGGTAATCGAACACGAGCTTGGAATGGGCAAGAAAGACTTTGACAGGTTGGCGACTCACGTTTACGGCGTGGACGATTTGACTGCTCCCCTGATGAGTGGTTCATTCAAGACCGATGGCATGGTGATCATTCCGTGCACCATGAAAACTCTGGCGGGTATAGCGCATGGGTTTGCTGACAACCTTATCCTGCGTGCGGCTGATGTGACGCTTAAAGAAAAAAGACGCTTAGTCGTTGTGCCTAGAGAAACTCCTCTAAGCGTCGTTCACCTGCGCAACATGTTGGCAGCCGCTAAGCTGGGGGGTTTTGTTGTTCCAGCCATGCCCGCCTTCTACTATAAGCCAGACAGGGTCGAAGACATGGTCGATTTCGTTGTGGGCAGGGTCTTAGACTGCTTTGATCTGGAGCACAAGTTGTTCAAGCGTTGGTCTGGCATGAAGACAAAAGGTCAAGAGTAGAAACCATTTGAAACTGATTCGGTTCATTAAAGACGGCAGAGAATCGTACGCTGTTCAAACCACTAAAGATCAACTCCTGGACTTACGCGCTTCGTCAGAAACACTAAGAAAGTCATTACCATCCAGCCTCGACAAACTGATATCACTTGGCGATAGAGGCTTAGAGGATGTAGAGCGCCTCCTACAAAACTTGCCTGAAAATGAAAGAAGAAAGGCAACGGTGAAACTCAGCGACGTGAAAATTCTCGCACCCGTCGTCTCACCTCCGAAGATAGTTTGTCTGGGCTTGAATTATCGTGACCACATCGCTGAGCAAGACGCGGTTATGCCAAAGGACCTCATTATTTTTCTGAAGCCGCACACAACCGTTGTCGGTCCTGACGAGTCTGTGGTTAAGCCAGATTTCGTGAGAGAGTTGGATTACGAAGCCGAGTTAGCCGTAATTATTGGGAAGAAGGGCAAGAACATCTCAGTTGAAGACGCAAGAGACCATGTTTTTGGTTTCACCTGCTTCAATGATGTTTCAGCTCGAGATGTGCAGTTTAAAGACAAGCAGTGGACGCGTGGAAAGAGCTTCGACACCTTCGCGCCCATGGGACCTTGCATAACCACAACAGAGCAGATAGGCGACCCGCACAACCTGTGGATTCGCACGCGAGTCAATGGTGAAATTAGGCAAAACTCATCCACGCACAATATGGTGTTCAATGTTTATCAAATCGTTCACGAGCTCAGCCGTGTCATGACACTGGAACCATGCGACTTGATAGCAACGGGCACACCCGCTGGAGTGGGATTCGCCATGAAGCCTAAGCCCAAGTTTCTGTTGCCCGGCGACACGGTTGAGGTAGAAATTGAAAATATTGGAACCCTAAGAAATACAGTTGTAAGCGAGTAGACTTGGGGCTGACTGGCTATTTGATTCCGAGTTCTGCCAGTTTCATGTCGAAGACTTCTCTGAGGAGGGTCATGGGTAGGACTCCGTTGGTGATTAAGGTGTCGTGGAAAAACTTTTCACTGAACCGTTTGCCCATCCGTTTCTTGATGTCTTCGCGCAGTTTGAGTATGAGGTGTTTTCCCAAGAGGTAGGAAAGAGGATAGCCAGGTGTCATCGTGTAGCGGCGAACCTCAGCGAGGGCGCCCTCTTTTGACATCCCAGCCTCGTTCATGAGCATGTCAGCAGCCTCGTCGAAACTCATTTCTCCGCAGGACAATTTCACATCGACAATTATTCTGACCGCCCGCCAGATTCCGTCATTCACCTTCATGAATTCACTCTCCAAACTCTTAACAAAACCGTGTTCAGTCATCATCTCCTCACAGTAGTGAGCCCAGCCCTCAATGGTTTCCGTGCCTTGCGCAAACAGACGCACGAGCGAGCCACGATTGACGAGCACACTCATTAAGAAATGCCCTGGAAACCCCTCATGCACGGCGACAACTGGGATGTTAGCGTAGTTGAGGTGCTTCCCCAGGTTTTTGATGTCTCTCGGACGAGTAACAACGTATATTCCCTCTTGTCTTTTGTCAAACTTGCCTGCACCTATCAACCCGGCGAAGGGAAGCAGCGGCGCCATAAACGCGGGCGTTTCCTCAACGTGAAGCTTGTCGTCGGGGTAAACGGTTGCTATGTCGTTTTCAATCGTGAATTCTCTTGATTTTTCCATAGTTTCTCTCGTTGCCCTCAAAGCTTCTTCAAAAGTCTTGGGCGCTTTGGCTTCGATCGACTCCATCACTTCTTGGACAGTTTTTCCAGGCGCGATTTGCTCTGCCAGCTTGGCTCGTTCCTGCTTCAGTTGTTTAAGATAGCTTACTCCAAGCTGATGGGTTTCGTCGGCTGTCATGCCCAAGCCTCGGATTTTCAGGAGTTTTTCGAATTTTTCTCTGCCGAGCGCCCATTGAGTCTTTGTTTTAGGCAGGAGGGATTGCAACCATTCAAGATGCTGCTTGATCGGTTGCTCAAGACTCGCTACGGCTCTTGTGAGTCGATTGTGAAGGTTTTCTGATATTACTCCTTTTGTGGCTGACACGAAGAACTGAAACAGCATCGGCAGTCGCTGACTGCTTTCGATCGCCACCTCTGTCCATAGCTTCACGGGCTGAGATTTTTCGAAGCGGGTTCTAAACTCTTCGAGATACCTGGGTAGTTTTTCGAGTCGGGCGGCGATGGCTTCAACTCGCTTTTCTATTGGCGCATAGTCTCGGGTTAGCATGATGAAGAGGATGCCTCCCATCAGGTCGAAGGCGTCTGGGTTTGTCTCCCAAACGCGGTGCTCATAAACCGAAAACTTGTCTTGTTCATAAGCCTGCTCGACTACCTTCCAGTCAATCTTGTGAGCACCGCTGAGAGCCGCGTATCTAACGGTCTTTTTCATTCTGTTAACCCATTCTTTGGCTAACTCATGGGTTTCTAACACGTTCTTGCTGCTTCCGTCGGGCAACAGCCAGTCATACGGATCGTGCAATCCGAAAAAGGTGGCGTAGTGAGGATTTACTTCTATAAATTTCTTGAACATTTCCATGCTGAGTTTCTCAAACTTTGTGTCTTCGCTCATTGGACTATTCTCCTAGGAGGCTCAAGGTTATGCCTGCGATAGGCTTATAACCCTTAGTTTTTGGTTTCTTTGGGCAGCGTTGAGTTTTGTCGTAAGGTAATTGAAAAGGTATAAAAAATTTTCATTTTTTTGTTAATTTTGCCATGTTTTTCTAATAAGAATTCTCGGGTTAAACATCAAGAATTGCAATACAACCGTTGCCTTCTTACGTCATATATTAAACCTGTATATTCGAGGTTCTTAACAAGTCTTTTACGCAAAATGATTCATCTTAAGTCGGCCTCCACAAAGGCTAAACTTCCGCACGGTGACAGACCGCCACGTCTGCGTAAAATCCTGCTAACACTCAACCGTAGTTCGAAAACACCGTGGAGGCCTTCCCCCTCTCCGTTGTGATTTGAAAAAAAGCCCTGTGCATCTTAGCCTAGGCGTTACTGTAGCCATGCAGTCACATCATGTTTTTAAGAAGTATAGAAGTAAATTCTATAAGCGTATATTAGGCTGAAATCTATAAGGATAATATGTGGGTGAGCCACACGTATGGGAGAGAGCGCCGACACCGCTGGCACACTTCAAACCTTCAAGGCTGTGGCAGACAATCCCCTAACCCGAAACGTTTTGAAAGCGCTCTCCAAACACTGCGAGAAAGACAAGGGCAACAGACTGGACGTAGCTCTTGAACTGTACGTGGGCACAAGAGAAGACGCCTGTATTTCTTGCAGATTCTCACGTAAGTTGTTGTCTCCGATTCTAGGCGCGGCGTGTCGAGGCTTCGGGTTAACCCAAGAACAACTGAAAAACAAGTTCCGCGACCCCTACTGGCGGAGAGGCTTGGTCAACGTCATCAAAGGCATAGCGTGGTTTGGGGTTCGGCGGCCTTACGTTCCAGGCGCTCCATTCCAAGTGGTGTGGAACATAACACGAGCCTGCAACCTAAAGTGTCTACACTGCTACGAGAGCGCGGGCGCCAAGGGCATGGATGAGTTGACAACCGACGAGGCTCTCCACGGCGTCGACATTCTCGCAGACGCAGGAGTGCTCATCCTAGCCTTTTCAGGCGGAGAACCCACGATCAGACCCGACATTCTGCAACTCGTCAAGCGTTCTTCCGACCGAGGACTGTTCACTGCGGTTGCAACCAACGCTGTTCTGTTTTCCTCACGCAAAAAAGTCAAAGAGTTCAAAGACGCTGGGCTCCAATTTGCTCAGATAAGCCTCGACGGACTGAACCCCCAAACCCACGACGCTTTCCGAGGAGTGTCAGGCACCTTTGAAAAGACGGTGCAAGGCATAAAGAACTGCGTGGCTGAGGGACTGTTCGTGGAGATAGCCACGACTTGCACAAGGTACAATCTTAAAGAGATTACGGACATGATTGATTTTGCCTCCAAGCTGGGCGCCAACTGGTTCATGCTCTACAATTTCATTCCAACTGGACGCGGTGTGGAAATCGTTGAATCCGACCTGACCCCCGACGAACGCGAGGACGTTCTTAAGACGTGCTGGAACAAGATGAAAGTGGCTGGCTTGGACGTTCTGTCCACCGCGCCTCAGTTTGCACGGATAGCGCAGGAAGTTGAAGCAAAGCCTGTCCTGCTCGGAGACGCAGGCGCCATAGCTTCAGGTCTTCAGGACGAATCAGAAACCTACGTGGTTCCAACGCACTTCTACAACCCTCACCTGTCGGGTCAGCTCAAACAGCTGGCTGATTTTATAGGCGGCTGCGGCGCTGGTCGCTTCTACATGTGTCTGGAGCCAAACGGCGACATATACCCATGCGTCTTCTTCCCACACGAAGAAGCCATGAGGGTGGGCAACCTCTTCAAAGACAATTTTGAGAAGGTTTGGCGCCACTCAAAACTCTTCTGGGAAATCAGGGACAAGGACAAGCTGAAGGAAAACTGTGGGACCTGCCAGTATCGCTACACGTGTGGCGGCTGCAGAGCCAGGGCTTACAACTACTTCAAAGACATATTGGCTCCTGACCCAGGCTGCGTGCTCAACAGGGAGGCTTGGGAAAGAATCCAACTCGACCTGAAAACAAAACATTAGAACGAATAAGTCAGGAAATAAGGTAATTGTTCACGGGTTCCATCCATTCAATTTCTCGTAGAAGTATCTTGGTTATCTTCCTGTTGATGGGGGCCGTGAAATGCAGCATGCTTCGGGATGGTTCGAGGCTGGACAGGTTTCGTGCAGCGTTCGTTATAAGAACGTTGACGATGACGGAACCGTCTTTTAGGTGAATGTTGACCTTGCGTCCAATGTGCGACCGTGCCAAGTTGAGGTCGATTCTGTTCATGTGGTTTTCACCTTCACCATTCTATGTCCTTTTCGGCGATTTGAGTCCAGCAGTGTCGACAGATGGGTAGGACACGGTCTTTGTAGTAGATGTAGACTTCGATGTTGGTGTTGTTGCACTTGCCGTTCCAAGGATTCTTGCAGGAATCAGCCATTTTTGAAAAACACCTTCCCTATGAAGAGGTGAAGCGTTTGTTTTAAACACCTTCGGCGAAGCAACAAGTCGTGGAGTTGGGAGACGAGGGTGAAAGTGAAGATAACAGATTGCTCAAAATTTCTATTCGTATCTTTGTCGTCGCCAGGTATTGTAAGGACATTGGCGCCAGCAGTAGAAGCTGCCCTTCATCGTGCAACTTCTGCACTCTGCGTTGTTGAAGGGTCTTGGTCTGGGTCTTCGAGTTCGCTTCGCCAAAACTTTGTCACGCTATAAAGAGAAGGATAACTTAACCAACTAATAATGGTTGTTACCTACCGCCTCCGGCAATTTGAAGGTAAGCCTCATTTTCAAGCGAGAGTGCGTATAGTTTATTTGAAAGGCTCGCTTATCAGAAGAAAGAAACTCTAGGTTTGAATAAGGCTTCGAAATGTTTGTGAAAATGTTCACCGTTGGAATGCTGATGACCAACTGCTTCCTCGCAGCGGACACAGAGACCCACGAAGCTGCGATTATCGACCCGGGATTCGACAGAGAATCTGAGGCGAAAAACATCATCAACGAAGTTGAACGCAACGAGTTCAAAGTCAGATACATCATAAACACGCATGGGCATCCAGACCACACGGGTGGAAACCGAGCACTTAAAGAATACACAAAGGCGCCGATTCTGATCCACGAATACGACACTCCACTGTTATCCAGCCCGACAGCCGACCAAAAGCTACACGACGGCGACCTAATCGAAATCGGCAACGTAAAACTGAGAGTTATACACACGCCTGGTCACAGCAGAGGAAGCATAATCCTGCTCAGCTCAGACGCCGTGTTTTCAGGCGACACGTTGTTCGCTGGCTCAATCGGCAGATACGATCTACCAGGCGGCTCCGTTAACGACATTGTCAATTCTTTGAAAAACAAGCTCTTGATTCTGCCCGACCACTTGAAAGTTTATCCAGGTCACGGACCAGCATCAACAATTGGGGAAGAGAGGAGGCACAACCCCTTTCTCCAGAATTTTGACTGGACCTTTTATTAGACTCTCAAGCGTCTTGCGAAGCTTACGGGTTACGAAAAGCATTATCTTCTCACAGCGAGCATCTTTAATTAAGAGGGTTGCTTTATTATGGCTCTGCGAGTTGGTTGGTCTATTCTTGTTTCCGTTCTGTTCCTTGTGTTGTCCGTGTGGCTTCAGATTACTTCCAAAAACAGCCCAATATTTCTGTGGCTCATGTACTCTTCCCTCGTCTTTCTAGGCTTAGCAACCCTGCTTTTAATCTCGTCCGATGTGGAACACTCAGCAAAGAACTTGAGACGACTATTTTACATCGTTGTGACTGTCGCCTTGATTGCTACCATTCTTATTGCGTTCTCAATTGCGACCTTCCCGCCAGGGGGAACCCGCCATTATTACAGCATCACGCCTGAAGACGCCCAAATTAACCTGACATATGGGGGAACAAGTTCTGGAAGACCTGGCTATTCAGGATACTCAGAGCAGACGATTCTAGATGTAGATTATCCCATTGGAGGAGTCTACGTCATATACGATTTGCCTGGTCTCCGCGTTTTCACAGACAAGAGCATCGTAGCCAATCTTACAGTCTGGTTTGCACTTGACTTTTGGCCAAACAGAAATGGACCACCCAATCGAGCTATAGAACTTTCCGAGAAACCGACAACCTTTCATAACGGAACAGAATCGTCTGTCAGCTTCAGAGACCATCCGCTTTTGATCTTCTGGGGTTCAGCCAATCCTTCTTCACCCGAGTGGCGTATTCGCCTTGACCGAGGTTATCGCCTAACTCTATATCTGGGAATTGAGCTTGAGGGTCCAGATTACGGGGGCTTGAAGACCACAGTTCCTCTCTATCCGGCTGTTTATTTTGATGATGTGCAGGTTTCTTCTCAACTTCAAGACGGCATAGCAATACTAATCTCAGGCATCTTGGCTGGAGCCCTCATCAGTATCCCCGCCGGGCAGATGAAACCGAAAATTACTAGGCTCTTTAGCCCTGTTCTCAGTCGCATAAACAGATTTTTAACAACTGAAGTTGAAGGAACGCCCTCATCGTTTCTAAAAAAATGTGTTCAATGTAATAGAGAAATCCCGATTGCATCAGAAGAATGCCCCTACTGCCGCGCCAAACAAAAAAGCTAATGGAAAAACGAGGGCAGCACATGAGAGTTCAACTAGATTTGGCTAAGACACCTTTCAGCCTGGATCACACTCTATCCTGTGGACAGACTTTTAAGTGGGAAGAACAGGGCGACTGGTGGATTGGGGTTGTAAGCGAGACAGCCTTAAGAATAAGGCAGAAAGACGGCGCACTGGAGTTTGAAGCATCTTCTAAAGATGTAGACTCAGGGTTTTTGTGGCGTTATTTTCGATTAGACGATGATTTGCCAATGATTTATTCGAAAATCATGAAAGACAAGCACGTGAAGGCGGCTGTCAACCAGTTTCGTGGACTCCGACTCATCAAACAAGAACCATGGGAATGCTTGATCTCCTACATCTGCGCAACAAACAAGAACATTCCAGCCATCAAACAGATGATCCACAACATATGCAAGCGTTTTGGAAGAACCATAAATTTTGAGGGAAAACGATTTTTCACATTTCCGAAACCCGAAGCCTTAGCCAAAGCCACTCTCAGTGAGCTGAGACTGTGCAAACTGGGATACCGTGCAGAATTTGTATTGGAGACCGCCAGAATCATGAATAAAGGTGATTTTAACCTTGAAGCCTTGAGAACAGTGCCTTACGAGAGGGCTAAAAAAGAGTTAATGCCATTCCCCGGTGTTGGATCAAAAGTAGCTGACTGTGTTTTGCTCTTCTCCCTCGACAAGCTTGAAGCGTTTCCAATAGACGTGTGGATGAAACGCGTGATTCTCGAATACTACCCACAGTATTTCAAACCAGAGTTTATAACAAGAATGAGCACAAAGAAGGGACTCTCAACGGGAGAATACAAGACAATATACGATTTTGGAAAGAAATACTTCGGTGATTACTTGGGCTACGCTCAAGAATACCTCTATCACCACAAGAGATGCCAAATTGCCGGGATTGAGATTGACAAGTTTTAAGTTCAGATCGATGCATAAAGACATTAAGGTAGGTTAGAGGAAATGCTGTTCATCACTCTACTGCAGCCGAAGGGAAAGGGAACAGAAGCCATCAAATACCTCAAAGCATTGAAGGCACCCAAAGGCATAACGATCAAGGGCATCTACTTCACCTACGGTCGATACGACGGAGCCATAATGTTTGAAGCCCCAGACGAAGTCACAGCCATGAAATTCATAATGGAAACAGGATTCGCTACACAATACACCGTGGAAACACTGATCGCAGTGCCAACCAACAAAATCTGAAAAAAGAAAAGAGCCTACAGCACTCCCATTTTTTCTAATTAAAGCCAAATTTCAAAGTTTTTACGGAGGAAGAGGCTGGTTCTCGGTTCAAATACTACTCGAGCCAGAAATAAGAGTCTGTTAGGCGTGGGCGTCGACCGCTGCTTTCCTCAAGTGCAAACCATTCTGAAATAATATTGTTAGTATGTATGTCGATGCTTCTGTGTGGATATTGTTTGCTGATGCACTACGTTTATTTAAGCAGTTGAAGAGTATAGTAATTGACAGCCATATTATTTCCGATGACGCTTGTTGGTGTTGACGATGACGAAGAGACCGAGCAAGAACGAAGCGTTGGAAGCCGTAGATTTCATCATCAACGTTTTGAGGGAACACGAAAAAGACCTAGACCGCCTAATCGGAGAACTAGGCAAGATAGCTGGAAAATTCGGCCAAGCAGGTGAGGTTCCCAACAAGATTACGAGGGTTGAAGAACGCTTGGCATCGCTTCAGGCTGAGGTTGCGAGCCTCATAAAAGAGTTGTCTTCGCCCAAGGAATTGTCTGCCTCTCATGCGCGTGGTCCACCCGTCATCGTGCGCTGCAAACAGTGGGAAGACTTCAAGGTTTTAGCCAAAGGCGCCGAAACCGTTTCATTCTTGTTCAAGGAGGCAGAGAAGAGCTTTCAAGCCGACGCCTTGAAGGAAGACCGCGTGTTAACGTATAATGGCGAGTTTCCACGAGACGCCAAACTGCTCAAGTTTTGGTTGGCACGCGAGTTGAATGTGCCCGAAGACAGCGTTTTCGAAGGCGTCCTAGCAATAGGATAACCCTGCTCCCGCACTAACTCTGTTTTTTGTTTTGGATGCTTGGATCTACCCAGGTAGAAGAAGGTATAAGGCGCTTGGCGCCTTCTTCTTTTGAAATTTAGTTCCCGGCAGAGCAGCATCATGGTGAACGTCATTTTTGGCAACATTGAAAGTGGCTTTGGGCAACATAGAAAGTGCGCTAAACCAAACTCAAACAAAGCCCAAACAACCAACCAATTCATAAACGGAACTCGAAAAGCAAAGATTTCATCAGTCCTTGCTCCACAAAAATTTTTCTCAAACACAGACTAGACCTAGAACTCTAAGAAAACAATTCAGTGCTTGAAATGACTATGTTGATTTCTGTAATATTGTTCTAGAGGAAACACTCCTTTTAGCCTCTGACGGGGTCTGGTTCATAATGAGAAACGAGAAAAAGGAGAAATGAACCGTTTTGACGCTAGAAGACAGCTCACGCAAACGCCGAGACCACCTGTACATAATGGCTGAGGTCTTAGAAGTTGCCATGGACGGAGCATTAAAGACACAGGTAATGTACCGAGCCAACCTGAGCTTCGCCCAACTAAACGAATACCTGAAGCTACTAATCGACCTGAAACTCTTAGAAATAATGAAGAACACT
>Ga0315314_1003793_pt1 | contig 11635 bp, 13 predicted proteins | sample TDP9_MG_FD_203631 | JGI IMG/M metagenome (GOLD analysis project Ga0315314, IMG submission 203631) | Freshwater sediment microbial communities from Lake Towuti, South Sulawesi, Indonesia - TDP9 | ecosystem: Environmental > Aquatic > Freshwater > Lake > Sediment | place: Indonesia: South Sulawesi...
GCTTTCACACTCAGCCGAGACGTTCGATGAGATCGCTGAGCTCTTTGGTGCCTCCGAATCCCCCGTCTGGGCGGCGCCCATACCTGACTACGAGATTCCAGGACTTGAGGGAAACATCCAAGCAAACATGGCTGTCGGGGCACTGTTCACACTGGTAGTTCTAGCGGTGACTTTCGGCGTCGCTAGGATGTTGACACCGTCTAGAAGGGACTGAGAGAGTGGCGACCCTAAGAACCTTCCTCAAAACATTCGAGGCCATCATCTACGTCGAGAGATACTCCACGTCAAACGGGCTGCTCCATAAGATAGACCCCGGAGTGAAGCTTTGTTGCGTCGCAGGTTTCATAGTATCTGCAATTTCCGTAAGAACGGTTGCACCTCTCATCCTTCTGCTCGTGGCGGTCACCGCTCTTTCCGTGGCTTCGAGGATCCCTTTGAAATTCTTCTTACTGAGATCGGTCATTTTTGTCCCGGTCTTCGCAGCGGTCATAGCGCTACCGCTTCCTTTCCTAACGCCCGGAGCGCCTCTGGCGCAGATCAGGTACGATGGCCTCGTCGCCACCATCACGGCTGAGGGGACCTACAGGGCTGCGCAGTTTACGCTTAGGGTGCTCGTTTGCGTTGCGTCGTTGATCCTTCTCGTTCTGACTACAAGAACCTCCGAGCTCTTCCATGTTATGGAGGGGTTCAGAGTTCCAAGAGTCTTTGTTACTATGACCAGTCTGACATACAGGTTCATCTTTCTATTCATCAACGAGGCGTATCGAATGGCGCTCGCAAGAGAGAGTCGCACGATAACGGGAATGCGATGGCTGGAAGCTTTGCGGTCGCTCGCGAATATGGTCTCAACGCTCTTCATTCGAGCCTACGAGAGAGGAGAGAGAGTATATCTCGCAATGAACGCAAGAGCATACGCAGGAAGCTTCGAGTCGCCCGGCGGAATCAGCATTGCACCGAGAGACTGGTTTTTCGCTGCAGCTTCCTTTGCCGTTTCCCTAGCAGCACTGTCGGTCGAATACTTGCGTCTAGGCTGCTGAGAGAATGAGCGAAGTCGTTATTGAACTCAAGGACGTTGGATACGCCTACCCGGATGGTTTCGTTGCCATAAATGGTGTGAATCTGTGGGTCATAAAAGGGGAAAGGCTCGCTATCGTCGGGCCTAATGGGGCAGGAAAGTCCACGCTGCTGATGATCATGAGCGGGCTATTTTCGCCTTCGAAGGGCAACGTGTATGTGTTCGGCAAGGCAGCGACTGAGAGCAATCGAATCCGAAAGAGCGTTGGGGTTGTGTTCCAAGACCCAGATGATCAGCTCTTCTGCCCTACGCTCTCGGAGGACGTTGCGTTTGGACCATTGAACTTTGGTCTACAGAAGGAACACGTATCAGCGAGGGTAGCGGATGCCCTGAGGGTTATGAGACTGGAACGCTACAAAGACAAGCCTCCACATCACCTCAGCGCGGGGGAGAAGAAGAAAGCGGCGTTGGCAACCGTCTTGGCCATGCAACCCGAGATCTTGCTGCTGGATGAACCGACAGCAAACCTCGATCCAAGAAGCCGACACGAGCTAGAAGGCATCCTCCACGAGCTGTGCAAGAACCCTAACATGACACTGATCATCGCAACGCATGATACAAACTTCCTACCAGGCCTCGTGGACCGAGCGCTCGTCTTGAACACAGGTCACATTATCGCTGAAGGGTCTGTGAGAAACGTGCTCTTAGATCCGCGGATAATGGATGAAGCGAATCTTGAGCCTCCAATCATAGCTCGTCTCTTCCATCTCGTGGCCGAGAAGAATAGGGAATTGATGCTAGAGAGTATACCTTCGACGGTCGATGAAGCTCTATACGCGATAGACCGGCTGATAGGCCGGGTCAAGTCGGCTTCCTGAGATCAAGCACCTTTCGATGTCGGCTTTCCATTGCATTGAGCTAGTATCGACTTGTCCCTGTGCCGTCTGAGGTTCTTACACGGCGTTGGAGCTGCTATGTGCAAAACTATCGTGACGCTTCGGACTAGCTATTTCAGCAGCGGCACGTTTAGACAGGAGGACGTTCATCAGAGATCCTCGTTCTAGAATGCATGAACTGCTCGGAATGCGAAAAGAACTACCTGCACGCCGGGATATGCCCACACTACGCACTCACAAGCAGTAGCTTCATGACAGCTGAGACGATCGCGCAGTCCTAAGCGCACTTGCGGTACTCCCTTCCAAGTCTAGCAACATGCTTCCCGTTCTGTATCCTTCTAGGTCTAGCGTGGCGAACTTGAATCCTAATTGCTTAAGCTCTTCGGAGATCTTGTCCATGATTTCAACGCTGAAAAACAGGCTTCGTTCATCTCTGCCCACTTCTATTCTTGCTAGGCCATTATGGTCTCGAACTCGAAGTTGCTGAACTCCGCTGATCTTCTTGATTAATTGCTCCGCCCTTCCAACCCTATCGAGCCTTTCCTTTGTGATTTTCTCGCCGAAGGGGATACGCGATGCTAGACAAGCGAGAGCAGGTTTGCTGTGAACTGATAGTCCGAGTTTCCGGGCTAGTATCCTAATCTCCTCCTTTGTGAATCCATTCTCAGCCCAAGGACTAAAGATATTCTTGGCTTCCCTGACGGCTTTGAATCCGGGTCTGTGACCGCTCAGGTCGCTGAAGTTTGTTCCCTCAAAGATTGCTTTGAATGCGAGCTCTTTCGCAAGATCTTGCAAGTGGCCTAGTAGGTCCTTCTTGCAGTAGTAGCAACGATCCTCTGGGTTCCGGATGAAATCCGGGCTGGAGAGTTCATCCGTCTCAACGACGTAGTGTCTTATGCCTATTTCACTAGCTATCTTTTGGGCGTCAATCATTTCCTCAGAGGGATATGTCGCAGACTTTGCAGTGACAGCTACAGCTCTTTCCCCCAACACCTGGTGGCAGATCGCCGCTAACGTGGAGCTATCCACCCCTCCAGAAAAAGCGATAACCACTCCATTCCTACCCTTATCCTCGATGAAACGCTTCAAGTTCTCATACTTTTCAGATAGGCTTTCCGTCAAGATGATCTCTCCAGAAAAATCTCTCTAGCCTTCATTCTAACAAATTCATCGATTTGCCTGAGAGGCTTCCCGATTTTATGTGCCAATCTCGTAAGGTCCTCGTACTCAGGCTTTATCTGGAAGATTTCTCCTCTACTGTCCCTAGCGACTTTTACGTTGACCAGTTCCTTCACGCCCTCTATGGATATTTCTACCGCAACGGATTCGCGAGCGAGAATGTGCCTTCTGCAAGGGTAGACGCGCAGGCCAAGGGTGCCCGTCTCCTCCATCAAAATCCTCGATAGGGTTTCAATATTCTCTCTATCTACTATCACCTTGACGATCTGGCCAGGCCTGTTCTTCTTTGTGAACATCGGGACGATGCACACGTCTCTTGCGCCTTCCCGCATCAGCCTATCAACCGCATGCCCAAGGATCTCTCCAGTCACATCATCTAGGTTTGTCTCTAACTCGTATACCTCATTTGTGAGGAGCCCATAGTCAACAGGTTGCCCTAGCATGATGCGTAGCATATTCGGCATCTCAGCGAAGTCTTTCGCTCCAGCGCCATAACCCACATCGGTGGGCCTCATGGGCGGATAGAATTTGGTAACAGTCTCCGCCAGGTTGACGAGAATCGCGGCGCCCGTAGGTGTCGTCAACTCAGACTCGACTGGCCCGCCGGTAAATGAGAAGCGACGTGAACGCAGTATTTCCAGCGTGGCTGGAGCTGGGCTCTGGATCGTTCCATGTGAGAACCTGAATAGGCCCCCTCCAACGGCTACGGGCGTCGAGTAGATCAGTGCGCTCTCAAAGAGATCGAGTTCCTCTGACGCCACAGCCACTCCAATAATCTCAGCTGTAGTGTCTACAGAGCCTGCCTCATGGAGGTGAGCCGTTTGCGCGGTTTCTCCGTGAACCTTCGCCTCCGCTTCAACCAAAGTCGCGATAGAGGTTGAGGCAAACTTCTTCGCTTCATCCGATAGGTTTAGACCGTTTGCGCATGCCATCACTATATCCTCGAGCTCAGCCCCCGTCTTCTCCAGCTTCGATTCTTCAGCTATGGTCTCCACTCTCTTGGCCCTGAACCCTGCTCTCTTAACCTCGTCCACTCTTGTCTCGAGTGTTCGGCATCCCTCGTGGTAGTCCTTAACGGATCTCATCGCTTCTACAACTTTCTCGATACTCGGCATAAGGTCGAGCAGGGCCGCCAGAATCATGTCCCCCGAGATTCCTGCTGTCTGACAGTCTATGACCATGACCTGCTTCACAGTCGACATCAAAACGTCCGCTTCACCTATATCTCCACGGCTGGGTTAGTTAAGATTCCGCAGCCTAGACGGTGCATCATCATTGAGGGAAATCCTGGAGAAGCTTGCGAAAGGTTTGATCTCCCTGGATGACGCTGAAAAGCTTCTAAGGCTTCTGCACATCGCTGAGATCGGCAATATGGCCAGGCTAGACGTCAATCGAGAGCTGAGGACGGGCATAGCCGAAATCATTTTCGCTGAAGGGAAAACGCCAGAAGATTTGCGCAAGATAGCCGTTAAGATGTTGGATGAGACGGGGAGAGTCATGATCAGTCGAGCTGACAAGAAGCAGATTGAGGCTATCGAAGAAGCCGTTCCAAGCGATTCAATCTTTCAGGCGAGCGATAAGGTCGGGACAGTTGTTATCAAGAAGAAGGGTTTCGAGGTCGACGAGAAGGGTGGAAGGATTGGGATACTGGCAGCTGGAACCTCAGACATTCCAGTTGCAGAGGAAGCTAAGATCGTCGCTGAAGAGATGGGATGTGAAGTTGTAACGGCCTACGATGTGGGCGTAGCCGGCATTCATAGGCTTCTGCCTCCATTGAGGGAGATGATTGAAAAGGATGTAGATGTGATCATCGCAGTCGCTGGAAGGGAGGGGGCATTGCCCTCCGTCGTGTCTGGGCTAGTTGATGTTCCAGTCATAGCGGTCCCGACCTCCGTGGGATACGGGCTTGGTGAGAGGGGGGTAAGTGCCCTGATGGCGATGCTTCAGGCCTGCTCACTCGGGCTGGCCGTCGTCAACATTGATGGAGGCGTGCCCGCCGCGGCTATGGCGGTTCTCATCGCAAACAGAGCCGCTAAGTTCAGAACGTCTAGCTCCTAAGTCAGAGTTTCACTTACTGGCTTCTGCTATACCAGAACATATAGCACAACCACGTAGCCCGTTGGGGCAGGCTCTTCGCTCAGCCTAGTTGAAGTGTTCTTGCATATTTAGCTGATAGTTCTCTCGGTTGAGGGGGATTGCGGCAAGCTGCAGCTCCGCCTTCTCCACAAACAACCATAAGCACTCGCGGGTGCATTCTGACAATTTTGGTGGAGGCGGAGCTTCCACACTCACTCTGAAGACCCCGAAGGCTCAGTGCCATATGAGTGGTTAAGCCCGCCGCTCGATCCCACATTCTATCCGGAGCTCACCTCAGCTCCTATCCCTCATCAGTTTGAGAGCTTCCTCACGGTGAGGCTGTGGTTCTCCCACATCCAGTGCTCTCTGGTCTTGAGTATGTGGTAGAGCATCCTCCCGAGTTTCCTCATTGTTGCTACGTGGGCAAGCTTCCTTGAACCGGTTCTCTTCTTCACCGAATCATAGTAGTCCTTGATTTGAGGGTTATACCTCATGATGACGTCAGCCATTATGGATAGGGTCCATCTGGCGATTGAGTCTACGAGAGGCTTCCGAAGACCGAGGATAACTTCTCGCTCACTAGGAGACAGGCCATCCACTCATCGAGGTGCAATAATAACAGGGACCTCGTCATCAACACGATGATGGAGAGGCTTCAATTCCTCGAAGCTCAGTGCATACCCCTTGAGGATGAGATAAGGAAAGTTGCTAGGCAGAGCGATGATGCAAGGCTGATAATGACGATCCCTAGAGTGGATTTCTATCAGGCCTCGCTGATCTCCAGCTTCATCGGTGACATCAAACGATTTCCTTCGGATAACCACCTGGCAAGCTTCATGGAAATAATCCCAGCGACCAGAGACAGCGCCGACGTCTCACGTTTCAGGTAGCATCCTGGATAACGGGTACGCCGTGACAGTAGCCTCGAAGGCTATCCGTACGTCTCTTGGAACTCGACTTGCGAAGAACGCGTATCCATCATCGTTCATCGTGAGGGTGAACCTGTCGACTACGTCACCGGTTGGAGATAGTACTGTGGTTAGGCTCTGCCTATCTCCAAGGTCTATTCCCGCAACCATCCTATCGCTCATACTTCTTCGGAAGCTACTCTTCCTCTTCGCCATTTCCATCATCACCCCGCGCTCTAGATTCCATAGCGACTCCGATTCCTGACAAGGAGTCGCGAGCGATGAGGCAGCCTCAGAGAACGCGTTACAATTCAGTCACTCCTAGTTTGAGGAATCAGAGTGTCCTTGGATGAAGAAGCTTAGAGACATTGGGAGGCTCGCACGCTCGTGCAGGCCAAGGAGATGGCAGCGGGTGCCAGCGACACCTGCACCAGCGCAGAGATCCGCAGAAGAATCTTCTACAACTGGTTGAGCCCATATCAGGAACACGGGCTGCAGGGGCTTGACCCAAGACCCAGAGCACCCAGAACGTCCACAGAACAAACCCAAACATAGTCCAGAATGTGATCGCTGTCAGAAGGGAGAAAAGCTCGGCACCACAACTCGTAGCTAGATACTTGGAAAACGAAGGCATCAAGGTCGGTCCAACAACCGTCTACCGCGTCCTCCAAAGAACAGGCCTAAAGCATTCCCTCTAGAGGCGAAGAACCAAGCGGACTTACAAGGGTTGGCAGCGGAAATACCCAAACAGCCTATGGCACTGCGACCTCAAGCTTAGCTTGTGCGGAACACGAATTAGGATGAGACTGATTACTCGGTTGGGTGGGTGTCGAACAGCTTGGAGGTACACCCGTCGAGGGACATCATTGGGACGGAGGGCGACGAGCTGGCAAGGAAACGCATAGTGCTAGGCATTACTGGAAGCGTCGCTGCCTTTCGATGCCCTGAGATCGCGCGGGCGCTGATGCGCCATGGGGCCGAGGTCTTTGCCGTGATGTCAGACGCGGCTCAAGAGATTATCCACCCGAACCTGATGGAGTGGGCGACTGGGAACCCCGTGGTGACACGCCTCACGGGCAAGATTGAGCATGTGATGTTCACGACGGGCCCCAGCAAGGGCGACCTCATTCTCATAGCGCCCTGCACAGCCAACACGCTCAGCAAGATTTGCTGGGGCATAGATGATACGCCGGTCACCTCATTTGTGTCCTCAGGTATGGGCACCAAGATCCCTATTGTGATAGCCCCGGCCATGCACGAGACCATGTACCGACAGCCCTTCCTAGTCGAGAACTTGAAACGACTCGCGGCCTTGGGCATACGGTTTGTTGAGCCGCGCGAGGCCGAGGGCAAGGCGAAAATCGCATCGACGGACGATATAGTTTCGGCCGTCATCGAGGCGCTCACTACGAAGGACTATGCGGGAACCAAGATGCTTGTGACCGCAGGGCCGACCGTTGAATTCCTCGACCCGATCAGGGCGATCACCAACAAGAGCAGCGGCAAGATGGGCGCGGCGATAGCGGCGGAGGCGAAAGCTCGTGGAGCTGATGTAACCCTGGTCTATGGTCCAGGTTCAGCATCGCTTCCGCATGGAATCCGGCTCATACGCGTCAACACAACTGATGAGATGTATGAGGCAAGTATCTCAGAGCTAGAGTCAACGGACTATAACTTGTTCATAGGGACCGCCGCAGCGGCCGACTACGCTCCAGCCGTTCCGAGTCCGCTCAAGATTTCGTCCTCACGCGAAGAACGACTTCAGGTTGAGCTCAGCGCTACGCCCAAGATAGTTGATCACGTCAAAGAAGTGAGCGCTAAGACTTTTGTTGTCGCGTTCAGAGCACAGGTAGGCCTAGACCAGAACGCGCTAGTCGACGACGCGTACGAACGTCTTCGCCAAGCCAAGGCCGACCTGATAGTGGCCAATGACGTCGGCAAGCCAAACATAGGGTTCGCCTCAGACTACAACGAGGTACTCGTTGTCGATAGGGAGAAACGCGTAACTCATCTGGAGAGGGCACGCAAGAGGCACATAGCCAAGCGGCTATTGGACATCGTCCGAGAGAGGATGCAAGCGTAGTCATTCTACAAATGTGCTCAATCGGTGTTTGCGGTGGCTATCAGAGTAGCGGCAATTCAGCTCGGCTTGCAGCAAGGCTCCTACGAAGACGTGATCGGGAAGGCTCTGTCACTGGTCAAGGAAGCGGCCGAAAGCAACGTCAACATCGCCTGTCTACCAGAACATTGGCTTATCGAGTATCAAGATCAAGTCGAGAGGAGTGTGGCCGACCTCGCTAGGGCTGCCAAGGACAACGAGATATGGCTAGTTACAGGCGCAAACTACGCACACCCAGCCAGCACAACTTTCGTCGAAAGCCTCTTACTGGCCCCAGACGGTTCTGTCGTTGGTTGCCAGAGGAAGATCCATCTCTTCGGGGACGAGAAAGCCCGTGCGATCGCAGGCTCGGAGTACAACGTCTTCCATGCTGGAGGCTGCAAAGTCGGAATTGTGGTATGCTACGACAATGTTTTCCCTGAAGTCTCTCGAATCCTGGCTCTCAAAGGCGCCGAAATACTATTCGTTCCATCCAAGATCCGTGCTGAAGGGCTTGATCCTTGGCTTCTCTACCTGCGCGTTAGGGCGCTTGAGAATCGCGTACCAATTGTGGCCCCAAACATCTTTCGTCCGCCAAAGTACCCGGGCCGCAGCGTGATAGTGGACCTAGAGGAGGATCGGGCGAGCGGTGTCGTACTCCCCAAGGTGACGACCCTCACAAAGCCTGACGATCAAGTGGTGGCCGCCGATATCGACCTGGACACAGCGCGTCGGCTGAGGCGAGAGAGACTCGCGGATCGGAGACCGGAAACTTACAGGGAGGTAACAGCCTGAGATCTCGATACCCGCTCTCAAAGTGCTAGCGAAAGCAGATCTTGGGGACACTCCAGTCAACCAGCACGGGCTTGAGAGGTGAGAGGTCCATGTCATCTTGTCGAATTGTGCCGTTCATCGCTTTGCCGACGAGTTCACGCATACAATGGGCCTCGCCCTCGCTTACACGCAAGAGAGCCGGGAGAAGCTTGATCTCCAAGTCGCAAAGACCAGCCGCCACCTCACATAGGCCATGGCATCCGCTCTCCATCATCGTTCTCGCACATTTCAGGTCACGCAGAAAATCGCTTGGAAGCTGCCTTCCTTGGGCCAGGACTCTCCCCGCTGTGTGAGCTAGGACCGCCCATTTCCAGGCGAACCTTGAGTACATCCCCTCTAGGTCACGTCTATCGCGAGCGTCGCCAGATGAAAAACTAGCCGAGGGCTCGACCATGTGCAACTCCTCCCCCGTATAGCAACCTTTAGTTTGAGCTGCGATTGCGGATGTCGTACGGGCGTCTTGCCGTCCCAGGCTTCAGCCGGACGTAGAAGTGATTTGCCGCCCCCGGGTCAGCGTGAGAACGTAGTTTACGCCTCCGATCAGAGATCCCAAGAGTCCGATAGCGACGAAGATCCCGATGGGTTCAATGAAGTTCACCAGAAAGAGATGTACCTCCTCGGTGGAAGATTTTGCGATAAACATCCTCCCTGCGACGAAACCCGCATAGTAGAGCAGCCCAAGGGCGATGAGCGCTCCCGCCTCCATCATGACCAGCTGCGCGCCCGCAAGTTTCCCGCTATATACGTCCCGTCCGAGAGCTTGGGCGATCAGATAGTAGGCGGCCCCGCAAAGGAAGATTACGCATACACCAACGATCAGGAAGAGATAGTAGCCGACCGTAAGCCAGGTTCCAGCTCCCCCTCCAGCTATGACCCGAGACATCTGAAGTTCCGGTATCCCCGGAATGATGCTCCCGGTGAGCAACACCGGAGCCGTCATAGCAATAGCAATGAACCCGTTGAGCAGAGCTGTCATGGAGAAATACTTGAACCAAACAGCGTTCGAATGCAAGGACAACATTCCACCTCCATCAGTCAGGTTGGCTGGTAATACTTAACACCGTTAAGTCATTATATAAAAACTATCATACCAAACTCTCTCCATGCTACCCCGCGACGGGACCGTGGACAGGCAACGTTAATAGCGTTAACGCCGTTAAGCTTCCCAGACGAACCATGCAGTTGCGCTGCGAGACGATGGGACAGAGCTTGTTGCCGATCTTTCGCTCTTTGTTAGCTAGCGAGCTGGTCGAGAAACATGGTTTCTCGCAGGTCGAGGTGGCGTTGAAGCTCGGGATCACGCAAGCTGCAGTGAGCCAGTATCTGCACGACAAGAGGGCGAAGAGAAGGCTTCAGCGACAAGGTCTGATGCGGAGGGTTGAGAGAATAACAAGAAGGGCGGCTTTGCAGATGTCGCAAAATAGGATCTCCTCAGATGATGCGATGAGAATGGCCTGCCAGCTCTGCGCGGAAATGACCGCTAGAGTCCACAAGTAGATTGGTCACGCGCATGAACGGGTCTTGTTAAGACTCTCCATACGTCCTCAGCTGAATAGAAGAGGGTAAGTTCAGCGACCAGGTGTTAATCATGATCGTTGAAAGCGTTCTGGACCTCATTGGGAATACACCGATGCTTAAGCTCTCGCGGATCAACCCCAACCCTGGCGTCGACATGTTTCTGAAGCTTGAGAAGTTCAACCCTGGCGGTTCGGTTAAGGATCGCATTGCAAAGTACATGATCGACTATGCCGAGGCAGAGAGTGTTCTCACAAAGGACAAGATCGTGATCGAGCCGACGAGTGGAAACACGGGTATAGGTTTGGCGATCGTGTGCGCCGTGAAGGGCTACAAGCTCGTGCTCGTGATGCCCGAGACCATGACCATGGAGCGGAGAAAGATGCTCATGATCTACGGAGCTCGTATCGTGTTGTCTCCCGGCGCAAAGGGGATGAACGGCGCTGAGGATTTGGCCAAGAAAATCGTCGAGGAGAATCCTGACAAGTACTTCATGCCCAACCAGTTCACAAACCGTTACAACGTGCTTGCTCATTACGAGACGACGGCCGACGAAATCTGGACGGACACGCGAGGAAGGATCACGCATTTCGTTGGCGGGATCGGCACTTCAGGGACACTGATGGGTGTCGCGAAGAAGCTTCGTCAACACAACCCCAACCTCAGGGTCATCGCTGTGGAGCCTGACAGCAAAACGCCGATACAGGGGTTGAAGAATCTAGACGTCCAGTATGTTCCCTCGATATTCGACAGCAAGGCCGTGGACGAGCGGCACTACGTCAACCTGCAAACGGCTGAAGAGACCGCACGTCTTCTCACACTTGAAGAGGCTGTGTTGTGCGGGCCGAGCACCGGAGCCATACTGCATGTTGCGCTCGAGAGGGCGAAGACACTCCCGAACGGGGTGATGGTTGTGATGGCTCCGGATGGCGGAGAGAAGTACCTCAGCACCCAACTCTGCGACGAAGACAAGTGCCGCGACTGCGTCCTGAAGTACAAGATCAAATGCGCCTACTCTCCTGAGGTTGTACTTCCAGGAATCGACCGATAGCCTAGAGAAGTAGACGACAAATGCCGCTTAGCGTGGGCAAGATACGGGCAGACTTCCCAATTC
>Ga0315314_1003794_pt1 | contig 11633 bp, 23 predicted proteins | sample TDP9_MG_FD_203631 | JGI IMG/M metagenome (GOLD analysis project Ga0315314, IMG submission 203631) | Freshwater sediment microbial communities from Lake Towuti, South Sulawesi, Indonesia - TDP9 | ecosystem: Environmental > Aquatic > Freshwater > Lake > Sediment | place: Indonesia: South Sulawesi...
AATTCCTCTAGAGGGGGGATAACGGACTTGGTCATGTCTTTGTCTCCATGATTTCGCGTGATGCTTGGGAGCCGCGTCTTTCGCGTGGTAGCAGAATTTGCATGTAGGCGGGTAGCCAAGTCGGTTTGTACTCGATAGCGCGGATTTTTGCCTCTCTAGCCAAGAAAACGACGGTTGGGTCCTCGATGGCGTAGAGGAGTATCATCTCAATGGGTAGCCCATGCCAGGCTTCAAACTCGGGTGTGTGGGGGAAGAGGCGCGCGTACAACTGTAGCTTAGATATGTCTCCGGGTTCCGGTCGGATGGCGGCTTCGACGATCGTGACCTTGGTGTTTTCGAGGATGATGGCGTCGGCCCAACGTCGCCAACTTCCGATCATAGCTAATTCCTCCGGTGACATGTCGGGTCTGGGAACTTCCGGGCGGGGGGAGCCTAGCCTTACTCGAGTTTGCCACCGCTTCCCGGCCTGGGTCTTCGCCAACCACTCAGATAGCATCTGCATTTCGCGTGGTTGCCAAGCTCTTTTCTCCCAGTTGCGAGCTGCCATAATTTAACCGCTCCGATTGGGATAATTCTATTCTGAACTTTATATTTAAAACTTGGCATAGTTAGATTCGCTAAATTTGAATGGAGAGTTTGAAAGAACATGGCATCAGTAACGAGGATTCTTTCGCCGGAAGACTGGAAGAAACGGCAGATCGACAACTTGAAGGCAGTGGGAGAAACCAGCTATAAGCTCGGGATTGCGAAGCCTAAAGCGGACCCTATCGCTGAGGGTATAGCCGCGGAAGACAAGTGGGCTGGAGGAGTTAAGAAGGCGATCGACGCTAAGAGCCGTAAAGCTGCTCTTGAGAAGACAAGTATGGCGGAGTGGTACAAGTACTCGAGCGAGCTCGGCGCCGGCCGACTCGTTGAGGGTGTCACCAAACGAGAGGCTAAGGTGGCCGCGTTCATCACCGCATGGCAGCCACAACTTTCTTCGCACCTAGGCAGGATTGACGCTCTAGCCGACGTGACGGACAAGGATCGAGAGACTAAGATGCTTGAGAACCTCCGCGGATTAAAAGCCTTGAAAGGCAAGGCTTAGGAGGCCTGAAGGGTGCTTTTTAGAACAGCTACACTTCTGCCAACGAAAACCATCACCACCGCCGGAACTGAGACCATCGACATAGATATTAGCGACGTCATAAGCTCAATCTGGTTAACTCCTAGACTGACCAATAATGGGAATACGCCATACGCACACCCGGCAGCGGCAATTAAGAAAATTGAGGTAGTGGATGGTTCAGACGTGCTCCTCAGCCTGACAGGCTACGAGGCACGCGCCCTAGAATACTACATCACTGGCAAAATGCCAACGGATGTACTCAACTGGTTCAACGACAACGAGATAATTGCGCCGGTTAACCTACTTTTCGGCCGCTACCTATGGGACAAAAACTTCGCCTTTGACCCTAAGAAGTTTACGAATCCCCAAATTAAAATTACACATGACAGGAGTCTTGGGGGCTCAACGCCCGATGCTGCCACTCTCGCCGTTTACGCAAACATATTTGACGAGAAGGTCGTAGCACCTAGAGGGTTCATGCAATCGAAAGAGATCTACAGCTTCACACCAACCGCATCAGCCAAAGAAACAATAGATCTACCTCGAGACCTAGCATATAGGCTGATTATGCTTCAGTGCATCGGTGGCTCAGGTAAACAACCTAGCTACGTCTTTGACACTGTGAAGCTCAGCGAGGACTTCGACCACAAGGTTCCGATAGAGCGTAGCATGTACGACTATACAATGGAGATCATGAAAGACTATAACATGATCGTTGAGAACCACGATGCCTATGGTGGCGCCGCAGGGGTGAAGTTTTACACAGCAATAACCCTAGAAGGCAGAGGCAACGTAAACCCCAACGGCAGCGTAACCGATACATGCAGCTTGGCTGGCGGTGACGGTGGAGACTTCACCGCATACTGCGCTAACAGCCGCATGCTTTGGGCTACAGTCCACGGCTGGTGTCCACATGGCGCCGTACCGCTCATCCTAGGCGAACTTAACGATCCAACCGACTGGTTTGATCCGAAGGGCCTAAAATCGCTTCGCCTCATCATAACAGCCGGATCCAGTCCAGGGACCAACCCAGAGCAAATAGTGGTTCAGCAACAGCGTCTCTACTAAATCCCCCCTTTTTTTTCAAACTTTATGGAGGCGAGAAAAAGTGCCCCAAGAGTTAGAGGATTATAAGGATCGAATCGTTGGAACAGGCGTAACGGGTGTAGTTGTTGAACTGAAGTCGCGCCCCATCAAAATTGGTAAACGCTACTGTTTTCAGCGCGTCACCTTTGAGGATAAGACTAGCGCCTTCACGTCGCTACGAGTCTACGTGGAGGGTCACGGCTACGAGCATAACTTGGCTGAATCTAAGAACTGTTTGGCTGCCACACTCTACTGGTTAAAGGACCCCATCTATCTAATCCCCGGAGAGCGCCTAGTTGGAAAGTTCACGGGAACCACCACAGGAGACAACTTAGAAATGTGTATCACGGGCTACTGGGAGCTTTTAAAGTGAGGTGAGCGAGGCTATGCCAAGCATGGATGAGGAAGATGATCTACGCCGGTTCCTAATCCGTGGGACTGGATCACAACTAGCGGATAATAAAAGCCTCAAAGACATGCTAGATGACATGGAAGGCTCGGGGTTCGCAACTGGAACAGACTCATTGAAGGTTCTAAGCGACGTGCTTGACCTCATACGCACAGAACTCACGTTCCAACATCAAGCTGATGCTGTGCTTGATCAAGACAATCCTATTTCCGGACAGAAGTACACGGTGCTAGACACCACCGCAAACGTGAGAATCATCCATATTGGAGTGCGAGTCCAGTGGACCGGTCAACCCACCCCCCTCGAGATACACATAACCATCGATGGACGATCAATCACGCATACCAAGGCAAACCCAGTAAGTAACACTTGGTACGAAGCCACTATCTACCCGCAAGACGACACCACAAGCTATCGCCTAGACCCTGCAGGGGATGGCAGATACCGAGCATTCCAATATGAGGGTCGCGCCGTTAAGGTTGAAGCGGAGACTACAGGTGGAACAGTAACCAACCTCTACGCGCGAGTCATCTACGCAAAGCGTTGATCGGAGGCTTGAAAAGATGCCGAGAGAGATTCCACTCGCAGAGTTCATAAGCGACGTAGAAGAGGGGTTAATCAGCGAGGTTGTGTTCATCGGCAACACTACAAACCGTGTCTACGGCAGGTCTATGAAAGGGATGGCAGGCAAACCCACCCCGTATGAACTTGTTTGGTCTAAAGTGCCGTAACGGGGTCCCAAGATGATCTTTGCTTGGGACATCACCATTACGGCTGATACGAAAGCGGCGTCGCCGAAGACGGAGATCCTCAAGCTATCGAAAGGCGTCATCACAAAGATTGAGATTAAGTTCGCGCGTGGCTGCCACGGTCTAGTAAAGGTGCGTCTTCTCCATCAAGAAGCACAGCTTGTTCCGCTTAGCCGAGGCGAATGGATCACTGGAGATGATGAGCCCGTAAGCTTCTCTGAGTTCTTCGAGCTCTGGACCACACCCTACCAACTCAAGTTTATAGGATGCTCACCCGGAACCACCTATGAACACACTATCACGGTACGTATCTCGGTTTTACCAAAAACCGTAGCCAGCATGATCCCAGTGATCGAGCTTCTCACTAGGCTGCTGCAACGCATGGGGGTCCTCGGCTGAGATGCCGGATCTCCCCGACTATCATGGCTACGTGATCTCTATTCCGGCGCCCCCAGTTCCGGAGTTGGTGGCGAATCCTAAAAAGTATGAGGGAACCGTGGCTACTGTGGGGACCCCGGTGACGCTTAACGTTAATACGGATCTGGGACGGAATAGCGGAGACGGCTACATAGTATGTGATGGTCCCGGAGGCCTCGAGGTGGACATAAGCTATGATGGAGCCACCTTCGAGGAGAACATCACGGTTAAGAAGGATGAGATCCTTGATTTGGGAGGCTTAAATATTCACACCATCAAAATCGATGCAACGGTGAACGGCACAGCCTATCGTTGCTTGGTGGTCTAAGCCTAATGGTCGGCTTAACTAAGAAAGCAGTCGCGTTGGAAGGCGAATATTCCAGCTACTCTCAGCTTTGGTTAAGCCCAGCACTCACCACCGCATCTTTAGGCGTGACCTTTTGCGCCGTGGACATAGCAGCAAAAAGAGTCTACATTAAAACAGCTCCATCTGTGGCGGATGGAGGACCATACGTGATCCTAAACCTAGATAATGGCTCAAAAATCGAGGAAGGAACAGCCTACAGCTATACCGAACAGTATTTGCAAGCAGCACAAAGCATCAAAGCCAAGTACGTGGCTATAATAATAAACGCTACCAGCATCAGGGTATACAAAGATGGGAGCTTACTACAAACGTTAACCATCAGTGGCGCAGACATACGCAGCTTAGGGATAAGCTACAACGGAGAATACATCATCCTCTACAACTACTCAACAGATAAGTTCTATTGTTTCCAGGGAAGCTGAAAAAGTTTTAAATCATAAGCGACGTACATAACATATAAGGAGAGAAAAACATGTTACCTCAATTCGTGAATTTCGTGGTGCTTGGCTTCCTCGGAGCATGCGCCTACATCATCATGTGGGCTAAAAGCTTTGGAGACATCAAAAGCTATGGCAGCTTCCGCCATGTCGTTGTCGGCGCCGTCATAGGCTACGTGTACTCGATTCTCTACAGCGACTACGGCTTCCCTAACCAAGTCATGTGTTTCGTAGCCGGCTACATGGGACCCGACTTCATAGAGTCAATAGTGGAAAGAATGAAGCCTAAAACCCCAGAGGGAACCTAAATGAGCAAGAAACAGGCTCCAGAATGGATAAGAGCCTCGCGCGCTTACCGACTGCTCATCGAGGCAGCAGAAGCCGCCTTCAACGAAGATTGCGCTTGTCGATGTTGCCAGCTCATTCGAGAATGGGCTGAAACCGCGCCTCCACCACCAACACCATCAACCATGGAGGGGTCCCCAGTTGGCAAAGGAAGGCGAACTTGAAATCCAAATATTAGAGAGACGCGAGTTACCGCTCCCCTCCATAGAAGGCGAACCTAAGATCGAACTGTGGATCACCTACCGCTATGGCAAGTTACCACCCGGCCTGATACGGATTCAAAAGGAAAAGTGGAGCAAAGAGGAAGAGGCACGACTCATTAAAGCAGACATTCAAGCTAGGCTTCAAGCAAGACCAGAAGTGCGAAGGATATAGCTTATGGCTGGTTGGCCGTGGCCGTTAGATTCCGTACAGGCTTGGTTTGACTCGCTTTGGAACTGGATTGAAGATTCTGCACGCTCTGCCGTGTCCGTGGTAAGCACGTGGATTAACGATTCGGCAAGATGGCTTTATAACCAGCTTACGGCTGTGGGAGGATGGCTACACGAACGCTTTCAAGAGATAGGCGCCGGACTCTCTAAGCTGTTAAGCGATGCAGGTGCCACGCTTCTAAAAACTTTAAGCGATCTCGCTGGGTCGCTGAGCCAAGGAATAACCGGGTTCTTCTCATGGATCTGGGATCAACTCACCAAGATCGGATCGTGGATCACGAGCGTGATTTGGGGTTGGGTCGACGGAAGCCTACGGTGGCTAACAGACACGTTTCGATGGCTCCAGGGAGTCATAACCTCTACGGGCCAGTGGATCATCGATTCTCTCACCGGATTCCTAGAGGATATACCTAGCTATCTCTCAAACATCGGAGAGTACGTTTATGGGGCGGTCATGGATACGGGAGACTGGATCGTAGATCAGGTTGGGGTAGCTTTCGATGGCGCCTCGATAGCCATCGGAGAAACCATAAAATCGCTGTTCAGTCCAGTCTTGGATCCTCTAGGGTCCTTTCTAAGGAACTTCTCAGGCATCGCAACAGATTTTGATCCGTCAAAGCTCGTTTCTGAAGCAACATTCAACCTTAGCCAACTCATGCGCGTAGTTTCAACGGCATTTCAAGCAAAAAGCCCTAGGACGCCGGAAGAGGCTTTTAGAATTACTTGGGATACCATAAACGAGACTACAACCATCTTTATGGCGCAAGCCACAAGCCTAACCATCGCTGAAGCTGTAAGCTTAGGGCAGCTTGACGTTAGCCCCCAAGCCTTTCTGCACACCCCACAACTTGATGCTGCATATCGCCTAGTTGCAGAACTCTACTCCACAATGGCTGAAGCAAGCCTAGTAATCCCGTTAAAGCAGTATTTTATGAGGGCTTTCACCCCAATGGTCCCACCCGCCGATGATCTCATCCGCTTCGTCGTCCGAGAGGTTGTACCTCCAGAAACATTCTACGAGTACATGCCTCTCACAGGCTTCAGTGACAAGATCGCAAAATGGTACTGGGAAGCCCACTGGATTCTGCCTCCACTCACGATCCTCTATGACGCCTACCACCGCAAAGTCATCTCTCGAGCTGAGCTCGACAAGTACATTGTGCTCCATGACTATAAGCCGGAGCCCAGGCCTGGCATCGCCAAAAGCGATCAAGAGATAGTGCGGTCGGTAATTAAGACACTTATCCCCCGCGTGGACCTACGCTATGCTTGGGAGATGGGTATGGTATCAGATGAGGCCCTAGTTGACTGGTATTCTAAGCTAGGGTATGAAGAAGATTCAGAACTCATGGCGAAAATTCAGATGGCTAGAGCTCTGGTGGAAGAGATAGGTAAGCTAAGAACTGAGTGGATCGCAGACTTTGTAGAGGGTTTCACAGATGAGGCCACTTTGCGCGCCAACCTCACAGCCATGGGAATCATAGGCACCCGCCAAGACTACTATGTTGAATACGCAGTAAAAAAGAGGGATCGAGACGCTAAACGTGACATGCTTGCCACGTACCTAGAAGCCTACGTCAAGGACCTCATCTTGGACCCAGATTTAGAGGCTAGGGTGCGAGAGATCCTCGTCGAAGAAGACGCCATCACAAGATTCTTAGAGCGCGCATACGTGAGGAAATGGAAGAAGCCGAAGGCTGGTTGACATGGCTGAACGCAAGAAGGAAGCTAAACCGGAGAAAGACGCGGAAACCCTAGCTCAGTTGCTCAAGCCGAAGCCTCCAGAAAAAAAGTGAGGGCTAGAGGAATAACCTCTAGAACCTTCACAGCTGCCTACCTCCCCTCTGAAAACAATTCCAACACTCCTCCAGCCCAACCCACTCCTTTTGCGACGTACATCCCACCTCTCTTATGGACCGTATGAAGTCGTCGGCAAACTCACAGCTAGGCGGCCAAAGCTTGCAAGACTCTTGCAAAGGCGTCTTCCAAGCAGACCTAGGCTTACCCAAAAACGTCTCATGAACATTAATAATGACTGGATTCGGCGAGCTCAAGCTAACCATTCCCAACTCTTCACCCTTCAGCCACGCCTTTATTAAAGTCATTAGAACATGGCAAGTCGTCGTATTATGTTTCCTACAAAGATCCTTAAACTCGCCCACTAGTTCTCGAGGTAGCCTCACGTTCAACTGCATAAACGCACCCTTGTGCTTCCGCATATGAGCCATGAAAGCCATCCGCTTAGTTGAACAGTAGCCACATATGACACATTTATAAAGGACGGGATTCTCACTCAATTTTAAGTCCCCTCAAAACTTCCCCAGCTATGTGTTCACAGAACTTCCTCAATTGCTCCTCGGTCCACGGATCCTCCGGAGGATTATGGGTACGATCCATTTCATAAAGAGCCAAATGAATACCAGCATGGCACCCTTGACAAAGAGTTAGTTTAAACCCAAGATGATCCTCAAAATGGTTAACCATAACCCGCTTGAGCCTGCCACAAACCTCACAAATACCCTCCTCCACATAACCACCAACTTGCTACTAAGCAAACCATCTACTTGCTATAGTCGTTTGCATGAGAATTTAAGATTTGCGAATAGCCTAGCTAGGTTTCGAGTGGAAAAAGAGGGGTCATGGTTGGTGACGTTGGCTTTTAAGCCAAAAATAAACTGCTTTCCAACACTCTTCGCAAAAGTGCATCCTAAAAGGTACGTAGTAGTACATAACTTCTCCCCCGCATTTGCACCTCACGTACGTCGCCTCTCCCTTCTCACCATGCGTACACTTGACTATATAGCTCTGCCACTTTCCGAGCACAGGAGAGGCAGATGGGAATGAATCGTCCATTCACGGTGACCCCGCACTCTGACGTATAGTGGTGACAAAGCCCACACTTACTCATTTTAAGGCTTCCTCCGCCAACTTCTTAGACTTCTCATGGATTTTTGCGAGCTCCGCGTCGTACTTAGCCTTCTCCTCTGGTGACAGAACTTCCCAGCTTTCGTACAGGTATACCAACGGCGAAGCAATTTTATCAAATATAGCGATAACCAAGTTCCAGAATTGCGGTTCTTCCCATGCCCTTTCAAACGCTATCGAAAAGGCTAATTGCTCCGCATTAAGGTAATGTTGCTTTGCGTACGCAAAGAACCCTCTAGCGTCAGGTGTGTCCTTACCCCAAGGAACCATCAAACGCTTATACCTATTCATGTCTTTCCCTCACTCCCTCACTCAATGCTTGCTCCAACGTCACATAGTGGTCTCCGGTCGCCAACACTTTACGGTTAGGATTCCTACAGCAACTCTCACATGCCGAAGCATCGCTTGGCATGTGAACTTTGTGGCCGCTGCAAGCGTCAGCCCACTCAAACGCGCAGCCATGACAACTAGGCCCGGACATTCATGTTCACTCTCCTATGCTCTCCACGTACTTTTTTATCAGTCTCTCAGCTGACAGCAACCCCTTTATTAGTACGTTTAAGTCGTCGCACTGACCCCAATCATTCACAGACTCGTTGAACACGCAAATCTCAGCGCCTTCGCTGCTCTCAACGTACACTCGCACCCTCATCTTATCCCTCCATGTGTTTTCGGATGGTCCACTGAACCAACTTCCAGATGGCAACCACTAAAACAACCCCAATAAGAAAGGATATTGTCGCATCCTCCCAAAGCACTTTTCCACGCCTCACTTTAGATACGAGTCCATGACGGCCCTAGCTGCCTTCGGACTCATCCCCGAACTCACCAAGTTAAGATACAGCTTCATGCGTTCCTCCCACTCAGCCCGAGCAATTGGCTCGCCGTTAGCAATCTTCGTAATCTGCTCAGTCATGTACTCCTCAAAACTCATCGCTTCTCCCTCTCTTTAACCTCAAACCCAAACGCCTCTAAGATAGCGATGTACGCACCCATCCAATACCGCACCCATTCCTTCAAGAAGCCCATCCGTCACTCACCCCTAACCTTCTGAATCCACTCTAACACCTTTCGATGGCAATCAAAACACAAGTCGTAGCAAATGACATCCTCTCCACCGTCGCCTATCTTTAAGGTCCTCAACGAATCTTGTGGCACATAGAACATCTCACCACAGACATCGCAAGTATGCGGTTCTTGTCTTGTCATCACTCACCCTCCTCGCTTCTTTGTACCTCACTCTTCAGGCAGTTTAACGCCTAAATCGAGAATCGCCTGTGTAGCACGTTGCACGTGTCGCTGCTGCAACAGCAGATCCACCGCCTCCTCAGTTGTTACAAATCTAAATTTATCCTCCTCGCCCTGCCAATTTGTCCAGTCAAGCCACACCAGGTTACCCTTCGCGGTCCTGAAGAGAGTGACACCTCTGCTGCCTCTAAATCGCCCATCCGCATAGATTTGCTCACACGCGTCCAGGTCCACTAGCTTGCCGCCCACGATAACTTTTCCACTTCTCACGTTCTCACCTCCTCCCCTTAACTTGAGTGGCCACCCGGATCGCGTGACGGATGGCCTCACTTCGGCTCATGCCCAGGCTGGTAGCCCACTCGTCCAACTGGGTGAGCAACTCCGTGGGCATGGTTACGCTCAATTTTTTGTAGGCTCCCAATTCTCCCACAGCCCCAACATAGTATAGCATCCCGCTATATTTAAGCATTACGGGGGGTGGATAACCCCTATTTGGGCTCCATCTTCAAAACGGCATCCATACTACCCGTTTCTCCCGACGCAAATACCCCTGATAAAACACGTAAAAACCCGGACTCTGCGATGGGCCGGCAAGGGAGGTTGGTGATGTCGGTGAGGTCGGTAAACCGTAGTGAGTAAACCTTATCTTCTGTCGGCCCTACATGTAATTTCAGGTGAAATTTCATGGCAGAACTAAAAGTCGTAGAGCTTGACAAGATTCGGGTCCCTGAAATCCGAGTTAGCTCAGTCTTAGATGAGGAGCAGCGCGCGCTTATGGCTAGCACCATCAAAGAGGTCGGAGTCGTTCAAGACATCGTTGTGAGGTCGGTGGGTCCTGACGAGTTTGAGCTGGTTGCCGGAAAGAGCCGGCTTGAGCAGCTGAGGACCCTAGGCTTCCGAGAGAGTCAAGTGAAAGTAATAGGCGCGGATGAGAAGCTAGGCTTAATAATGAACATTATCGAGAATGTAGCGCGCGGCAGCTACGAGTACATATCCATAGCCCAGTCAATAAGAAAACTTAAGCAGCTTGGTGCCTCAGATGAGGAATTAGAGCGCATATTCCCGTGGTCACGGAGATGGATCCAGTTTATCGAGGAACTCCAAGACCTCCCCGAAGACGTGGTGGAAGCCATACGATCTAAGCGCCTAACGCCAACCCATGTGCAGCTAGCCCTCAACTTGCCGACTCCCTACGAGGTCCATGATGGTCTCCGCACAGCTATCAACCTAGACTGGGATACAGGCACATTCAAAACCTTCGTCCAAAACCGTGTAGAGCAAATTTCACGGGTGAGGGAAGAGGCAGCAGCTAAAGGCGTAGAACCAGTTATACCACCTTCCGAACCTGAAAAGCTTATCCAGTACCAGCAATGCCTCTTATGCGGTTACAAAAAACCGAGGGAACAAATCACCACCCAACTCGTATGCGAGCCATGCAAAGAGCTAATAGGCTATGTGACCGGTCAGCTTGGACCCGCGGAAGACGCCATTCAAACCGTGTACAAAGCGTTGCAGATCTATTTCGGAAAGCCACAGCCACCGGGATTTGAACCCGGGACCCCTAAAGAGGCACCCTCTCCAACGTGAACCTAGCTTTCGGCGCCACCCCAAACTTCGTGACCACATACTCGTAGCGCTCAAACCCGCGCTCTAAGAGCAGAGGCAACAACTGAGCGATCAACGTCTTACTCGTGATGTCAAAATACGGAGGCGGTAAAGCTTTGACTCCAGGCGCCAAATGCACCCTCAAAACCTCGACTTCTTTTTCCTCGGGAGCCCCTGCATAGCGAGGATGAATTGTCATGACACCACGCTCCCACGTCACAATACGCAGCCTAGCAACGCCGCGGTCAGGTAAATCTAGTATCTCGTAGGGTCCCACAAGACGCCTCAAAACCTCAGCCAAAACATCACACCTCCTCTAGATCAATCACCCAATACGTAACATCACACTCCGGACAAACATAACGCCTTCTAGTGTCAAAACAAATTGTTTCTACACCGCAAAGAACACACTTTGGAATCCCCCCAACCCTAAAACAAACAATAACACGCTTCTTCCTTAGAACACTCCCACTCCCCTCACCCATCACCATCCCTCCCATGAAAAA
>Ga0315314_1003795_pt1 | contig 11633 bp, 10 predicted proteins | sample TDP9_MG_FD_203631 | JGI IMG/M metagenome (GOLD analysis project Ga0315314, IMG submission 203631) | Freshwater sediment microbial communities from Lake Towuti, South Sulawesi, Indonesia - TDP9 | ecosystem: Environmental > Aquatic > Freshwater > Lake > Sediment | place: Indonesia: South Sulawesi...
AAACAACGCGAGAAGCCCATAACTTTTCATCTTTAACTTTTTATCGCTATACTCTCTCAAGATCGATCCCCCTTTACGTTTGACTTTTCACTCTTCACTTCAACCAGTTTGAAGCTTAAGGTAACTGGTAACTCATCACTGGATGAGTTCAAGGATACATCCGTCCCATGGCTCGCTCCAGCCGAGCTCTGGCGATATTGAAATCGCTCAATGCGCTATAATAATTCACTCTTGCCTGAGCCAGCAATGTCACGGCATCAAGGACATCTGTGGCAGTGGCCACTTGGTATTTATACCGCTCCTCGTTCATCCTTAGATTCTCTTCTGCCTGTTCAATGGCTTTCTCAGCCACTCCAATATTCTTTTCCGCTTGTACGATGTTTAGGTAGTCTTGCTTCACTTCTAAAATGATTCCATCGATTAGCTGACTTTTCGAATCTTCGGCTTGCGTCACCTTCACTTTGCTCTCTCCTACTTTGTAGGCCGTCTTCCCCCATTCCCACAGCGTAAACGTGGCTAAGGCTTGGACGGTCCATCTTTCGCTTCGGAGATCGCCCATGAGCCCAACCTCTTCAGAGAGGCGGTTATAATTACCTGCGAGATTAATCGTTGGGAAGAATCCGCTTCTCGCGATCTGGACATTCTCCTTTGTTTGGTCGATACTCAACTCAGCGCTCCGAATTTCAGGTCTCTTTCCCAGTGCTTCCTCAATACATTCTTCGAGGCGAAACACAGACGGTTTGTACTCAAGGATATCGACCACCTCCAAGGGAGCACTAATCTCTCTTCTGAGCAACGTATTGAAAGAGGATTTAGCCAGGGCCAATCCATTCTCTGCCTTAATGAGGTCTTGCTTCGCCTGAGCTAACCTCACCTCGGCTTGGAGGACGTCATTCTTGGGAACAATCCCCACCTCGAAAAAGGCCTTCGTCACTTCTAACTGAGCCTCAAATTGTTTGACCGTCTGCGTCGCCACTTCGACGAGTTTTTTGGAGTTTAAGATATTGAAGTAACCCTCTCTCACTTGAAGGACAATATCTCTCTTCAGCACTTCCACATTGCTTTTCGAGAGATCCACACCCAACTTCTCCAGACGATAATTGCTTATAATCGATCCTCCGGCAAACAGGGGCTGTTGGACCGAAGTGCCCAGATTGTGGACGTCCCGGCTTGCGCCTGCAGTACCGGTTGTGTAAAAGCCAATAGATGTGGGCCGGTTGTATCGTGTGTAACTATACTGTCCTGTCCATTTCGGAAAAAAATCGGTCCTTGCTGCCTTTTGCCGAAATTTAGAACCTACGATGCCCTCGGTTGCTGAATGGAGTCTCAGGCTCCGTTCCAAGGCAATCTTAATGCTCTCTTCGAGGGTTAGAAGGTCCTTAGAATCTTGTGCCCAGGCAGGCCAACTGAAGAGAAAAAACCAAAGAATCAATCCGATCGTCCATCTCATTTTCATCGATTTATCTCCTCCTCTCTGTTCGTTGTGCGCCTCTTAAGAAGATTTCTAAAGCGGTCTCCATTTTTGAAATGAGCGAATAAGGTTTAGGACTGATCAACCATTCAAAGACAAAGGAGTTGATAATGCCGACCAGGGCATGAGCCAGATCCATGGGGTCCGCAGGGTAAAACTCTCCCTCTTTGACACCCTGCTTCATGACCTGCGATAAGGCTTCAATATAGGCGATCATCTTATCGTGAATCCCTTTTCCTAAATCGTCCTTGACGGTCCATTCAAAACGGCTCCTCTCGGAGATATAAATTCTGAAGAAATCCCGATTTCGCTCAATGAATTCGAACTGAAGCCGAAGGGCCTTTTCAATCCTCTCCAGGGCAGAGGTCTTTTTGGAAAGCTCAGCCATGACCAGTTGGTTGATCTCTGCCACCTTCTCGTCGATGAGGGTGAAGTAGAGATCTTCTTTGGATTTGAAGTACTTATACAAGGTACCCGTGCCGAACTCTGCTTCATGGGCGATCTCACTCATCGTCGTTGGGAAAAATCCTTTTGCAGCAAATACCCTCTCTGCTGCCGAAAGGATCTCTTGCCGGTGAGCCAAATACTCTCTTTCTTTTCGACCGATTTTCTCAATCTCCATTCGCAAAATACCTCCTTGGAGGATCTACCCCAGTTTTGGTTGAAAAAAAGGAGTCTGAGAATGCTTGTTCACAAACTGAACCTTAATTCATTTTTAATACAAAAAAAAGAACTTGTCAAATCAAAATTGAATCACCCCTCGCCATGCCTTCCAATGTCAAGACCATTTCGCTCCTCCGTCGTCATGCCTTACTCTTCCGTGGGAACCTAAGGAGATCTGGCAGGGATGTCAGAGAAAATCTTATAGCGGTAACCTCAGCCCGTCGCTAAACTAAAAAAACCGAACCAACAATGCAAGGACCGTACTACTGATAATGAATATCACCCATACCCTTAAAAACTTACACCGTCCGCTTGATAAGATTTTCGGGGGCATTCCTGCCAGATCGGCGGACTTCACCCATGCTTCAATGAGGCATTACCCTCCGTTTTCGGAATCCAGGTCCTCCCCTTCTCTATGATATGGACGACCTGCCATCCTCTTTGAACCAACCTTCTTGCAACCCAGCGCCGGTGACATTTCCACGGAAATCTCTCAGAACAGAAGAAGGCTGCCCTCTTTTCTCTCGCCACCTCCTCTAACCGTTCCAGTCCTTTTTGAAAAGAATCGGTCCCCATATGAGCCAGATAGCCTCCTTTCCGAAACCCTCCCAGCTCTTTCCCCAAGTAAAAATATTGGATCCCCTTGCCCTCAAGACTTTTTTCAAGATACTCCTTCTTAAAATGAGGAAAACGACTGGTGGGAAAACTCCGAATATCGACCCCGACCTCAATCTCGTGCTCTCTAAGGAGGGCCAAAAATTCGTCGAAGGATCGGCGACTTGTTCCTAAGGTATAGATGACCAACTCTCTCTCAGGACTTGGATGAAAGGGAGACAATCTTACCGCTCACATCTAAGGTATGGCCAATGATCCCTTTCAGGCATTCGAGGATGCCAAGAAAGATCGGGGAGGATTTGGGCATACAAACCCCTTGGATCAACCTCTCCTCATGTTCTTCCGAATATCCGTCCGCAATTTTGAATAACGATCTTCCCATTTCACCGATTTGTTGGGCAAGGGGCTCGTTCGGAGTAAGGATCAGATCGGGAAGGCTTTCCAAAATGTCCATTGCCTCCTGAAAGACCTCATCGACTTCCTTGACCGCTCGGTCGCTGAAGAGGATATGATTCCGAGCCTTGCTCTTCAACCTATCCACAATCCCTTCGATATTGAATGTCATTCGATCGAAGCTCGAGGCGATCGAAAGATAGGGCCTTGCCCACTCCCTCCCACCTTCACTTAGGGAGCTTTTTAGAATAAGGAAACTTGTCAATTCAGTCGAATATTTTCGAACCTTATGGATGGCTTCTTCCGCCTCTCTGAATGACTCCTCTTTGGGTTTTCGAAATCCCCGGAAGGCCACCTCAAGCATTTCGATCAGACTTTGACAAACTGCGGTCATCCTCTCGGCCACTTCCCTTTCCATCTTATTCTCCCCTTCTGCCAATACGTAAATTTTCTATTCACCTCTTTCCCTCCAACAACTCTTTTAAACGACGGCTGTCTTCATACATATTGACGTTATTAAACATGAGGTAGGCTTGAGGGTAGGTCTCTCCCTTCCCGATCAATTCCTTCATCTCTTCCTCTGAGTAGCGATATCGGTAGCCTGTTTTCCCATGTAATCGGACGTAAAGGAGTTCGCCTCGAATCGGTTTTCCTCCAAACGGGTCGAGACAGGGGACAATGTCTAAATCCGTACAGATCCTTTCGACATCCTCTCTCTCCCACTTACCCCTCGATTCCCAAATGAAAATGAAACGATGGCGTTTCACCCTTTTGAAGAACTGCCTTACGTTTTTCATATGCTCCTCCGAAGGGTAAAAGCTTGAAGGAGTCTGGAACACAACTTTCCTGACACCCAAGGCCCCTGCGAACTCAGCCGTCTTCGACCATGCCTCAGCCACCTCCTCCGTCCCTTTGAAAAAACCGTAATCTTTTTTCTTCTTCTCCGGGATTGTCCTTCCCAATCTTCGATAGGTGGGACTGGATGGTTCGTGAGTGATGAGTTGCCAGGCCTTCATCGCAAATTCGAAATCCGGAGGAGCCTCTTCTCTCCACCTCCTCCCTGTTGCAATCTGAGGAAGCTTATAAAAGGTCTGCTGAACTTCAACGACCGGAAAGGTCTGATAGTAGATTTCTCTCTTGACCGGAAACCCACAACAACCTACCCTGATCATAAGAAAAGCCCGGGTTGAGGTTTACGTTCGCTTCGTTCACAGGTTGAGGTTGAGATTTAAGTTCAAGACTATTTAACCTTAACCTTAACCTCAGCCTTAACCTAAAATAGTTTTAACTGTTCCTTTGCCTTCTCTTCTTCTTTTCTTTCTGGGAAGAGAGAAATCTTCCCGTAAACACCGTCATGTCCTGGGATGATCGTAACCTTTCCCTGTCTCATGCGGACGATTCCCTCAAGAATTTTTCCTGGGACAAAGGATGCCAGCTCATCAGGAGCGGCATCGAGAAGAATTCGAAACTCGGATCCCCCTCTTTCCGTCAGCCAGTCATACTCTGCCTCCACTGCTTTCGTTCCAACTCGATAGCCCATCGTCTCAGCAATGATTTCTTCCAATGGGATGAGGTGAATGGAAGGGATGGCATTCTTCGGGATATAACCCTCAGGCCGGTCAGACAGTTCTTCAACGCGATGCATCACTCCGACGGTAACTTTCTTACGACAGCTCGGGCAGAGGTAGTCATGGGCCTTCGTCTGAGACGGAGAAAAGATCACTCCACATTGACGGTGGCCATCATAGTGATACTTTCCCTCCTCTGGGAAGAATTCGATGGTGAAGAGAAGTCTCTTGTTGTCCTTTTTGCGAACGGCCCCGACAATCTCTCCATAATCCAACGGACAGTCGAAGGCGTTGGCTTCTCTTCCCAATCGATTGGGTGAATGGGCATCGGAATTGGAAAGAAGGGTGATTCTATCCAAGGCCGACAGCCTCCAATTCATCTCAGGGTCTGACGAAAGACCCGTTTCTATCGCATAGATCTGAGACGATAGATCTCCAAAACATTCCTCAATCGAATCGAATCCCGAGTTTGCGCCGAAGATCGAAAACCAAGGTGTCCAGGCATGAGCAGGAATGATCATACAATCCATGGAGATATCCAGGATCATCTTTACCAACTCTTTGGCTGTAAAACTAAAGATGGGTCTCCCATCTGAAGAGAGCTTCCCCAGATTCCCCAACTTAGAACGGATCGCCTCTGCCACTTCAAAACTTGGGACGAAGATAAGATTATGAATCCGCCTCACCTTCCCCCCCTGGGTATAGATATTGCTCACCTCCGTGGTCAGAATGAACTTCACCTCTTTCTCACCCTTCTTCAATTCAAATAGGCCGTTACCCGTTGGAATCAATTTCGATCTTAACTCTGCAAAATAGGTGGGATGGGTGAAGTCTCCTGTTCCTAAAAGGGAGATTCCTTTCTTCTTCGCCCACCGGCCAAGGGTCTCAACCTCCATCTCTTTGCTGGTGGCCCGACTGAATTTTGAATGAAGATGAAAATCAGCAATGAATCTCATAACCCTGAAGTCCCAAATTCCAAAACCCAAATCCCAAATAAGTTCCAAGCTCCAATTACCAATGACCTTAACGATTTTGTTTGAAATTTTAAATTTCGATCATTGGGATTTGTTTGGAATTTGGTGCTTGGGATTTGGTGCTTAAATTTACCATGAAATATTGTCCATATAAATTTAGCAATTGTTGTCGACGCTAACAAAATGTCTTAACCGCTGGATGGCTTCCATCTTTTCTCGATCGCCGACCTTGGCTCTTTCAATAGCATACTTTAGTACTTCGACCGTTTTATCATAGACTCCTCGATCCACTGGATAGGGATGGCCATCCTTTCCTCCATGGGCGAAACTGAATCGGGTCGGGTCTCTGAAACTGGGCTTAACCCCATAAATCAACTCTGAGATCAGGCTCAATGCGCGCAGGCTCTTGGGACCAACTCCTTGGATTCCCAAAAGCTCCTCAAAATTCTTTGGAAGGCGGTCGTAGATCTGGGTAAAGATCTTCTCCATCCTCTCCACGTGGATCTCTTCCATTGGAATGGCATGTTCCTTCGGGAGACAAAGCTCAACAGCCCTCTTCCCCTCGTTGATCAGAAACTCTGGGCTTTCGTGAGAAAGCTCTGTGATCGTCTCTCTGGCCTTCCCGCTTTCCAAAGCAACGAGATTCAGCCCCTCGTTCCTTCGATCACAACAAACTGCCCAGTGGGGCTCACAAACAAAATCCTTGATCCCATGGCTCAACCAATGGTACCTGCGGGCGAATCTGGTCTTCTCATTCATCCCTTGCTGAATCACCGCCCAAGATCCGTGATTCGTGAAAAAGAAGGTGTGGTGATAGATCTGATATCCATCTTGAACGGCTGCGCTATCCACCTTTGCAGACATTCGGCTTGCATAGATGAGGGAGGTTCCGTCGAGGGAGCGTCGATGGCAGATCTCTTCGATTTCCTCGGGCGTCTTTCTGGAAGTCTTCCCTTTCCCGCCTGCAACGTAGAAACCAAGCTCTTTCTCCATATCTTTGATCCCTTCTTTCATCGCACCACACACCGTTGTGGTCACCCCGCTCGAATGCCAATCGAAGCCAAGCGTACAGCCAAAGGCCTGAAACCAGAAAGGATCAGAGAGTCGAAGGAGCATCTCTTCAACACCATAGGCATCGATGATAAAAAGAGTAATTTCCTTCGCCAGGCTCCTCATCCTCTGAAAAAGCCACGTTGGAGCCTTTCCATAATGAAGCGGAAGATGGACAACACCGGTTCTCATTTTCTTTAACTTTTTATCAAAACGTACAATTACACCTTATCTGCCTGTAATTCATCTTAAGGCTATTCCACATCTTGATCGTTTCTTTGCACAGAGCAACTTTTTCGTAATTATATTTTAATTTTAAATGGTCAATGACATTTGAATACATGGTGAAACGTGTCTGGAAATCAATCTTTTTACCCCAATTAGAGGACTCTCTTAAATATTTGACCCAAGTCGTGTCTTGACACCCATTTATTGTGCTCTGAAGCCCTCTCAAAGAACCCAATGTAATCCTCTCAGGGACAAGATTCTCAAATATCAAATCTACTAATTGAAGATAAGATTCCTTCCAACCATCAACCGGAACCATTGGGTCAATTCTCACCCGAACTTCATAACCTGCTTGGTAAACCTTCTTTGCTGCCTCAATTCTTTTCAAAATAGATGGAGCCTTCTCCCATTTTTTGCAACAGGGATTGCATTAAGACTGAAGCTGATTACTGCTTGATTATGAGGCTCAATTTCCAAAAGGCTCTTTACATTCGGAGATTTGCTTAAAAACAAGACCTTGTGGAGCTTCTGAGTCTCAAAAATGGGAATAATAAATTTAGAAAATGGTTTACCAGAATTTTCATTCATTAATGAATCAGCGATTTCACCGGTATTTAATATTTCGGGTGGCTTAACCTCCCCGAGAAAAGCTTTGGTATGTAATTCAATTTTCCCATAGTCTTTAATGACGGGTTCTTTACCATTGGGCCTGAATCTAAAAGTCCCTTTTAAATAACACCAACTGCAATCAAAAGGACACCCGTAAGCCCATTTCAGTTCAATGAAGTGAGGACAGACAACATCAGAAAGGCTTTTAGGTTGAAGTGTCTTATCGAATCTTCTAATAATTGAGCCATTATTAACTCGTTCAACTAATCTTTTATCAGTTCCATTTAATAATGAATATTCCTTATAATAAATCTTTGGATGATCTTTTATTTTTGACCAAGGTCTTTTGGCTTTAAAGAATTCGTTCTCTGTGGTCATTTTTCTTATTGGCTCCCCTCAATTAACTCATCAACCCTATGTAACTAACAAGTTTTAGCTCAGGTTCTTCCACCACGGGGGGTGGTTTTTCCACCGGGGCGATAGGGTGATTATCCCGAAAATCTCTTAGGCTGATAATCAACGCCTCCTCAGACAAAGCTCTATTACTCCATAGCTTTCTTAAATCCCGAAGATAAATATCGGGAAGAGGTGCTGAGAAATATTCTAAAACGTCTGATACTTTATTCCCCAAAACCTGAAGCCAGTTAACAATCTGGTTCTGAGGGCTCTTAAGTTTTGGAGGTTTTAGTGTGACTGTTCTCAAACGGGCAAGGATATATTCCTTTATCTTACTAATGATTTCATAAGGATCAAAATCTAACTCAACCCCCGGTTCTTCTTTATTGCACCTGATAAGACGTATCACCTGTAACTTATTTTCAGAAATCTTATCAGCATTTAGATCATAATAACACCAGTAATGTCGTTCCTTATCTTTAAAAGCCACAAAAAGCCCATGTTGACCTTCTTTTCTAAAACCGCTCCCTACTCCGTTGGGTATTCTTCTTATCTTGTCCTCCCCTATCTCCTTTATGTATTCAATAAGCTCTTCCTTCAAAAATTCCCCAATTGCTAATTCGGAGATTCCCTCTAATTCATCTAAAACTTCTCCTTTCCCGGCAAAAAGGTCCCAAATATAACCAAAGTCTTTAGGACTGGGGGTTTCTCCAAGAATCGAAGCATCTAAACCAACGCTGAGATTTATAGCCTCAAGTTTTATGTAAAGACGTTGCAAAATTCCCAAAATTGATTCTAAGGCATCCTCTGGAAAGAAATTATAAAGAGAGATGAATGCGTGGGGAGATTTTAAACGATCTATCCTACCTACTCTCTGGACCAGGCGAACTGGGTTCCATGGCAAGTCGTAATTTATGACCGTATCAGCATCCTGGAGGTTCTGCCCTTCCGAGAGCACATCCGTACTTAAAAGGATTTGTATTTCCTTTTCCGTCCCTCTTATATCTGGACGGTCATTTGAAACTGGGGAAAAGCGAATTATTTTATCCTTCCTTACAAATGGCTTAACATCACTATCTGTTATACTAATTTTCTCAGATAAAACATGAATCTCATTTAAGAATTTTTCAGCATCCTTTCTTTCCTCGCTCGATGCCTCGGTTAAAAGCCACTCTCTGTTCCCTCCGAGATATCTATACAGATATCGCATTGTATCTTTAAAGTACCCAAAAATAATAACCTTTTTACCTTTTAATTTTTTCAATTCCCCAATTAAAGCCTGTAATTTAGCGTCTTGTTTTGGTTTAATACTTTCGACTTTCTTATAAATATCCCTAAGCACCTCGATGTCTTTTTTGACACAAGAGCGGATTTTGTCTATTTCATAGTCCGCCATGTTAATTGTTGGCAATGTTTCTAAATGTAATTCGAAGGCTTTTTCTTCCTCTTCCTCAAATTCGTCAGTTTCGAAATCTTGAAAATATTTTCGATAGGCTCCTCTATCCAATAATCGTCCTCTATCAAAAACTTTAAGGGACCATTCCTGGAAGTCGATGAGCCGTTTAAGGCTTATTTTAAATGCCTCGATGCTCGACTCAAGTCTCTTTAATAGAAGAACCTTCAAAATTCCAATCACAGATTCATTTCTCCCAAGCTTCATTAAATAATCGTTGACATCTTTCTCCTTCCATCCCTTTGAAAGGAGAGCGTCTTTCAGATTCTCAAAAAGGTCAAGCTGAAGCCCTTTGGTCTCCTTTCTATAACTTTCGATGTTATAGCTTGCGAGAATAAGGTTTTCGATTGTATGAGAACATTCTTCATAAATTCCCTGGTATGTATCATCAAGATTGTATCGAACGATATTTAATTTTCTTTCCGGGAATTTTATTGGCTCACCATCAATTTTAGCGGAAGGATAGTATTTCCTAATAAATGGGCGGCTTCGGCGGACCGCAATCTCTTCTAAGAGGTCATAAAGGGTATCCTTATCTCGATCAGCCTTTAGGAAGTAGCCCCATAGGCTTGTAATTCCAGCAGATTTGAAAAAATTGTCACTATCTTTAGTGATTAATCTAAGCTGGTTATAGAGATCAAAAACGTTGTTATTCACAGGAGTGGCGGTAATCAAAACAATTTTTTTGGGTTCCCCCTGAATTATGGTCGAGACGAGATTCTTCCAGCAATTGGTCTGACTGTTCCGAAAATTATGCGATTCATCTACAACAATCAAATCATAATCAATGTAATTCTCGATAGGAAAATCCCTGCTTACCTTCTCACGATGAACAATATCAGCCCTTATCCCGGCGTCTCTTAGCTTTGGCTCCCACAAAATGTCTTCCAGTTGGGCTGGACAAATGATCAAAGCCTTTTGTCTCAATCGATAAGCAAAATCGTCAAGTATCCTTAAAGCCAAATAGGTTTTGCCGAGCCCAACAGAATCAGAAAGAAGAACACCTCCATATCGATCGATTGCTTGTAAGGCGGCCAAATAGCCATCTCTTTGAAAATCAGCGAGGATTATGGGGCTTGGAATTTCGTCGCTTGGAGAAACTTCGGCAAATTTGTCTTCAAAATAGGTGTATAGAGTTTTCAGATAAACCTCATAGGGTGTATAGTGGGCAGTAAAATCGGAGTAGAGGGATTTTAATTCTTCTTTATAATCTTCACTTTCATTCCAGAGCTCTTCAAATTTTTTCTTTACTTCATTAACAGCGACCTGCTGTTTCTGGACCATATTGAATTCGGTATTGTGGGTTAACCCTGCTTCTGTAAAATTGGAGGATCCTGATATTGCTATTGAGCCAATAATAGGAATCCCATCAACAATATAGAATTTTCCATGATAAAAGTGCTTCTTGTAGATTTTGATTTGGACATCTGGTTTTTCGAGCCACTCCAGAAAATCTTGGATAGAGCCTTTTGTCTCAAGAGAATCCATGTTTTCCTCCGCCTCCTGACGAAGCTCCTCAATAAATAGCTCCGGTGGACGGACATCATAAGGTGAGAGGGCTCTACCAAGGAGAATAAAGACCTCTTTGGCTAGATTCAACTTGTCTTTGATCAGCTTAAATCCTCCAAGATTAAAGTATCCTGAAGCGATAAAAACATTCACTCCAGGAGTAATCACTTCATTCAATACATTTCCTAATGCCTTTTCTGGTGTGCTGTTATCAATAATATCAGGTATTGTCATCTTCACCACCCTTAGTGCTTTCGTTATAAAGTTGAATTAACCCCATATATCTCTTAACCGAGGCCACAATATCAGCCCCGCTTTTTTCTTTAAATAGTCTTTTTCTCATGGCTTTTGTTATGGAGTTATCCAACAATGGAGGGTGAATAGAATACAATTCATCGAGAAATTTAACGATTTCGACTTGACCATCCTTCTCAAAAATTACTTCATAAAAAGGCAGTAGGATATTAAATAAAATCTCCAATCCCCTGGCCTGGCCAATGCCCTTGAATGAAACAATTTTATTAACAATCTGGGGGGCGGTTCTATTGTCTACAGATGATGTAAAGTTCTCTTGAATCTTCTGTTTAAAAAATTCATAAATTCCATTTTTACAGGATTCAGAGAAGAAACCGGAGATACTCTTAATCCTTCTTTCTGGAAAGTTGGGAGGCCTCACACCCTGATATTTCCACGCATTCTTTTTC
>Ga0315314_1003796_pt1 | contig 11633 bp, 24 predicted proteins | sample TDP9_MG_FD_203631 | JGI IMG/M metagenome (GOLD analysis project Ga0315314, IMG submission 203631) | Freshwater sediment microbial communities from Lake Towuti, South Sulawesi, Indonesia - TDP9 | ecosystem: Environmental > Aquatic > Freshwater > Lake > Sediment | place: Indonesia: South Sulawesi...
ATTTTCATGCGCCGGAGATAGGATCATCCTGGGCCTCAGATCATCAGAAAACTGGGACCTCTCCGGGAAAAAGTCGACCTTTCCCGAGTTCAAATCCCGGTAAAACTGAATGTTCATTCAACTTTTGGGCCCGCGAATCGTGAGATATCGGGAGATCCTTTGACGTTCTGAAGGCCTAAACTGAATGTTTATTCAGTAGGTTCAGGGACCCCTATACCGTCTCGTGGACCAGGAGAGTTTAACGTCGGAGATATCTTCTCTAGGCCGGCCGTCAGCCTCATGGAATAGAGAATGGTGCACGCTGCAGACGTAATGGCGTGCCGTATGACAATAGGCCTCCGCGATCTCTGAGCATCCCTTAACCTGACAAATACAGGGCATAACTAGATCAGCCGGATCCGGTATTCTGTTGCATAGTCGGCTGGATACCAGGTTATTCCTACCCGGTATCGCGCGAGATCTCCCGCGTCCGCGGCCGTCTGTAGGCTCGTGGCGAGTTTGTCGGCTAGGGTTGAGAAGATCTTTCGGACCGGCCTATAATCCTCTTCGACGACGTCGGCGACCCAGGCTCTCTTAACCGTCGGCTGCCTTGTTTTGGGATCACGGACGGTTCTCTCCTCAATGCGGGGCCTCTCGAGCTTGAGGATCTTCTCCGTCAGAGGAGCGAGTTTAACGTAGTTCTCCAGGACCATCATGCGTCGCTCTCGCTTATCGATAAGAGGTTTAGGACCTTCTTAACGGTCTCCAGGCATGAGTCACAGAGTAGATATGGGTCTCCGGTCTTTTGAAAGGTCACAAGATTAAGGTCTCTGTCATCCTTTTCGCACCATTCACAATCCCCAGTTATCTTATGCTCCTTAACCTTCATCTTCACATCAACCCTAATTCTCTAAGGTATTCTCCTACCCAGGGCTTATAAAATATGTCTACGATGATCCCGTGGGCCGCGGCCAGGGTTATGACGCGGGGATCCTGTCGGGGCGTTACAAGCCGGAGTTGAAGGGGCCGGTTCACGTAGGCAGCGAGCTCAGGGGTCTGCTTAACCAGGGGGCCATACTGGAGAAGGTATCCGACCCCTGTCTGAGGATTCCGAAGTTTAGTCTCAATTAGGATGAGGAGTCCGCGCCATCCTACGATCGCGTCGGCCCAGAGGCGCCATCTTCGGAAGTGTTCCAGGGGGACCTCAGGATGGGCCTTCGCGAGTTCTTCAGGAGCCGGGCCTACCGGAGCGTTGTAGAGGACGAAATCCCGGTCTGGGAACTTCTCATTTACGTATTCCTGGACGTATCTTCTCTCTCTCTGCTCGTAGGGCTTCCTCGCCATAGAAATCCTCAACCTTCATCTTTATGAGGGTCGCAACCTTCAGGCCCTTAGCGTCGGCCTCAGCCAGGATCCTACGGTAAACCTGGTCTTTAAGGTATATGGAGACGTTCGGCAATGGTCTAGACCTCACTAAATAGTTACTTAGCTCCTTATCTTATAAAATCGACCATTTCTATCCCGGTGATTATGGTCTATGGTGAAACTTAAGAGCGTAGGCGAGATCGCCGAGAAATGGGCCGACGTCACTCCGGGACGAGCCCCCTATTACGAGGTCGAGATGAAGGTGGCCGGCGAGGCCTGGAAGGACGGCGCTAAGAAGGGCCAGAAACCATACGAGGACGCCATGTCTGACCCTGACACTCTTAAAAGACGTGAGAAGGGGATCACGGACGCAGCAGCCGAGAAACTTCAGAGGCTCGGCTCTAAACTAGGCCCCGCGCGGTTCAGGGCAGGGATCCCTGAGACTGAGGTCGATTACATCTCAGGGTTCACGCCTTATCATGGGGTTATATCTGCATGGGTTCCTCCGGCACGAGGCCCGAGAGGCGATTCTAAGAACTACGATATAGTGAAGAGCATAGGAGACGCTCTCCACAAGAAACGTGTAGGCGCGTCCTAAACCCTGACACGGGACCGCCTTAACAAACCCTAGAGAGGGGAAAGTATGAAAGTTCGACCATTAGATAAACTCGTGGCCATGAACACGGAGTACACCCTGGAGAACTATCGCGCTTATGTGATTGAGGCCTTAGGGACCGGTGACACCGCCCTCGTCACCGTCACAATCGACTCTAAGACGTGCGGATACCTCTTAACTGAGGTTGCTCCCCTTAGGAAGAACACCGTGAACTTTGGTGGTCCTCTACCCCTAGGCCGGCTCTTCCTCGTGGTTCCCCCTCAGAAAGTCTACAAGTTCTCGGGGACCGCGGGCCAATTCGTACGCATTAAGGGCCGGATCCTAGAGTTAGGGGTCGGGGAGAGTCTTCCATCAGATCTACTCGCGAGGTTCCAGGCTCAGACAGAGGAGTTCCTAAGGTGCGTCGAAGGATCAGACGTCTCAACCGGCACAGCTATGGCTGACGGGGTTGAGGTTGAACTCTACGCGCTCACGCCCACGTCGATCGAACGCTACCTCTTTAACGACCGGGCTCTAGTCAACCAGGTTGCAGCCGGATCTCCGGCTGAGGCTGAGGGAAACATAGGCGTAAGGCCCTACATCGACGGGGCTCCTCAGGACCATGTCCTAAGCGCGTCTGGACGTAGAGGCATCGACCGCATGACCATGGAGATTCCGAACACAACTGCCAACAAGAGCCTAGATCCCTTCAACCTCGAAGGATCCCCCATCGAAGTCGGGGGAGATCACACCTTAAGCGTCAAGGCCATGAACGTATCCGGCGGCAGCCTCTTCGGAACGACGGCCGCACAGTTCCACTTCTACGGGGTAGCCGAATACAAGAAGGTAGGGCGATAGGTGAATGGCTCAGAAAGTCTTTAGATTAACAACGGGGTCCGTGGCGAACGGAGGCAACAAGTCAGACATCAAAACGGCAGAGGCAGACTACAAACTTAAGCGCATAACCGTGACGCCTCGAGGGAACAGCGTCCTCACAAACGTCCAATTCTACGCGGATATAGGGGGAGTCCCCTTCTTTGATCCAGACGTCCCAGCCGACATCCTGGATCCTTCAAACGAGATTCAGCCGGCGCTAGACCAGGATTTTAAGAAGGGCTCTACTTTCAACTACAAGCTCACGAATAACTCAGGCGCAGCCGAAACCTACGACATATGCCTGGTCCTAGAGACGGAAGTGTGGCCGCCTAAAGGCTAACCTGGTGATTTCATGGCTTTCGGAAGGAAACTACGGAAAGGAGCCATCGACTCCTCGCGGATCGCCGACGGCACGATCCTCGCAGCCGACATGAAAATGTTTCTCTCGGCCGAGCAGACCGGGACCGGCTCAGCCCAAAACGTCGCTCACGGCTTGGGAACAACGCCGTCCAAAGTTGTGATCTTCATCACAGGGGACGCTCGAGCTGCCTGGGCAGTCTTCAGCATAACTGAGGGCGCCCATGACGCCACAAACGTGGTTGTAACAGTCACCGCAAGCATGAAGTTCAGGGTTCTAGCCTGGGCTTAACCAGGCCTAGATTCTTCGGCTCATCAAGATTCGAGGCGATTAGTCTATGTCGAAACCTAGCAGCGTCTATATCCGACATGCAACCCGAGCCCTAAAACATCCGATCAAGCTCGATGCGGCCCAGGATCGGACTCTAGTATGGGCTCAATGCGTAGGCCTCACGATCTTGGATAAAGGAACGGGCTCCTTCACCCTGGTGATCATCTATCCGGACGGGACCGAGCTCGAACTTACCCAGGATGAGGTCCTTAATGGCGACACCTTCTTATGGGACATGGCCGAGATCAGGATCACGAACACGGCTCAAGCCGGCCTCACGGTTAAACTCCTCGTCGACCAGGTCGTTGTCTAATGCCTCTGATCCGAGCCGAACTTCTACGCAAACATCACCTAGGATCCCCGGTTCTGGTCCATGATCCGAGCTTGGTCGGTTTTTGGCCCTTCGACCATGATGATGGATCCTACGCGAGAGACCGATCCGGCCATATGAACCATGGGACCATTTACGGAGCCTCCAAGGCCGCGGGGAAGATAGGGGGCGCTTTGAGTTTCGACGGCGTAGACGACTACGTAGGCATAACAGTTACATGGAACTTTCCGAATGGCGCGTCATGGATGGCATGGGTTAAATTCTTAGCAGTCCCAGGCGCGTGGAGAAAGGTCCTCGCCTATTACAAGTCAGCCGCGGACTTGGAAAGAGATTATATGGATCTGACTCACTCTCTCACGAAAAAGTTGTGGGCCTTGGTCAGAACAACGGTTGGAATAGCCCTTGCTGATTCTGATGTGACGGCTGAGGTTGATAGGTGGTACCATCTTGTCGGCACTTATGACAACTCTAATCTTAAGATTTATGTTGATGGTGTGCTTAAGGCTACGACCTCTCATAGTGGAACCATACTGACAAACGGAGTGGAATTTGCTGTTGGGAGAAGTGTCACGGGAGAATATATAAACGCCATTATTGATGATGTTCGCGTCTACAACCGAGCCCTCAGCCAAGCCGAGATCATCAGGGTCATGAACTTGAGGGGGATCTGAATGAAGTTTCGGGTTAGTTTAAGCATGATCTTCGACGACGAGGAGACCGCGAGGCTCGTTTTCGAGGCCGCTAAGAAATTTAGGGATCGCACGAGGACGATCCGGAAGGGAGAGCCGGCTGAGGAAAGGTCCACGATCACCTTGGAGCGCCATTACCACGACGAGGATACTGCACGGCCTTGTGAAGTCATCGAGGAGATCCTGAGCGAATAAATGCTCTACACGTTCAGCATAACGGCGCCGGCGAACACGTCTAAGACGAGCCCGGCCACGGCCGAGATGAAACTTAAGGCCGGATACGTGACCAGGATCTCGATCCTTATACCGGATGGCCATCACGCGCTCGCTCACCTCGCCATTAAATGGGGAGAAACTCAGATTATACCCTGGGGAGACGACGAATGGATCGAGGGAAACGACGAGTCCATTCCCTGGGAAGAGAACATTGAGCTCCCATACGAGCCGATATCCTGGACGGCCAAGGCCTGGAACGAGGACGACACGTATAGCCACACGTTCTATATTCGGATCTGGGTTGAGAAGGAGCCTCGGAACCCTCCGGTTGACCTGGTAACCTCAGCCTTCAAACTGATTAAGACGTTTCTCGAGAGGATAGTAGGGGTTAAGTAGCATGGTGAAAGGGGGACCCGACTTCTGGGGAGCGAAAGAAGTCTACACCATAACCTACGACTTCGTTCCCTCTGACGTCCTCCGGAAGAGCGACGACGCGGAAGCAGGGACGCTCAGCACATCATACGTTAAGATGAAGAGTATCGTCTTCTACCCTGAAGGTCCGATCGGAAAGGCGGAGCTCCGGATTAAATTCGATCTTAAAGCAACGTCGGGAGAGACAGCTTCCGGCCGAATCTACCGGAACGGAGTCGCGATCGGCACCGAGAGATCCACAACCTCGACGACCTACGTCACCTACACCGAAGATATCAAGGGATGGAAGATCGGGGACACGATCGAGCTCTGGGCCAAGAGCTATCCGGGAACGTATGCACCGGGTGCAACCGTCAGAAATTTCAGGGTTTACGCGGACATAGTTAAGGCCGCGAAAGAGGCATCATGGTGATCATCATGGTCTATGATAGGCCGATTAAGACCTTCAGGAACGATCCGAAGCATCCTACTAAGCTCGAAATCTTGGCTGAAAACCTGTTCGACGCCTTCATAGACGGCTGCATCGCCGGCCTCATGACCGGATATCTCGCAAACCCAGACATAGGATGGAAAGTAGCCCTAGGAACCGGCCTCTTAAAATTCTTCATAAGGCTCAAAGAGTTAAGGGGTAAGACTAACTCTCGAGGCGAATCGTCTCCCACTTGACTCTCTTCTTTTCAAGGGCGTCTTGTATGCGTTTCTGCTCAGGGGTTAGCTCGGCGCTCTTTCCCGTCTTAACGTCGGCCAAGATTACGGTGATGGGCCGATCCATCTTCCGGTCCCTGACGTCGGTATACCCGTCGAAGATCACGTAGTCGATCGGGGATCCTATGAATCGAGCGTCTGAAGGGTCATATTTGAACTCTACTAGGAAGGGAACAATCTGCTCCGCGACTCTTCCCTTCAAAGTGGCCCGACTCCTCTCAAGGATCTCCTCTCTGAACGTTTCCTTCATCTGCTCGAATTTCTGTTCGGCCCTCAGGTCGATCTCGCGCTTTAAAAGACCTCTTTCCCGGAGTAAGTAGGCTATGTAGGCGATGAGAGCTATGGCGACGACGACCAGGATCAGAGTGAAATCGTCCATGTCACTACGGGTTTTTCTTCGATCATGGGAATAACATTTATGAAAGGTCGTTATAGAAGATTATGAGGAATGTTTCATGAGTAAATCTAAACCTGTTTCTATCCCAACGGACTACATCAGTCAGGCGTTTATGGCAGCGCTCTTGGCTGCACAGAAGGGAGACGACCAGCTGGCCGGAGACATCCTCCGTGATATCGCGGATAACATCACAGTCGGTTTTAGGAGACCGGGGGCCTCTAAGAGTGGGAGCGAAGGATGAGAAGGTAGAGGTCGAGATCCTGGACGTCCAGGAATTAACTACATGGCCTCAACCTGGTAAACCCTTTGTCACCAGGATAATCTCATACCGGGGGCCCGACATGATCTCCGGGACCGTGTTCATCCCGGCCTCAGAGGATACGCCGAAGAATCGCGCTAAAAAGATCCGTGAGGACCTCGATAAGAAACTAGGCCGTAAACCGGAAAAGATCTCGGTGTAACCTATGGCAGGATGGCCGTGGCCTCTCAACGGGGTTCAAGGTTGGTTTGAGGGTTTATGGAGCGAGATCTCTCGAGCAGCCTCAGCCGCGATATCCCCGGTCCTAAATTGGATCTGGTCCGGCGTTACCTGGGTTAAAGACCGTATCCTGGAAGGGGTCTCCGGCCTATGGACCTCTATCGTCTCGGCCTTTGAAGGCGCTAAAACCGCAATCCTGGGATGGGTCCGATCGGCCCAGGACGCGATCGGATCAGACCTCAACTCCCTAGGATCCTCTTTAAGGACCATGATAACCGGGGGCCTGAACGCCTTAGGATCCTCTTTAAGCAGCCTGGGATCCTCGCTCTCGTCGGCCCTAGACCAGGCGCGCGGCCGGATCGAATCCGGCCTTTCAGGGGTTCAAACCTCACTAACGGCCGCGGTTTCCGGAGCCACTAACAGCCTGGCAACAATGTTCAACGGCGCCATGGCCACGGTGGGATCCTGGGTTTCCGATGCGCTTAAAGGTGCAGCCGAGGCCATGGGAAAAGGGTTAACCGCGTTCTGGGATTGGCTAAGCCCTAAACTCGCCTGGTTAAGCGCTCAAATCGTCGGGGCTGCTACGATGGTTCAGGCCGCGGTAGCTCCCTTCTTCGAGATGATGGGCCGGGGAATGGTCTCCCAGGTTACGACGATCTTCTCTCCAGGATCTCCCGATACCATCATGCTGGCAGAGGCCGAGACCGCGTTTAAAACCATGTTCGAGGAACTCCAGGCCTTAACACATATCAAGAAGGAGTCTCTCCCCCCTTACGAGGCCATAGTCTCGGCCGCTGCCTCGATTCTAGGTCGGTTCTTACTTCTCAAGTTAGCGGTCGAGGGAGCAGCAGCAGCTATCGACGCGGCCCATCCCATTAAGGGCCTGAAGGCTCACGAGATCGCGGCCGGGATCATGGGGATCCTGGATATGCCGAGCGTTATAGGGCCCCTCCTCCAGGAGCCGATCCGACAGGGAATTATGATCCCGTGGGGCCAGTATTGGGCTCAGAGGTATACGCCTCAGATCCCAGGACCCGGGGACCTCATCAGGTTCGTGGTTCGAGAGGTCCTGACTCCTGACGAGTTCTACGGGGCTATGCCTCTCCACGGCTATGGCGAACGATGGGCCCGGGCCTATTGGGACGCTCATTGGGTTCTGCCGGCCTTCGGAAATTTGGTTGACGCATTTCACCGCGGGATCATAACGGAAGGTGACCTAACTAAGTTTCTGGTGTGGCATGATTACAGTCCTACGGCTCGGCCCGGCGTCTCCAAGACAGACCTCGAAATCATGAGGGGCCTCATCAAGACGCCTATCGGCCGTGTGGATCTCAGGCGGGGTTATGAACTAGGCCGGATATCCTTCGAGGACATGGTAACCCGGTTTGAATGGCTCGGATACGAAGAGGACAGCCGGCTCATAGCCGAGATCCAGGCGCGGGAGGCCCTAGCCGAGGAGATCGGAAAACTAAGGGACAACGCGAAGGCCGACTTCGTGAAGGGCTACATAGACGAGAACGAGATTAGGACGGCCCTAAAGGAACTCGACTATGGAGACGACATAATAGAGTATCACGTCCGGGACGCGGTTCAGGATCGTCGCCGTGCCTACCTCGACGATATGGTCGCCTACCTCAAGGACGCCTACATCAAGAACTACATCACGACTGAGGAAGAGCTCGAGGCTGAACTCTCCAAGATCATCAAGATTCCTGACGTCGTGGCCCTGGAAGTGGACCGCGCCTACATCCAAAAGAAGGGAAAGGTTAAAGAGGTGGCCCCTGCTGCCTGAGAAAGAGCTCCTGCCCTCTGAACTCGCGAAGATCCTTAAGAAGGCGATATCTCCCCCTCCCCTCAAAGGTAAGGAGTCGGAGAAGAAGGTCTAGGTCTCACGCGCACACACAAACAGATACACACTCAACACACTCACACACATCGGTGCCCATCAGCCCACTCACAGATATACGCACACCGCGATCATCCGGGCCGTTTCCATTCTATTTATAGATACAGATAGACAGATACAGACAGACAGAGAGAAGAAGATAAAGAAAAAGAGGGGAAGTTCAGTAGGTTTTGAACTTCTTGTAGCGGTCTGTGACGATCCAGGCGCCCTGATGCTCCCTCACAAACCCGGCTAAGGCGCATTCTCTGAGGTATTCTACTGTGGTTTGGAACTTGAGGCCGTATCGTTCCAACATGTAACTCTGGATCTCCAGAAGGACGGCTCCTTCGTCTCCGCTCATGTGGATGAATGAGAGCATGCTTGTAACGCGTTCATGCCGGAGAGTAGCCCCATCTTTAACCCTGCTTGACATGGATATTTCCTTCCTAGAGGCAGTCGAGCGCGTATTCCATGCCGACCGATATCAACTCGTTTAGGTCGGGCCTGGTTGTTGCTCTAGCCTGGATCTCCCGGAGTTTGCGTATGCATTCCAGGTTAAACTCTAGGGTTGAGGATCCCCCGACGAAGAGGTAGGCCATGACGGCTATGTGACAGGCGTAGTCGACCATGTAGGCTGCCAGAATCTTAACCTCGTCGTAGGTAAGATCTACCTGGTTAAGATACTTGTCGATCAGGGGCTCCAGGATCGGCCGGTCGGGACTATGCATCCAGTAGGGGTTTTCGCGCCATTTTGACGGGTGGATCTCCCGGGGTATGCTGCAGATTGGGATAGTGACCGGGCTGCCGGTCTTACGATCTCTAACTGTGAGGAACCCGGGTTTGCTCATTTCTGGGCCTCCTTCTTCGCTATCTCAGGCCAGTTTCCACTCTGCTTTAAAGCGTCCCGGATTAGGTCCCGGATCCATGTATCCATCGAGCAATCTCCCCGGCTCTTATCGATCGCTGATAACCAGGCTTTAGGGACTGAGACGTGAAAGGTGTACATGTTAGGATTCCGAGTCATTTCTGGTCCCTCGTTCAAATCCAGTCTTACTCTCTTCGGCCGCTCCGTGGCCAGGCTCCTCAGGTTTAGGAGCCCGGGCCGCGATCGAGAATAGCCATGTAACGTCGTTTTCAAGTCCGATGCCGTAGTCGATGATGAGGTCTTCTCTCTTCATTCGTTCGAGTTCACCGACTAACCTCGTGAGCAGCTCAAACGTCGTGCCCGCTATCGTGTCAACCACGTCAACCTCAACCACAAACCTTCGCCTCATCCTTCTCAGCCTCCTCTACCAATTCCTCGTTCGACAACTCGGACACCTACGCGGCATGGTGTTCCCATGTATCCACCGCTTGGGACGCCCGATCCAACGATGAGCACATCGATCGCATGAGAAGATACGCCCACTCACAAGGTGCTCACTCATTCCTTCTCAGCCTCCATCCTTTTTCGGTCAGATTCTTTGTCTGGCAGGCTGACGATCGCCCCTGGATTCCTCCCTTTCAGGTTGGATCCACGGCCCAAATCCGGCCTCTTCTTAAGCCTTATGAAACTCTGGCCCATAAGGGTCCTGAACTCTGATTCTGAGAACTCTTCTAGAGAAGAGTTCTTTCCGGGAATCGAACTCGGATATCGCTTTTTTTCGGTCATAGATTTCACCCCAAATCTGGACAGTACTTAACTTATAGGGCGGACGGGTTTTGAGGCTGCGGGGTCCTCTATTTGGAGCCAAATATGCATTTTCATGTCTATTTCCTCCAAAATTCGACTATGCCTTAACCTTCTTGAACCCTCTCACAAGTTTGGTTGACCGGTGTATCTTTCCAAGCTTAGCCTCTATCCTGTCACCGGCCATTATTCCGTAGACGTCAACGAGGTCTTTCGGAATGTACAGGTAGAGACCGGCCCCCTGCGCGCTCACTCGGAGCAGCGTCAGGAGACTGATTTCTCCAATTTCCTCAAACTCTTCCGGCATACGTATCAACCCATAACTAACTCTGTCCTCTTCTCTTATAAGATTAAGGATATATGCAGAAATATTGCAGAGTAACATATCTGGGGCCTAGACATCTAGATATCCCGATATCTTTTTTACCGATCATTGGTAAAGGAGATTGTGGTGTGATCCATGTCTGAAGAGCCTAAGATCGTTATGGTTGAGATCTCCCGGATAAGCGTCCCCAGGGAACGCGTCACCTCGGTGTGGGATCCCGCGATCGAAGAGGAGTTCCTCGAGTCGGTCAAGGCTAAAGGGATCCTCGAGGCCGTAAGCCTCATGGACATCGGCGGCGAACTGTGGCTCATCGACGGCCTACACAGGATCGAGGCAGCCGAGCGCCTAGGGATCCCTCAGGTCCCAGCCGTAATCAAGAAGGGAGAGGTCCAGGACCTACTCATCGAGAACATAATCCGGAACCGGCAGCGCGGCCGCTCAAACCCAGCTCAAGAGGCCGAGGTCCTCGCCTTCCTAGTTGAGAAAAAAGGGTTTTCTCTATCCATGGCGTCCAAGCAGTTAGGTATGAGCGAAACCTGGGCCGGCCGGCTGCTCAAGATCTCTAGGCTGCCGGAAGAGGTTAAGGACCTTCTCAAACATGGCAAACTCCAGGTTACCGGAGCCTTCTACCTGGCGGATCTACCCAGACCTGAGGATATGACAGCCGTGGCCAGAGACGCCATGTTCTACAACTACACGGCCGAACAGATCAAAAAGAGGGTCTACCAGATCCTTAACCCAGACGTCGAACCTGAACCCGGAGAAGTCACCTTCACGGAGAAGGGAGAAGTCGTGAAGATCCCCTTAACCTGTCACTTTTGCGGAAAGGTCCTCGAGAGCAGCGAGTCATACGTCTGGACCTGCAAGGAATGTTATGACCTAGCCCGGGACACAATCGAATACTACCGAAAAACCTACGGCCCAAAACCCGCCGGACCCGAACCTGAGAAGGGTTCAGAACCCACCCTCGGACCCCTAGCAAGGACCCGGGGGCCATGAAAAT
>Ga0315314_1003797_pt1 | contig 11632 bp, 9 predicted proteins | sample TDP9_MG_FD_203631 | JGI IMG/M metagenome (GOLD analysis project Ga0315314, IMG submission 203631) | Freshwater sediment microbial communities from Lake Towuti, South Sulawesi, Indonesia - TDP9 | ecosystem: Environmental > Aquatic > Freshwater > Lake > Sediment | place: Indonesia: South Sulawesi...
ACGATCTTCTTTCCTTTGGGAAACTCTGAGAAGTTTTCGTGAACCACCTCGATCTCTCTCTGAACTGTTCCGTCATGGTCACGGTATGACCTGTGAGTGTAGCGTGGGCGAAGGTAGACTGTTCTGTACCCGTCTCCTAGGGCCTTCGGCGCGACATCTTGGAGCCTGTAACCAGGAGCGGCCCGCAGGATCTGCTCGAAGACGATCTCGGTATCTCCGTGGCCTTTTCCTATCTTCGACAGCTCCAAGATTGCAGGCAGTGCTTCAGTTGCGGCCTCACGTGATCTTTGCTCCAGCGACTCACCGACTATGTGCGGGTAACAGGCGATGTCACGGGCCGCTGGAGAATCAATGATGAATGTGGGAGGCGCTGTTCGGTCTAGTTCGAAGATCCTTGTGTTCTTTCCGAGCTTGACTCCCTTGATCTTGATCCGTCTTGTCGAGTCGGTGTTGATCTCATAATCCTGAACCAATCGGTCGACGGTCTCACGGGTGAGTTCCGTCATGCTCCACACCAAGCAAGTAGATCAGTCTAGGATGTGACTGATCGGAATGTGTGTCTTTCGGCTTCTCCACGCAGATCACGAGCTTTTCGGGGCCATGAGCAACACTATAATATGAATCCGCTGTACGAGACGGGCCAAAACCGATTCAAGACGTGAAATGCATGAGCATGCCAGAAGAGGAGATCGTCAAACGGGCTATAGATGAGTTGCGCCTGAGAGTCTCCGAGTCTGCCAAAGGCGAGCATGTGCCTCCTGTGAAGTCCCTCCCGAACGGCAACAACGTAGTGACCCTGAAGTGCACTCAAGGGTCCGTATCATACGAGGTCGAGGTAGAACTCACCAAGAGAGGGAAATTCGTAGACCTTCGAACGAAGTAGCAATTCCCAATCGCGTCCTTGCAGATTCGAACCCCCTGGCACCTGATTCGATCGGGGGTCATCATTCGTCTGGAAGCCAGGCGCGGCAGAACTATGATTTGAGACTGCTAATTTCACTCTTGACTTTCACTATCTAGGGCAACTCTGTAACAAGAGAAACTGCCCCCTCAACTCCGCTTTGCGAGTGTCGGACAGAACGATGACGTTTCAGACACTAACCTCACGCGTAACCAGGTCCTACTCTTCAAGACTAGCGCTGCGAGTAAGACGAACCCAGTTGGCTTGCTTTCAACTTTCTCTGCCCAAGAATCTCAAAGCGGTAAGGGCATAGACCTGAGCGGCGACTTGCAACTGGTCAATCTGAACATGCTCATCAGCGGTGTGTATGTTTGCCAAGTCCCCGGGGCCAAGTATTACGGTAGGAATTCTTGCCAGTACGTTCAGAAAGTATGCGTCGCACGTAGCTGTAAAGCCGGTAGGCTGCACGTCCTCTCTGAATCTTCTGAGCGAAGACAGAACGCACTGAAGGCCTTCTTCTCCGTCTGCTAGTTCTGAAGCCCCGGTTTCGTGGTCGATTCTCAAGTCATAAACCAATTGCGTGTCCTCTTTGGCCACCGATTCCAGCAACGACTTGAGCTGTCCTATGACTTCGTCCGTTCTTTCAGGGGGAACGGTTCGTCTTTCTGCAGAGATCCAGCAGCTATCAGGCACAACGTTGGATTTGGTTCCACCTTCTATTACTCCTATGTTCAGTGTCGGAGAACCGAGAAGCGGATGACGGACGCTCCTACTCAAGTGACCCGAGTACCTTGTCAGCGCCTCTACGACCTTGTGCATTTCTAAAATAGCATTCACTCCAGCCTCAGGGACACTAGCGTGAGCCGCCTTACCATGGGTAGTGACTTCAAACGTTACGATACCCTTGTGAGCAACGCAGAGGTTCAACGAGGTTGGTTCGGCCACGATTCCGAAGTCCCCCTTGAGTCCTCTTCTAACTAGGTCGTATGTACCGAACCGACCGCCCTTTTCCTCATCCACCACGGCCTGGAAGAGTATTGAGCCGGAAAGCTTCTTGAGTACTTTTCTTTTCAAGATTTCGAGGGCTATCATTATGGCTGCGAGCCCACCCTTCATGTCGCCGCTTCCCCTTCCGTAGACCCTGCCGTTCGTGATCTCACCCCCGAAAGGGTCATGAGACCATCCGGATCCCGCGGGAACTACGTCCATGTGTCCGTTGAAAACCAACGTCTTGTCGTTCGTTGAGCCCTCGTCTTCCCCTTGAAGTCTGACCTCAACATTTGGACGATTGCAAGCGGCTTCCGTAAGGACGGGGTCAAACTTGCGCTTATCAAACCAAGACGCTATGAATTCAGCTACCTCTTTCTCTTCGCCCGGAGGATTCACGCTAGGGATCTTGACCAAGGACCTGGTGAGCTCGGCTATCTCGATTCCGTTGATCTCACGGAGAACGTCGAACTCTGGTCTTCGTGCGAGATCTCCAACTGGATCCAATTCTTCATACATGAGCTAGTGACCGCCGATAAATGCATTCTGACTGGCAAAGCCGGGACCTCGCTAGTCTAGGTTCGGCCACAAACCCCTCGGCGAGCACAAGGACTCACGTACACCGTTGTTACTCGGGCTCATTCGCGACCAAGGGTAGTTTAGCTCTAGTCCGGGTTAACCTCGTACTTCTTGATCATCTCCTCTCTAAGTTTCAATCCCAAGCCTGCTTCCTCACCTAGCACAATCCGACCTCTCCTGAACTCCAAACCTTCCGCTACATCTTCGACCAAGTTCTCTTCAGGTATCGTGGGATCGACATATTTGACATTAGGAGTCGCCATGGCGAAGTGCGCCTCGGCTGCTGCGCTTATGCTTGTCTCAACAGTACTCCCGACCATACAGTTGAGGCCGGCACTTTGGGCCAGTGCCGAGATCTTCTTGGCTGGGTAGATTCCGCCAGCTTTCATCAGTTTAACGTTGATCATCGACGCTGCCTTGTGCCTTATTATGTGGTAGGCGTCCTGGTAGGACCAAACACTCTCATCGGCCATTACGGCCATAGAAAGTCGGCGAGTAAGCTCCGTCATGCCATCTATATCCTTCCAGTGTACCGGTTGCTCAACTGCCGTAACAGTCCCATCGTCGAGCTTTTTCAAGATCCTTAAGGCTGTCGAGACATCCCAAGCTTGATTGGCATCTATGATCAGGTCCATATCATCCGGAAGCACTTCACGGACCCTTCTGACGAGCTCCATGTCTCGCAGCCGATCTGACCCTACCTTTATCTTCGCGGCATAGTCGTAACCGTTCTTGACTTTTTCGACTAACACCTTCACAGCATCTTCCGGATCCGCGATTCCACACCACGCATTTATCCGCAGCTCACTCTTCGTCTTGCCTCCAATTAGAGCATAGATCGGCACTCCCAACTTCTTTCCGACAAGGTCGTGAAGGGCCATGTCCACGGCATTCTTAGCTGACGGGTTTAGCTCCAAGATCCTATCCATAATCAAATGTATCTGTTCCAGACGGCCGAAGTCGATGCCTTCTAGCGCCGGTGCAAAATAGTTCTTGAGGGCATAAGTCGCCGATTCCAAGGTCTCTCCAGAAATGTGAGGTCGTGGGTTCGCTTCTCCGAAACCTTCGACTCCCTCTTCGTCCCTGATTCTTACTAGCACGAAGTCACCATGGGTTTGTCTCGCTCTGGACGTAACAAAAGGTTTCCTAAGAGGCACCGTTAGGGGGCACACCGCAACATCTTTGATCTTCATGCGCATACCTGAGAAGTTCGCGAAGACCCGTATTAGAGCGTTGCCTCGCCCAACACACTTCCAACAATATTGCGGACCGTGTTTGCAGAGGGACCGCCAGATTCTAAGCAAATCATATGGAGAGGTCAGCCGGGTCTTGCCAGCTCTAGTTCAAAGACCTCGTAGGCTCAAACGCGTAAACGGAGCAAAACCTCGAAAGCATTCGCCAAAAAATTCATAGACCAAGGTACGCTTTCTTGACATGTTCGTTCTCCTGGATACTTTCCGCATCACCTTCAAGGATAATACTACCATTCTCCATGATGTAGACCCGGTGAGCAATGCGTAAGGCAGCCCGCAGGTTCTGCTCAACCAACAGAACCATAATCCCTTCTTGACATATCTCTTTCCCTATCGCATCAAAGAGCCCTTGCACGGCTTTCGGAGCGAGTCCAGCTGAGGGTTCGTCCAGCATGATGAGCTGTGGGCAGGACATCAAGCCTCTGGCTATAACGAGCATCTGCCTTTCCCCACCACTAAGAGTCCCAGCAATCTGTCCTCGCTTTTCCTTCAGTATCGGAAAAACTTGGAACACCCATTTGATAGTCTCATCTTGCTTCCGGTCGGCCTCCTTTCTATAGCTACCTAATTTCAAGTTGTCTTGCACGGTCATGTATGGAAAAACTCTAGCTCCCTCAGATACGAGTGAAATTCCTCTGTGCACTATTTCATGAGCGGGCAGTCCATCAATACGCTCGCGATTAAACTCAATAGTCCCCGAGATAGGGCGGATGAGTCCAGATATCGTTTTTAACAACGTGCTCTTGCCCGCCCCATTGGAACCAGCTACAACTACGACTTCCCTCCCTACTTCCAAAGAGACCCCCCAAAGTGCCGTGGCCCCTCCATAGTATGCGCTTCTAACATCTTCGACTCTAAGCAACTTCTTGCACCCCCAGGTACGCTTCGATCACTTGTGGCTCGTTGGCAACCCGTTCCGGGGGCCCGTCGGCAATCTTCTTTCCATGATCGAGCACCATGATTCTATCCGATATAGTCATCACCAGTTTCATGACGTGCTCAACGACAATAATCGACAAACCCCTTTCTCTTACCTTCCTAATCTGGTCAATGAATGCCTCCGTTTCTTCAACGTTCAAGCCGGCCGCAACTTCGTCCAACAGCAGCACCTTGGGGACTGTAGCTAGTGCCCTTGCAAGCTCAAGTCGCCGTCTCCCGGCTAAAGTCAAGCTCGAAACCGGGCTATCGCCTTTATCCCGCAAGCCTACGAACTTCAAGATATCCAAGGAATCTTCCTCAATTTCTTTCATTTTCCTTCGTCCCGGCACACCGAAGGTGCCGGCGACAGCAAGATTCTGTAGTACATTCATGCTGTAAAAGGGCCTGACGATTTGGAAGGTACGTGCTATGCCTCGCTTGCAGACCCTATCGGCCGATAAACCGGTAATATCCTCACCTCTATATCTTATCCAACCTGAGTTTGGCGGGTAGACTCCCGTTATGACATTGAATAACGTCGTCTTGCCGGACCCGTTAGGACCTACTAGTCCGAGAATTTCTCCTTCGCTTAAGTCAAAGTCCATGTTATCGAGAGCAACCAGCCCTCCGAAACGCTTCGTTAACCTCCTTCCTTCAAGTAGAATCATGTTTCATCTCTTTTCTTCGTCTCTCAGGAAACGGATTCACAATCGGTGTCTTCCCTGTCAAAACGCCGACTACGCCTCCCGGCATAAAGACAAACACAGTCAAGAGCATAATTGCCAGCACCAGCAAGTAACCTCGTTGAAGTACGATACGACCCGCCTCTTCGGCTGCAAAAACTGCTATGGATCCGACGACAGGACCAGCTACGGTTCCCACCCCTCCAAAGTAGACCATCACTAGCATCTCAAAACTCACAACAAGCGAAAAGGCGCCCGAGGGATCTACATAGTTGTTGTAGTAAGCGAAGAAAGCACCTGCCAGACCTACGATGAAAGCGCTCAAGGAAAAGCCCAACACACGATAGGGTGTAATATTGATACCGACCGCCCTAGCAGCTTCCGGGTCGTCGCGGATTGCCGCAAACGCCATTCCTAAACGGGAACGTACTATGAACTCGACAAAAAGCACCGTTGCCAAAGCGATTACCAAGATCGAATAATAGTAGGGTAAGACACTGTAAGGCTTTATGGCCGGAACCATTAAGCCTGAAGCCCCACGAGTAAATGACGCCAAGATATCCTTGAATACCGAGTAAAAGATCCCCAAGAGAGCGAGGCTTCCAATGGCCAAGTAGAAACCATGCAATCTTAGGAAGGGATAGCCGACTACCGCTCCTACCGCCATGGCAACGGCTCCTCCCAATAAGAGGTTCAAGGGAGCAAAGTACGAAACCCCTGAGTTTACCAGCAGAGCCACGGTATACGCTCCAATCCCGAAAAAAGCTGCGTGTCCAAAGGAGATATCCCCCAGGTACCCTCCCATCACATTCCATCCGAGCGACATCACAACGTACATGAGAACTACTATTACATATGAGACGTATCCTGGGAGCAAGATTGGAAGAAGAGCCGTCAATAATAGAGCAATGACGTAACTTACTATGACTCTTGTCTTCATTGGGTTACCACGTTCATTGGAGCTTGCCAAACAAACCTCTTGGACGAATAAGTAAGACCAACACTAAGATCAAGAAAGACATCAATTCTCTGTAAGCATTTCCTATCGCGAAAGAGGCGACTGCTTCTATTATGCCTAACAGTATGCCCCCTACAAAGGCCCCTTCTACACTGCCGATCCCGCCAAGCACCATCACAGTAAGGCCCTTGATTGTCAGTTGTAGCCCAACCGCAGGGTACAAAGTATGGCTCATGACGTATAAGACGCCCGCCAGGCCAGATGCGGCCACGGACATGCAAAAGCTGACCGTAGCGAGTCTTTCGAAGTTTATGCCTAGCAACTGCGCAGCTTCTCTATCTTGGGCGCAGGCTCTAATTGCCTTCCCAAGCTTTGTTCTCAAGAAAACCAAGAAGAATACCGCTGTGGCTATCGTAACCAATAATGTAATCAGTCGTGGAAGACTGAATGTCATACCGTAGAATGAAAAGCCAACATATGAGTAGGATAGCCCTATTGACCGATAGTCCGGACCCCAGACAATTGTCTCCAGACTCGAAATGAAGAGAGCCAGTCCGTATGTTATCATTACTGACGCTGTGATCTGAAAACGAGGATCACGTATAGCGACGTTTATTGCGAACTTTTGTATTGCAATACCCATCAGAGACAAAAGAGGGAGCACTAGGAGTAGGGAAAGCAGCGGATCGGTTCCGTATAATACAAGGAACCAGAAAGCTGCATAGGCCCCAAGAATTCCAAGATCGCCATGCGCCAAGTTGAGAATCTTGGCCACACCGAAGATTAGAGTTAGCCCTAGTGCAAATAGACCATATATGACACCTTCCAGCAGTCCCAACATCACTAGAGCTAGGGTGATCCCTGCTACGTCAACCAAAGCTGCTAACACTAACGGCGTCTAGCGCGTCAGCGATATTTAGCTTTGGCCAGCACTATTTACGCCGTGGGTGAATAGGGGTACACAGGTTTGGAAGTGGCCGCATCAACAGGATATACGATCTCGATGTCGCCGTTAATCCACTGGCCCACAGGAGGCCTAAAGAGCGTGTTTGTACCTTCGTTATCGAACTTGGCTGCAGTATAGCAGGTGTCGAATTTCTCACTTAACAAAGTCTTCCTGAGCGCATCACTAGAGACGGAACCTGCTCTCTTCACCGCTTCACCTATGACTTCGACCTGTGCGAAGCCTGCAGCCTCAAGGAAGCCTGGTTTGCTCCCGTACAGCTCCTGGCTCTTGGTCCGCAGGTAATCACTCGCCCCGGCATGATAGGTCTTCGGCACGTAGGCGAATGTTATTATCCCATTGCCCAAGCCGGGACCGACCCCCTTCTCCGGATCACACCAGTCATAACCCGTTCCGGACTCGCTGATAGCCACGAAATTCGCGTTAACACGTTGCTCGTACATTTGCTTCACAAACATTACGGCCCTGAAGTAGAAGAATTCCACGAAGATGACGTCGGGCTTGTTGACACGTATCTTCGTGAGAATATCCGAGAACTCTACCTGTCCCATTTCGACGAACTCATCAACTACGACTTCCCATCCCTGGCTTTCAACCATGGGTTTCCATATCTTGTGCTGCTCGATTCCCCAGAACTGATTCTCGTTCAGTATGGCAATCTTCGTGGGTTTCGGAATATCCGTCTTGTAATTCCATTTATCGAAGTCCCAAAGGAAGTCAGACATGCCCTTATAGAACCATACAGAGTAGTTGGGGGATGGCTGCGTGTCGATCGAGAAGTAGTACCTTCCGCCATACTTCTGGCTGAGCTCCTGGGAGGCGGTATAGCCCGCGACCATGATCTTGTCATACTTTTCAGCCTGCGCGAGGGCAGGGAAGGTCATGGGAGCACCATAGGACGGCACCAACAGGTCGACCTTATCCTTCGTTATCAGCACCTCGTAGAGCGATGCGATCTTGCTGGGATCAAATCCGTCATCGTACAGAACCAGTTTCAACTTCGCACCCAATATGCCACCCTCAGCGTTGACCTTGTCGACCGCCATCTGCATTCCGTGTTGAAATCTTGCTGCATCTCCCGCAGCAACCCCTGAAAGCGGCAGCGTTCCCCCTATCAGAATCTCTGTCTTGCCCAAAGCCGGCGGCGGTGGTGGCGGCGGTGCCGTCCCAGTGACAGTAACCGTCTCGGTCAAAGTGCTAATGACCGTTCTTACCTCGGGCGGTTTTGCCAGATATCCCAAAGCGCCACCAACAGCTAGCCCAACCACAGTTCCGCCCGCAACCTGTAGATACGTTCGTCTAGACATTTTCTTTTCTTCAGGTTTAGACATAGAAACTCTCCTCGTCGTATCAAGAAGACCAGCGCTAATAAGACTTGCGACACACCTTGAAAACTGAGCTAGCTACCCACATTTGCCCCTCTATATGAAAGGGGCAAATAGTCACGAAAGATTGGGAGAGGGACATCATTGGATCCCGTGCTGCGTCGAAGGAGATGGATCATTGAGTCTAACTGGTATTGACGGGACCTGAATGGTTGTGTGTCTGCCTCGATGCGGTGTGCATGTATTCTTCGCTGAGTGCGGGGCACTACCCTTCCTCTCATCCTGATGACCTTCTTCGCGGTCTCGGCTAGGGGTACGTGGATTCTGTGAGCTGTTCTGATCTCGGCACACAGATTCCCTGTCCTTCTGGGAATCTGTGTGTAGATTTCGTGGACAGGCAGACCCTTCTTTGGCATGCACCGGCGGCGCAGTCTCACAACGTACTTGTCTTCCTCGTGCAGGCACGCCGGGTCTTTGGCCTTATGATTCTGCCACATGTTGCGGACTACGATCAGCGCTTGCTCGCAAAAAAGGCTATATATTGAGACTTTCCACCCAAAACACATGACTCCCGGGTTTGCCGGCAAGATTCTCCGTGTAGACCTGAGTAGACAACATGTCTCTGAAGAGAAGCTCCCCGATGACACGGTTTTGAAAGCTTTCATCGGGGGTTTCGGTCTTGGGCTGAAGATACTGTACGACGAATGCCTGCCGGGGATGAGTCCCACAGACCCTGAGAACCCTTTGATATTCATGACGGGACCTCTTACTGGTATGTCGGTTCCGTCTCCGTGCAACACTACGGCTGTCTCACTGAACTTTGCCACAGAATACACTGCCGGGCGCTCTCACAGCCACGGTCGTTTTGGTCCGCTGTTGAAATTTGCGGGGTATGACGGAATAGTCATCAAGGGCGCATCGGAAAGACCGGTCTATCTTTGGATTCATGATGGCGAGACCGAATTCAAGGATGGCAAGAAGTTCTGGGGCAGGGATACCCATGACACAGAGGACCTTGTCAAAGAGGATCTCAAGAATAAGGATGCTACTGTGGCTGCCATAGGCCCTGGGGGCGAGAATTTGTGTCACGAAGCAATAATCGAGAATGATAAGCACCACTCATTTTCCCACTCAGGGTTCGGAGGAGTGATGGGTTCGAAGAAGCTCAAGGCCATAGCTGTGTATGGTGCTGGCAAGGTAGCCTCGCATGACCAAGCGGCTCTAGAATACGCTGCAAAGGAGTGGACTAAGAGCCTTCTAAACAGTGAGATGGGAAAGTTCTGGATTGCTTCCGGCCGCAGCACCAAAGGTAGGAAGGATACGTGGGATTACGATGAAACCCATGGCCTGATATCATCTAAGAACCTCCAAGTCGTCAGTCCTGCTGAATGGCTTGACGATATCCATGATGTGGCGAACATTACGCCCGAGCCGTGCTACATGTGTCCGTTGGGCTGCTCTCACGTACTACAGATCGTCAAAGGCCCCCACAAGGGGCAAATCGCCACCCCCAGCGGCGGAGGAGAGAACATGGAAGGACCCGCCTCAAGCGTGGGAGTGTATGACACCGCCTCTGTATATCGCCTAGTGGAGTTGCAAGATAGACTTGGATTTGAAGCAGGCTATGTTGGCTCGGTTCTAGGCTTCGCCTTCGAATGCTATGAGAAGAGACTCATTACCAAGGAGGACACAGGGGGCGTTGAGTTGAGATGGGGTGACGTCGATGCCGCGGCCAAGCTCATGGAGATGATAGCCAAGAGAGAAAAGATTGGAAACATACTCGCAATGGGTGTAAAGAGGGCCTCGCAAGCCATAAACAAAGGCTCAGAGAAGTTCATAGTTCACATCAAGGGAGCGGCCCCCAGCTGGCACGACTGGAGGTCTAGTTGGGGTATAATGTTCGGCCAGATCGTCGGCGGTGGTTCAGGTTGGCCGGCGCCAGGCGTCACCTCGTTCACGACCGAACCAGATGTCGGGTATGCTGAGTTCCAGGATCCATTGACGCCAGATGGAAAGGCTGAGGCGGCTAGAAGAACTGGAATGAAGAAGTACTGGGATGATGCGATCGGGACATGTTGGAACGCGACGTGGGGCATCCCAGGTTCGCTCAAGTACACCGCTGAAGCTGTCGCAGCCGTGACTGGATGGGAGATGCCGGATGCCCTTCTAGTCGGCGAAAGAATCATGAATCTTGAACGCGTGTTCAACGTCCGACACGGGCTGACTCCGGTCCACGACTTGGACATAGGGCCTAGGTTCCTAGAACCGCCCAAGATGGGACCAGCGAAAGGAAAGACGATAGCACCGTACCTGCCTGGAATGCTATCAGAGTACTATCGGTTGATGGGCTGGGACGAGAACACGGGCAAACCTTGGAGAGGTACCCTCAAGAGACTAGGCCTTGAACAATACTCAGCCGACATCTGGCGATGATCGGCAAGTACGCAACAATGTCCATCGGAATGGCTAGAGGGGTTTGATGGGTTCCGGGCTCTCTCCATCACGTAGAGGCAACTCTAACTCTTTCCTTGTTTCGCCTTTCCTACGACGAGTCCAACGGCGATTACTCGAAGCCTGATTCCATGCCTTCGCAGAATCCGGTAGAGCCGAGGCTAGCTGTGACAGAAAGAAAGGGACCCGCCAAGATTCTGTGCCGGACCGGGCGTGGGCCCATCGCACAGGGCTAAGCCAGATGGGAAATCGGGACTCGGATAATCTTTGTGGCGGGCCTGGTGGTACTCGCCTCCAACTAGGTGCAGATGCTTTTCCTCGCTTGGAGCTTCACGCCACCAGCGTCTGCGCAAGTCTGGAGAGACTGATTCCGCACGAGTTGCCTCAGGTGCCTGATATGGTCAGCATATGTGAGGTCACGATCTTGGCGAAGCTCGATGGAATATGTTGCTGCGACTCTATGTGCGATTGCTCGTCCGATGACTCGCCCAGCTCTTCCCAGGATCTCATCCAGTGCTGACGACAGTCTCTCAGGATCAGCGGCCATTCTGCCCGGCTCAAGGTCGAATGCTTCTTTCAGTCTCTGGCAAAGGTCATACTTGCGAATAGGTCC